>Ga0208689_1000120_pt1 | contig 74645 bp, 71 predicted proteins | sample June2015DPH_8_15_FD_184700 | JGI IMG/M metagenome (GOLD analysis project Ga0208689, IMG submission 184700) | Peatland microbial communities from SPRUCE experiment site at the Marcell Experimental Forest, Minnesota, USA - June2015DPH_8_150... | ecosystem: Environmental > Terrestrial > Soil >... | reverse complement strand
ATCCGGAACTCGCAACATATGTGGGTATCTCGTTTGATTCGTGGTCCCTGGAGCTATTTAAAAGGACTTGCGTCTGCCTCGTCACAAGGCTGCGTCGCTCAGTGTAGATTAACAACCGGTTTGAGAAAAAGTAACAAGGACTTTGAGAAATAGTTGTGGAAAACTTTTTTTAGGCCACGAGTACGCAAAAATAGCGGGCATTTGTGGATTTCACAAGCGCCGCCTAATCAACTCTTAAAACGCTTCTATGCCTGTCTTACAAGGCCCCTTAAATGTCCTTGAAGCAGGCCACCAGTCGGAAACTGATTCTTACCTGTTTCTTCCCACCTATCAGCTGACCTCGTTGCAGATCGGGGCCGAATCGACCCCCTGCAGGGGCCTTTAGTGGGAATAAGATGGTAAGAACGTTCAGTCATTTTCTTCCATACAATCAGCCCCCGATAATCACTGGCCGGAGTTCTGCATCTCCGGCCAGTGATGCTTGGAGGTTTGAGGAATGGCGAGTTTACGGGTTCATGGACTTGTAAAGCCCGCGATAGTCGATAACGGCCCACTCGTACTCGTGCCTTATCTTGTACTGGAGCTTGTCGGCAACGAACATTTGGCCCACTACAGGATTGTCCGCCAACAGAACTTCCGGCTCCTTCTGGCCCTGGAGATACGCGACCTCGAGTAACTCCACATCGTTTTTGTCGGCGACAAGGTACCAATCACGAGGCGCCGTGAGGAATGGTACTGTGATAATTCTCTCGTCATTCCGGCCGAAGCTGCCGGCGTGAGGGTTGAAAATGCCTCCCATCGGCCAGGGCTGGTTAAGGGCGCGGGCCGTTTCCTGCAAGGCCCTCGGCACCATCTCGTACATAGCCCCAAGGGAGAGGACTTCGCCGGAGTCCTTTTCCGTTTGCGCATACATGGCCGTCTTGGCTGCGGTAAGGGCGCCGATCCCCGTGGCGTCATTCGTGAGCAGGACGCCGGCCAGATTCCCATGGTTAATGTGAAAGATAGGCAGGCCGTCCGGCTGCCAGTTAGTATTGTTGATCAAGAGATTCCAGCCACGGCGCGCGAAGGTCCTTTTTGCTGCCCGACCCAGCCTCGATACGAGAGCTTGGATGGTTTTGAGATCATCGTTGATGAGGGTTCTCCGCGTGATGGTCAAGATAGCCCCTTTTTGGTTGATCGTATAGCTGACCTGAGAATCGTCCACCATCGTGACCTCGGTGTAATCCAGGATTTCCGGATTAACGTCGGGAAGGTCCGAGAAATAGCCGACAAGGATTGAATTCTGAGGTCTGAAGTCGGGCGCATTGCGCTCGTAGCTTACGAGATATTCCTCGCCGTAGTTGACCGCCTTGTATTCGGCGACGAGCCTCCTGTACATCGTATTCCCCAGGGCGTACTGAAACGTCGAGGAGCTGAAAGCAGCGGGCAGCCTCATCCACTGCATGAAACTCTCGCCGAGCTTATATCCTTCAGGACTCGGAAAGCCTCTCATTTCCGGGTCGCCTGTCAACGCCGTATAGGCGGCCCTCAAAGAGCCGAAAGGCTTAACGTCTCTGAACTTCGCGTCGACCTCCACGGCAAAGAGCTTGTCAAGGGCCGCCTGCATGCGTTCCGGCTGCTCGATCCCGACGTTGACCTGGCCGTCCGATCTGGCAGCAAACTCGGTAAGGAAAGTCTTTTCGGCGCCGATCCGTTCTCTGATCTCTCCCGTTGTAGCCGCTCTGGCCGCGAACGTTCTCATCACGTCCTTTTCCACCTGTCGCTGAGCGAGGTCCGGAAGGCCGCTTAGTGGCAATTCATCTCGCAGCGTCTGCCTGTTCGCGGCAGCAATCATGTTTCCCGCTAACCTGTTCATCTCTGACCAGTCCATCTTTTCCTCCTTATTCTCGCTGCCACGAAAGCAGCCTCGTAAAAGATTTCCCGCTTTAGCGGGAGCGTGCACAATCTTGACGTGACCCTCTCTGCGTCTCGTCTGCCCGGTTCGTGTCGTGGCCGAGCAGCTGAGCCTTCAGCTTATCCTTCAGGCCATGGATTACCCTTTCGGCCTGGCTATACCGCCCGACTTGTTTGAGTCCGCACTTCTTCCGAAGCCATTCATTAAAACCCGTGTCCCATCTTATTTCTTTTGACAACCGCTCGATTGCAGCAATCTGTTCGGCTGTCGCCGGCCGCTCCGGGTCTGAAGCTATCACCGGGCGTTTCTGATTCCGGAGCTTGCTCTTGAGCGCGTCGATAACCAGTTGCGCCCCGCCGCGCGCCTCTATTGTCTGTTTTTGTCCGAACCTGGTCTCTATCCAGTCGTGAAAACTGGTCTGCCATATGATTTTTCCCGAAAGTCGCTCAATCGTGGCGCGCTGCTCGGGCGTAGCGTAGCGCAGCATATATTTTTGCCAGCTCATTTTAATTTTCCTTTCCTTCCGCGCTTGACGATCTCTCTTATCCACGTCTCCGTAAGACCGTATTTTGTCGCGAGGTTGGTATACGTGCGGCCTTCGTTCCGCTCTCGGAATATCTCTCTATCCCTGGCTTTTATATTCAGGGCGGCCTCCAGCCCCGGCAGATAAAGGGCCTGCTTTCCGAACACCCGGCCGATCTTTATCGCATTTTCTACGCCGACGATAATGGCTATTTTGCGATAAATAGGATGGAGATCCTCCAGGCTTACTTCTCTACCGTCCTTACGCAGTTTTTGGTCCGTCACTCTCGTCCCCCGGTGTTTCAAATTTATGAGGGCAACACAATCCTTGTGTTGACTCCTCAGAAGCCCCTTGAGGGCCGTGATAACGGACGAGGCCTCGGGACTCCATTTGATTTCTGTCAGGGCAAAATACTTGAACAGCCAACGCCGATATCCGTCCTCCGCCTTCCACTTCACGGCTTTCGTCAGCTCGTTTATCAGGAAGAGCTGCCCGGCACTGGCCGGATAAATCGTCTCTTTCGGTATGGGGCCTCTTTCCCGCTGGTGCGGCGCACAGAGGGTACAAGTCCATTTCCGCTTGGGCCTGCCGAAGCCCATAGAGCGAAAGTGTTCTATGAGGTCATCGCCCTGCTTTCGCGTCAGATCCTTGGAGCTGGAGACCCCATATCGCTGCCTCAGCGTCTCCCTATATTCCGGCTGCGAAAGACCGAGAAAGCTCTTAGCCGTGTGGATGGTCCTTATTATCCGCGAACCGGCAGGGTGTCTGTCAAGCGTGGTCTGTCCCGTGATATCGCTCATATTCTCTTCCATTTACGGCCGACTCCCGAGCAACGCCTCGGCCTCGTGTATCTCTTTCGAGATCACGGCGCAGAGTTTCAGCGCCTTGATCTGAGTTACAAGTATGTTAGGAATGAGGCCCGAGTCCCCGTCGCCCGCGCTATGCTGTCTCAACTTTCCTTCGAGGTCGCCGAGTCTTTTGAAAAGGACGGCTATGCGATCCATGATCTGAACAATGCTGATTGCGCTGAACACCTCGCCGGCTCCCTTCATGTTTCCCGTCATTCCTGCTCCCCTTGCCGCTCCGCAAAAAACGGCTCCCCACGTTCCACCGCCCATCTCAGCCTAAAGAGGGCCTTTGTCTCTATCTGCCGCACCCTTTCCGCCCCAACTCGAAGCATGCCAGCGATCTCGCCGAGCGTCCTGTCTTTGAGAAAATGCTCTTCAACGATGACCTTTTCGCGTGTTTTGAGGCTTTTTAAAAGGTCAAGGATCTGTGTCTGATAAGTTGCGGCATCGGCGCTATCGTCCTCAGAGGGAAGGCGGTCGAGAAGGGTTTCATCGTCATACCCGGAAATCGCATCATCCAGGGAGTCACATTGATGTCGCTTATAATCGACAATTACCCTGGCGATGCCGTGCCTTATGGCCGGACCTGCGTAGGTAAGTAGCCGGTACCCGAACGCGGGATTTAGTTTCCTGACCGCCCGTACCAGGCCTATGCTCGCTTCCTGGATGAGGTCCATCGGCGAAAGACCAGGATACCGATAGCTCAAGGCCCTCCAATGCGAGAGAGCGACCTTGACCACAAAGCGGAGGCTCGACGCGACAAGGCGGTCCTCTGCGGCCTTGTCTCCCGCTGCTGCCCGCGCGATGAGCGCCGATTCCTCTGCCCTCGTGAGGATCGGGAACTGCTTAAGGTCCTGCATGAACATCGCCAAAAGGGCCGACTCACCGGGTCCCGATAGACTTTCATTCAGCTCCATAGCTATCCCTTCCCTGTCTCAGAAGCGTCCATGTGCCAACATATTGATTCTCGAATTCGGATCAGTGGGTTCGACCCAAACCCATTTAGGTCTATCTCCTTCGAAATGGAGGTGGAAGTTAAACTCATTTTCCATCGCCCTGCCAGCTGCGGAGCTCTGCCCGCTGCGCCTTCTCATAACGTCTATCATGCCCTGGTCACCGAGCTTCTCACGATTTACTTCGTTGCCTATGAGTGCAACCAGTGTAGCCGTGATAAGGCCCCCCAAGGTGGAAGCGGCCCCTACCCCAAGAGCTTGTAGCCCCGCGTATGCTGAGACGCCATATTGCGCCAAAGATTTTCCCAGGGCGGTCCCGCTCGCCGTCTCCGCCGTTCTCTGCCCCGGGACCCCTGCGCCTGGCGCGCCCCCTCCCCAATTTGTCACATAAACGGGAATCGCGCCGCCTGTCTTTGCAAGCGCCTCGCCCATGCCGCCCTTTCCTCCCCCCTTTCCGCCTGACCATATGTCCTTAACCCCTTTCATAAAGCCGCCCAGGCGGCCGAACGCCCCGATAACCTTTTCCAACACGATCACGCCGCCCGCCCCGAGGAGTCCTACGATAAGACCCTTAGCGATAAGCGGATGCGCGTTGAGCTCATCGAGGACCTTTGTAATCCCCCTTAAGGCAGCTCCCATATGGTCCATCTTGAAGCGGTCGATTTGGTTCATGAACTCCTTGAGCTTGCTGCTCATGGCCGTTGTCTCTGTGATGAAGTCCCTTCCCAGGGTCCCCGATGAGCTTTGGAGAGCCGCCTGCTTGGCCTTGATTTCCTCGTAGTACTTTACGATCGTCATAATCGCTTTTCCCGCTTCGGGTCTGCCGAAAATGGTCATGGCGATAGCATCGATGTCCTTGCCGTGCCTGGCAGCGACATCCCCCACCTTTTTATACTCTTCGAGCAGCTGATTAAGGGGTTTGATTTTCCCTTTGGCGTCGAAGAAGTTGATACCCTCCCTGGAGAGCTGTTTAAGGACCTCGTGCCTCTTGGCGAGGCGGAATGTGCCGTTTAACAACGCCTCCATGGACCCGGCCGCCCCTTCCGAGGATCCTGTCACGACGGCGAGCTGTCCCATTGCGGCTATGAGCGGAGTCACGTTCTCCTTGCCCTGAGCTCCGATCAGCTGCATTGTCTTAGCAAGCCCTGAGAAGGACTGTAAAAATCCCTCCGGGTTTTTCCTCACGTCCTCCCACTTCATGGCGGCATTGAGCTGCTCCTGTAACGCCGGTAGATCTCGGGCGGCTACCCTGTATTTCATAATAAAGTCCGCCATTGCCTCCGCATAGACGCCCGGCGCCGTGCGCGAGGCAACGGCCCCCTTGCCGACCTGCGGCATGATGTCCCTGATGACCTTGAGCTCTACGCCCGCGTTATGCAGCGCACTGGCTACCTCGCCCCAATCGCCTTTTGTGAGGGGGATCGGCGTGCCTATCAAATTCATGATGTCGGCGCGCAGGCCCTGGAGCTGCTGCCCGCTATAGCCGCCCGTGCGGCCTATCCGTCTGAGCATGCCGTCAAACTCCATCATGTCCTTCGTAACCTCGGCCGCGCCCAATGTGACCCCGAGGCCTGCAAGGGCGCCTATATACCTGTCGCTGAAGCTCCTGATCGACCTCCCCACCTGGTTGAAGGTGGCAACGGTCTTCGTGCCGAAGCTCTTGACTTGGGCCTCGCTGTGCTTCAGGGCGTTTATGAGCTTTTCGGCCTTACCGGTGAGGACGATCTCGGCCGTATTCGATTGTGCCATGACTACTTATCTCCTTTCCGCCTCATGACGTACGTGGTTTGCCCTGCGGACGCCGGGCCTGCGGACAATCCTTTTCCCTCTCCTGGCATTGCACCTTCACCGGCTTCGGCGAACTGTCGCATCATAAGGAAGACATAGAGCCATTGGCCCTCTGTAAGGTCGACAGCTGCTTGGCCAAATAGATAGTGAGCTGCTGCAGCGTTCTGAAACTTGAATCGGTCCCAAGCGTCAGATTTTTTTTTAGGTCATCCGCAAGGGCTTCGAGCTCCTCCTCCGAAAGATCGCGCGGGGAAGGGCTGCACTCCTTCTCGAAAGCGTTATACTCCTCGATCAGGATCTCTTTTTCTTCCCTCCGGAGCAGGTCCCTGAACTCGTCCATGTCCTTGAAGAGGCGCTCGTATGTGCCATCCTTTTTCTGGCGCTTAGGATCGACCAGGGCGCGGAAGAGGACCTGCGTGTTGTTCTCGCTGGTATAAGCGCCAAGGGTCATGGTCGAGACTTCTATCTCCCCCTTCTTGAACTCCCGCTCGGTCGCAAAAATCGCGTCCCGGGTCTCCGCTTCCGATAGAACCGTTATCCCTATTTCTTCCTCGGTGCCCGGATAGGCCAGGGTCCTTATGTTACGCTTGCCTGCCTTCAGCTTCTCGATAAGGTTCATGCGGTTCTCCTCTCTGTCTTCTGTGCGTCATTAGCCGCCGAAAATGCATTTAGATAGGCTTCACGAGCGGTTTTGAGTCGCGTCACGTTGCGGCCGAAAGTGGCGATTTGCGTGTCGCCGAATGTCTTGATTCTTCCCTCAGCAAAATAGCTCGTTCTCTTCTCCAATAGAGCGAAGGTTCTCCCGGCCCTTAAGCGTTCCTGAATCAACGTCGTCTCCAAGATCGCCGGCGCTTCCGGCCGGCGAGCCCTTGACCCGGTGATCCCTTCATAAATGCGGCCCATCCTGTCTATGATCTTTTCGGCCAGGGACCCGATAGCGCCCATGACGTTCACCCAGGGAATCCCGCTGCCTTCTGGGTCCTGGAGAAGGACCCGCTCCGAGAGGTCGAGGATAGACTCCATACCGCCGCACAGGACGCGCAGCTCGGGCAGCTCCTGCTCTAAGTCTCCGGCCTGTATGCCTTCCCGGCCCAGCGCATTCATGAGGATTGCCTCCGGGAGGGAAGGCGGACCGCTTTTTGACGTTTCGCCGTACCTTTCCATTATTCCTCCGGCCCTGCCATCGTTCCCTTAAACAGCTCCATTTTCTCCGTAGCCTCATCCGCCCGGGCCTTGAGGGCATTGACGAGAGTAAGCCGTTTCTTCGGGTCTGCTTTTCCAGTCTCATCGAAAGTGCGTAGCTGCTTCTTGGCCTTATAGGCGTCAATAATCGCCGTCATCGTCTGCGTCGCAAGCAAGCATGTGTTGACTTGCCACTCTTTTTCTTCTCTGTTTAACCTTACCCGCTCCCGCGCGGTCTTCGATTTCGTGGATCTTCCTTCTGACGCTCGAACGGTTTCATTGCCGGAGCCGGAAAGGGCCATGTCCCTCAGCAAACTGATGTATTTGTCTCCGGCGATAATCACGTGGTCGACCATTTCTATTCCCAGGGCCTTACCGGCCTTCGCGAGTCGGTCCGTTATTGTCATGTCGGACTCTGACGGGGCGACAATTCCGCTTGGATGGTTATGACACACGATGATTGAATCGACGGCCTGCGAGATGGCGAAGCGGTAAACCTCTCGGGGCTCAGTAAGCGCGGCCTTTAGCGTACCGAGGCTTACAAGTTCGATATACTTGATTGTCTTAAGCGCGGTCAGGCCCATTACCCAAATATGCTCTTTGTCCTGGTCGACCGGGCATTCGGCGCGAAGGATAGCGCGGAAGATGGAAGCCGCATGCTCAGAGTAAATAATGGGTGTTTTTGCTTCTTTCTTCGGAATTTTAACCGTCATGTCCATCTCCCTCCTGGTTTTGTTAATAAAAAAAGCCCGGCGTCCTTTCGGACCTGCCGGGCTTCGAAGAGCCTCTATGCTGCTCAGTTATCTATAGGACTCGGCCTAAAGCCTCTCCCTTCTGTGCTGCGCTCCTGTCTTCTCCCCGCGCGGCCGTTCCACGAGGATCTGATTCTTGAGGCCGCACCTTTCGCACTTTATCTCACCCTCTGCCACTATGAAAATGCCGAGGAGGCGATCACAATGACCGCACCTTACCGGCCTTCCCGCCGCCGTTTCTTTCGTGGGTTTTGCTCCAGCCTCCTGGTCGCTCGAAAAATCGTCCACAAGCCTTTTAGAATCGTTTAATTTCCCTTCTTCGGCCTCGGGCCGTATAGTTGGCCGTCTCAATGCTACGCCGCCTCCTGGGGCGTTGTAGCCGATCCCTTCCATCCCCTCTCTTTCATCGTCTTCAGGGCGCAAATAACCTTATCAACCGTGCTGAGGTCCAGAAACTTGAGGTGGGATGTCTTGAAGCGCTTAAAGAGAAATGCCCTGAGCGTGCTGTCTCTCTCCGCGTCGGTGGCCGGCTTCGTGAGTTCTACCCATATCGATTCCACCATCCGGAGCTGCGCCGGCGATGCCATGCCCTGCCGTCCGGCCAGCTCGTTATACTTCGCCTTGTTCGGATCCCGCTCCCAATAGCCGCACTGTACCGCGAAATACTCGAGGCCCCGGATAAAGTCCTTCGCCTGGTCTACGGTGAGCTGCTTCGAAGAGGTCACATTGTACCGCTCGCCAAGCCACTTCCTGTAAACCGAATCGGGCAGCTCGAGCTTGGAGGCCAGCACGTGGATCCTCTTTATCTGGCCCTTGTCCGCAAAAGCCGGTTTGATCGATGCCTTTGCCCTCATCCCGATACCCTCCTTATCGTGCATTTGCTGCACGCCTTGTAGAGCCTCAGAGTCTCCGGATTCCCTGCCCTCATGCCGATCTTCCTGGCCCTGGCCCACGTGTCCGCACACACAAGCGGCGAGATTTGGCCGAGCTTCGGACAGGAGACCACGCCCGTTGTCCCGTATATCGCCTTTATCCTATCTTCCATCCGTCTCGTGCTTCCCGGATACTTGCCCTGGCATACGAGATCTACCGTTGTCCGGGAAACCTCGAGTTCATGGGCTACCCGTTTAGGTCCCTTCGTCGCGACTTCCCTCTTCAGGATCTCGATCCACATGCCGGCGATCCTTTGGGCTTTTGTACGATAACCTCGTCCGTATTGGGGTCGTAAAGGCACTTGCGCCGCCTCGGCGCCTTCGGACCCGTATTCTTCACGAGGGTAAACACGTTTGCATTTACCGATTTCCCCGTTACCTTGACATATCCGGCGCTCTTGAGCAGCGATATGTCGTTCATAAGGGCCTTATAGCTGCGGCCCGTTATGGCCTGAAGCTCCGCGTATGTGAACCTCGGAAGGACGCGAATTGCCTGCCATACTTTTGCGAACGTGGCCGCGCTCATCTGTCGATCCCCCTCAAGTCCTCGGCTGATACCGTTTTCAGGCTATTTGTCCGGGCTATCGTCTCGGCCCTGTATAGCGCGATCAGGATCCTCCTGAACCTGTTCGCCTTCGAGTGGATATAGGTAATGGCGTCAGGTGTAAGGGCTACCTCGCAGAGCTGTTCCGCTATGTCGGCAACGTCCACCTCCGCAAAATCGGTAAACTTGATGATCTCGGAGAACCTGTCGAACAAATGCTTGTACCGCATGAGCTTCTTGTCGGCGTTCCCCATGCCGATGAAGACCATAGGGGCGTTCGTCATATCGAAGATATCCCGGAGGGTTTCAAGGATCCTCGCGTCGAAGTAATCTACCTCATCGACTATGACGGTCCTGGGCCTGTCGAGCAGCTGCTCCTGAATCTGCCTGAAGAGATCCGCCGTCCGCCACATGGGGGCCTCGCCAAGCTCTGCAACTATCTCCTCCAGGAGCCACCGGCCCGTCATGAGCTTCTTCGTCCGGATGAAAACGCCGTCGTTGTTGAGGACCCACCAAAGCGCGACTTTAGTCTTCCCGAGGCCCGGTTCCCCATAGAGAAGCGCCATGCCCGGCACGTTGGATTCTCGATTCCGGATCCGGTCCATGGCTTCTGTAAAGCGTTCGACGTTGCGGGTTATCGCAAAAATTTTTCTCATCGGCTATATCCCCCCTCCGTAGTGGAATGCTCCGCCCTGAAAGCGGCGTATTTACGTTCTTTCGCGTCCAGGTGTTCCTTGAGCTGCCGGTACGTGTCAGACTTCTTGAAGGCCTCTATGAACGGCTCGTCTTCCGGCTCCGCGCCATGCTCGATAATGAATTTATAGCGGTCTATGGCCTGGCCGAACCTGGCAGGGCGGCTCGGGGCTTGATCGCGGCTGGTTGGGGCCTGGGCGGTTGTCAGCCTCGCCGGTTTTACGGCCGCAGCGGGAATGCGCTCCTCGTGGGGAAGCAACTCGATATGCGCCTTGTCGAGTTGGTCAGGGATCCGAGGGGCGGCCTCTACAATATCTGCCCATGGGAGGGCCTTTTTCTGCTCGGATATGAGCGTCCTTGTCTCTCTGGCGATCCGGATTGTGGCTTTTGTCAAGCTCTTCTGTTTGTTCTGAAGATGGCGGACCTCGGAGAGGTCTTTAGCGCTACCGAGCTGCGCCGCGAGGGGGTGAACCGAGTCAAAGCGTTTCGCGGTGCAGAGGGAACGCCCTTCGAGATCGTACACGCGGACGGTCGCGAGATCCGTGATCGAGTATTTGATAATTGCTCTCTCCCGGAGACCGACAAGCGCATCATCGTAATAATCAGCGCCGAGGAAACGTATCCCGTTCGGCCCTATCGTTTTGACCTCATGAGAGAGCATAAGATCATCGAGGGCGGCAGGATCGACGCCCGGTCCTCTGCCTTCGTTGAAGACCTCGCCGATTGTCTTGCCTTTTATATGCGGGTGGTCCTGCTCCTCCCAATAGGCCTCGATCCACGTGCGGACCATTTCCGCCGTCTGCCCAATGGTGGGCAATTCCGGGCTGTGAAGCTGACGGTGAAATCTTTCGTTTCTCATGAGCCAGGCCGGCTTATCTAATATCGATGTCCCTGTGAAACTTAAAAGCAAGCGTTCGAACTTGGCAAATTCCTTGAAAAATCTCTCTATCACCTTCGCCCTGGCATTGTAAGGGGTCGCGAAAAGCGGAGTAATGTTCAACCGGCCATAGAGGCCGCAAAGACCCGCTTCCTGGAGATCCTCGGTTGAAGTGAAGAACTTCGCCCGAAAGGCCTTTCCATTATCTTGAAGTGCATACTCGGGCAATTTTCCGAGCCTGATGATCGCGTTTCGTAACGCCGAGGCTATGACCTGGGTATTTTCCTCAAGCATGATATCGAAACCGGCCTGATCTCCGCTTGCCCAGTCCAGGTAGGAGACAAGAGTAGGCCGGCAGGGTTTGCCCGTAGAAGGGTTTTTGACCTGAAAATTCAGTCTATGCCCATCCGCAACAAGGACTTGGCCGACTTCGAGCCTGGAGGCATCGCGTTTGATGCTGAAAATTTGCGTGTCTTTCAGCGCCTTCTCCCCGTCGCGCAATAGGGTCCAGACGTGGCCGTTTTTAGCCTTGAACCGTTCCGCCCATCGCCGGAACGTCATGGGAGATGAAGGAGACAATATCCCCCTTTGCCTCAGCACCGCCTTTACAATCCTGGTGGCCTCGCCGATGCTCAGCCTGTTCGGCTGGAGCAGACAGTCAGCAAAAATCGTCTTTTCCTCGTTCGTGAGTCCAGGCTCGCCCTTTCCATAATGCCAGGCGGGTATAAGGAGGGTAAGATCGAGAGTGTCCCCAAGTTTTTCAGCCCACCGATAGAGCGATTTTAGGCTTACTCTGCCGAGTTTTAAAAAGAGGGCGGGAAGGAGATGGCCGCTATTATATGCCGCCTCAAATTCCCCGTCTACCTCGCCGAGGCGGTGCTCTCGCCGGTTCCCGTCCCGGTATCCTCGCCATGCGGCAACGAGATCTGCCTTCGCGCGGGCCTCTTCTTTTGCTTTCTCCGGTACCTCGACAGATCCGGGCGGGTTAATAGCGGGAACGGCGTGACCGTCCCCACTCCCAAAGGAGATACCGGAAAGCGCCGGGAGGAGGCCCGGCGCCCTGTCGCCGTCCGGTGCGGCGTAGGCAACTAAATATTTGTGCCGAATATCTTCGGGGATGCGAGGATCTATAATCGAGATAAAGGGACGCTTACCGCCCCTTCCCCCGCCTCGGTCACCCCAGGGAAGGCCCTGCGCCCTGGCCGATATTTTGTCAAGCCATGTGGCCTCCCGGAGGATGTTTCTCGAAACCATGATCCTTATCGCCGTGGCCGTTTTTTCCGGCCATAGCGCTGCAAGCTCATTGATTGAAAGAAGGTGCCTCTTCACTTGCCCGGCCTCCCTTTTGCTATTCCCCCGGCCGATTTAAGCATTTTGTCCATGAAGCTCAGCATCAGGATCCGGCCCCTTTCTATGGCCAGTATCGCTCTTTGATGAAGGTTTTCTATGTCGCGCATTAATTCACGGCTCGGTTTCTCCTGATAGGCAGACGAAAGAAGAGCGAAGAGGCTCGCAGTCTCTTTTTGAGCTTCGATGAGGCTTAAGAAAACGTCCTCGCCGGTAAGGTCGCCATTGTCGACCACCGTGCGGGGAGTTGCGATCAATCCGGCCCGGAAGGCGCCCCATTCGAGTAAGCGGGTGTCTTTCGTGAAAATGCAGACAGCGACTGTCTTGGCCAGAGAAAGAGGGGTTTCCCCCGAGGCATATCTATATAGGCCCTTAAGCGCGCCATCGTCGCTGTCCGACCCATTACCGAGGCCCATGGCGCGCCCCAGCTCGGTCTTGAGCCGCACCTTTGACGTGGGGATTCCCTTCTTTTCCCTACTCGTTTTTTCAGAAGACACCCAATCATCAACAACCTCGGAAAACAACTCCTGGACCGAGCTGTATTGACCGAGGCCGTCATTCATGGGGCCACCCGAAAATCAAAGCAGATTTGACGTTGCAGAAATTGGGGAAACGCTTTAGACTATGGAAATGATCGCGGGCGCCCTTAGCCATTATGGCCCATCCTTCGCATCCGGCCAAAGGTCCGGGACCCTAAGGCCAAGGGCGGCCGCTATTGCCTCCCTGACCCGCCTTGATTTGCTCTGTCCGTTCACGACTTTATTAATCGAAGAGCGGTCCAGGCCCAGGGTCCTGGCTATCCTTGCGCCGGAAATGTCTGCCAAAATCATTGCGGCCCTTATCTTTTTGCTTCTTTCATTCCCCATGAGGCAAATGATACATGACCGAAGATGTCATGTCAAGCAAATAATGACCGAACGTGTCACCCATGGCTAAAACAAATTATCCGTTCCGGGACGTTGGGAAAAGGCTAAAGCAACTGCGGGGGAAAAGGTTGCAGGCGGACGTTGCGAGTGCATTAGATGTGACTGTTCGCTCGTATCAGCGTTTTGAGCTGGGCGAGCGACTACCCCGCGTGCCTACAGCGGCTAAAATGGCCGAAATGTACGGCGTGACGGTCGATTTGATATTGTATGGCCCCTATGAGCGACGCCTTATAAGAGAGGAGGATCTCAGGGACTCACAAATTGACGCCCTGGTTGACGACCTTAGGGCGGATCCTTTGTTTAAGGAAATACTTTGGAAAGGCCGCCACGGGTCACGAGAACAGAGAAAGCTTTTCAAAAAATTGATGGATGATCTGGCCGCCAAAATGCTTCGGTCGATCCCGCCGATGGCTGACGATGCGCGCGAGGACCTCAGAAGGAAAATTGAAAGAGACATTATGACCGAAATGAGGGACGGGGATCATGAACAGAAAGGCTGAAACGTTTCTGATCGTCTTTGTTTCATTGCTGCTTTTGACTTCATCGGCCGGCGCTAAAGATAAAGACATCGAGGCGGCGGACGCCAGGTTAAAGGAAAAGCTCGGTCTCCCTACAATCGCCTCTTTAGATCGGGCCGAACCTGTGTTTATCGGGGCATTAAAAGAGAAGTTCATAGACATCGAGGTGCACCGGGTCAAAGCCTCGCCCGTCCCGAGGACGGTTTATAGCAATGCCGATGCCACGGTCGATATTATCGGCGATCCCGAGATAAAGGAGATCGGCTTCTATGGCCGCGTCGAGAATGCGAGGGCAAAAGACCATGAGGGCGCGGTGATGATGCTCTCCGCCGCCTTGGGCGCTTTTTGCGGCGCGGGTCCGGAAGATATAAGCCGCGCCCTGGGCGCTTATTCCTCTCTATATATTGATAAGGAGTCGAAAAAACGGGCGCGCCTGACCTCCGGCCGGTGTCTCATTACTTTCGAGCCCCCGGCCTTTATGGGAGGGCGCTGTACCATCGTTCGTGGCAGATAGTATTATGGATGGATGCGGGATAGAAGAACTTGAGGGAGATTGGTTTGATTATAAGGATGGCCTGCGGCTGAAGATTCGTCCTTATATCGGCGAAGAAATGTCGCCCGACCGGGACTCGGACCCGGATCCTTACAAGGTGTTCGAATTTTCTTTTATGGCCTGGGAGAAAAACGGGATACCTCTCGATTTAACACTTGAAATTAAAAAGGGTTTGTTTCAACTCAATCAGAGCGGTATTGCCGGATTCGTCCTTAATGTCATAGTCGGGACTCTGCGAGCTATTGCCGCCGCGCACAAGACGTCTCAAACACCCCTCACTAATTGACAACTCTGTGTCTATTGTTGCCGGCGCGCTTGTGAAATTTTTTTGCCGCCTGGGACATTGTTACACTGAAAAATCGAATATCTCTTATCCCCCCCCCTTGATCACCATTCCATAGTCGCGCCTGGTTTCCCTTGTGGGCTTGTTGTTCATAATCCCGCGTCTTTATTTCTTTTTCCTTTGTTTGCTCACCATTTTTATTACTGATCACCAAACTGATCAGCATTCAACTCTCTTTATCGGTCATACTTATCCGGCCCGCGCCTTGCGTTTCAACGTCTTATGAAAATATGACCTCAATCCAGTTTTCTCAAATAGGTTGGTAACGAAGACTGTTTTCCGATACTTTTTCTCAAAGTTCTGAAATCGCGGATCAAAACTATTTTGATTTTTCGCTCGAAATTTCAAAGACCAAATACTATATGATTACAAACCCTTAAAGCAGATAACTGTAAGATTCATTGGAGGCCGTTTCCTTTAACTTCGCGCACTTGCGTTTTCGCATCCCCCCTGGTAATACACACTCAGACAGCCGGATTTGTGCACTTCTCACTATTGTTTTGTTGTCTATGGAAGTGCACCGCTCCTTCCGCCCCAATCGGGTGCCAAGTCCTCCCGCGATGGTCGCGTAAGAAAAGGTCCTCCCGTCCGGGGTAAAGAATAACCAGACAAGTAAGAGCTCTAGAGGTATCTTTAAGGGCTAGAGGGAAGGACCTTCCGGGAGTATTCCATAAGCGCGTTGCGGCCCGTGAGGATGGTCTCGTTCCCGTCGCCAGGTGGTATGACACGGGCACCCCGCTAAAACAAGCTGAAGGGTAGAACGTTAGAACGCGCCCGTTTCGATTCCTCTCCATTAAGTGAGGTAAAGCTAGGATCGATAGAGGTCAGGAGCCGCCGGGAGCGAAAGCGGAAGCGGCTTGCGGATAACGGGCGCGTTTAGTTCTACCCTTCCGATGCGGGTCGCTCTAGTGGAGCACCAAGCCTTGATGGAATCCTCTTGTAAGATCCTTCCCTGGGAGAGTGTAGATTAATGGCGCAAATGGAATACTCCGGAGGGGCCTTGCCGTCTATATAGCAAGAGACTAAGAAGAGAAAAAGGGACAGGGAAGAACAATGGTGGGACGGGAACCTCATCGGCCGCGCCTATAGTCGGGCGCGGTGTTCTGGCTACTAGTAAACGGAGTATTTTCAAATGCGCTTACGCCGCACGGAAAGGCACTTCTCTTGACTATCTTGATGAAGCCGGACGCACGGAGACCCTTATGGCGGCGGTTTTCGCCGGAGGGTGGTTCTTTTCCCAGGGTCGGACGTACTCCATCGTAATCTCAGTGTCGCCCCTGCCCACAGCGAGAAAAATAAACACCTCCTCGCCGCCGCCGCCCACGGGCGGTCCTCCGAAGGGCACGTACTCGCAGCGCACGAGCCTGACGACCCGCTCGTCTACCGAGCCTGCCGGCCGCCACTGGTAGCCCGTGGTCCTGTTGCCGGACAGGCGCACCGTAAATTCCTTTCCTTCCTCCGCCATTACTACGAAACTGATCTGTTCGCTCACCTTGCGGGCCTCATTTTTCGGCATCTTTTTCGGCGGCAGCTCGACCCGCAGGAAGCGGATCCCCGTCAGCTTGCCGCTTTTATCGAAATCGAAAGAGAAAAAGGCCGTGCCCAGAATCTCGCAGGCGTGGCAGAAATTGCGCAGCGTGTACGGTATGACGAAGCCCTGGCCTCCCCCCGGCAGGGCTTCGACCGAAAGGGGCTGCTTGGGCGGTCTCTCGCCGGGCCAGAGGGTCACCCTGGGATAGCTCTTCCTTATCATTGCGTAGGTCTTGTCCTGCTCCATCCCTTCTTTCGGGAGGAGCGCGATGTCGTCGACATCGACGATGGGGGGCTCTCCGTTTACCAGGAGCAGCCCGCGATTGTCGCTTATCCTGAAGGGATAGACGATATAGGCGACGTCTACCCGGCCCGTTTCACGGAACCTGCGAACAAATGCCCCGCCCTCGAAGGTCCTCGTGAAGGCAACGGCCTCGGAAGAGGCCCCGAGTTCCTGCATGGCGTCCGCAAAACATTCTTCGAGGTCCCGTCCGCCCAATTCGACGCATCTCTGTTTTGCGGCCTGCACCGCCTGCTTATCGGCATTCCAGACCGCATCGGCCGTCACCGCCCTCGGCGCCGTCTTCTCAGCCGCCCCCTCGGCAGCCGGAGCCGCCGGGCTGGAAAGAGCGACGGCGAAGAGTACCGCCAAGGCGATCGCTGCTATGCGCATTGCACCTCCATGAAACGCAGAAGACCCCTTGCCGAGATGTGCGCGGTCTGCGCCGCCTAGTCCCGACAATGTATATCTGCCACAAAACGTGATGTTTATCAAGGAAAACTTACCCAGGCCCCCTTCAGCTCCGCAGATATCTCGCCCCCATCCAAACGCCCACCCCGATAAAGACGAGCCTGAGATAAAGGTCTGGGAGCATATTTGCCACCTCCCCGCCGAGATAGCCGCCGGCCAGGGCACCGACGACCAGGCCGCCCGCGACACGCGTCTCTACATTGCCCAGCCTGTAGTGGGTAGAAGCGCCGCTCGTGCCGATGAGGACCATTGCGAGCAGCGAGGTGCCCTGGGCCGTATGCTGGCCCATGCCGGCGAGGACAACCATGGGAGGCACCATTATCCCTCCGCCGCCCACCCCCATCATGCCCGACACGAAGCCTGCCAGCACGCCCGCAGACAGGTAAACGGCAGCCCGTATCCAGAAAGAAAGGGCGAAGGCAGGGTGCACCAAATACCCCTTCAGGAGCAGCGTGAGGGAGATGAAAACGAGAAAGGCCCCGAAAGCCCTTTTCAGCTTCTTCTCCGACAGCGAATGGGCGTAAAGGGCCCCCAGGCGCGCGGTCAGGATGGCGCTTGCCGCAAGCATCGCGGCCGCCTTCCAGTCCACCGCTCCGTGGGCCCCGTAGCTAAGCGCGCCCGCGGCGCCCGTGAAGACGATGGCGACAAGGCTCGTTCCGTGGGCCTTATGCTGGCTAAGATGGGCGAACGCAGTCATGAGCGGCACCATCAGGGCGCCGCCGCCTACGCCCACGAGCCCGCCGAAAAACCCGCCGGCAAGTCCTGCGGCCAGTCCCACGGCCGGCCGGAAACGCGTCGATCCTCCCGGAGCCATAAGACGCCATTATACGACAACGGCCCCGTCTTATCCACCGGTTCTCCGCATCAAGCGGTACAAGCCGGAAGGCCCGTCTTTAATGCGCCGCCGGGGATACCGCCGGCTCGACGGGACAGCCGAGCTCCACCGGTTTAGCCATCTTTTTCAGGATCATCGAGCCGATCCCCGAAGCTATGGCAGCCGCTCCGATAACCGAGCAACCAACCGTCCACCCGATTTCATAACCCTGCGACTTGGCATAAGATAAAGCGAGAGCGGTGATAAAGGTCGGTCCTATCATTCCCCCGACACCCTTTGCCGTATACACTATGCCGTAATTCGTCGACAGATACTTTTCGCCGAAACGATCGTCGGTAATGGGCGGGAAGAAAGCAAACATCGGCCCGGTGCAGAAAAATGCCGCCGTTACCACGATCATGAACATATAGGGGCTATGGGATACAAAAGGTAGAAGAATATACAGCAGGCCGCACGCGATAAAATCGAAAAACATGGCATTTTCCCTGCCGATCTTGTCCGAAATCACGCCCCAGACGATCCTCCCGATGCCGTTTGCCGCTGCGAATGCCGTAAAGGTGATCGTGAATATTGCAGCCGGAATCTTGTAGTCATTGGCCATCAGCTTGATGTTCGGCGTAAGGAACATATACCCGACGGCCATAAGCACGAACATGCAATACATCAGATAGAACTGCCCGGTCTTTAACATTTGCAGGGGGGTGTAACTTCCGGCTTTGGCTTCCTTAGGTTTATCGGAATCGGCCCCTTTTGCGCCACCGGGGCCTTCCGGGAATCTGAGCACCTGGGCAACGACGAGCAGTATCACCGCAAACCCGACGCCGGTATAAAGGAAGGCGGTTTTGCAGCCGTAATTCTTAACAAGCATGGTTATGAGCCATCCGAAAAGGGCCGCGCCGGAGCCGAAACCGCATGCCATGATACCGGAAGCAGTGCCCCTCCTCTTCGGAAACCACTTCAAGGACGCCGCTATTCCGCCCGTATATATGAAACTCGCGCCGACCCCTGCCACTCCGTAAGAGATGCACATCGTCAATACCTTATCCTGCGCGCCGATGCTCCCCCATCCACCGGCTACCAGCACTGCCGCAAGGGAGAAGAAGATCTTCGTGCCGAACTTGTCCATCAGGTAGCCGGTCAGGGGCCCGGCAAAGGTCATACAGGCTACAAATGTCGCAAAGGCCGTTTGAATCTCCACCTTTGAAAATGTCGGATTCGACCTGAGAATATCAGGGACAAAAAGAGCCCAGGCATACTGAAGACTGGATATCATTACCATGCCGAGAACGCCGGCTGTCAACATTATCCAGGGATTGTTCATGAAACCTCTGTTCACGTTTCCAGCGGCTGTTTTATTCATTTTTTTTCCTCCCCGATCGACTCGGTCGATGGTCTGTTCGCCGCGATCGCGCCGCAGACCACCCGAATCCATCCTGACGGCTTCAAGGCACCCGTCCGAGCGCGGGTGCCTTGAAGCCGGTTCCAGGAAACAAAGCGCATCTCTGCCGACCAGCCTATGCCCTTTTCTTCGGCGTCGGAACAGGGGCCTCTGCCGCTATCGCCTTGATCCTCCTTATCTTCTCGTCCACGAAGGCCTGCATCTTCGCTATATGCTCGGCCTTCAGGTGCGCGAAGCGGCCCTGGTACTTCATGTACTCGCCCACAGGCTTGTACGTCTTCGGCAGGTGCGAGTACTTGTAGGCGCCGTCTTCCCATTCGTAGAGCGTCCACATGCCTGTCTGCACCGCAAGCCTGCCCATCTCAAGGGTCAGGCTCTCATCGAACTTCCAGCCCTTGGGGCAGGGCGTAAGCATGTGCAGGAACGTCGGGCCGTCCACATTGAGCGCCTTCCTCACCTTGTTCATCAGATCGACAGGATAGGCGATGCAGGCGGTGGCAACGTATTTGACGGCTGGATGGCCCCCTATCACGAGCTGGGGCGGGTCCTTCGGGAAGAGCTTTTTGCCCTCAGGGATCATTTTGCCGGGCGGAGTAAAGGTCGTGTTGGCGCCGTAAGGCGTCGTGGGCGATGTCTGGATGCCCGTGTTGGCGTAGGCTTCGTTGTCATAGCAGATGAACAGGGCGTCATGGCCCCGGTACATCATGGCCGACATGGCCTGTAGCCCGATATCGACCGAGCCGCCGTCCCCGGCCATGCAGATCACGTTGGGGAACGGCCCTTCGTACTTCTTCTTGCGGGCCAGTATCTTGTAGGCTGCCTCTATGCCGGACGCCACTGCCCCGCCGTTGGTGATCTGGGCATGGATCCAGGACACCGCGTAGGGCGTGCAGAGATAGCTCGAATTCGCCACGTACATGCAGCCCGTGGGGCCGATAAAGATCGTGTTCCGGCCCGCTGCCTTCGCAACGAGCCTGTAGTTCAGGGCGGGGCCGCAGCCTGCGCACGTGCGGTGGCCGGGCACATACATCTCTTCTCTGGGCGCTCCTCGCATCGACTTGATCGGTGGGAGCACCTGTTTATTGTAATTGAACTCTTCCATTGTTCGCCTCCTTTCAGCGGTTACTCTTACGCCTCATCCCTCGAAGCCTATCCAGTACACATGCTCGCGGACCTTCTTCTCCTTTACCATCTGCTTCAGCACCTTCGCCATGTAGTAGAAGTCCTCGAGGAGTATCACGTCGCCGCCGAGCCCCGCCATAAAGGACGTGACGAGCGGTCTCTTGTCCAGGTCATACAGGGAGGCCCGCACCTCGTGAATGAGGTTGCCGCCCCTCATGGCGCCGCCGTAAGACGTGCTCGTCTCCACGCAGGCGAGCGCCTTTACGTGGGCCAGCGCATCCGCTATCTGCTGCGTAGGCCACGGCCTGACCCAGCGGGGCCTCACCATGCCGGCCTTCACCCCCCGGGCCCTCAAGGTGCGGATTGCGGACTTGCACGTGTTGGCGTGGGCGCCCTGGATGAAGAAGGCGACCTCTGCGTCGTCCATCATGTATTTTTCGAGCCACGGGTCCATGTTGCGGCCGAAGATGGCGTTGAAGTCGGCCACCGCCTTTTCTATGAGAGGGGGCAGGTCGAGGAAGGTGATCGCCCTCTGGGCGTCCATGGGCGCGCCCTGGTCGGGTCTTATCTGCGGCCCGTGGGAGACCGGACAGGTGGGGCTCAACGGGTGGGGCGCCTTGTAGGGCGGCAGGAACTCCCGCACCTGAGCCATATCGGGCAGGACGACCTTGTCGGGGATATGAGAAAGAAAATAACCGTCCTGGCAAACGAACTGGGGGAGCATTACCTTCGGGTCCTCGCCGACCCTGTAGTTTATGAGCGTGTTGTCGAAAACCTCCTGCGGCGTCGCCGCCCAGCCCATAAGCCAGCCCTGGTCCCTCGCGCTCATGGCGTCCGTGTGCTCCGAGCCGAAGTCGCCGGGCGGATCGAGGGTCCTGTCGGCTATAGCCATCTGCAGGGGATAACGGCCGCCCGCCACCGGGCTGTAAAGCTCGAAAGCATAGGTGACGCCGACGCCCGAGCTGCCCGTGTAAGCCCTGGCGCCGCAGGCGGACGCCCCGAGGACGACGGAGACCTGGGCGTGCTCGCCCTCGCCGTATACGAACTCCGCGTCCAGCTCCCCGTTTGCGACCATCTTGGAGAGCTCCATCATGATCGCGGTGTAAGGCCGGATCGGAAATGAACAGATAACTTCCACTTCAGCATATTTAGCCCCTTGTGCGGCTGCCGCGCAGCCGCTGAGCATCTTTTCCTGGGCCATTTCACTCCTCCTTAAAAAGGTTTTTCCAGACGGACCACCCCGTCTACGAAATCGAGCTCGGGGACGGCAGACAGAGCATCCGAGGGACACTCGTGGATGCAGACCCGGCAGCCCTTGCAGAACTTCCAGTTCCACTCCATCCTGTCCTCCTTCTCGTTGAAGGACCAGCAGGAATCAGGGCATGACGCGTAGCATGTGAGGCAGCGCGTGCACTTCTCGTCGTCGAGAACGGGACGGACAACGCGCCAGTTTGACGTTATGAAAAGATCCTGCTCCCTCACGGGGGCCGGAGTGATCGCCCCGAAGGGCACTTCCCTATCTTTGGGTACCTTTATAGCCATATGTCTCTCCTTTTTTGAGAATTGAAGGCTCCGCGCCTTTTTCCCATTTCTTTCTATCCGCCCCAGGAATACTCGGACCGGCTTTTCCGGAACTTCCGGAGCTTCACCTCTTTGTAGCCCCTGTCCATGGCCGCCACGTCACTCACGATCTTCGACAGGCTCTCCTTCTTGACCATGCCCGTCACCTTCGCCATTGCGCCGAGGATCGGGGCTGCCATCCCTGCCCCTATGCCCGCGGTGTCGACGCCGCCTTCGGAGCCCGAGAAGTCGACGGTGCGGATGCCCGAAATGGCGTCCGCGTCTATTGTGGCTATACAGCCCAAAACATCCGCGTTGGGGATGAACTGGAGCATATAGTCGATGGACCGCCCCGTGTTGATCAGGAGAAGCCCGCCCTCCGGCATGCCCTTGAGCACGTTTATGCCCTTCACGATGGTCGGCTCGACGATGACGACCACGTCCGGATGAGCATTAGTGTAGAGATACTTCATCTCTATCTCTTTGTCGCTGATCCGGGCGTACTTCCTGGTCGTCACCATTACGCGGTCGGGAAGGTCCTCGTAGTTGTCGAAGGCCTGGACGAACTTGCCTTCCGCCTTCGCCGCCTGGGCGAAGGCATTGGCGACGTCCCTGGCTTCCTTGTCCATCACCACACCCCTCGTCCAGACCGTTATCTCGGTCACTTTAGCCATACCTCTTACCTCCTTTCATCAGGTTTCGTTAGACCTCTTCGATGGGCTCGGAAACTCTCCTCGCCCGCCCTACCCCTGCCTGCCGCCTCCTCCCTTTCTGAAGACCACATTTTCGACGTCCCGCAGGTGCCTGAGCATGGCCCGTCCCGCGGCATCCGGGCTGCCGCTTCGGACGGCGCTAAGGATTTCCCGGTGTCCGTCGAAAGATTTTCGCCTCCGCTCCTCCGACTGGGTATACTTCTTCCCGACTGCCCCTAGGACGCCGATAAGCGCGTAGAGAAGCCTTTCGAGCACTTTGTTCCTCGCCATCCTTGCAAGGGTGCGGTGGAAGCCGGCGTTCGCCCCGCTCTTTCCGCTCGCGAGCTCCCTTTCCTGGTTTTCCAGGATGCGCTCCAGCTCCGCAAGATCTTCGGCCGTTGCCCTTCTCGCTGCCAGGCGGGTTATCTCCGGCTCGATGATCTCCCTTACGGTAAAAACGTCGAGAAGGCTGTCCCTTTCCTGCACGAGGGCAGCGGCAAGCGGTCCGATGAGGGCTTCCTCGCTGGATGCAACTACGTATGTCCCGTCTCCCTGCCGCCTGTCCACGAGCTTCATCGTCTCCAGCGATAGGATCGCTTCCCGCACGGTGAGCCTCGAGACCTTGAACGTCTCGGAGAGCTCCTTCTCCACAGGAAGCTGGTCTCCCCTTCTCAATTTGCCCTTTTCTATGAGCTTCCGGATCTGACCGACTATGTCCTCGTAGGCCCGCCTCTTTTTCACAGCCTTCAGCATCATCCGCCCCCTGGTCCGGCCGGGTCCGTCCCGTCCTTTTTTATCGCGGCCCTGAAAAAGTCCATAGTAATCGATACGTCTTCGGCCCCTTGCCTGCCTTCCCTTATGCAGCGCCCTATCGCCATCATGGCAGCGTTCCTGCAGATCGAAGCGATGTCCGAACCCGAAAGTCCTTCAGTCAGCCCGGCCAGCTCCGCGAGATCGACCCCTTGTGCAAGAGGCCTTCCCCTCGTGTGGACGCGGAAGATCTCGACGCGGTCCTGTGCTGAAGGCAAAGGGAACCTGAGCACGCGGTCGAGCCTCCCGGCCTGCGTCAGGGCGGGGTCCAGCAGGTCAGGCCTGTTCGTCGCGCCGAGGACGATAACCTGGGAAAGGTCGCTCAGGTTATCCAGCTCGTTGAAGAACTGGCTCGCCATGCGCTCGGCTACGGCCTCCCCTTCCGTGGACGCCAAACGGGTCGATACCAGGGTCTCTATGTCGTCGAAGAAGAGTATGCAGGGGGCGGCCTGCTTTGCCTTCTTGAATATCCGGTGGAGGGCCTTTTCCGACTCGCCGAGCCACTTCGAGAAAAGGATGGGAGTGCTGATGGAGATGAAATTGAGTCCCGTCTCGCCGGCGAGGGCCTTCGCCGTGAGTGTCTTCCCCGTCCCCGCCGGACCTGAAAAGAGTATCCCTTTCGGGGGCGTCACCTTTGCCGAGGCAAAAAGGGCCGGGTATCTGGCGGGCCAGTCGATTACGGCTGTCAGGGCCTCCTTTATATCTTTCAGACCGCCCACGTCCTCCCAGCAGATAGCGGACCTCTCGGTCGATATCTCCCTCGTGGCGGTCGGCTCGACCTCCCTCACCGCCTTGAGGAAATCGTCCATGGTGATCCGCATGCCCTCGGCGCCCCCGACGGACGTGCTGACCCCCTTTTCGTCGTCGACGGAAATATACCTTCTCAGGGCGACCATGCCCGCCTCTTTGCAGAGGGCCTCCAGGTCCGCGCCTACGAAAGCATGGGTGATCTCTGCAATCCGCTCCAGGTCTACGCCTTCCGCGAGCGGCATGCGGCGGCTGTGGATGCGGAGGATCGACAGGCGGCCTCGCGCGTTAGGCACGGGCACGGCTACCTCCCGGTCGAAGCGGCCCGGCCTTCTGAGGGCAGGGTCTATGGTCTCGGGTATATTCGTGGCGCCGATGACGACCACATAGCCCCTGGGGACCATGCCGTCCATCAGAGCAAGGAGCTGGGCTACCACCCTCTTCTCCACGTCACCGAGCACCTCCGCCCTTCTGGGCGCTATGGCATCTATTTCGTCAATGAAAATGACGCTCGGCGCTTTCAGTGCGGCCTCTTCGAAGATCTCCCTGAGCCTCGCCTCGCTCTCGCCGTAGAACTTGTGGATGATCTCAGGGCCGTTGACCCTTATGAAATGCAGGCCGCTCTCGCCCGCTATGGCCCGGGCGATCAGCGTCTTGCCGGTCCCCGGGGGACCGTGGAGCAGCACGCCCTTCGGCGCCTCGATGCCCAGCTTCTCGAACATCCCGGCGTACCGCAATGGAAACTCCACCATCTCCCGGACAAGGCGCAGCTCGCTCTCCAGCCCGCCGATGTCCTCGTAGGAGACGCGGTATGAGGCGTCCGGCGAAAAGTCGCATCTCTTGAAGACAAACCTGCTCTTCTGGTTAATGATGACTCCCCCTGCCGGAGAGGTCCCCTCTACCAGAAAGAAGCGGGGTTTTCCGCCCAGGAGCGGCACATTGATCCTATCCCCGGAAGTAACGGCAAGGCCCTGAAGCAGCAGGGCGAAGTGGCGGAGGTCCTGCTCGTCGGGCACTGCGCTTGAAGGGTCGATGGGACTGATGACGAGCGTCTCTGCTGTTTTGCGGCGGCTCTTGCTGACCTTGACGGTCCCGCCCACGTGGGCACCCGCGTTTTCCCGGGTGAGGCCGTCTATGCTGATGTTCCTCTCTCCCGACTTCGCCAGCGTCCCGGTCACGCGGGCAACGGTGCTCCTCTCTCCGCTGATCTCGATCACGTCTCCAAGGACTGCGCCCAACAACTTCATCTCCCCGTCGCTCAGGCGCGCTATACCCTTGCCGACATCATCGGCGGCCGCTTCCGTTACTCTCAGATCGACGCTAGGCTCCATGAGACTTTCTTACGAGAGGAAAAATTACCCGTTAAACATCAGATGATATGCTAATATTATGACCTTATAATTGTCAACAAAAACATTTCTTCCCTACCGTGAAAGCCTTATTCTTACACGCCTGCGCTACGTGCGGGAAGCGGTAATCCTTGAGCCTCGCAGATCAAAACGCGAACGATCACGTTCGTGTAGTTGACAAGTGTATTTCATGATGTACAATTACAGAAGAGGTTACACGAAAAAGCCAAGCCGCCGTGAGAAGGGGGCGGAGGCGGCGGCACCTCAAGCGGAAAAGACAGCCTAATTGCCGAAAGATGAACGTTTGGCGGGTTCGGCTTTTTCTTTTGAGAGAAGCGGTTCTCCCAGGCAGGCATGGAAGACATTGAGTAAGCGGCGCCCCGCTCGCTTTACGGTAGACCCGCACGAAAGAGTCGTCAAAAACGGGGGGTGACGGGCGATCCACACCCTTCGAATCCGAAAGGAGGTTACCATGCCAAGCTACTTTCTCATGATGAAACTTACTGACCAGGGAATCAAAGCCATCAAGCAAGCACCCGGGCGGATCGAGGCAGCTTTAAAGGCCTGGGAAAAGGCGGGCGGCAAAATAAAGGACTTTTACGTCCTGATGGGAGAATACGACTATGCCGCCATCACAGAAGCTCCCAGTGACGAAGTAGCCGCGACCTTCGCCCTGGCACTCGGCTCATTGGGAAATGTCAGGACGACGACGCTCAGGGCGTTCACAAAGGAAGAATTTGCGCAGATGGTGAAGAAGCTGCCTTAGCCTTATCGATGAAAAGCAGGACCGACAGCCGCGGGGCGTGCGGCAATACCCCGGTGCGCCCCCCGGCCGGGAACGAGAGTTGATGCCGGAGGCATCGCCTTACTCGGCGTCCGTTCCTGCCAATACTGACAAGATTTCGAATGCAGCTACCGCCTTCATGGTTGCGATTCACGACGACGCACTTTTAATTAAGAACTCCGGTGTCCCTTCGGGCATCTGAGAGGTGTACCCCCACTGGAAGTATTTTGATCTCTGCTATTTTTCGCCAGTATGCTCGGGGGCTTTGGGGCATGAATACATAACTAACGGCAGGACGCTTAATTGTTCGCCCCGTCCAGCCGATCATATGTAGTATGGACATCAAGCCGGGACTAAACGTCAGAATCGTAACCGAGATAGACGAGGCAGCGGACAGAATCTTCGCCAAGACCTCCAAGGTATACGATGTGAATGGTCAGAAGATAGTCCTCGCACAAACTGACCCTCCCATCCTGAAGTCGATGCTCAATAAGGATATCGTCGTCACATATCTGGTCAGCAAGAACGACGTAATGGTACGTCATGGCTTCCGAGCGACAATACTAGAATTTATCGACTATGGCCTTGATTCCAATGAGATGGTGAAGGCACTCGCCGTGCGGAGCACCGGGGAGGCGGGGCCTTATAGTATCAGGAGATTCTACCGGGTGATCCCGACGAGTCGAAGCGGCCTTTCCATGATAATCCGCGGCCAGCCGGTAAACGTGCTTGACATATCCTTGGGCGGGGCAAAGATCAGCCACGATGAACATCTCAATCTGGATCCGGAGACTGTCGCGAATGTCAGCATGGACATGAACCGAAAAACCTATATCATCAAGGCACGCGTCCTCAGAGTCTGGGACCGAATGAGTGAAGGTCTCAACAACAACCTGCGGTTCGCTGCGTTAGAATTCCTTGATATTGATAAACCGGTTGAGCTCGTCCTGGCCCAGAAGATACGGGACATGGAAAGGGAATGGCTCTAGGACGAGGTGCTTTTCTGAAAGATCCCTCTTTCCATACTTAAGCAGCTGCACCGGGCCGATGTGGCAAAGCAGATCAAAGGTAGATCCATCCCGCCCTGTCATATATCGGAAGACACGTTCGCGAAAGCCGATGAATGGATCTCTTGCCAAAAAGCCCGAGATGTCTTTCAATGGTATCTATTGACTCATTCGGTAGTTGCTTGTATTATCACCCGAAGGCAATATCGAAAGACTGATCGAGGAGGTTTGTCATGAGTACGGCTTTTGAATTCCTGAAGGCGAACAGAGTTTTCCACCTTGGAACGACCGACGGCACCAAAGGGAGGGTTCGCCCCTTCGCTTTCATCATGAAAAGGAACAACACCATCTATTTCTGTACCGGCAAGGGGAAAGACGTCTATAAGCAGATGAGCCAGTATCCCGACATCGAGATTTCTGCAGTGGGCCCTGACAATACGTGGCTCAGAATACGCGGCAGAATCGCCTTTGACGACAGCCGCGATGCGAAGTCGCAGGCTTTCGCCGAGGCCCCTCATCTCGTCAACATGTACAAAAAGGGGCCCGATGACGAGACATTCGTCACTTTCTATTTCACCGAAGCGATAGCGACGCTCTACTCTTTTACGGAAGCGCCGAAGAGCGTGCCACTGCTCTAAAGGATCCCTGAGGCCGCATAATTACTCTTCTCAAAAATACATGGGTCATCCACCCATACCTTAAGCCCTAAACCAAGCAATTGCTACAATAAATGGTTTATACCTAGATTCCCTACGATATTTGATAGAGATTTTGCAGCATTGACAGTGCATTTTGACGTGGTAACGTATTCCCTATAAATCTTGCAGATGAGGGCGGCCCGCCCCCCAAAAAACCGGTCCGGGTGTTGAGTCATACCCCGGGCTGAAATCGATACAGGGAGGCAGGAAGTATGAAGAAGGCAGGAGGTTTCAATGATTAAGGATTCTGTGGTCGCCGAGCTTGCAAAAATAGTAGGCAGGAGGAATTTACATACAGCCGGGGAGAGTTTGAGCGCATATTCGTACGATGGTACTACAAACTGGGTGGCGATGCCGGAAGCGGTAATCTTTCCATCGACCGTCCAGGAAGTAGCCGCAATTGTAAAGATAGCAAATGCCGAAAAAATACCGGTCACTCCGAGGGGTGCGGGTACATGTCTCAGCGGTGGGCCTGTTCCCGTTAAAGGCGGTATTGTGCTTTGCACGACTAATATGAGTAAGATTCTCAAGGTCGATACGGACAATGGAACTGCCATTGTAGAGCCCGGTGTTGTATTGGCAGACCTGAATATAATACTTGCCAGGGATGGATTCTTCCTTCCGCCGGATCCCCAGAGTTTCATCAGCGCGACCATAGCGGGCATGATTGCGGAAAATTCTGGAGGTCCAACCTGTTTGAAATATGGAGTAACAAGGCAATACGTTCTTGGTCTTGAAGTAGTACTTCCAAGTGGCGATATCGTCCATCTCGGCAAAAAATACTATGGAACTGCTGGTTATAGTCTGGCCGAAATATTTATTGGCTCGGAAGGTACGCTCGGTATTGTGACGCAGGCTCAGTTAAAAGTTATTCCTCTGCCTAAAGCCAGTCGAACAATATTGGGTATATATGACGATGTTGCATTGGCTGGTGAGAATGTTTACCGCGTTCTCGAAAATGGAATTATACCAGGCAAAATTGAATTTATTGATAACTGGGTTATCAATAAATTCGAAGATGTAATGCAAATCGGCCTGCCGAGGTCTGCCGATGCCGTTTTGTTTTTCGAGGTTGATGGTGATCCGGACGTTGTCGAAAAAGAAGCTTTGAAAATCAGAGAGATCGCAGAAAAATACGGTGCCAGAGAAGTCCGTCTGGCAAAAGATGCAGATGACGCCAATAAATACTGGATGGGAAGACGCGCTGGATTGGCGGCAGTATTTGATGCAGCAAGAACTGTACTCTTGAAAGACGTAACCGTTCCAAGAGGAAACATACCCGATCTGATAAGGAAAATCAGGGAAGTATCAAAGAAGTATGATCTGCAAATTGTGACCATTGGCCATGCAGGCGATGGAAACCTTCATCCGTCAATCTTTACTGACGTCACTAATAAAGAACACCTGGATCGAGCAGAAGAGGCCATGGATGAAATTTATACCGCCGCAATAAATCTTGGAGGTGTGATTTCCGGCGAGCATGGAATCGGACTGGAGAAACAAAAATTCTTCAAGAGAGCAGTGGAGCCAACGGTTATAGACATGATGAAAAACATAAAAAAACTTGTCGACCCGAATAACATCATGAATCCGGGCAAGATCTGGGAATGATCCGCAAAAGGGGGATAATAGTGAAAAACCTGAAAGAATTAGAAAAAATAGGACAGTTCTCAGATCGGTGTATGAAATGCGGCTTTTGCAACTTTTTCTGCCCCGTGTATCAGGAAGAGAAGGTGGAGACCGCAGTTGCGAGAGGAAAAAACTATCTTGTGAGGCAGGCGCTCCGGGGGAATCAGAAATTTACCGATGAAATGGCTGAAATTATCGGCAAATGCCTCCTTTGCAAGAGGTGTGTGGCGAACTGCCCTGCCAAGACGCAGGTCGACAGGGTTGTGGTTGGCGCAAGGGCGCAGATGGTCGAGGAGAAGGGGCTGGGATTCATAAAGAACTTTGCCTTCCGGAAGGTGATGTCGAACAGAAAGGCCTTCGGAAGGTATGTGAAGCTGGCCAGGGCATTCCAGTGGATGATGCCGAGGACCGAGGGGAAAATCAGGCATCTGCCTGATTTCCTTAAGGCCTTGGGACACGGGAGAAATATTCCGGAACTTGCCAAGACATTTCTCAGGGACCGGGTGAAGCGGGTGAACAAGCCTCAGAACGGTCAGCCTGCGAAGATGAGAGTCGGTTTTTTCATGGGTTGCGGCATGGACTTCGTGTATCCGGAACTGGGACTCAAGTTCATCGATTTCCTCACGAGGCACGGCGTGGAGGTCGTTGTTCCCGAGGAGCAGAACTGCTGCGGCGCTGCCATCTACTTCAGCGGCGACTTCAGGACGGGCAGGATGCTCGCGGAAGAGAACATCAGGGCCTTCGAGGACGTGGACTATATCGTCACCGGCTGCGGCACGTGCAGTTCCACCCTGAAGGGCTATCAGAAGTACCTTCCCGATAGCGAGGACCGGCAGAAACTGTACGGAGCGTTCGAAAAGAAGATCAAAGACTCGACGGAGTTCCTGATCGATGTCCTGAAGATCAAGCCGGAGGACTTCAAGCTCAAGAAGGAATTCGAGGGCAAGACGGCCACGTGGCACGATCCGTGCCACCTGATACGGTATCAGAACATCAAGAACCAGCCGAGGGCAATACTCAAGGGCCTCAAGGGCCTCAAGTACGTGGAGATGCGCAATGCGGACATGTGCTGCGGCATGGGCGGCTCCTTCAGCGTCTACCACTACGATCTCACCAAGAAGATCGCAAAGAAGAAAGTGGACGGCATCAAGGCCACAGGAGCCGACATCGTCGTGACGGCTTGTCCCGGCTGTATGATCAACCTGGTTGATAATGTTCTCCAGAACAAAATGCCCCAGAAGGTGCATCATTTCCTGGAGCTGGTAGAGTAGATTATTCAAAATGTGTGTGTAAGAAAGAGGAGGAAATATGCGTATTGCAGTTTTAGGAACCGGGGGGATTGGGGGATATTATGGCGGAATGCTGGCGAGGGCAGGAGAAGATGTCACGTTTATTGCCAGGCAAAGCCATCTGAAAGCTATTCAGTCAAAAGGATTAAAGGTCAAAACAACACATGTTGGAGAGTTTATAATTCCTGTAATTGCAACAGACAATCCATCCGATATTTGTAAAGTAGATTTATTGCTGTTGTGTGTGAAGACGTATGATACCGGAAAGGCATTAAGCCTTGCTTCACCTCTTATAGGTTCAGAAACGTCAATCCTTATATTGCAAAATGGAATTGAGTCAATAGAAGAAGTTAATAGCGTACTCAAAGGGGGTCACGCAATTGGTTCTGCGGCGTATATCTCGTCCAAAATTGAAAGTCCCGGAGTTATACTACAAAGTTGGGTCAGAACCACATATATCGGTGAGTTTGACAAAAAAATAACTCCACGCATAAATGACATTTTTCGTGTCTTTCGAAAGGCGGCAATTCCGGTTGAATTATCAGATGACATTTGGTCCGCAATCTGGTCCAAACTGATCGGTATCAGTTCGTTTTCCGCGTTATCCTGTGCGACTCGTCAACCGGCCGGAATTATTTTTAATTGTACGGAAACATCAAATCTTTACTGGGTTCTTATTAATGAGGGAATTTCAGTAGCAAGAGCCTGTGGGGCTATAATACCCAACGATTATGTGGACGTTATGCAGAACATTATTGCTGCATTTCCTCCAACGATGAAGGCATCTATGCATTACGATTTGGAAGCGGGCCGACAGTTGGAGCTCGATGATTTGATTGGCTCTATCGTGCGATCAGGCGAAAAGCATTGCATCGCTATTCCGGCTACTTCAAGTTTATACGCTGTTTTGAAACCATATGCTAAAGGTGCTCCATCAATAATTTAGAGAAGTTTTCAATAATTATTAATGCCCGTGAGCTGGTCGTTGTTTAGTTTAAGATCCTGGCTGACAGCGGAAGATGTCCCGATCGAGATGTTTTATTAGATCTTTATTCCAAAAGGAGGCGCAATCATGAATCCACGTTTTGCAGATTGGGTAAATAACGTGCAAGAAACATTTGTAAGGGAGATTTTAAAAGTAGCTGCTAATCCTCAGGCAATATCTTTTGCATGGGGCTTCCCCAACCCCTCATCATTTCCAATTCAGGAATTGCAAAACGCTGCCCAAAAGGTATTAAGTGAAAATGGGCGCAGTGCTCTGCAATACAGTTCGGCGCAGGGGCATTTGCCGTTGAGACAGTATATTGCGAATAGATATTTGGAAAAAAAGGGTATAAAAGTTGACCCCGGCGAAATATTGATTACGAGCGGCTCGCAGCAGGGGCTCGATCTGATAGGCAAGATTTTCTTAAATAAGGGTGATAACGTTCTTATAGAACGGCCGGCATATGTAGGAGCGATACTGGCATTTTCAGTTTTTGAACCTCAATTACGCTCCATTCCTTTACTTGATGACGGCATCGACACCGGTTTATTAAACGAAGCCTTAAAAGAATATAATCCTAAATTATTTTATGCGGTGCCCAATTTTCAAAACCCGTCAGGTATTACATATACGAGAGAAAATAGGGAGAAAACAGCAGAAATACTAGAAAATCATGACACAATTTTTATTGAGGACGATCCGTATGGTGAATTGAGATTTATCGGACAGGACTTGCCTTCAATGAAGACTTATTTAGCCGATAATGTAATTCTCCTGGGATCTTTTTCAAAAACCGTTGCTCCGGGACTGCGTTTAGGATGGATATGCGCTCCTCCTCAAATAATGGAAAAATTATTAATTGCAAAACAAGGTTCCGATATGCTTACCAATTATTTTTCTCAATGCGTCGTCCATCAATACTTAATGGATAATGATGCCGACAGCCACATCGAAGGAATACGGGCACTGTTGAAAGAGCAAAGAGACTTCATGCTCTCAGCAATAGACGAACACTTTCCTGAAGAAATAGAAATTACGAGACCTGAAGGTGGTATATTCCTGTGGTCAACGCTTCCTGAAGGTTTATCATCGGTTGAATTATTCAGTTATGCAGCTAAAGAAAACGTTATATTCGTTCCCGGTGACGCCTTTTATGTAAATATGAAGAATACGAATACCTTAAGGCTTAATTATACAGGTTCTAATGAAGAAACGATCAAGGAAGGTATTAAAAGGTTGGCAAAAGCAATAAATCAGTTTATGAGTGATAAAATCATTTAGTTATAAAATTGGGTATTGTGACGCAAAGCGACCAGCGATTATGATTCAGAAAGACCACCTGTTATGGTTTGAATTAGTCTGAACTTAATCTGACGGGATCGCTGTTGAGAAGCCTGCGTGGGGGCGGCTCCGTGTTTCCAACGAACTGCGGGCTGAGGGAGTTTTCGTTTCTCCCTGCGGGGTTCGCTGTGTATGGCAGCGCCACGACCTGGAGACCTTCAAGAAGCGTCTCAAGGCCCTTGAGGCGAAGGTTGCCCAGGACAACATGATTCTCACTGAAGAGCAGCTAAAGGCCCTGGAAAAACTCCACCTTCTCTTCCTGATACACGGGGCAGAAAAAGCTGCAAAAGCCGCATTTCATACACTGGTCAGCATACTTTTCTATTTTTTAAGTTCTTTTAGATCTGCCAAGCTCGACCCCCTTATAATAGCTTAATCCCAAATCTTGCCTGGGTTCATTATGTTGTTCGGATCAAGGAGGGTTTTGATCCCCTTCATCAGATTCACCACGACGGGGTTCGTCACCCTGTTGAAGAACTTCTGTTTTTCAAGGCCGATTCCGTGTTCACCCGAGAGGACTCCGCCGAGTTCAACCGCGCTCTCTATGATCTCATCGACGGCTTTCATCGCCCTGCTGAAAAGCTCCTCGTTCTTCTTGTCGGTCAATACGGACGGGTGGAGGTTTCCGTCACCGGCGTGGCCGAGGCAGCAGGACTCGACATTGTACTTCTTCGCGATCTCTTTGATCTTCTTGATCAGGGCCGGAATATTACCCCTCGGGACCGTGACGTCCTCCGACAATACGGTGGGCGCTTTGCCGAAAACGGCCGCAAAACCGGCCTTCCTTGCCATCCAGTATTTGTCGGCCTCCGCCTGGTCCTTGGCAACCCTTACGTCAGTGGCGCCGTACTTCTTCGCGATCTCGACGATCTTCTCAACCTCTTTATCCACTGTCTCGGGAATACCGTCACATTCAAAAAGGAGCACCGCATCCGCATCCTTGGGCAGCCCCATGGGCATCATTTCCTCGATCCTGTTGATGACCCAGTTGTCGAGAAGCTCGATCTTATCTGGTATTACGCCGTTCTCAAGCACCCTGTAAACGTTTTCGCCGGCCACGGCCACATCCGCGTAGACCGCCATGATCGTCTTCTTTGCGGGAGGCAGCGGTCTCAGTTTCAGCTCGGCTTTCGTGATGACGCCGAGGGTCCCCTCGGAGCCGATAAAGATGTGGAGCAGGTCATAGCCAACCACGTTCTTGAGGGTCCTGCCTCCAAGATTGACGATGTCGCCTGTGCCGGTCACGGCCTCGATGCCAAGGATATACTGTTTCGTCACACCGTATTTTACGCAGGACGGTCCGCCGGCGTTTTCCGCTATGATTCCGCCCATTGTCGCCCCCAGGAAGCTCTGCGGGTCCGGCGGAAAAAACAGCCGTTCTTTCGCCAGCGCGAGTGTCAGGTTCTGAAGCACCACGCCCGGCTCTACGGTAGCCGAGAGGTTCTCCTTGTCAACGTGCGGTATCCGGTTCATCTTGATAGTGACCAATACGATTCCTCCCGCCCAGGGGACAGAACCACCGCTCAGATTTGTCCCGCCGCCTCTCGGAGTAACCGGTATTTTCTCCACGTTCGCAAGTTTTAATATGCCCGAGACCTGCTCCGAGGTGGTGGGAAAAACGACCACATCCGGCTCATGCTGCCAGTTCGTCGTGCCGTCGTAAGAATATGCCTTCAACGCCTCAGGCGAAGTAAGGACGTTTTCCATGCCGACGATCTTCTGTAATTCCGCTAATACCGTTTTCTTTATCATCTCCGACCCTCCACTTATTGGAAAAGTGTTGCCCCAAGCTACCTACTAATAGGTAGAACAATATAGCAAAAAAAAAGTTTACCGGTATACTAATAGTTTCATCTGCCTCATTATAGAGTCGAAACTGGACGGCGTGGTTGCACGAACCAATTGCACAGCCCCCTGAAGGCCAGCCGCCATTAAGAGAGCCTGGTCCCTCGTCTTACCGGGGAACTTGAAGACTCCCTGCTTCCTGCCGTCTTTTAGAAGGCCCTCCAGCCATCCAAGCATGGAGGAGACGAATTCGCGTGTCTCTTTCTGCATTTCATCCGGAATCGTTTTGAAATCCGTTTGAAGCGCTCCTCCAAGGCAGACTTGCTGCTCATGATCCACGAATGTCTTGAACCTCAAACACAGCTCATCGAGTTTCTCGGAGTGTCCAAGACCCCGGCTTTCCAGCGATTGTGCCCAGCTCTCAAATCGGCCTATCGCACGACGGATGATAGCGACACCCAGGTCGGTTTTTGTCGGAAAGTGGTAATGAACGGATGCGTTCCTAATTCCAAGTGAGATAGAGATATCCTTGTAACTAAATCCATTGTAACCCCGATCGCGCAAAAAATTTTCCGCGATGTCGAGGATTTGTTCTTTCGTGTGTCTCTGGTCCGTCATCAAAACCTCGGGTGAATGCTTCTCTTTGAGATAAATATATCTACTAATAGGTAGAAAGTAAAGCACAAAATACTGTTGACCTCTGGAGTGATTAGTGTCCCTCGGTAACTGGCTAAGCGCATGCCGTCGTTAGTGAGAGTTTTCTGCCCGTGCTTTTTGCCGGCGGTCACGGCGGCCTGCAGATCTCCAGGGAAGGCGCTTTCACCTGGGGCAAGGGCAATTTCCTCGTCCGCTCCCGCCGGTTGTTCGCCGATCAAAACCTCGTGGTCGCTATCGTAGATGCGCCGTCCGATCGGCAGCGCCCTCCATACCTGGACGGCTTTCGTCAGACCCCAGAACATGCGCATGATATCAAGGCGGTTATCGGATGGCTACGCGAGCAAGCAAAGGTGCCGGCGTGGTTGATCGGCACGAGTAGGGGAACGGAATCGGTTGCCTCCGTAGCGACGCAGCTTACCGGGCAGGAAGGCCCGGATGGAATTGTCCTCACTTCTACGATACTGTCGGACGGGGGAGGAAGAGCCGTGCCGGATATGAACCTCGGTTTACTGACGATTCCTGTCGTGGTCATCCATCATGAGCAGGACGGCTGCTTTCTCTGCATGCCCCGTGATCTCCCCCGCCTGATGGACAAGCTCGGCTCGTCGCCGAGAAAGAGGCTCATCACCTTCAAGGGCGGATTGGACCACGGTAATGCATGTGAGGCTTTCGCTCATCACGGGTTCAACGGGATCGAAGGCGAAGTAGTAACTCAGATAGCGCGGTGGATTGTTTCGGAATAGTTCACGAGCCCAGCGTTTGCCTTTCTTCCTGTTATCCTTCCTTTGCAAACTTGAAGAACCGTGCAATAATACAAGTAGTAATCGATAAAAAAAACGAAGAACCCGCGTAATACAGAATGTACGCGAAGAGAACGAGGAATTACGTTCAATAAGGAGTTCGAGGAGAGAGGCAGAATCGTGGATCTTCAGCACAGGCAAGGCTCGGGTTTCGGGGGCCAGACGGCTCTGGTTACAGGTGCCTCAAGGGGTCTGGGCAGGGAGATTGCGCGTCGTCTGGCTGAGATGGGAGCTTCGGTAGGCGTGAACTACGTAAGCCACTCGGCCGAGGCAGAAAGCCTCGTGAACGAAATACGCGCATCGGGAGGACAAGCCCTTGCGGTACAAGCGGATGTTGGTGAGCCCTCCCAGGTTCAACTCATGACCGAGAGGGTTACCGCGGAGCTGGGGCCTGTGTCCCTGCTGGTGAATAATGCCGGTGTGCTTTTCCGCGGCACCTTGGAAAGTTTCGACCCGGCAGATATGCAACGCATGTGGCGAACCAGCGTTGATGGGGTCGTCCATGTGACGCGGGTGGTGGTTCCCGGAATGAGGGCACGCTGCTATGGGCGGATCGTCAACGTGTCTTCCGTTGCGGCCCACGGAACCGCGATGCCTGGCACCACATTCTATGCTGCAGCCAAGGCTGCGGTTTCGATCCTGACGCGTCGATTCGCTATGGAGCTTGGACGTGAGGGCATTACCGTCAATGCTGTAGCTCCCGGCTTTATCCTTACTGACATGGTACGGCAAGGCTTAAGCGAGCAGGAATACCAAGTGGCCGTGCAAAGATTCTGCGAGTTGTCCATGGTAGGCCGGGTAGGCAAACCCACCGACGTCGCCAACGCCGTAGCATTCCTGCTGGCGCAAGATTCAGGATTCATCACGGGACAAATCCTCACCGTTGATGGTGGTCGCACAGATTATATCGGCCATCCATAGGCTCCGGAGCTGGCGGCCGTCCAGCCGGGATCCCTTCGGTCTCCCGGAATTGAAAACCGGAAGACCATCCTCCTCAGCCGCCTGAAACGCCTTCTTCCTGAACTGGTGACATAGTTGGCCCACAGACGCGTTCAAGAGTTGCGTTGGTAATCTTCACTTTTTTTGCACGTTCCGGGTGGCCTATTAGAAGATTGCCAAAAACCACGAGTAAGAACCAATCGAGGGCAGTGGTATGGCAGAATAATAGGGGGAGAACGAATCCCCCCTATTTGCCCTGTGGTTGCGGCTCTTACTTCGCAGGAGTTTCCGTTGTTTCTGTTGTGGTTGTCTTCGTTGTCTTAGCTCCATGATGCTTGGTGACCGAGGAGGCCATCATCTTGCCATCCTGCTGCATGTACCTCACCGTGACCCTGCTGCCGGCCTTAACCTCGCCCTTCATCATAGCGCTTGAAACGTCGAAGGTCATATCGCCCTTCTTGCCCTTCACGGTCATCATGTTCGCTGCCGTATCCATGGCCGTGACTTTGCCCGTGAACCTCATAGCCCCGCTTTTTGTTGTTGTGGTTGTAGTTGTAGTTTCCTTCTTCTCAGGTGCTGGGGTTGTCGTTGTCGTTGTCGTCGTTTTCTCAGATGTTCCCGCAGGTGCCTGCGCAAACGTTACAGTGACAAATGCGACGCTGATCAATACGGCGAGTGCGATCATCAATACTTTCTTCATTTTCTTTCTCCTCCCTGAATTTTAGTTTTACATCCACCTCTGTATTTATCATACAATAGACAATCACTCGTGTCTGTCGCAGAACCAACAATTATTTTGTAAGACTTTTGTGCATGAGCGTATCGTCTTTTTTGCCACAGGGATTGGACAGATGGGTAATTGCCTTGATCAATCCGGAGCTCCGCGGTTGGATGAACTACTTCCGGATAGGGAATTGCTTCTCTTATGTCAAGGATTGGATAGAGAAGAAGGTGCGCCGGCATCTCATGAGGGCGCGGAACTGAAGGGATTTTGGCTGAAACGGGTGGAGTAGGGAATGGCTGTACAAGAACCTAGGTCTTCTTTTCATAGAACTCATGCGGTACGGCATAGCAGCACGCATGGCGCGGTCAGTCCTCATCCTTCTTTGGTGGCGTCGCTTCGCCCACGGTATGATCCATCGACCGGATATGCACGTCCCGTTGCGGGAAGGGTATGCTGATCCCGGCCTCTTTCAAGGCATCGTGTAGATTCAGCACGATGCCACTCCGTATGGAGAGCCAGTTGCTGAAGTCGTGGGTCCAGCAGTGGAGTGTGAAGTTGAGCGCCGACTCGCCAAAGCCGTCAAAGTAGGCAATGGGAGCCGGATTGGAGACAATACCCTGGTGCCCTTTCGCAACCAGGGTCATCAGTCCTATGACACTGTGGGGGTCGGTGCCGTACGCCACTCCAAGGCACACCTCGATCCTCCGGTCCTGGTCGGACAAGGTCCAGTTCGTCACCTCTTTGGAGATGAGATCTCCGTTCGGGATGATTACCTCAGCCCCGTCGAAGGTCCGTACCACAGACGCCCGTACGCCGATCCGGGCCACAGTGCCCGCCAGCGTACCCATCTGGATGACGTCACCAACGTTCACCGGGCGCTCGAAAGCGAGGATGAGGCCCGACACGAAGTTGTTGACGATGTTCTGCAGGCCGAAGCCGATGCCGACGCCCAGGGCTCCCGCGAGCAGCGTAAACCTGTTCAGGCCGATGCCGGCGGCCGAGAGCGCGAGGTACAGACCGAAGCCGTAGATCACGTAATTGGCTAACATCACGACCGCGTCGGCGAGACCGCGTCGCACGCTCAATCGCGGGAAGACCTCTTCCTGGAGCAAGAACCGGATGAGTCGGGACAGAAGGATCGCAACAATAAGAACCAGGAAGAAGGCGAGGATATCCCATACTGATATCACTGCGGTGCCGAAACTCCACTCTTTCTTCAACACTTCGGCGAGCCCTGAGCCAAGGACGTTCGCGACCTGGAACACGGTAAGGACACCGACTAGCCAGAGGATTTTGCCGGCTATGCGCACGGTGACCGAAAACTTTTGCCCGAGCCACTCTCCATGGCGCCGCACGATGTGAAAGGACTGCATGGCAGGCATCCGCAGCAGTTCATCGACCAACTCGACTATCACACGGGCGAGGGCGGCGATTATCACGAGGAGACACGCCGCGACGATAATGCCTTCTGTGAAGAACTCGGCCAGCGTAGCGTTACCCACCGCGTTAGAGATGAGGGACGCCGTGAGGCCGACATAGCACAGCATGACGAGGGCGCCAAAAATCCACCGCCGCCGGATGGAAAATGTGCGGTAAGTCATGGTCCCCAGCCTGGCGAGCAAGACGAGGAAGGCCATGGCGAAGGCGGTGTTGAAGAGCAGGAGCAGGCGCATCTGGAGCCGCTGCTGCAGAGAGAGATCGACAAACTGATTCAGCAGATAGACCGCGAAAAGGCCGTACAGGGCGGGTCTTATGGCCGGGGGCGACAACCGTAGCAGCGGCACGTACGCGACGATGAAGACCAGTTCGCTGATCTCCATGGGCGCCAGCGGGTACAAAAATGGAGTCCACGCGAGCGCAAGCAGGCACGCGGCGGAATACGGCCGGGCTACCACCATGAGGTTGCCTCCGGAAGATGCGGCGAACCCGCCCGGCTCAACACGATACCTCCGTAAGAGTAACAGGAGCGCGGTAAGGCCGATGAACAGCAGAAGATGGACTACGACCAGGATGTCGTAGTTTTCCAGGAAGACGAGGACGGATGTCCAGAACACCACCCCGAGGTCCCTGACTTGCTTGTGTAAGGGGACGCCGTACGGCCGAGTTTCGCCAAAAGCGCGCCAGAGCGGTGGACTATCCCGCTGGACCAAGCTCTTCCGCCCGCGAGCGACGCTTTCGTCAATCCTGGCCAGAATGCCGGTGATTGCCGCTACTTCCCCTGAGACGCGCTCCTGAAGACTCAAAAGATCATCGAGCCGCTCCTTCGCCTCTTTCTTGGCGGCACCGATGTTTTTGAGCAGCGTAGTGATATGGTCCATGAGCGCCCTGGGTACGTTCTCGCGGGCGGTGTTCCGGGTGAGCACCCAGATCTTTTCCGTTTCGTCGAGCTGACCCAGGACGCCTTCGAGAATGGCGGCTCGCTCATTCAGGGTATTCTGCCAATTACCGACTTTGGCGTTGTAGAACGACCCCTGTTGCCGAAGGTTGAAGAGAGCTGTGCCGCTCAATTGCTCAAAACTTCTCTGCTCGGCATAGGTTCGCAAGGCATCAACCGAGCGCGAGACGGGGTCGAGGTCCATCCTGATCTGCTCAACGAGGGGGTCGGGGACCAGCCCGGTCGAGTGCAGGAGGTTCAGTTTTGCCGTTGTCTCTTCCGCCGCCTGGGCGATGTCGGCCACGGCGATCGGGACGGGTTTCCGGACCTGTCGGCCTTCCGGCTTCGGCGGTTCCATTACAGACGCCGTGCCTGGCTGTGGTTTCGGAAGTACCTGGGCGTGGGCAACTCCGGGGCCGTAGCCGAAGTCCCCCAGAATGGTCAAAACGAAACAGAGCGCTGCCAGAAAGACTACTGCTAATGGCGCGCGCCGGGCGAACCGGTTGTCGACTACCACGTCATCCTTTCCATGGCTATATGATTGTCCTTTATCGCGCATTTTGCAACCGGCCGCCACGTCGATCATCTTCTGAAACCGGTCATTGACCTTGAAGTCGACCTTCGCCCCCGGTGCCAGAACACTATCGTCGGTACCATACCGCGTCCAGGAGAGCGTTACAATCCACATGGCTCTGTTTCCACCGCTTTCGGGCTCATGGCGTGGACGGGGCGAACGGACAGGCACAGCCGTAACCGGGTTGGGACGGCTTGACCATTCAATCTTAGGGATCATCTCATTGGTTCCCCATCTACCGGTATGACAACCATGCCCTTTTGTATGGTACCTGTACAATAGAACCTGTCCACGTTCTGATTGATTGCCGCAAAATCCATCCGCCCTTCCATCATCAGGCTTTTCAGGCCGTCCATCCGTCTTCTTATCTTATCACATCAACTGCCTCCCTTAACCTTCACAAAAGAAACATCATACGTACCGCTCACGTTCAAATCCGTCCTGCGGTCGAATATTTTGCAAACCAGGTTCTTAATGGAGGAGTTCAAGCGGTAATGGCAAACCTTTGTGATGCGAGACGGATGCTGCATTAGCAGGTGCTATACGTAACATATCCTGCTTTCTCTTGTGATATTATGCAGTTACAAAGCATTTTCCATTGTCGCTTTTCTGTGCATCTCTGTCAAGACAATTCGCTGTATTTTTTAGGGCCATTTCACCTCTTCCGTCGCCGCCGTAATGTGCAAATGCGGGAAGGCGGTAGACTTTCCACATTTGCACATTTGCAGTTTATTCCTCTTCATGCCAGGCCTTCCCCTCTTTCACGTCGTATAGGTTGAAACGGGCGCCCTGGTTGTCGGTAGGATTGAGCCAGAGCATGCGAGTAAATACTTTTTCCGCGTCCCTCATCCGGCAGAAGCGCCATAGACAAAGGCCGTAGCCGTGCAGGCAGCGGAGGAACGGACGGTTGTCTATGCAGCCCCAGGGAAGTAGGCCGTTGAAGTCCTTGCCGAGGGAGAGCTCTCCGATCTTCACTCCTATGTCGTAATGGCGGACTGCTGTATCGGGATTGCGAGGGAAAGCGAAGTTCCCCAGATGGGCGTGAGCGTCGAGACAGCGGAGATCGGCGGCAAGGACGTCCATGAGCATCCGGCGCGCTTTCCTCAGATTGCCTGTCGCTTTCATATCGACGGCTTCGAGGATAGGGTCGGTATCGGGATTATCCGGGTCCTCGCCGGGAAGCACTTGCTCCATCTCGTACTCGGGTCTCGGACCCCGCTTAATGATCGGCTTTGCCCACGGTTCCATCGGCTCGTCGGGTTCTCCCCAATAGTGCTCCTTTGGGTCCCACATTCCCATTTCATGCAGTTTCAGAGGCGTAAGGCCCAGGGCGGGCATGTCTGTGCGAGAGGCCTTGATCTCGCCTGCGAGGTAGGGACGGCCGCCATAACGCCACTTCCTTCGCGGCAATACCTTGACGATCTCCCCCGGCATTGTCTCCCAGGCGCCCGAGGGCCGGAGGGTAAGAACATGCTCCTTCCCGAGGATGCGGCAGGAGACGGCGTTTCCCTTGAGGGCAAGGACGATAAGCTCGACGTCCTTGCTCATGTCGATCTCATCCTCTACCGCCTTCGGTTTCTTGGTCAATGGGACGTGCGGATACGGATCGACGCCGAGCCACGTGCGGTAGGCGGCCATGTAGTCGGCCCCTTTTGACCCCTCGGGGAAGATAAGATCGCTCGCGGAGAGGACGTGCTCGGAACCGTCCTCGCGGCGGAGCTTCGCCGTCAGTCCCCGGCGCTCGTTCCCGTCGTAATCGATCTCCAGTATCGTCGCCGGCTCTCCGAGCACAAACGCATCCGCCGGCATGGCAATCTCATCGTCAAACGCCTGCCGGAAGGCCCAGAGCTGCTCGTCGTCGCCGTCGGCGTCGACAACGATTTGATCGACCAGATCGTTCAGTTCCTCTTCGCTCTTTTTATCGCCTGCCATCCATGGCTCCTTTGTTCGTTTTCAATCAGCTTTATGTCTTCACGAAAACGGCTCTTCCCTGGGTCGTACGTTCCCTGAGTCCTTTGCATGACCAGTTCCATGGCCTTGTAATAGTCCCGCTGGACCTTAAGGTTGGCCACCCGGCAGTAGCGCTGGGTCGTGGTGATGTGCTCATGGCCCAGGAGGTCCTGGATCGTCGCGAGGTCGGCGTCGGCGTTCAGGAGCTGCGTGGCGAAGGTGTGTCTGAGCCGATGACACGATACCTTCAATCCGCTCTTTCTCGCATAGTATTCGATCCTCTTCTGGATGCCCCGGACGGAGATCGGTTCTCCCTTCATCGTCCCTTTCTGAACGAGGAACAGCTTTTTCGCCTTCGATGACCGTTTTTGCAGATGGGCGCCCAGAGTGGAGCGGGCGTCGTCGCTCAAATAGACGACCCTGTCCTTGGCGCCTTTTCCGCCTGCCACAAACACCTGCCTTTTCCGGTAATCTACCGCATCCACGGTAAGATGGGCAACCTCTTCGACCCGGAGGCCGCAGCGGAGCATCAGTATGAACATCGCCCTGTCGCGGATATCCTTAATGACGGTGAAGAGCGCGTTCGCCTGGTCGTCCTTGAGGCATCGGGGAAGGGGTTTCGGCAGGCGGATGGAGATCTTTCGAACCGGGTTGTTCATGGCCGCGCCCTCCTCGTCGATGAGGTGCTCGAAGAAGAGGTGCAAAGTCTGCAGGTGACAGATGATCGTTTTCGGCGCCCGTCGCTTTCGCAAAAGATGATCTACATAAGCCCCTATCTCGCGGCGGGTCGTCTTTTCAAGAGGGACGCGGAGCCAGAGGGTAAAATGATTTATTCTGTTCATGTAATTCTTGATCGTATGGGCCGACAAGTTCTTTCTTTTCAAGGATCTCCGGTACCTCTCAATAATCTCCATCGATCCCTCCCTTTTCGATGATCGCCATGGCCCGGAAGTATTCTTCTTCCCTCGTTTTGTCGGTGAGTCTCGCATAGCGCCGGGTTACTTCTATGTCTTGATGGCCTAAAAGCTGCTGGAGAACCTCAAGACGCATGCCGGCGTTGAGAAGCTCACTTGCAAAGGTGTGACGGAGGCAATGAACCGTGTAGCCTTTATGTTCCAACCGCGCTTTTCTGATGTAGTGAACGAAGCGGCTCCTCGCGGTGCTGTAGCAGATGGGGACATGACGGTGTCCGCAAAAGATGTAGTTTTCTTCCTTGTCCCTTATCGCGAGCCAGCGCTTCAAGGCAAAGAGGGCGTCGTTGGAGAGATAGACCGCCCTACCCATGTTGTTTTTCTCTCCTTCCATGAGATGGACCTTCTTCTCCTTGAGATCGACGTCGTTCATCGTAAGGTTTAGGACCTCGCCGATCCGCATGCCTGTCCTCAAAAGAAGAAGGATCAATGCCCGGTCCCTGGCGTCGTCTATAACTTCAATGAGCCTTCTTACATCCTTGGGATTTATCGCCCGGGGAAGTTTGTCGGGGAGCTTCAGTCTGATCGTTTTCTTCAAGACGGACGGGGAGAGAATGTCCTGCTCCATGAGGAAGTGGAGGAAAGCGATGATGGACGCTATCCTGGTCTTTATGGTCGTCACGTACATGCCCCGGCCCTGCTCATGTTCGATGAAGGCTTCGAGGTCGGAGCGTTGGAACTGCGCAATGTCCCTCTTGCCTAATGCTCCATAAAACTGGAGAAAGAGCATGATCGAGGCGAAGGAACCTTCGAGCGTCTTCGGCTTGTGATTCGCCCGCCATTTGTGACGCATATAGCTCTCGAAGTGGTCCTTGGCGGGAAGGTTCATATTGGAGAGCCTTCCGAGGACATGATCGAGTGCGTTACGCTCGGGTACTGCTTCAATCTTGTTGTTGTCCGGCTGGTTGGATGTGGGTGTCGTCTGGGTCATCATCTTCCTCCTTTTTTTGGAGAGAAAGCAGGATAGATGATGGACCCCGGCGGCCCCGGAGGTCAACAAATTTTGTTACGTATAGGCAGGTGTACTCGACACTCGCCTCCTTCCTGTGCTCGTTGCTCGGCAGCTTGGTAGAAATCTTCAAGATTACAAGCGGCATCAGTGAGGTATAGCCCTGTGAGCCTGGAGTATATGGGGGTTCGAGAGGGGCCTGAGCTATTTTCGACGGCGGGCACCCGCGAAGCGGGTCGCACGTGATCGAGGCGCCGCCCGGAAAGCTTCTTCAACCGGGGCCCGTCGTTTGCCTTTGTTCCTGTACTATTTGCTTTGCGTTGCTTGCGATTCGTGCAATAATAGAAAGGAAATATGTAGCTGGACTTCGGCCGCTGGACGTGAGAAAGGGGACGAAATGGGGAGTGATGCAGCGATTTGGACAGGTTCTATTGCCACCCTGTTGGCCGTTATTGCCGCCTTGTTTAAAGAACAACTGGTGCGGATTTGGCGCCGACCCAAACTCGAAACAAGGGTACGACTTTCGGCACCCGACTGTCACAAAACACAAATGACTCGTTTCGACCAAAAAACAGGGGTGGCTATAGAAAGGGCTGACTGTTACTATTTCCGTCTTTGGGTCGAAAACACCGGCAACCAACGAGCGGAAAAGGTCCAGATATTTGTGTCCAAGCTCTTTCGCCGACATGCTGATGGCTCGTTTGTGGAAGACAAATCATTCCTTCCTATGAACCTCCGCTGGTCTCATTCGCAGTTATCGCTTCTTGGCCCAGAGATTTTTGCGGAGGGGATATCGCCCAAAATGGGAAAGCACTGTGATTTGGGGCACATCATTGATCCAAGCAGGCGAGTAGCCTTCGGAATAAACCTGTCAAACGTCGTAGCGGGAAAAACAATACTCGAATTAGACCTCGAAGTTGCGCCTAACACCCTAACTCATTTGCTTCCCCCAGCGGTTTATCGGCTTGAAATGAAGCTGGCAGCGGCAAATGCAGAGCCCGTGACTAAGACAATTGAGATCAACCATACGGGTGATTGGTATTCAGAAGAAACTAAAATGTTCTCCGATGGATTCGGAATGAAAGAGATTTCTTAAGCCTCGGCACAGCCAATTGCCCTCACACTATCCGGCCAACTCAACTCTTTGTACGTGTACTCGACACTCGCCGCCCTCCTGTACTCGTTGCCCGGCAGCTTCGGCATCACACTCGCCCCTTAAGAGCTTTCAAGCCGGATAAGAATGCCCTGTGAGCCTGGAGTATACGGGGGTTCGAGGGGGGCCTGAGGAATTTTCGACGGATTTTCACGTGATCGAGGGGCCGCCGACCGGATCATAGTTTGACACTATGTGAGGACCGCGCGGCCCCTAGAGACAGGGAAAAGGCGCGACCGGGAGCGCTCCGTAGGCCCGCCTTGCGGCGGGCTCAAGGAGCGCAATAAATTGTGTTTCACTCCTATCCGGGAAGCCACGCCATAGGCCGGGCTTCCAAAGAGCCAGGCCCCTTATAGTTACCGAAGGGTTACCTGCACCGCCCCCGCATTCCCGCTCTTATGATCTACCGCCAGCAGAGTCACGCGCTGGTGCGGCTTGAGGGAACCGACAAGCTCTACGAACGATTCTATTCCCGTTATGGCCTGCCCGTTGATCTCCAGGATCATATCGCCCACCTCGAAGCCCGCTGCCCCAAGGGGCCCCTTGGGGTCTACCCAGGACACGGCCACGCCCTGCTTCGGGTCCAGCCCGAATTTCTGCGCGTCCTTGGCCGTGATGGCCCTCACCTCAGCGCCGAATCGCTCCTTTATGGCGCCCGCCGTATATCTGACCGCCTCCTGGAGGCTCCCCACCTTTACAACAAAGTCCTGCCTTCTGCCCTGCCGCAGGACAGTCACCTTGACGTCCTGGCCTACCGGCGTCATGGCAGCCATGTTCCTCACGGAAGCCCCATCGGTAATCTCGGTCCCCTGGAAAGCAACGATGACATCGTTCTTCCGGAGCCCGGCGCGGTCTGCCGGTCCGCCTTTTGCAACTTCGCCCACGACAGCCCCCCGCGCCGCGCCGGCGCCCAGCGACTTGGCAAGCTCCGGGGAGAGGTCCTGGACGCCGACGCCGAGCCAGCCCCTTTCCACCTTGCCGTGGGCGATCAAGGTCTTCACCACGTGGACCGCCATGTTGCTCGGAATGGCAAAGCCGATCCCTTCGGAGCCGCCCGACTCGGAGGCAATGGCAGTGTTGACGCCCACCACCTCTCCGTAAAGGTTAAGGAGCGGTCCGCCGCTGTTGCCGGGGTTTATCGCCGCGTCCGTCTGGAGGAAGTCCTGGTAGCCCGTAGGGTCTGTAATACCCCGCCTATGCTTGGCGCTGATGATCCCCTGGGTGACGGTCTGGTCGAACCCCCTCGGGTGGCCTATGGCTATGACCCAGTCGCCGACCTCCATCTTGTCCGAATCCCCGAAGGTGATGTGAGGCAGCGGCTCCTTCGTGTTGATATGCACTACGGCGAGGTCCGTCTTGGGGTCGCCCCCCACGAGCTTCGCCGGGAATTTCCGCCCGTCGGCGAGGGAGACCTCAATCTTTGTGGCACCGCCCGCCACGTGGTAATTCGTCAGGATATACCCCTTGGCGTCGATGATCATACCGGTCCCCAGCCCCCTCAACTCCCGCTGGAATTTCCTGGGGGACTTGGGATTTCCAAAAAAGTACCGGAAAAAGGGGTCGTTTTCGAAGGGGAAAAGGGGGTTCTCCACCTCCTGCCGCTCCATGATGTCGAGATGGACGACTGCCGGGATGTTCTGCTTTGCGACCTGCACGATTGCCGTGCTGAGGTCGACGGGCACCCTCTTCCTGCTTTGCCCCTCGCCCGAGGCGGGAAGCAAGAAAAGGAGCGCCAATATCGCCATTATCGCGCCGGCCCGCTCCGCGCCGGCCCGCTTCGCGGGTGCCCGGCCGCCGCCGCAGGGACAGGCCGAGCCCCGGAAAAAACCCCTTCGCCCCATAGAGGACCTCCTTATCGTTGCTTGCAGGATATAATAACCGCTTCTACCTGTGTATGCAAACGGCGGCCCGCTTCGCGGGTACCCGGCTGCCATTGGGAGCGGAAGAAAGCGGCGCGGGCGGCCGGAGGGATCATTTCACAGCAGCCCCGAAGCGGGCACCCCTGACCCACTACTCCCATCCTTTATTTCTTGAAAAAGGGAATCTCGTTATGCAATACTTGCCGCATGCTGAAAGGGGCGCCGCTCGTCACAGGGATTATCGCCGGGATGGTCTTCATGGCCCTTTTGATCGGGGGCTATCATTTATCCGCCGAGCCCGGGCTCTGCATAGCCTGCCATAGCATGCACGACGTCGGCTCCACCTGGCAGATGTCGAACCACAAGCAGTTCGAGTGCGTGGAGTGCCACCTGCCTCCTTCCAATACAGTCGCCAAAGTGTTCTACAAAATGCGCATCGGGCTCCACGACCTCTGGCACGAGACGATCAGGGACTACCCGGCCTCCCTGGCAGCATCGCAATCGGCCAGGACGATCGCCGGGCGCAACTGCGTCCGCTGCCATCATTCCACGATGGAAAGGGTCTCGGCGTTCTCGGGGACCCAGCCGGACTGCATGAAGTGCCACCGGCGCATCGTACACCGGGCGAGGAAAGACATAGGGGAGTGACATGAATAAGATAATCGGCGTCGTTGCTGTGGTTGTTCTCGTTCTGGCCGTGCTCGTCGCGGTCCGTCTCACTATCGCCAAGCCCGCCCCCGCCATCAAGGTGACCCCTCTCCCGTCCGGCGAGTACGACCCGGCAGTATGGGGCAAAAAGTACCCTTTGGAATATAAGAGCTTCCAGCAGAACCTCGATATGAGCCGGTCGCCCACGGGCTTCGGGGGCAGCATCGCTTATCAGAAGTCGGAAAAAGAGCCCGAGATCCTGGTCAACTTCAAAGGCATGCCCTTCAGCAAGGACTACGCCGAGGACCGGGGACACCCCTATGCCCTGGAAGACATAAAGAAGACGAAGCGCGTCACGCCCCAGACGGCCGGGTCCTGCATGACATGCAAGACGCCCGACCTGATCGACATATGGCGCGAGATGGGCTGGGGCTACGCAAAGGTCCCGGTCGTCGAGCTTTTCCCGAAGCTTAAGCACTCGATCTCCTGCGCAAACTGCCATGACCCGAAGACTATGAAGCTGCGGGTCATCAACCCGGCCTTCATTGAGGCCATGAACAGGCGCGGCATAGACGTGTCCCGCGCCTCCCAGGAAGACATGCGCTCCTACGTCTGCGGCCAGTGCCACGCCGAGTACTACTTCGAACCGGGGACGAACAGGGTAGTCCTGCCATGGGACAAGGGGTTCGACCCGGAGCAGATATACGCCTACTACGCGGCCGAGCCGTCCGGCTTCGCCCAGGACTGGGTGCACCCCGACTCCGGCGCGAAGCTCCTGAAGGCCCAGCACCCGGACTTCGAGACATGGCAGTTGGGCGTGCACGGCCGGGCGGGTGTCTCCTGTGCAGACTGCCACATGCCGTACAAGAGGCAGAACGGGCAGAAGTACAGCTCCCACTGGGTGACGAGCCCCATGAAGCAGGTCGATGCATCCTGCGGCACCTGCCACGAGCAGGGTAGCGCCTGGCTCCTCGAATCGGTGAAATCGACCCAGGAAAAGGTCTGGCAACTTCAAAGGACTGCGGGCAAGACCATCGCCGAGGCGCACCAGGTACTCGGCGCGGCCGGAGCGCCTGCCGGCCGCGTAGACATCGAGACGGCACGTGAGCTGCTCAGGAAAGCGCAGTGGTACTGGGATTTTGTAGCAGCCGAGAACAGTATGGGCTTCCACAACGCGCCCCAGAGCCTCAACCTCCTGGGACGGTCCGTACAGTTGTCTTATGAGGCAATGCGGACTGTAAAGCGCACCGACAAATAGCTGCAGGGCCCGCTCAGGAAAAGGGGAGACCGGGTCCCCGGTTTTCCCTTTGCAAGCGGCGTGAGACATCTTTAAGCAAGCGGAAAGCGCTGTCCACCGTAGCGGTTTTATCCACGTTCAACAGGTTGCAGGTCGCGGGGGCGATCATGCTGTTTCGGAGGACGACCTCCCGGGGCACGCCTTTTTCTTCGAGGCTGCGCCACATGGCCGAGAGCCTGATGGTGATGCTCTCGACGTCCTCACCTGTAAACTCCTCGGCAAGGGTCGGCACTATGCCCCAGTTGATAATGTTGCCCTTTTCGATGAAGCGCTTGACGCTCTCGTAAGTGGCGACGACGTCGCCGAAGGCATAGGCATTGAAGGAGATGATCTCCAGGGGGAGGGAAAAGAGAAAGTCCCAGTCGGGGTTCCCGCAGAGGTGAAGGCCCCGGGGCCCCTCGACCCCGTTGAAGAACTCCGTCAGCTCCGATTTTGCCTTGACCCCGTCGTATCCGCACATGGCGCTGAATACGAATTGGAGTCCGGGGTCGTCGAGCCAGACGAAGGCATTGGGGTTCTTTTCCGCGAGCTCCTTGCGCTGCACATTCACCTTTTTTTGGATGAAGGAGAAAAGAAGCTCCCGCATATCGTCGTTGTAAGCGATCGGCCGCCCGTCCTCGTCCGTTATTTTGAGGCCGAGGCTCACGGGGCTTATCATCTGACCCCTGACTGCCTTGTAGGAAGAAAGGTCCAGGGAAAGGAAACGCCTGTAGACAATAGAAAAGTCGGGGGACAGCCGGAACGGAGCGGGGGACGCCTCGTTTTCCAGATAGGAAGGCAAATCGTCCATGAACCTTCCGCTGTCCACGTATATCCGCCTGTTTTCCTCATCGATCACTACGCCGGGGAAGTTCTCCATGGCCTGGACGTACATGTCCTCGCGAAAGGACACCCTCGGGAGCTGGGGCCAGAAAGGGATGTCCAGGGCAAGGGCGGCATCGAGGGAGGCGGCCACCGAATCGTGGGGCATGATCCCCATGGCTGTGGTCGCCAGGTCGCCCGTAAATCCCAGCCTGCTTCCCATAGCCTAATATCATGCCATTATACGGGGCCGGCTTCAACGGGAAGAAATGTCCCCACTTATATACAAATTCCTGTCGACCGGCGGGACAGCAAATGTTACAATCTGTGATGATTGCAGGTGAAGCTCGCCACCGGGAGACTTTGAAACAACAAAAATTCTTCAAGGGGGGACAGTGAAATGAGCTATTCAAGACGTGATTTTCTCAAAACGGGTGCCTTCGTGTTGGGTACGACGGCGGTCAGCGCCGCGCCTTCTCCCGTCTATGCAACAGGGAAGGCCCCTTCAAAGGAAAAGAAGAACATGGCATCGAGGCAGCCGGCTCCCAATTATGAAATATATGCCCTCAAGTACGCCGGGCCTTTCAAGAGCAGGCTCGCCATGCTGCTCTGGAACGAAGGCTGGGACGAAGAGATCGAAAGAAATTATTACATCTGGGCCATCAAGGCAAAGGATGAGATCGTCGTCGTAGACTCCGGCACCGGGGTGACGCTGGCGGAGAAGAAAAAGCTCAAGAATTACGTGAACCCTGTGGAGATGTTGAAGAGGGTCGGCGCGAACGAATCGAATGTGAAAAAGGTGATAATCACCCATATCCACTTTGACCATGTCGGCGGAGTGGAGATGTTCCCCAAAGCGTTTCCGGATGCCAAGTTCTACGTCCAGAAAAAGGAGTTCGACTTCTGGATAAAGAACCCCATCGGGAAAAGGCCGCCGTTTGCGGGAATTACGGACCCATACGGGAACAAGACCCTTGCGGACCTGGTGAAGGCCGGCCGCGGCGTACTGGTGGACGGAGACACGAACATCATGCCGGGGATCGACGTCATTCTTGCCCCGGGCCACACCGTCGGCCTTCAGGCCGTGGTGGTGAACACGGAAAAAGGCAAAGCCATAGTCGCCTCCGACTGCGCCCATATAGCGAGGAGCTTCAAAGAAGACATCCCCAGCTGTCTCATCACGGATATGGTCGGGTGGATGAAAACGTACGACAAGCTGAGAGGCATCACGTCTCTGGACCTCATTTTCCCCGGCCATGACACGCTGATGCTTACGAACTACCCGAAGGTCGCGGAAGACGTCACGAGACTGGTGTGACACGCAAGGAAGGGGGGGTTCGGGCGGCGTCGCCTTGCGGGCGCTGCCGCCGAACCCCTTTAAAAAGCGGCCTTCTTAGGCTATAATTATCCCACGTGGCAAAATCCGACCGGTTCCTCAAGGCATGCAAAATGGAGCGGCCCGACTGTACCCCTGTCTGGCTCATGAGACAGGCGGGCCGGTACATGGAGGAGTACCGCTCCATGCGGGAAAGGCACAGCTTCGTCGAGATGTGCAAGACGCCTGAGCTTGCCGCAGAGGTCACCCTCCAGCCGGTCCTGCGGTTCGACCTGGACGCGGCGATCATCTTCTCCGACATACTCCTGCCTCTGGAGAAAATGGGCGTCGAAATCCATTTCGACGAGGCCGCGGGGCCCGTCGTCGAGAGGCCCGTCCGGTCGGCGCGCGACGTCGAGGCGCTCCGGCCCGTAGACCCCGCGGCCGACCTGCCTTACCTCCCCCACGCAATCAGGACGGCGGTTTCAGCCCTTTCGGGGAGGGTCCCCCTTATCGGCTTTGCCGGCGCCCCTTTCACGCTGGCCGCCTACCTTATAGAAGGGGGCACCTCGAAGCACTACCAGACGACGAAAGCCTTCATGTACGCAGACGGCGATGCCTTCCGCCTTCTGATGGAGAAGCTCACGGACCTCTCCGCTGCCTGCCTGGCCGCCCAGATCGAAGCCGGCGTCAGGGCGGTGCAGGTCTTCGACAGCTGGGTGGGGACGCTTTCGGCGGCCGATTACGAAAGATACGTGATGGACCACATGGTGCGCCTCTTCGAGTCCCTCGACGGGTCGGTCCCCGCCATCCATTTCGGGGTCGATACCTGCCACCTCCTCAACCTCATGAGCCGGGCCGGCGGCGACGTCATAGGCGTCGACTGGCGCCTCCCCCTGGACGAAGCGTGGGAGACCATAGGCCGCGACCGCGCCATCCAGGGCAACCTGGACCCTGCGGCGCTCCTCGGCCCCGACGCCTTCATAGAAGAGCGGGCGGCGGACATCATAAGGAGGGCCGGGGGAAGGGGCGGCCACGTATTCAACCTCGGCCACGGGGTCCTGCCGGAGACGCCGGTCGAAAAGGTAGACATCCTGGTGCGGGCGGTGCACGAATGCGCTCCTGAAGTCCCCGGTGAGGACCTATGAAGACGGCGGTCTTCCTCGTCAACTTCGGCGCGCCCCGGACCATCGATGAGGCCGGCCTCTTCCTCATGCGCCTTTCGGGCAGGGAAGCGCCGAAGGAAGCAGTGGAGGCGGTCAGGCAACGGTACATGGCCATAGGGGGCGCCTCGCCCCTGATCTCGATCACGCAGGAGCAGGCTGCCCTCTTGAGCGATGCGACGGGACTCCCGGTGGCCTGCGCTTTCAGGTACACCTCCCCCACCCTCGAGGAGGCGGTAAACGAGTGCTACAAGTCGGGCACGGACCGGATCGTCTTCTTCGTCATGTCACCCTACTACACGTCGAAGACGGTCGGCGCCTATGTGAGCGCCGTGGAGCGCTACGTCCCCCTTTTGCCCTACAGGCCGGAGACGGTTTTCATCCACAGCTGGCATGAAGAGCCCCTTTTCAGGCAGGCGTGGGTGAAAAGGATAGGCGACCAGGGCGGCCCGAAAGACGCCTTTTACCTCTTTTCCGCCCACAGCCTGCCCGTCTCTTGTAAAGACGAGCCCTATGCCGGCCAGGTGGAGGAAACGGCGTCTTACGTAGCCGGGCAACTGGGCCTTTCCGCCTGGGCCCTGGGATGGCAGAGCGCGCCCCGGTCGGACGAGCCCTGGATGGGCCCTTCCGTGGAGGAAGTCATCGACCGGGTCAGCCGGGAGGCGTCGGCCATAGTCGAGATACCCATCGGGTTCGTGAGCGACCACCTGGAGACGCTCTACGACATCGACATCGTCCACAGAGCATACGCAGAGTCGAAGGGCCTCGCTTTTTCCCGGGTACCGTCCCTCAACTCCTACCCCGCCTTCATCGCCGGCCTGAAGGCCATCCTTTCCGACCGGCTCGGGACCGGGCGATGAAGAAAGTCGCGATAGTCGGCGCCGGCATCGCCGGCCTGGCCTGCGCCGTAGCCCTCAGGGAAAAGGGCATAGATTTCAGCGTCCTCGAAAAGGACCCCGAGCCAGGCGGAAAGCTCCGCACGGAAGTCGTGGACGCCTTTACCGTGGAGGCAGGGCCCGACAGCTTCCTCCCGGAGAAGCACTGGACCGTGGACCTGATAAGGAGGGTGGGCCTCGCGGACGAGCTCCTCCCCACGAACGAGGAGCACAAGGGAACGTACATCTATTCCGGAGGCCGCCTCCACCGCCTGCCCGAAGGCGTCATGCTCATGGTCCCCACGATGTTCATGCCCATGCTGCGCTCGCGGCTGATCTCAACGACCGGCAAGGTCCGCATGGGCATGGAGGTGCTCGTGCCCCGGAAGAAGGACGGGTCCGACGAGAGCCTGGCCCGGTTCGTCGGAAGGAGGCTCGGCAGGGAGTGCCTGGAGAAGATAGCCGAGCCCCTCGTCGCGGGCATCCACACGTCGGACCCCGACAATATGAGCGTAAAGGCAGTATTCCCGAGGTTCGTCGAGATGGAGCGGGAAAGGGGCAGCCTTATCAGGGCCATGGTTGCAGGTGCGAAGAGGGCGAGACCGGCCGGGCCTGCCGCCATGACTTACTTCATGTCCCTGAAGGATGGGATGGGCAGCCTTGCGGCCGGGTGCGCCGCCTTCGCCGGCGCGGAGAACATCCGCACTTCCTGCGAGGTCAGGGAGGTCGCTAAGGCGGCCTCCGGCTACGACCTTGCCACCGGGTCCGGGCCCATGCATTTCGACGCGGTCGTCCTTTCCACGCCGTCCTATGTGACGGCGCGGATCGTAGGGCGGATGGCGCCCGGCCTCGCCGGCCGGCTTTCCGCCATCGAGTGGTCTTCAACTGCGACGGTTTCCCTCGCCTTCAGGGAGAAAGACGTGAAAACCAACCTGCCCGGCTTCGGCTTCATCGTACCGAGGGTAGAAAAAAGGAAGATCAACGCCGCCACCTGGAGCTCCATAAAGTGGGCGCACCGCGCGCCGCCCGGTTTTTTGCTGGTGCGGGCCTTCGTGGGCGGGCCGGGAGGGGAAAAGTTCATTGAGGCCGGCGACGGCGAGCTCGCGGCGGTGGCCACCGGCGAGCTCCGCGAGATAGCGGGCATAGACGCAAAGCCGCTCTTCGCAAAGGTCTACCGCTTCCCCCGCAGCATGCCCCGCTACACGGTGGGCCACCTCGACCGGGTCGCGGCCATAGACGACGAAGCAGCGGCCTGCGACGGCCTTTACCTCATCGGCGCCTCCCTGCGCGGAATAGGCATAGGCGATTGCGTGAGGAGCGGCTTTGAGGCGGCAGACAGGATAGCGGCGGAATAGGAATACGGCAAGCCGGCGGGAAAGTGTGGATTTTTAGAATCCACGAGCGTAATATAGATTTTTAGAGTAATATAGTCGTATAGGAGAAGAGATGACGGAAGGTCCGCCGACGAGGGTGCTTCTCGTCTACCCGCAACTCCCAGATACTTTCTGGTCCTACAAATACGCCCTAAAATTCATCTCGAAAAAGGCCAGCTCGCCGCCCCTCGGCCTCCTCACCGTTGCGGCCATGCTCCCCCCGGAATGGGAAACGAGGCTGGTGGACACCCAGGTGACCCCCCTCGGGGACGGAGAGATCGAGTGGGCCGACTATGTCTTCATCAGCGCCATGTCCATCCAGGAAAAATCGGTGAGACAGGTGGTCGCAAGGTGCAGGGCGAAGGGAGTAAAAACGGTCGGGGGAGGTCCCCTTTTCACGGCCATGGCCGACGCCTTTCCGGACGTGGACTACCTGGTGCTCGATGAGGCCGAGATCACCCTGCCCCTTTTCCTCAAAGACCTGGAGCAGGGGCGGCTCAAGCACGTCTACACATCCGGCGAGCGGGCCGACATCGGCCTGACCCCCATTCCAAGGTGGGACCTGATAGACATGAAGAAGTACGCCTCCATGAACTTACAATACTCAAGGGGCTGCCCGTTCGACTGCGACTTCTGCAACATCACGGTCCTTTTCGGGCAAAAGCCACGGACGAAGGGCAAAGACCAGATCGTCGCCGAGCTGGAGCGGCTTTACTGCACCGGATGGAGGGGAAGCGTCTTCTTCGTGGACGACAACTTCATCGGGAACAGGGCGAAGCTGAAAAAGGACGTGCTGCCCGCCATAGTAGGCTGGATGGCAGAAAAACGCTACCCCTTCGAATTCGCAACGGAGGTCTCCATCAACCTGGCCGATGACAGGCCGCTCATGGAGCAGATGGTCAAGGCCGGCTTCGACACGGTATTCGTGGGCATCGAGACCCCGGACGAGAACAGCCTCGCCGAGTGCCGGAAGGTACAGAACGAGAACAGGGACCTCATGGACAGCGTGAAGACGATACAGCGGTCGGGACTGCAGGTCCAGGCCGGGTTCATCCTCGGCTTCGACAACGACCCGCCCTCCATATTCGACCGCATGGCCCGCTTCATCCAGGACAGCGGCATAGTCACGGCCATGGTCGGCCTGCTGAACGCGCCCCGGGGCACCAGGCTCCACAAGCGTCTCGGAATCGAGGGCCGCCTGCTCAGCGAGATCAGCGGGGACCACATGGAGTCGATAAACTTCATCCCGAAGATGAACCTGGACGTGCTGATCCACGGCTATCACCGGATCCTCCGCACCATCTACTCACCCCACTGCTACTACGACCGGGTAAGGCGCTTCCTCAGCGAATACGCGCCCGGCCGGAACAGGATCGTCCGTTTCAAGGCGAACTACCTGACTGCCTTTCTAAGGTCGGTCTTTTTTCTCGGGATCGTCGGCAGGGAAAGGATCGATTACTGGAAGCTGCTCCTGTGGTCGCTCTTCACCCGCCCCCGCCTCGTTCCTCTGGCTATACAACTCGCCATATGCGGGTTTCACTTCAGGAAAGTGAGCGCCGACCGCTTTACCCGCCGGTAGGGCCGCCCTTAAATCAGTTAAAGGAATGTTCAATGTTCGATGTTCAACGTTAAAACCCTGAACCTTGAACATTCTTTTCGCTCTACCTTGAACCTTGAACCTTGAACACGCGCCATTTTCGGCGCCTGGGGTGGCGCCGCTTGTCGGCGCCTGGGGTGTCCGCCCCGTTACGAGCAGGTCGGGCTCCCAGGCCCCGGCAAATCGAACGCACAGAGCCTCAAAAAGGGCTAATCGTCGGGGTCACCGCCCGGATTGCTCGGGTTGCTGGGCTCCTCACTCGTGCCCGGGCTCATCTCGCCTCCCTCCTCTGCGGGATTCCGGCTTGTTCCGCCTGGACCCATCTGGCCGCTGCCTGGACCCATCTGGCTGCCGGTCCCGTACTGGCCGCTACCCTGATTGTCCGGACCCATCTGGCTGCCGGTGCCGTACTGGCCGCCCTGGGTACCCATTCCCTGGCCGGAGGGCGCCCCGGAGGACGGGCCGCCCATGGTCCCGCCGCCCATGGTCCCGCCGCCGCCCGCCGATCCGCCGGCCGCCTGCCCGGAGGCAGTGTTAAGAGCCGCAAAGGACAGGCAAAGCATCAGCCCTAGGATCGCGATCAATAAAGTCTTTCCCATTCCGTACCTCCTTCTTGCCTTTATGGCGTGTACAATTTCCGGGCGTAACCGCTTTGTCACGGTCCGCCCGGTTTTGCCGGAAGCCCGCTCGTGCCCTGGGGGGTTACGCTCGCGCCCGGTTCAGGTGTGAAGCTCTCGCCTGTAGGCACCTGACCGGTGGCCGGAAAAACCTCAGGGGTCTGGATGCTCGCCGGCTCCCCCTCGTATCCCCCCGGGGCCGCGCTCATTGGCCCGGAAGTGCTCCCTCCTTCGTAGCCGCTCGGACTGGTGCCCGACGGGTCCTGTCCCGCCTCCTGGCCGTACGCAGGGACGGCAGGGACCGCAAGCAGCCAGCCGAGGGCCGCGATAAGACAGGTCAGCGCGCATAGAGTGGTTCCGCCTTGCGCTGCATTACTCATAAATGTCTAAGATAAACACCATCCGGGCCATGTCAACCTCAGCGGCATTCTACGTTCAATGTTCAATGTTCGATGTTCAACGTTAAAACCCCCTCTTTTCTGAACCCTGAACCCTGAACTTTGAACCTTGAACCTTGAACTTTGAACCTTGAACATTCTTTTCGCTCTACCTTGAACCTTGAACATTCCGCCTCGATGCTTATGTTCGGGTATGCGTAAACTGTCCGGTACGGCTATTGCGATCTCTGCTATTTTCTTTATGGTGGGGACGCTCTTTCCCCTCGGGGGCGCTGCCCAGGACATGGACAGCATCGAAGGCGTCTACAGGCAGCAGTACGGGCAGTACACGGCCCTGGAGAGCAGGCTCCAGGACCAAATGGATGCCCTCTCCGCACTAAAGGCCCAGGTGGACAGCCTCATCTCACAGGTGGCCGGCTCGACCACGGAGAACTACGCGCAGGAGGCGGAGAAATACCGCCAGCTCCAGCTCCTCCTCCCATCGGCCATACAGTACAGCGTCCAACTCGGAGATCGGGCCAGGCAGCTTGCCGAGGTAGAGCGGCGTAAGGACGAGCTGAGGTCGAAGATACTGGAGCGGCAGAGCGCGCTGCCCGTGTGGTGGACCGGCAGGTAGGGAGGCGGTTCCCTAGGTCTCCCAACTTCCGTCCCTGCGGAGCTCGGCGCCCATCGAGTGCGCCTTTCCGAGATAGGGACCGAGGCGGTAATAGGTGCGCTTCCCGGGCACGTAAAGGAACTGGTCGATCTTTTCGATGTCGAGCGTCCCGTCTTTGCCGAGGACCGACCCCTCCGCCTTTACGTCCAGGACCTCCCCGATAAAGCGGGTATGGAGCCCCAGCTCGATGGCGTGGAGGAGCCTGCACTCGATGACCAGAGGGAACTCCGCCACGTAAGGGGCGTCCACGAGGGTGCTTCGCTCGGGCGTCAGACCGGTGGCCTGCCATTTGTCCGTATTTTTCCCGGAGACTATACCGGCGTAATCCGTTTCCCTGGCGTATCTGGCCGGGGGGACGCTTACGGTAAAGGCCTTTCGCTCGGCCAGGCCCGCGTAGCTGTATGTGGCCTTCCTGAGGGAGACACCTATGCAGGGAGGGTCAGAGCAGCAGACGCCGCCCCATGCGGCTGTCATCAAATTGGGCCTTCCTTCCCTGTCATAGGTCCCTACCACCCATACCGTCGTAGCCCCGACAAGGGTGCTTGCGCCGAGAGACTGCTTCATCTTCCACCCCCTCCATTTGCCAACCAATTTTTTGCCCTGCCGCGGCCTGCTCGCTAAACCAGGCTCGCCTCCATCCATCCCACTTTGACGATCTCTATCCTGCGGAGGTCGCTCACTCCCAGGTGGTATTTCCTGTCGGCCTCCAAAATGTGGATGGGCTCTACGTCGAGGGGCCTGTCCTCTCCGAAGGTCGCTATCCGCTTCAGGCGCAGTATCTCGGCCCCGACCGCGTCGATCGCCACCGGGTCGGTCCCCACTATGATCCCCTTGTAGGGCCAGACAAAGCGTTTGTCGAAAAAGCCGGGCCCCCGTCCATAGAACTGGGGTGTCAGGGCGACGAGGACGTTGAGCCTCGTCTTCCCCTTGACCGGCGGGAGGGTCCAGATACGGCCGAGGTCCGCGCAGCCGTTGGGATGATAGTCGGACGGCCTGGGAACGAACTGGATATAGTTCTTGAGCAGGGTCCCGACGCCTGCCCAGTGGTGGGTCCTGACAGGACGGGTATTCACAAGGGCCGTAGACCTGACGAAAACGGGATGGCTGAGTACCCCCCGGTCGGCCACTGCGATATTCTCCCCGGCGATGCCCACGTCGAGGAGCCTCCGGCGGATTGCCTCCTCCATTTCGGGCGGCGTGGGCAGGCTGCGCCACTCATTGCTCTTTATGCCCACCACGTCCGATTTCCTGAACAGGGTCTGCCATGCAGCGAGGCCTTCCTGCGCGCCGACGAGCTTTTTCACACCATCGTCGAGCATCTTCCGGAGCACCGGCGCCCGTATCTCCCCTTCGGGGCCCAGGACGTCCCGGTCCCTCACAAGGATGACCTTCGCCGTCTCCGCAGCCGCCCCCTTCCCCGGAAGGCCCAGGGCAGTGGCAGCGGCAAGCCCTGCCGTGCCCTTCAAAAAATCCCTGCGCGTGATCTTCATGGCCCCTCCTTCAATTTCATCTTCCCGGAGTCTATCAGCCGCCTCGCTACGGCCCGGTCCTGCGCGCGGAGCGCGATGATGACTTGCCGGCCCTCCGCCTCCGCCCCTGTCCACGCACCCCCGGCCTCTCCCATGCCGTCCGCGCCCAGCTTGTACGCCTTGGCGAAAGAAGCAAGAGCGGACCTCGCCCCTGCCTCTGTGGGATAACCGACGATGAGCACGAAGGTCCTCTCTTTCCCGAGGTCGTACCTTGCAAAGACGGCTTCCGTGTCAGTCCCCAGCCGCAGGATGTTCTCGTTCGAGATGAAGCACCGCTGGTTCAAAAGGACGTGGCTCCTGACGAACCTGACGCTCCCCTCGACCCGCCCCTCGTCCGGAAGGGACCGTATCAGCCGGGGAGGCTCTCCAGTCCCGGCGATGGACGAGGCGAGCCCTCGGCCGATCTCGAGGATGGCCCGTTCCTGTTCCTTCCCCTCGCCCTCTCCGTAAACGCTGACGAAATGCCTGCCCTTCCAGAACCTGAGGAGGCCGCCGCCGAACTCGGACCCCTGGCCGATGCCTGCTTCCGGGTCCTGCCTGTCCCAGGAAAAGACGCCGAAGGCGTCCTGCGCCGTCCCCATGTCGTAGAGCTCCGCGATAATCGCCGCCCGGTCCTTCCTTTCGTAGCGCCTGACCGAGACCTCCCTGAAGTTGTACGTCAGGTAGACCTCGCCGGCGCCGTCAATGTAATCGAAGATAGCCCGCCCCCGGTAGCGGACCGCCTCGCCCTTCCCCGTCCAGCCCCCTGCGCCGGACGGCCAGGCCACTGTCTCGTTCATAGCTCCCTTCTCCGCGGCAAACGCAAGGCCGGCCCACGCCAAAAGCGAGAGGGCCAGGATGACTGTCAAGGCCCTTTTTGTCCTCCACCGATGCACTACCTGCCCTCTCTCTCGCCTCTTCCAGCCCCGGGCAAGGCCCGAGGCCGCCTTCCGGCGGGCCATACTAGCCTGTCTTTCGATTATAATACGAAGTCGGCGGGACGTAAAGGAGGGGGGAAGACAGGACCCGGCCCCGGTGCGGCGCCGATTACGCCGCCTATCGCCATATCCCCTTGCTTTTCTGTTCCTTCAACACGGCAATGGTCTCTTCGCTGATCTGCTGCGGCCCCTTCCGGAGGATGCCCCCGGCAACCTCGCGCAGCTTGACGTCTTCACCATTTTCCAGGGCTTCCATTGCCGCCTTTACTTTAGGATGGGTCCTTGCGTTGCTCGCCAGGGACCACCTTGCCGTCGCCGCCGCCAGATAGCGGACCATATCTTCTCTTTCGTCGAGGTATTGCAGCTGCCGGACGATCTCGGTCAGGTATACGGTGTCCCCGCTCGCGAAGAAGAGCGCCCAACAGACATCGTTCCTTTCGATGCCGTTCCGCGATTCGTCAATGAAGCGTTTCGGAGCGGATTGCAGGGCCGTCATGAAAAAAGCCTGCGCCGCCGGGTCCTGCTCGCCTATTTCTTTCTTCCATCCGGTTGTCAGCGAAGGATTATCGGCAAAGAGCCTGCTGAAAAAAGCCGACAAAGGAAGCCTGACGTGGTCGTATTTCGACAGGATCTGATTGGCTGTTATGTATTTGATTGCCTGGGGGACCAGCTCGGGCCGGGGCGACAGGTAGTAGGTATTCGTAAACCGGTCCAATTCCCCGTCGGTCGTGATTGCCCGCCCGTCAGGGGCAATGCCTGCCAGCGGCGCATTTTCCCCGCCCCTGACGGTACCCTGTAATGCAATAAGAAGAGCAATCGACAGGAATGCGCATAGACTGACCGCCCGCCCGGTCTTCTTCACCATGCCCGATTCTAACATCTGTCCTTCATCCGGTCGAGTGAAATCTATAACCTCCCCCACCTGCGCCCCCGAACGATTCAATGGTTTGTAGTGCGGTGGTATCTGATGGGGGCTTGCCGCCTCTTGCATTCCCGTTTTCACAGTTAGTGATGGCTATCCTTGGCAGTGTCCTTATGACGAGATTGCTGGAGTCACCTACAAGTGACGCATCCCAAAATCTCAAACAAGATGCAAGATTTCCGCTCGAAAGCATTGAGCGCAGAGTTCCCGCGAGCGTAAGCGATTCGGCGAAACGTCATTTTCGGCGGGCCTACTCAAATTTCACAATCTATCTAGTCCACGAATCTCACGAGACGTTACGAAGATGCTTATATCGAACCAGTCCTGCGCGTTTGTTAGTTGAAGAATCACGTTTCCGTCTGGAGTGTCCCAAAAGAGATAACCAGCTCTTTCTTCCGTTGTTGCACCGAGCGATCGTATGCAATACTCAATGACCTCGTTGGCGATTGAATCGACGTCTTCGTACTTCCCCACTTCGACACTCGCCGCCCATTTATAGACTTTATTATGTACCGATGAAATCATCAATGCCCATTCACGACCCAGGAACCGTATGGGCGCAGCATGATAGATGATCTCTCCCTTAAATTGGCGAGGGAAGAACGCATACTCTTGCTCTGATAATTCGTTCAATTCTTTAACGTCAGTAGCCTTGTCAGGCAATCTGTTTTGCTCGAAGGAAAAACCCCTCGCTGCCCGGATAGCAGGATATAGCGACCTCTGAAAAGCACCGTCGAAATACGGCAACAAATCCGGACTGGCCATCAAGAATTGAACGGCTGTGTCGTAACAAGGATTCTCTTTGAAACGCTCCCAGCCTTCGGCGAGTTCTTTTTTCGCAACTAGCTTATGCCCTTCCGATTCTGCTTGTTGATTAGCAACGTGAAAGACGTAAGCAATGGCCCGCCGAGCCATGAAGAAATTGCATCCATTAAGAGTTCGTTTCCAGTTGGGTGGCAAACCAGTTGGTGGTTGCTTACGTATCCTCGATAGCAAACCCATCGCTATGCCTCCGCATTCCATTCACTTTATTTCGCCAAATTGTTTTGAAGGCTTCTTTCTTTGCCTCAAACGTCGAGCTATTTGCTTCAACCGACTCTTGACCGGGCGAGCCCAGAAGTACGCGGACAACTCCCGTTCGAAAATCTCTTGTATCTTATCCATGTCTTCATTGACCTTTCTCAGTCTCGTGTCTCCAAGATCAAAAGTACTGTAGCGGTCAACATAGTCCTTTGCTCGTTCATAGAACTCGTCTCTGGTGTCGCTTGGCAGGTAAAGTCTGACGATGCGGACATAGGTCATGACCGGCAAACAAAGCTCACTGAGCCTCAGATTCTTTTCCTGTTCCTCAAGTTGCCTATCATAGATCGTGTCGCTCATGGATCGACGAGCTTCCTCGATCATCTGAAGGAACTTAGCGAACGCCTCGGCTCGTCTTTCGAGCAGCCACTTGTGGTGCTGCGCCTGTTGAGTAAAATACAACCCCAAGAAGCCCCCAAAGAGCGCCGCTGCTACAGTAGTCAGTACCTGGATCATTCTTCAACCCCAATAGACGACCGCAAATCCCAGCCAGCTAAAGTCGACAGTTCCTTTGGCGAACGATAAAATCAGCCGCGACCGTTAGGAGTCGGCTGGATTGACGTGTTAGGCCGACGTATCTTTGCGTGCAGAGGACGCCTGTAACGTCAGATTCCGAAGCCGAAGGGGACATCTTCACTCCCTACACCTGTCAACCCGACCACTTTCCTCCCACCTTACCACTTGTATTCAGGCGACGCAAGGGAAACCTGCATATTATCGAGTACAGGAAGGACTATTCGCTCCGCTCCGCCTATCGCATTTCCAATGTTACAACATGTAAGAATCGACCGCAGAACGTTTGGTTGAAATCTTCTTCTTCTGTCCTTATGTCAGTAAATCGAGGTAGATTACGTAACCGTCCATAATATCTAATTTTTTCTTTTTCGTCCCCTTCGAGCTCGTTATTCGCTTAAAAGAGCGATCCGCGCAACGGGCAGCCTGCTGCTCGACCCTGGCACATATACTTACCGCCGCGGCCATTCATTCATTTAATGCCTTACGGAAGCCAGGTACCTGACCGGGGCCGGAGCAATTTTCGACGGGGCACCCGCGCCGGAGGCGTGGGTCGTTCCCGTGATCGAGGGGCCGGCCGGCGAGACTATACTATAGGCGGGGTACCCGCGCTCCTCGGCGGCGGCGCGGGTCGCAAGTCGAGCCGGACCGAGCCCGAGAGACAGGGAAAAGGCGCGAAAAGGGCCCGGCCCCCTACACTTTTACCAGGTGATACGACCGTTCACCTAAGCCCAGCTTCGCCGCATGGTCGAGCTGTATATTCCAGTCGATGTTGGGGTAGACCGCGCGGAACTTGTCCTCCCCGGCCTTGAGGGTCCTCTTGACGACCGACCCCGGAAGGCCGGCCGTCTGCGTGACGAGGTCCACGGAGGCGGCATCGACCGCCACGGGGTCGGCGGACGCGAGGATCCCCAGGTCCCTCACCAGGGGCGCGTCGTTGCAGGGATAGCAGTCGCAGGCAGGGCTGATCTGCATGAGGAAGTTGAGGAAGACCGCCCGGCCCTCCTTTCCGGAAAGCGCCCCGGCAGCGTGCTCCACCATCTTCTTTTGGAACCTGTCCTGGTCCTCATTCCACTGGATCTCCACTGCGCCTTGCGGGCAGACCAGGATGCATTCTCCGCAGCCGATGCACCTGTGGCCCTCGATAGTCGCCTTCTTGTTGGAAAGCTTGATCGCGTTGGCCGGGCAGTAGTCGAGGCACAGGGAGCAGCCCTTGCACCGCTCCACGTTGATCGCCGGGCCGACCGTCGAGTGCTGGACAAGCTTCCCCTCCCTCGTGGCGCAGCCCATGCCCAGGTTCTTAAGCGTCCCGCCGAAGCCGCAAAGCTCGTGCCCCTTGAAGTGGGTGACCACCACGAGGGCGTCCGCGTCTATGATGTCCCGCGCTATGCTCACCTCGCTGAGCACCTCGCCCTTTACGGGCACCTTGACGCCGTTCCCACCCCTCACGCCGTCTGCGATCACGATGGGGCAGCCGACCACCGAATAATCGAAACCGTTCAGGACGGCAGTGCCGATGTGGGAGACCCCGTCGCTCCTCGACCCGCTGTAGAGCGTGTTGGTATCTGTGAGGAAGGGGCGGCACCCCGCCTGCCTCAGGTGGTCCACTACGGTCCGGAGATAGACCGGGCGCAGGAAAGCGCAGTTCCCCCGCTCGCCGAAATGGAGCTTGACGGCCGCGAGGTCGTTCTTCTTCACCTTCCTTCCGAGCTTCACCCTTTTGAGCAGGCCCTCTATCTTGTCCAGGAGGCTGCGGCCGGGTCTCGCCCTGAGGTCGGTGAAGTACACTGTCGCCACGAAAGCCTCCTTATCTATTTTATTTTCCGTTGAAAGTATGGTACAAGTATACCGCAAATTTTGGCTGCGCCGCAAATTTCCGGCCCGTAAAAAGGAGCGAATATGCCGCAACTGTCCGAAAGCAACCAGCTCATCCAGAGCATAGCCGAGAAGTTTTCAAGGGAGAAGGTGGCGCCCAGGGCCAAGGCCATAGACGCCACGGGCGAGTTCCCATGGGACATAGTAGAGGCGTGCAGGAGGCAGGGCTTTCTCTACCTGATGCTGCCGGAGGAATACGGCGGGCTCGGCGGAAACATCACCTCCCTGTGCGTGATCATCGAAGAGCTGGCCAGGGCTTCGGGGACGGCGTCGCTCATCCTGCTGGCCCATAACGTCGGGCTCATGCCGGTGATGATAGCGGCTAACGACGCCCAGAAGAAATACATCTACGACAAGGTAACCGGGTCCGCGGAGTGCTGCCTTGCAGCCTTTGCCCTGACCGAGCCCGAGGCAGGGTCCGACCCCGCAAGGATGACCACCACTTTCGTAAAGGACGGGGACGGCTACATCCTCAACGGAAAGAAGTCGATGATCACGAACGGGGTGAGCGCGCAGATACTGACCCTCTTTGCCACGAGCGACCCGGCCTTGAGGCACAAGGGCATCACCGCCTTTTTCATCGAGAAGGACTACCCCGGCGTCATAGTTGGCAAGAACGAAGAGAAGATGGGGATGAACGGCTCCGACCTGACGGAGATCACCTTCGACAACGTGAGGCTCTCTGCCGACAACCTGCTCGGAAAAGTGAACGAGGGCTGGGGAATAGCCATGTCCACCCTCAACCTCTCGCGGCCGGCAGTCGGCGCCCAGGCGGTAGGCATAGCCCGGGGGGCGCTCGACTTCGCAGCCGAATACGCGTGGAGCAGGACCCAGTTCGGCCAGAGGCTCGCGGACCATGAAGGGGTCCAGGCCATGATCGGCGAGATGGCCACCGGCGTCGAGGCCGCAAGGTGCCTTGTCTTCCACGCTTCCATGCTCCTCGACGAGCTTCCGGGCTACGACAGGGACACGATGGGCGCCAGGGAGGCTGACAAGGCCTCGGCCATAGCCAAGGTCTACTCGGCGGATACGGCCATGAGAGTCACCACCGAGGCCGTGCAGATACTCGGGAGCTACGGCTACACGAAGGACTACCCCGTCGAGCGCATGATGAGGGACGCAAAGGCCACCCAGATATACGAGGGGTCGAACCAGATACAGCGATTGGTCATCGCCCGCTCCATCTTCCGCAAATTCCGCAACAGGTAAAGGGCCGGACCGAAAGGTACCGGACGCCGCCGCCCTCCGATGTCATCCCGTTGACGCTTCGGCAGGGCCGTCCCTTGTCCACCTGTCACGTATGAGGCAGCGGTCCCTTTGCGCCTGGTCGATCTGGCCGGCCACGAAGGCAAGCTCCAGGATGGAGGACGCCGGCTCCACGCCGAAGCCTGCCAGCACGGCCGCACAGTGCTTCCCTCCGGGCGTTTCCAACCATTCCTCAAAGCCCATATCCACCCCCTTTTATCCGCAGCTCCCACCCGGTGAAGGGGCACGGCCTGCCGCAATCGTAGCGCGAGGCCGGGCAGCTCAGGTCTTCGTCCACTACGCACCTCCCGTGGACCGCGTCTTTGTCCCGGCCCCGGCGGGTCGTTCGCCTGCCCGGGGGCCCGGCTGCGTCAGTACCGGCCTTTCGGAAAGCCCCCGCAACGGGTTGCTTCCCTTTTCTCCCCTTTTGCATCGCTAAGACTACATTACCATAACGGGAATAACGATGTAAAGAGAATATTACCATGGCAGTAATACGGAGAGGGTATAATTTCCGATATCGGATGTCGAATTTATCCCGGAGTCGGTAGAGTTTTTCCCGCGCCCCGGCGCGCAGGCGCCGGTCAGGCGGCCGCTCGGCGCGGCCTTAGATGCCGATGAAGACGATCTTATCGATAGCCGTGAGGTTCCCTGCTTCTTTGTTCCCTGCTTCTTTGGTTATCGTGTTTCCCCTGCCCAGGCCCTTGAGGAGGACCCTGCCGCCCGGGAGAAGCTCGACCTCTTTGATCCCGGCCGGCTCCCCTTCCTCGGCGTAAACGACGAGGTTGTCATTCCGCACGACGGAAATCGGCAATCTTTTGACATAGAGGTAGGAGCCCCTGCGCAGATGCGGATAGAGGGCGTCAGTCGCGACCTTCAGGCAATAGAGGGCGGGGGGGGCAGCTGAAGCCTCACGGGTATATCCCGGCGGGAGCGGGACGTACTCGACCTCATGCCCTTTTTCATAGAGCCTTACGGCTCCCTTCTCCATCACATCCCCGAGCACCCGGATTCCGATGTCCGGCCTTTTCAGGAATTCGGTTCTTTCCACGTCGAATATCCTGGCCCACTTCTGCTGCGCCCTCGTTCCGAAGCTCACCGCGGCAGTCTCCACCTTGCCGATGTAACCCACGGTAACTCCTCCCGATTCAGCGGCCCGTTCCTGAGTTAAACCGAGGCGTTCCCGGATTCGTATGAAATTCCAAGCAATTACTATGCCATCGGAAGCAGAGGACAGCTCGGCGGGCGTCATATCCCTGATCTTCTTCTTCCCTTTCTTTCTTCCCATCAGTCGCTATTATCGGCTTTCCGGTCAAAAAGACAATGGAGTGTTACGGTAGTAATCGTAAAAAAAAGACTTGACATAGTATTCCCGTAATGGTAATAGTAAAGAAAATTCAAAGATCCGGACCCGAGGTTCGGCCGGAGGTGACGAATGGCCCGAAGCAGGGTGATAAAACCCGAATTCTGGAGCGATGAGAAACTGGCCCGCTTAAGCCTCCCTGCCCGTCTCCTCTACATCGGCTTGTGGAACACTTGCGACGACGTCGGCAGGAGCAGGGGCCATCCCCTTTGGCTCAAGTCGCAGATATTCCCCTATGACGATCTCTCGGCCGGCCAGATCGAAGAGTGGCTTTCCGACCTCGTCAACCTCCGCCGCATATTCCCTTATACAGTCAACAGCGAGCTGTATTATTTCATTCCCGGTTTCCTGAAGCACCAGAAGATACAGCACCCGTCGCCCGCGAAGAACCCCCCGCCTCCCCAGGATTCAGCCCTTCCGGGGCAGGCCCAGCCGCCGCCGTCCCCTCCAGAGGAGTCTCCGGAAAATGTTCCCCTCTTCATGAGCGCCTCAGGAGCGGCTCATGAGCAAACGGAAACTGAAAGGGAAACTGAAAGGGAAACTGAAAGGGAAACTGAAACCGAAGGGCATGGGGGGGCGTCATTCAATGACCCATTGTTCGAGCAGTTCTGGAAGGCGTACCCCAGGAAGAAATCGAAGGGCCACGCAGAGAAGGCATGGTCCCTCATAAAACCGGACAGACCGTTCCTCGCCCGCATGCTCGAAGCCATCGAGCGGGACAGGGCTTCTCCGGACTGGCGGCGGGAAGGGGGCAAGTACATACCCTACCCCGCAAGGTGGCTTTACGGAAAGAGCTGGGAGGACGAGGCGGGAAAGGGGCGGGAAGGGAAACCGGGCGGCGGGCACAGCGCCGAAGGCGCGGTCGACGGGCCGCTGCCTTCATCGATCGCTGAGAAGCGGAAGCCGGCGCGGACTTTCACCGGGCCCGAACCGCTGAGGCTCATCCTGGAAAGACACGGGCTCGACCCCGCCTCGGGGCAGTTCCCCGATGGCTAGGCGGCGTCCGGAAGACGGGCGCGCCGGCACCGCGCCGAAGGCGAGGTCGACGGCCGGCGAGCCCCGCCTCCAGGGGTGGGGCGAGATAGCCCCGGTCCTCGGGTGGACGAAAAGGACGGCCATGCGCCACAGGGAGGAGCTGCGGGTCCACAAGGCGATCTTCTATCAATGGCTGGGCAAGCCCCCGCGGAGGACCGTCTGTTCCTACCCGTCACTCCTCCACTCCTTCCTCGTGGAGAGATGATGAGGGGGGCCGGGTTAATTTTGCGCTATGCGCCTGTCTCTCGGGGCCGCGCGTCCTCACGTACAACAACTGTACGCTCCGGGCGGCGACCCCTCGATCACGGTGCCTGTCATCGAAATTTCCTCCGGCCCCGGTGGTTATTACTGAGCACTTTCATCGTCTTCTCCCCGGAATTGCGGGTTGAAGAAAAACGAGGGTTTTGGATTGGCAATATTGCAGTTGCCGGCCCAATCGAAGGGGAGTAAGATGATGATATTCGAGAATAAGAAAGGGTAGCAATAGGCTTTACTCGTTCATCGCGGAGTGATAACGTTATGCACACCGGGCCGTCAGGCTGGAAAGAGGAAGCACATTAGGACGGAGGCTGAAAATGAACAGACTAAGTATCGACTTAGAGAATTGCTACGGGATTAAAAAACTTAAGACAGTGCTGGATTTTTCCAAAAACAAGGCTTATGCCCTCTACGCGCCAAATGGTGCGATGAAGACCTCGCTCGCGCAGACCTTTAAAGACATAGCTGATGACGTCCCCTCCAAAGATCGGATATTCCCTGGTCGGGTGTGCAAAAGGCAAATCACGGACGACAAGGGAGTTAACCTGGCAAAAGAGATCGTCCTTGTCGTTCGCCCTTACGACGACGGTGATATTGGCCACACGGAGAAGACCTCGACGCTACTCGTAGATAGCAGGTTGCGGAAGGAATACGAAGACCTCCACAGAGATATCGACAAATCAAAAGAGCTGTTCCTGAAGGCCATGAAAGAGCAATCAGGATCGAGGAAAGACTTAGAGAAGGAAATCGCCTCTGCGTTTACCAGAGGCGATGATTTCCGCCTTGCACTTATTCGTGTGAGGGATGAAATGATGGCACAGAGAGATGCGCCGTTCGCGGAAATTCGCTATGATACTATTTTTGACGAGAAGGTTCTGGAAGCGCTTGGAACTAGAGATGTGAAGACAGCGATCGAAAGCTATATCAAGAAGTATAACGAGCTTTTAGCCAACTCCACATATTTCAAAAAGGGCGTATTTAATTACTACAATGCTGTAACCATCGCTAAAAGTCTTGCTGATAATGGTTTCTTCAACGCCAAACACACAGTAAATCTGAATGCGACAGAGAAGCTGGAGATCACGAGCCGGAAGCAACTTGAGGAGTTAATACAAAAGGAAAAGGATAGTATTTCAAACGATAAGGAGCTTAAAAGGAAATTTGCTGATATTGAAAAGGTGATACAAAAGAATGCGAGCGTTCGTGGTTTTGAGGCTTACCTGGCTGAGCACGAGGAACTTCTGCCCGAGTTGGTAAATATTGAGAATTTTAAGGAACAGATTTGGAAATCGTACTTCAAGGCGCGCTTTGACTTTTACCAAGATTTGGTCGACAAATACCAGAGGGCTGAGAAAAGAAAAACTGAGATCGAGGAAGAAGCTAAGAAGCAGAGCACGCAATGGGAAACAGTCATTGAGATTTTCAATAGCCGTTTTTTTGTTCCTTTCAAGCTGGAAGCAAAAAATAGGATTCCCGTCATGTTGGGTCAGGAACAGATGTTGAGCTTAGGGTTCACGTTTGAGGATGGGCCGGATCATGCCTCTGTAGAGAGAGGCGCATTGATGAAGGTTTTGAGCACGGGGGAAAGAAGGGCGTTCTATATACTTAATATCATTTTTGAGGTGGAGGCTCGAAAGAAGTTAAAGCAGGAAACTCTATTGGTTGTTGATGATATCGCTGATTCATTCGATTACAGGAACAAATATGCCATCATTCAATATCTGAAAGATATTTCCGAAGAACCACACTTCAAGCAGATTATCTTGACGCACAACTTTGATTTCTTCCGGACCATACAGAGCAGGTTCATCGATTATTCGCATTGCCTTATGGCTGTGAAGAGCAGTAACGGTATTTCGATAGAGAAAGCAAAGGGTATCCAAAATGTTTTTGCGAACGACTGGAGGTTGTGTTTCTTGACTGATCCGAAAAAGAAAATCGCCTCAATCCCCTTCGTCCGGAATCTCATTGAATACACAAAAGGCAATGAAGATCCTGAATTCATTAAGCTTACATCCCTACTACACTGGAAGAGAGACTCTGATAAGATCACTGAAAAAGAACTGGATACAATTTATAGGTCAGTATGCTGTGTACCTGGAGTAGCGCAACACAATGGCAGTGGTCTGGTAGTGGATACAATTAAACGTGAGGCGGACAGATGTCTCACGTCTGGTGATGGAATTAACTTAGAGAACAAAATTGTCCTTTCCATTGCTATACGGCTCTCTGCGGAGAAATTCATGGTGGGAAAAATCAACGACGCGGCGTTCGTTGACAGTATCACATCAAATCAAACATCTAAGTTACTTAAGAGATTCAAGGAACTCTTCCCGAAGGATGATGATACGATTAAGATCATTGAGCGGGTGGTCCTCATGACACCAGAAAACATTCATCTGAATTCGTTTATGTATGAACCCATCCTCGATATGTCCGATGAGCATTTGAGAAAGCTTTACAGAGACATTTTAACCTTAAAATGAGAAGTGCACTTGAGTCATAATTCAGAATTTGATAACTTCGACAAAGCAACGCGAAAACTCCTTTCCGTTTCCCGAGACGAGCTAAAGCAGCGGGAAGTGGAATGGAGAAGCAAAAAAGAAAAGCGGAAGTCTAGGACTTCCGCTTTGGGCCGCGCGTCCTCACGTTTGCGACCCACGCCACCCCCTGTGATTACAGCTGAAAAACCCATCCACCCGCCCGCGCGCCGTGTAAGATGCACCGGGGCCGGGGCGATTTTGGCGCTGCGCGGCAGAGCCGTCTCTGGCTGCGCCCCGCGCCGGCAAAAGATCGCTTCAGCGCGAAGCGTCGCGAAAAGCGCCCGGCCCCTAACCCGCCTCCTTGCAGACCGGCGGGCCTCCGATTATGTTTCACTGTATCCCCCAAACAGGAGGAACCTATGAAAGTCCTCGGTTTTGCCGGCAGCCTGCGCGCTGCCTCTTTCAACAGGGCGCTCCTCAGGGCGGCCCTCGAGCTGGCCCCGCCATCGATGGCCCTCGACACCTTCGACCTCGGCGGCATCCCGCCCTTCAACCAGGACCTTGAAGGGCAGCCTCCCAAAGAGGTGAGGGAGTTCAAGGCCCGCATAAGGGCTGCCGACGCCATCCTGATCGTCACGCCCGAATACAACTACTCCATGCCCGGCGTGCTGAAAAACGCCATCGACTGGGCGTCCCGCCCCTATGGGGACAACGCCTTCGACGGGAAGCCCGCCGCGATCATGGGCGCGTCCATCGGCATGCTGGGTACTGCAAGGGCCCAGTACCATCTCAGGCAGAGCATGGTCTTCCTGAACATGTACCCCCTCAACGCGCCGGAAGTGATGGTCCCCTTCGCGGAGGGCAAGTTCGACGGGAGCGGCAGGCTGGTCGACGAGCCGACCAGGAAGAAGGTGAGGGAGCTTTTGGAGGCTCTTTTGAGCGGCGGCGTCTGAGGCGTATCTTCGGCGTAGCGCTGCGCCCTGTGGGACTCCGCGTTTGCGGCCCACAGAACGCGCCTTCGGCGCCGTGCCCGCCGAGGAGCGTGCGGCCCGCCGTGTAACACGCACCGGGGCCGGGGCGATTTTTGATGCAGATTACCACCCCCGAGCCAGGTGCTTACGCTCAAGATCCGTGGTTCATCGGGGGTACCCGGCAAACCGACTTGGTTGGTTTTAGTCGGGGAGGCGCCCACCGGGGCGTACTCTAAAATAAGCGGCGGGGTACCCCGCACCCGGCCGCAGGAGGCGCGGGCCGTGCCGGGGCGGATGCGGAGCGCCGGGCCTGTATGTCCCCTTGCGTGGCCACTCGCTCAGGGGGCCGAGTCCTGCAACACCTGACGCCATTGTCACAAGACCTCACTCCATTGCCCACCGCTTCCTTCCTGGAGTCCTCAAACTGAGGACCGTCAGGAATAGTAAAGAGTACGAGTGGCATACGTGTGACTCAGGTGAGAGGACAAGTCCGGCTAACAGGCTGTCTGGAGCATAATGACAGGCGACTACGAAAAGTGCAAGGGGGTCAAATAAGGGGAAGACGGAGAGCGAGGGATTCGAACCCTCTGCCCTCAAGTGCCCGTGCGGTAATTTGGGCAAGAAGGCATAGAAAAGGCAAAGAGCAGATAAAGGGGGCCGTAATCCCCGCACAGCCCCCTACTACAGCCCGGAGTCTAACGCATGGCCGAGTCCGTTCCCGTTCGATGGGGACAACTCCACCCCCTTCCAACCCCCGATGTTCATCGCCTCTACTTCACCAGGCTTTTTGTTTCGCCTCGCAGGTCCCCATTCGTTTTATAAAGCCTTCGGTACATAGCTGCTCCTCCATAATGGCTTTTGTGTACCTGTTGATTGTCCTATTGAGTGTACAGGAAAAGGAGGAGTTCGGCCAATGCATGGTAGGATATTCTCTAACTATAGTTTGGTCGGAGAAGTTGGCTGGCACCCCATCCCACGTGCGGGATGTAGTGTCGATAACTATGACGAATGTACCGAAATCATGCTTGTTACAACCTGCTGGGTTGCAAATAGTGTCAAACCCGCAGGCGAGGGTGATCACTTCCCCTATGGATGTTGAGCTGGTTCCGATAATAAATACCGTCATAACCAACAAAATGGTCGCTGTTTTTTTCATCTCTCTTCCTCCCCTTTATGTTTTTTCTGCCGACCGGCTCTATCTACATGTCACTCTGTTGGCTGCCTGCCTGGTCGTTGTTCGCGTGTGTAGAGGTAGCAGCACTGCCACCTCTCTCCATATTCCTTGATCAGGGGTAGTGTCAGTTATTTTTGTAAATCTGCTCAATGTTCGCGAGTCCAGATAATTTGTTCACCGTCACAGCCCCCTACGCAAGTTATAGAGTCCTCGCTAATCTTGCATATAGATATGGTGGTACGGCCTGCTAGACAATACTCTGGCACTGTGTACCCTCGACCATTTATGTAATAGGTTGGGTAACCACCTGCCCATTCCCCAAGAGGTCCGCCGCATCTGCTATCTGTACAAATCTGACCAGGAATTATTTTGTTTCCCTGTATATCTCGAGTCCCAATCGCGACACGAAAATCGTGAACATAACGTGCGCCATTGAGTTTGGCAATGAATTCTCGGTCCGTGGGCGACTGCGCCTGGGCAGTGGACTAACCCTCCCCCCTCCGTCAAGACAATTATGATGCATGCTTAAGGTGGATTCCCTCCCCTATAAGCGGTGATGGTTTTGGGGTTTTGGCCGCCCCATGGTAGACCTCGTAAGGGGTCCT
>Ga0208689_1000115_pt1 | contig 76985 bp, 76 predicted proteins | sample June2015DPH_8_15_FD_184700 | JGI IMG/M metagenome (GOLD analysis project Ga0208689, IMG submission 184700) | Peatland microbial communities from SPRUCE experiment site at the Marcell Experimental Forest, Minnesota, USA - June2015DPH_8_150... | ecosystem: Environmental > Terrestrial > Soil >... | reverse complement strand
AGCCTTGTGACGAGGCAGACGCAAGTCCTTTTAAATAGCTCCAGGGACCACGAATCAAACGAGATACCCACATATGTTGCGAGTTCCGGATTTGAGTGGAAGGAGCACCAATTACGGGTAAGTCCGGGAGCGCCGGGTCAGCGGAAGAATAAGGTGCGAGCGGCCGGGGGGTAGTTGAAGGGGGGTCTTTAAAAGAAGTGAAGAGAAAACAGAGCAGCGGAGCCCCCGGGCACCCACGCCGGTGGCGTGGGTCGTCGGGTAATGCCGGTTGCCACCCGCCTGTGGACGGCGGGTACCCGGCTACCATTGGGAGCGGAAGAATAAGGTGCGAGCGGCCGGGGGGGATTTGGCGGGGATGAACCGAAAAGATTCAAAAGAAAAGAAACTAGCAGAGAGAGCGGTAGGTGTAAGAGCGTTGGAGCGAAGGGAATACGCCGGAGGGCCTTGCCGCCTATATGGCAAGAGACTAAATGTCGCGCCCCCTCATATTCCTTTACAAAAAAAAACCGATTCATTATAATGGAGACTTCAGAAAGGAGAAAGCTTCGCAAGGCCGTGTTGCTTCACCGTTTCATCAAGGGAATGCAAGGGTAAAAAAGCCGCTGTGCCGCCTTTGAATTATCGCCTTCCAAAACCAACACAGAGCCTTTGAGAGGTAGGACGGGGCCGGATAACGGAAGTAGTCCGACAGTAGGACAACCACAGGTTTTTTGCGGGTCTATGCCCTCGAAAAGGCCAGAAGGCGTCCGGGGTCCCCATTGTTCTCATCGGAGCGGACGCCGGGACGGGAGAGGATAGACAAGGAAGGAAGGCATGGGCATGGAATGGCGGAGCCGGCGGGAAGTGCGCAGATTCTATGTACAGCGGTCAAAAAAGCGGGAGATTTGAAGCATGGATTATCATGAAAGAAATGGCGTCACCGGGCACCTCTACCGCAACATCGTAGAGAGCATGAGCGAGGCAGCCGTGGTGATCCGGCGGAGCGACGGGGAAATAGTTTACGGGAACGGCAGGTTCGCCGAGATGGTCCGCACCCCCGTCGACAGGATCGTCGGAGCCAGATTGTACGATTTTCTTCCTGAAAAAGAGAGGCTGCGGTTTGAATCGACCTTTTGCGGCAGCGCCGAGGGGGGCAGGGGCGAGTTCACCATCGCCTGCGGCGAGGACACCGGCGTGGCCGCGTACGTTTCCGGCAGGAAGGTGGACGCCGGCGGGTGCGAGGGTGCGTGCCTGGTGATAACGGACATCACCATACGGAAGCGGGCGGAGGAGGTGCTGAGGAGCTCCCATGAAGACCTTGAGAGGCGCGTGGAGGAGCGGACGAGGGACCTGTCGGCAGCCAACGATCGGCTGAAGAGGGAGGTACGGGAGCGAGAGCAGGCGGAGATCGGCCTGCGGGAGAGCGAGGAGCACTTCAGGCTCCTCATCGAGAACGCCCTCGACATAGTAATGGTGCTGAAGGGTGATGGCACGATCACGTACGCCAGCCCGTCGGTAAAGCGCGTCCTCGGGTACGGGACGAAAGGCTTCGTCAACAGGAATTTCCTCGATTTCGTTCGCCCCGAGGGCAAAGAAGGGGTATGGGAGCGGTTCGCCAGGGCAGGGAAGATACCGGGCCATACCATGTCCCTCGAGGCAGAGTTGAAGAGGAAGGACGGAAGCTGGCGGATCATAGAGATGATCAGCAGGAACCTGCTTCACGACCCGAAAGTGGCCGGTATCGTGGTGAACGGCCGCGACATCACCGAGCGGAAGCAGATGGAGGAGAAGCTGCTGAGCATGCACCGGGAGCTGGAGGTACGGGTAGAGGAGCGGACCGGCGAGCTCAGAAGCGCCTACGAGCGTCTGGAAGTGGAGATCAGAGAGCACAAGGAAGCCGAAGAGGAGCGGGCGCGCCTTGCCCTGGCCATAGAGCAGGGCGGAGACTGCGTTATCATCACCGACAGCAGGGGCATAATACAGTACATGAACCCTGCGTCGGAAAAAATAAGCCTTTACAACCGGGAAGAAATAACGGGGCGCCCTTTCGACGTCCTGAAGGGGGGCGACGAAGCCGTCTGGGACGAGATGTGGCGCGCGCTCCGGGCCGGACAGGTCTGGACCGGGCGCACCGTCAACAGGAAGAAGGGCGGCAGTACCTACGAGGTGGAGCGGACGATGTCGCCCATAAGGGAGAATAACGGCGCCGTCACCAATTACGTTGCAGTCGAGCGCGACATGACCAAGCAGGTCGGGCTGGAAGCCGAACTGCGCCAGGCTCAGAAGATGCAGGCCATAGGGACCCTGGCCGGCGGGATCGCCCACGATTTCAACAACATCCTTGCAGCCATAATCGGCTTCACCGAGCTCGCCCTCGACGACACTGAAGGCAACAGCAAGGGCACAAGGCACCTCGAGCAGGTGCGGAAGGCCGGTTATCGGGGAAGGGACCTGGTGAAACAGATACTCGCCTTCAGCCGCCAGGGAGAGCAAGAGAAGAAGGCCGTGCAGGTGGCGCCGATTGTGCGGGAAGTCGTCAAACTGATGCGCGCGTCCCTCCCCTCGACAGTGCATATAATTCCCAGAATAGAAACCGATGAGGGGATAGTCCTCGCCGATCCGGTGCAGATCCACCAGCTCCTCATCAACCTGTGCACGAATGCGGGGCAGGCCCTCAAGACGACGAAGGGGACGCTGGAGGTAAGGCTTGAAGATTTCGCCTTCTCCGACCCGAAGGAAGCGCCCCATCCCGATTTGCAGCCCGGCCGCTACGTGAAGCTTTGCGTGAGCGATACGGGTCCCGGCGTTGACACCCTGATAAAGGACAGGATCTTCGAACCTTTCTTCACCAGCGGCGATTCAGGGGGCAGAGGATTGGGTCTTTCGGTCGTCTACGGGATAGTGAAGGGCCACAATGGCGCTATGACGGTAAGCAGCGCGCAGGGCGTCGGCTCGACATTCGCCGTATATCTGAAAAAACTGAAGGAGGCAATGATGCAGCAGTACGTGCGGCCGGCCGCGATCCCCACGCCCGGCAAAAGACGGATACTCTTCGTGGATGACGAAGAGGCCCTTGTCGAGATGGGGAAACAGATGCTCGAGCGGATGGGCTACGAGGTTGTCGCGGAGATGGACAGCGTAAAGGCCCTCAAACGGTTCCAGAGGGACCCGGCCGGCTTCGACCTGGTCATTACCGACCAGACCATGCCCAACATGACGGGGATGGAGCTTGCAAGGAAAATGATGTCGATAAAAAAAGACATACCGATCATCCTCTGCACGGGGTTCAGCGAAGCCATATCGTCGGAGAGCGCAAAGGCTCTGGGCATACGCGAGTTCGTGATGAAGCCCATCATAAGGAACGAAATGGCAGAGACCATCAAAAAGGTGATTGCAGGAGCCGAGGATGGAACGGCCGGGGTTTGAGAGCCGCTTCTTCGGCAGGCGAACAGGTCAAATCCCCCCGGCCGCTCGCACCTTATTCTTCCGCTCCTCGCTCCCGGCCTTACCCGTAATTGGGGCTCCTTCCGCTCAGCTTCTCAACTCGCGACCCATGTGGGTATCTCGTTTGTATAGTGGTGCATGGAGCATCTGTACTGGAATAAGGTATACCTCGTCAGAAGGCTGGTGTCCGCTCAGACACGTCGAATCTGTGCACTCACTATTGTTTTATCTATGGAAGTGCACCGCTCCCTCCGCCCCAATCGGGTTACCCAAGGCCTCCCGCGAATGTTCGCGGTAAGAAAAGGTCCTCCCGTCCGGGGTAAAGGAACTACAATAAAGAGCTATTAGCTTTCTTTCTTGTTAAAGGGCTAAAGGCGGTTTTTAGTAGGGTCGCCAGAGAAGTGACAAGCCTGAACCTTAAAAGCATTATAAGGGACCAGGTGGACAAGAAAGCAAGGATAATTACCGACGATCTTAACGTATATCGTGGATTGAGATACGAATTTCGCCGTCACGATATTATCAAACATAGCGAAAAGGAATATGTGCGCGGGGATGTTCACACCAACACTGTAGAGGGCTATTTTGGAATCCTCAAACGCGGCATCAATGGAACCTATCATCACGTGAAGGAGAACCACCTTCACAGATATCTTTCCGAGTTCGATTTCAGATACAATAAAAGAGTGGGCAGGGGATACACCGATATGGCTCGTGCAGACGCGCTCCTGAGTGGTATCATCGGCAAGCGCCTGACCTATCAAACGACTAATTAAGGAGGTCAGCGAAGTCAAACATGCCAAGGAAAAAGAAGCCGAAGCCCGACGATCAGGAGCAGTCTGCCCGCTTTTTGGACACTGCAAAAGCTGTCCGGTCCGAGGATGCAGAGGAAAGATTTGAAAGGGCAGCCGAGAAGATTCTAAAGACTGCGAAAGGGGACAAGGCCCGTTAATCTTCATTTTTAGGTTCGGTATCATTAGGGGTTATCCCTTTTGCTTTCAGTTCATCAAGACGAATCAGATATCTATGTACATTCGTTTGGCTATCCTTGAGATTGTTCTCATCAAGCCATCGTACGTAGCCTTTACGAGTGATTCCTGTCTTTTTTTCGATTTCTGTGAAGTGCGCTTTTAAATGTTGCCAATAATCGCGGTGCTCGTATTCCCCTCTATATTTCATGCTGCGTGACAATGCCTTAAACGACTCACGGGCTCGCTTGTACTTTCGCGGACCTATATAGAAGTTGTCACAATGTTTCATAAATTCTCTAGCGACCAGATCAGCTACTTGAATGCCAACGCTGTTTCTTCGACTAGCAAAGCTCAATCTGTCTAATTGAGCACCAAAGCTCCATCCGTCCGTTTGTGACATGTAATCATACAGTAGTCCAGAAGCGAAATTGGTCTGAGTATTTAAATCAAACACAAAGCCAACCTTCTCACGAGGAATGAGTTGAAACCCCATTTCTGCGAAATGCATTATCACCTTCACAAAACAGTGATGGTAAACGGCATTTTGGTTGGTATGGGGATTAACGCTATAAAATTCTTCCAAGCTCGTGACGACAACATATCCCAGCATGTTTGTCGTCACTAACATGCTTACGAGGTCTCGATATAATTTTCTACGGACGTCAACGTCCATCTCCGCAAAATCACCACGACCAGCATCACAATCAGATGAGTGAAACGGTATCCCGTTGGTGCGGTTGAGCCACCTTACTTCTAAAGCATCCCATTCTGCCTGGGTGCCACCTATACCCGAGACGGCAAAAATCCTCTGTGTTTTTTCGTCGTGACTCTCATCGCCGAATACCGTAAACACAACAACTCCTATTGTGTTTGCTCTTGCCTGTTTGATTTCTTCTACAGTAGGAACTTTGTATATATATTGGGACATTTTATCCCCTTAATGTGGGTACGTCCATAGTATTTATTAATAGACAAAGCACCTTGGATCTCGGTAGAATGGCCCTTAATGAAGAACCGATATTGGTTACTCATGATATTCCTACCATTAATCGCTCTTTGTCTCTCCTTCGCACAATCACAAAAGCCAGTCAAACCATTGGATAAAGCCGTACAAAATCAACAAGCCGTAGGTATCCATCAGAACACCAAAGGCAACAAGAATGATTCCGCCCAATATACACCCCTCTCCTGCCCAAAGAAAAACTCCGAGTATCGCGACACTAAAACCAAAGGTACAGAACCCCCAAACCAATCCAAGTCGAACAAGGAATGGACGCGTAGCGATATTATCGCTGTTGCCGCAGGTGTCTCCGCTTTTCTCCAAGTCATCGCATTGTGTGTGACTATTGGAATAATGATTCTCAGTAATAGAAGACAGTTGAGGGCTTATGTCTCTATTGACCACGCAGTGCTCACCGATGGTACTATGCTTGAACCCCCTCAGCCTCAATATGCGGGCATACCAGGCATAGTCATGATTATTAAGAACACTGGCAATACGCCAGCCTATAAATTGATAAGTTGGGCCGAAATAACGGTGCAACCCACTGTAAGTCCCTTGTTTGCAATACCACCAATCCCAGATAAGTTTTATACACATATTGGGCCTAATGGCGGAACGATGATAAAGACTCGATGGTTTTTGAGGGCCATAACCGCCGAAGAAATTGCAGCTATCAAAAAAGGTGAGTCTGCTATTTACCTTCATGGCAAAATTGAATATCTCGATGTCTTTAAGAAGCGCCGCCATACTAGTTTTAGGCTCTATCACGTAGGAGTTTTCCCCGGCCCGAAGGGCGGAGCAACTTTCAACTTTTGCGAAAGCGGTAACGACGCAACATAGCAGGACAAAACACCCAATCCTACTCATCGGCCCACCCCGCTGTAAGACGGGTGTTGATGCGGGGATTGGGTACGTGAAGTGCAATACTCACATAAGTCTTGACAATCTTAAAACCAATCTACTAAAACTACATGCTACATGTTGGTGGTCTTACGACTATGGGCAGCCGCCCGGCGCCGGCTGTGGGCTGCCGCAGCCCTGTTCCTCTTTTTGGTCGTGCCTTTCGGAGGGAGCGCCGCGGTCTACTACGTCGATTCGGCCGGAGGCAATGATGGGAACCCCGGGATAAGCCAGTCGACGGCGTGGCAGAATATACCGGGCACAAACGTGCCCGGGGTCGCCGCTCTTGTCCCGGCATCGGGCTGGACGAAGATAATGGCGGGCGATACGGTCATCCTGAAGTCGGGCTCCTCCTTTGCAGCCAGGGTCGTCATCGACGGCGACTGGTACGAAAGCGGCAAAAAGGACGCCCCTGTCAGGATCGCCCGCGACCCTTCCTGGGGGTCCGGCCCCGTCGTAATCGATTGCACAGGCCTGACAATGGGGCAGAAAGATGCCGCATTTTCAGTCTTCTGCATAAACTATTTGGAGATAGACGGCGCAGGCGGGGACGGCATCGTTGTGGCGGACAGCAGCGCCATCGGTTTTCGGGCGGCGGGCGCCTCCGAGACGGAGAAAATGGTCGGCTTGACCATGCGGGACTTGAAATTCTCTTATAACGCCGGCCCCGGCGTAGTTCTGCATAACCAGGATTCTTTCCTCCTGGAGGGGGTGGAGGTTGACGGCAGCGGTGCGGCGGCAGGCAAAGGCTTCTCGATCGGCGGCCAGGGGCACGGGTGCTCCAACGGGACGGTCCGTCGCTGCGCGTCCTACAACAATGGGGCCGGGAGCTACTATCAAGAAGGCGGGCGGGGAGAAGGCTTCAGGTGCGCGAACAGCACGGCCATCACTTATGAGAAATGCGTGGCCCATGACAACGGCGGCAGGGGCTTCGACGCAGAGAGCGTCGGGTGGCCCATATCGACAATCCCGGACCGGATCGTCTACCGCAACTGCATCGCCTACAACAATGGGGCGGGCTTCCGGTGCAGCCTCGATGACGTGCCGGGGGACGCCAGGTTCTGGTACCTCAACTGCATAAGCAGCCACAACGGCTCCGGATGGACCATCTCTAAGGGACCAACTGCCTATCTCTACAACTGTGTCTCAGCCAAGAACGGTGACGGGCTATATTTAGGCACGCTGGACTTTTCCAGACGGACCGTGGTGACGATGAAGAACACCATAATCTACGCCAGCGCGGCTTATGCGGTCCATACCGACGATTTCCGGACGATCCGGTACGCGGCGGATTACAACCTCTACGACGCGGGAGACGGGTCGGGCATGCTGCTCTCCTGGCGCGACTCCTCCGGCGGCCTGAGCCGGATCAGCGATTACGAATACGGCGGGAGGCCGGGTATAGCCGATTGGCGGTCGGACCACGGCCAGGACGGACACAGCCGAGAATCGGGCAGCGGGAGCTTCGCAGCCTTTGTCGACCCCGGCAAGGACGATTACCGCCTCCTGCCTACCTCCGACGCAAAGGGCGCCGGACTTGACTTGAGCGGCGAATGGCCTTCCGGCGTGCCGAAGACGGACATGAGCGACAGGCCGAGGCCGGATGGGGCGCCTTGGGATATGGGGGCCTTCCAGTACTCCGACCGATAGCGTTCCACGGCGGCTGCGTCTGAGGCGCATCTTTGGCGTCGCGCTGAACACGACGACAAAGTCAGGCGCGAAAAGCGCCCGGCCCCCCACCACCCCCGAAGAGTTCTACGGTCTTTTTCACCAGGGCGGGGAGCGACGGGTCCCGGGCCCCCATGACGAGAACGCAATCGCCGGGTCTCGCGTCGGCTTTAAGTCTCACCAGCAGCTCGCTGCGGTCCCTCACGGCCCGGGCGTTGAACGCAACGGGACCGAGGCCGGACACGATCTCTTCGGAGGAAATGTTCTTCTCTGCGGTCCCTCCGGCATAATAGATAGGGAGGAGATAGAGGGAGTCATTCCGTCGGAAGACGGCCCGGAAAGTAGCGATGTACTCGTCCTTCAGGAACCGCGTAGGGCCGAACCCGTGAGGTTGATATACGGCGACAATACGCTCGGAAAAGCCCCGCGCAGCAGCTAGAGCGGCCGCTATCTTTGCCGGATTGTGAGCGAAATCGTCTATCACGTACACCGTCTGCTCTGTTTCGGTTACGGCAAAGCGCCGGGCCGCGCCTTCGAAGCTCTTTACCGCATCGGCAAGCACCTGTCCCTCACAGCCGAAATGTTCGCAGACGCAAAGCGCCGCAGCCAGGTTTTCGAGGTTGTGCCTGCCCGGAAGGGGCAGATGGTACTCGATGCCTTTTCGAAAAAGCTTTACGGAGGTCCGGAGGAGCTCTTCACCGTCGGCCCGCCATGAGGCAGAGGCGCTCCGGCCGAAGGTCGCCGTCGCCGGAAGGAGGGCGAGGACGGGATCGTCCGCGTTTGAAGCGGTCCACGAGGCATTTGAAAGAAGGGTCCCGAAAAGCCCTTTCAACTCGTCGATGCTTTTGTGGTCCTTGGAGACATTAAGAACAACCGCTGCCTCCGGGGCATACTTGACGACCGTCCCGTCGCTCTCGTCCGCCTCTACGACCAGGAGGTCCGAGCCGCCGCTCCAGGCGTTGCCGATGAGCCCCTGCCTCTCGAGCCTGCGCAAGGGCGCGCCGCTTATGAGAGAGGGCGATTTCCCGCATGCCGTCAGAAACTCGAATATCATGGCCGTCACCGTCGACTTGCCGCTGGTGCCGGCTACGGCAATCGTCTTTCTCGAGCCGATGATCGCGGCAAGGAGATCGGAGCGATGTATGACGGGAAGGCCGCGGTCGGCCGCGAGAGCGATATCCGGGTTCGATTCTTCTATCGCCGTCGAGACGCAGACCACGTCGCTGTCGGCACCGACTCCCGACCCGTCCTGCTCGACGATGCGGCACCCGAGCCCTTCGAGGGACCGGCGGATGGAGGCGGTATCCTCGCTTGCGAGGAGCCGGTCGGAGCCTGAGACCTCCATCCCCTGGAAGCGCAGGTACTGGGCCAGGGCGCTCATGCCCGTGCCGAAAATACCGGTAAAATGGACGCCCCTGCACGCTTTTTTCCCGGCAGTCATGGGTGGGGGACAGATGTAGACGAGCGTGCCCTCCCTGACGGTGTCGAAGAGGCGGACGATGTCCCGGTTCCTCAAGGTAAGGCATCCGTGGGACATGGGGACGCCCACCAAGTCTTCCCGGTTGGTGCCGTGGATATATATGCAGCGCTCGCAGGAATCCACCCCCGGCCCTTTGTTGACCCCATCCTCCAGACCTTCCAGCCGAAGGATGCGGGTTAGTATGAGATTATCTTCGGTAGAGACGCGGTCCCAATCCATGCCCGTATCCCTGCGGTCTTTGAAGATGCGGCCGAGGGGGGCGCCCGACCCGATTTTCTCTTTTATCCGGTGGACTCCGGGGGGTGTCTTGAGCGAATTCTCCCGGATGCCGTTGCCGAAGCGGGAGGTAGATGCGTCGTATCGCTCGACGATAGCCTCCTTCTCGCAGACCAGGAGCGTTTGGGTCTCGATCGACTGGACGAGGAAAAGCTCTCCCGGGTCAGTCATGACCTTGTTTAATTTCCTGCGGATGCGACTTAATTCACCGGTGTCCATACCCTGGCTTCGAAACCGCTCCAAGCGGTTGTCACCTTCTGGCCGTCAATATAGCCCAATTCATATCCCGACTACAACTCTTACGTGGTGGAATAGAGCCGGCGGGCGTAGTATTATGAAAGGCATCGAATTTATACTCTATGCAGGACAAGCCGGCAAGGGAGGTTCGGGCTTGAACAGGAAGGACTATTACCAGGTGCTGGGCGTTGAAAAGACCGCGGGACGGCAGGAGGTCAAGGAGGCCTACAGGAAGCTCGCCTTCACGTACCACCCTGACAGGAACAAGGGCGAGACAGGGGCGGTTGAGAGGATGAAGGAGATAAACGAGGCCTACGCCGTGCTCTCCGACCCGGAAAAACGGGCCAGATACGACCAGATACGGGAGCAGTACGGCAGCACGGCCTATAACCGCTTCAGGCAGAGCTACTCGGAGCAGGACATCTTCAGGGGCTCCGATATCGGCCAGATCTTCGAGGAAATGGCGAGGACTTTCGGGTTTAGGGGGTTCGAGGAGGTTTTCCGCGATCTCCAGGGGCATGTCCGGGTCACCGACTTCCGCAGGCCCGGCATGTTCGGCAGGATAGTGGTTTTCGGCCGCGGCATGGAGAGGAGCGGCAGGGTCACAGGCCAGGGTGCCCCTGCCCGGCCGGCCGGCTTCTTGGCTTGGGCGGCCGGCGCCCTTGGCCGTTTCGCCCTCAAGAAGATCATGGGCGCCGACCAAAAAGGCGACGTCTACGAGACCCTCACCCTGGACGAGCACGAGGCGGCCGGCGGCGGCAGGGTCGACTACCTCGACCAGAAAAGAGGGAGGCGGATGACGATAACCGTTCCTGCCGGCATGAGGGAAGGACAGTTGATACGGTTGCGGGGGATGGGGAAAGACGGGGGCGACCTCTACCTCAGGATCGAGATCAGGCGGTCCCTCCTCAAAAAGGTAAGGGAGCTCCTGAAACTATAATAGAGCGGGCGGAAAAGAACATGGCAAAAGACAGGCTGCCCTCCACGCCGGCGATCCGGGTCCTCCGGGAGAAGGGCGTCGCCTTTACCGAACATCCATACAAATACAAGGACAAGGGGGGCACGGCCGTCTGCGCCAGGGAGCTCTCCGTGGACGAGCACCGTGTGATCAAGACCCTGATAATGGAAGATGAGGCGAAGCGCCCCCTCATAGTGCTGATGCACGGCGATGAAGAGGTCTCCACGAAGAAATTGGCCCGGCACCTGGGGGTAAAGCGGGTCGCACCCTGCACGGCGGACATGGCCCGGAAGCACACGGGCTACCTCGTGGGCGGCATCTCTCCCTTCGGGACGCGAAAGGCAATGCCCGTCTACATGGAGGATACCATTCTCGGGCTTCCGAGGATATACATCAACGGCGGAAAGCGCGGGCTGCTGGTCGGTCTTGACCCGCACGACCTCGTCCGCACGCTCAAGCCGGAGATCGTGCGGGTGGCCGTCAAGGGCTCTCGGCCGGGTTAATCCCGGCCTTCCCAATGTCTCTCGCGTTATTCAACCGGGAGGATTTAGCCGGGGGAGACTTTTCCCCCTTGCCGGGAAGCGGCTCAAACGACCTTGGGCCCGCAGGCCTTCGATTCCTTACCCTCCTTGATCCTTTCCCAGACCACGCTGGTCAGGAACTCCAGCGCCTCTTCCCTGTCCTTGTCCGTGACTATGGCCCGCAAGCGCTGAACCTCGCTGTCATCGAACATCAGAGTCTTCATAAGGCTACACCTCCTTCGATGGGAGTGCGGCTGCATTTATAGTCATCTCCCGGGGAGCCGATGCAGCCGGCCGGGTTGCCGACCCCGGGTCCTCCCGTATAGTTTTATTGTAAGCGGCCCTAGCCTGCTTATCAATGTGCCGGCGCTCCCCTCACGCTGAGGGCGTGTATTGACAGCGCCATTCTCAGGGCGTAACGTATGGACCGTACCAATCCCCTAAGGAGGCAGGCATGGAGCCGAGGAGCACAGTCATGGAAGAAGTGAATTTCTGGGCGAGCCGGGCCATTTTGACGGCGGCGGAACTCGACGTCTTTACCCTTCTGGACGGAGATTCCCTGACCGCTTTGCAGTGCGCCGGGAAAATCGGCAGCGCCTCGCGCGCCACGGACCGGCTGCTGAATGCCCTCGTTGCCCTCGGCCTCCTCGAAAAACAGGGAGACGTTTTTTTTCTCTCGTCAAAGGGGGCAGTTCTCTCCGCGAAACACCCCGAGACCATGCTGCCTTTCGTTCTCCACTTCAACGAACTGTGGGAGAGCTGGAGCCAGTTGACCACGGTGGTGAAAGAGGGAAGACCCGCAAGAAGGAACCGTCAGCCGATGGACGATGCAAGCAGGCGGGCCTTCATCGGGGCGATGGAGGTTGCCGGACGGGAGCTCTCCCTGCGGGTGGCGGACAGCCTCGACCTGACCCGCTCCAGGCGGCTCCTTGACATAGGCGGGGCTTCCGGAACTTACACTATTGCCTTTTTACGAAAGAACCGGTCCATGTCCGCAGTCCTCTTCGACCTTCCCCCGGTTATCGATATCGCCCGTGAAAGGATCGAGGCTGAAGGCCTCACGGAGAGGGTTGTCCTGGTGCCCGGCGACTTCAACAAAGACGTCCTCCCCGGGGGATGCGACCTGGCCCTTCTCTCAGCCGTGATCCATCAGAACAGCCCCTCGGAAAACCTCGACCTCTACAGGAAAATCCATGAAGCGCTCGAGCCGGGGGGAATACTGCTTATCCGTGATTTTGTCATGGACTCTTCACGGGCCAAGCCCGAAAGGGGGGCGCTCTTTGCCCTCAACATGCTCGTAAATACCCCCGCAGGAGACACCTACACCTTCGATGAAATAAGCGATAGCCTGAAACAGGCCGGGTTCGCCGCCATCAGGCTCTCCCGGGGCAAGGGCGAGCAGAGCGACCTGGTGCAGGCCAAAAAAAAGTCGTAGTAAAGCCATCGGACCGAGGGGGTTAACTTTCCCGCAAGGGGGTATTATGTTTTAGACAGCGGGTCGGCCGTGTATGGGCACAAACCTCTGGACGTCCTCACCTCCCCTTCCTAGGTTCCGCAAACTCCCTCTGAAACCATGTCCCCGGCAGATTGAGGACCAAGACGAGTCTGTATCCCCCTCAAGATCGTTTGACGGGTAATTTCCTACAGGCAACAGAAAGGCTGTGCAAGGAGGTACTGTCATGAAGTGGAAGAGAAGCGGTAGTTGGGTGGCGGGGATTTTGGTTACGGCGGCTCTGCTCGTGGCCGGGACGGGTGTGACTTTCGGCGAGGACGATCCGGCTAAGCCGCAGGGGACAGCGGCGGAAACAGAACCGGCTCTCGGGTCGCCCGATCTGACGCAGGCGCGTCAGATAGTGGACAAAGCACAGATGACGCTGGAGAATTTCGGCAAGACGAAGGAGATGAGCCCTTTCCGCGATCTCCTCAAGGACGCCAAGGCGGTATTCATTGCCCCCAACCTCATGAAGTTTGCGTTCTTCATAGGCGGCTCCGGGGGGAATGGCGTATTGATGGTCAAGGACGATAAGACCGGGAAGTGGTCCGGACCGGCCTTCTACACGATAGGCGGAATAAGCTTCGGCCTTCAAATCGGCGGCGAGTCGTCGGCAGTAGTGCTCCTCGCGATGACCGAGCGCGGCGTAAGCTCGCTCCTTTCGACCAGCGTGAAGCTCGGGGCCGACGCAAGCATTGCCGCCGGGCCTGTGGGCATGGGGGCGCAGGCTGCAACCGAAAATATCAGCGCGGACATACTCAGCTTCTCCCGCGCCAAGGGGGCGTACGCCGGGATTTCCCTGGACGGGGCCTTGGTGAAAGTGCGCAACGGGCTGAACCAGGCGTACTACAACACCAAGGTCACCCCTACGGAGATCCTCATCAAGAGAACGGTCAGGAACCCTCATTCAGACCGGCTGATCGCGGAGATATCCAGGGAGACTGTCAAGGGCTGAAAGGAAGCGCAAGGCGGGACGGCTTCTGCAGCACGGGAAAGGGCGGACGCCGTTCCCCTCCGGCTCTCCGAAGAAACGCATTTGGAAACGCTCCCTTTCGTCGTAAGGGTGTAAAGCTCTTCCTGCGCCTCGCCTGCTCTCAACCTGCCCGTCCTCTCCTCGCGCGCTATGATGTGTTCAGCTTTTTGCTGTAGAAATTCTTAATAGCGGGAAACCCCCGTATCTCAAGGCAAAACCGTTTCCGGAAACTGCAAAGAAAGTTAACACCCCGAAAAATGGCGCCGATACGCGGTTTTCGTAATACCCTATGCGATTGCTTCTCGTCACGGATAAAAGGCATAACGCCCTTATCTCACCTATCTATGCGTAATTACAGGGTATTTAGATATGGCACGGGCCTTGCTTTAATACAGGGCATGACACATACCTCAGAAAATAAAAGAAAGGAGAGATACCATGGAGAAGAAAGTTCTATTAATCGATGACGAGGCGTCCCTGAGAAGAAGCGTTGCAATCGGGCTCATGCAGAAGGGCTACCAGACGGAGCCTTGCGAGAACGGGATGAAGGGGCTGCAGGCGCTTGAGACGTTCAAGAAGAAAAAGCTACCCATCGGCTGCGCGGTCGTGGACGTGCGGCTTCCGGATATCGACGGCCTCAAGCTGCTGAAGGTCATCAAGCTGGACTATCCGCAGCTCCCCGTCATTATCATCACCGGCCATGGGACCGAAGCGATTGCCGAGGAGGCGAGGGCTGCCGATGCCTATTTGGAGAAGCCCTTCGAGATGGAGGAGCTGACAAAGCTCCTGGAGGAGCTCGAACCCAAGGCCGCTCAGACGGCCCTTGACGAGCCGAAGGAGGAGACGAAGGAGAAGGAATCGGTCAGCATGTACGCCATGGTCTCCCTCGACGCTACGGCAAACCTGCTTGAGACTTACAGAAAGCTTTACTTCCATAAGGACGTGCTCTATTGCGACGCCACGAGGGGCGATTGCGACCTGGTCCTCATGCTGCAGGCCCCCACTTTCGAAGAGATCAACGACCTTGTTGAAAAAGAGCTCAAGACAATGGGCGGGGTCGCCGCCGTCTCCCTCATGCCGGTTCAGATGCCCGTCCTGACGGATAACGTGGTCAATCTCCTCGGCTCCGTCGACCGCGCTCTGGGCAGGGACAAAGGCGAGAGCAAGGCCGAATCCCGCCAGACGGCAAGGCAGAGGGTCTCTTCTTACGTCATGCTGGAGATAGAAAAGGAGAAGATAGAAGCTATCTACCCCGCCCTGTACTTCAACGACCAGGTCGTGAACTGCGACTGCACGGACGGGACCTATAACATAGTGCTCCTTATGAAGGGGACGAGCTTTGCCGATATCGAGCACAACGTGAGGAATAACTTAAGGACCCTGGACGGTGTGCTCAGGATCAAGGAGTTCCCGATCATCACGCTCTTCGAGGCGTGATCCGGAGGATCCGGGACGAGGCCGTGCGACCCCTGGGGGAAAACCCCAGGGGTTTTACCTTGGCCCCCACGCCTGCCATCCCCCCTCGGTCTTCCGCAATCGTTTCTTCCGTAGCTCAAGGGCGTTCCCTGCCCTTTTCGCCAGGGGCTCCGGGCAGGGCTCCACTTTACCCTTGAATCGCGACAGGCTCCTGCCATAAGCTTCTATGACCTTGCCGGCCGAAGATCGAACCCCGCAGCCGTCGCCCGGCTGCGGGACGGGGGGACGGAATCATTCCTCAAGAGTGGGGAAGTATTCACCTCGCCTCGGACGATAGGAAACGCCGAAGGCGGACCGGGTCGCAAATTGCAGGCAAGAGCGAGTTAAAGCATGATCGATAGGAAGCGGCATGGCCTGATCTTACTCGTCCTCGGCGCCCTGGCGGCCATAGGCCCCTTCTCGACGGACATGTACCTGCCCGGCTTTCAGGAAATAGCCCGCAGCCTGCAAACCGATATCGCCCATGTGGGGTTTTCCCTCGCCAGTTATTTCATCGGCATCTCGATGGGGCAACTGGCCTACGGACCTTTGCTCGACCGCTACGGGCGGAAAAAACCTATAATTCTGGGGCTGTTCCTGTATTTGTTCGCCGCCCTGGGCTGCGCCTTGTCGCCGTCCATCCATTACCTGATCGCCCTGAGATTTCTCCTTGCCGTAGGCGGCTGCGTGGGCATGGTCGGCAGCAGGGCCATAGTCCGAGACCTCTTTTCCGGGGCCGAAATAGCCCGCGCAATGTCCGCGCTCATGACGATATTCAGCATCGCGCCCGTTATCGCGCCGACCACAGGAGGACTGGTCGTAACGCTGCTCGGCTGGAGGTTCATCTTCTTGGTCCTGGCCGTGCTCGCATCGGCCTTGCTCCTTGCAGTAAGCCTGCTTGACGAAACCAAACGGACGGACCTGTCCGTCTCCCTCCGACCCCGGAATATAATCCGGGAGTATCTCGGCGTCTTTCGAGAGCGGGAGTTCATCAAGTACGCGGGGGCGACCGGAGCTGCGACGGCGGGCCTCTTCTCCTTCCTCACCGGCTCTCCTTTCGTATTCATCAGCCTGTTCGGCTTTACCGCGACGGAGTTCGGATGGATACTCGCGGCCAACGGGTGTTCCTTCATAGCCGCCAACCAGGTCAACAGGCTGCTCCTAAGAAAGCACGACGCCAGGGAGGTGCTGCTCGTCTGCACCGTCGTCCAGTCCGCAGCGGCCCTCCTCCTGCTGGCTTGCGCCTGTACGGCGTCTCCCCCGAGAGCGGCGACGATCGGCCTCGTATTTTGCTTCATGTTCTGTTTCGGCCTCATGGTACCGAACGGGACGGGGCTGGCATTGCAGCCCTTTTCCAGAAATGCGGGAAGCGCCTCGGCACTGATCGGGAGCATGCAGATGATCAGCGGGGCCGTAGCTTCGGCATCGGTGAGCTATCTGCACAACGGGACGGCCCTTCCCATGGTGGCGATGATGGGCGCCTCCGCGGGTACCGTTCTGGTCCTGCTCATTGCCGCGACTCTTTTCTCCGGGCACTACGGCCGTAAATGAATGCGGGAGCCGGCGCGCCCGCCACGGGGCTCGAACATGCCCCGCGCCGGCCTTTCCCGCATTGGATAATGACCGAAAAGGGTCTTCCAAAATCCCCCTTCTTCCGCTAAAATAGTAATCAAAGGGGCGGCGACAATGGAAGACGAATGGGGCAACGACCCTTCGGTCCGGCGCATGAGGCGGGTCTTTGCCGCAATCGAGGCAAGGCAGGCCAGGCTGCTCGACGGCCTCAAGGTCCACCGCTTCGACAAGAGACTCGGGCAATGGCGAAAGATGGCCCTCCATCTCTTCGAGCAGCGCTCGGCCGGAGCAGCCCGCGCCGGGGTCGGTCTCGGCGAAAAAGACCTGGCAGACCTCTACATATACTGCCTGGCGAAGGTGCTGTCGACGAGGGGGATAACCGTCCCGAAAGTGGCGCTGCCGGACAACGCCGCAGTGGCCGTGCTCGTTGAGGACAGGCAATGATAAGGCTCCGCCTTTTCGGACGCTGCCGCATCTACCATGACCCCGTCAGCCCGGTTATGAGGGCTCCCGCCCAGGTCGGCTGGGACGCGTGGTTCAGGAGCATCGACCTGATTACGCCTCAACCTCTCAAGGGAGAAGAGCTTCTCAGGAGGACCCGGGGATGGTGGACGGTCGAGCCGGACGACGTAGCCGAGGTCGTCCGTATGTACGGCCGTCTCGTCGTGGGCGAGCAGGGCGAGCTGATGGTCGAGTGCGCCGACGACCAGGCTGCCGAGTCGCTCGCGAAGGCATTGGCGGAGCGGTTTCAGGATCAAGTGCAACTCGCCCCCTAGCACGCGGCCGCCTATGGCAGCTATCTCGCCCCGGAGGTGCAGGCCCTCCGGAGGTTCAGGGACGAGCGGCTTGCGCCGACCGCCCCCGGAAGGCTCTTTATCCGCCTCTATTACGCATACTCTCCTGCAGCGGCAGACTACGTTCGGAGCAATCCATGGCTTGCCTTCATAGTTCGCCTGCTCCTCCCGCCCCTCGTGTACGGTTTGCTCCACCCGATATCGGCGATCCCGGCCCTGGCCGCGGGGGCGGCCGCCGCCCTCGCCCTCCGATTGCGGGGGCCGGGCTCTTTTCCCGGCTAACGCCGGCGTCCCTTTGACGCACCTTCCTCATGCGCCGCGGAAGTAGGCCGCCCGCCTTTTCTTGACAATCGCCGGCAAATCGCGGTATGGTCAATATGTTCATGGACCGGACGCTCCTTCTCAACACTACCTTCGAGCCCCTTGCGATCGTATCGTGGAAGAAGGCCATCACCCTCGTGTACCTCGAAAAGGTCGAGGTCGTCAGGGAGTATGACCGGGAAATTCGAAGCGTATCGAGGCGGGTCAGGCTCCCGGCAGTCATAAGGCTCCTCACCTTCGTCCGGCCCAAAAAGCTCCGTGTGCGGTTCTCCAGAAAAAATGTCTTTCTCAGGGACGGCCACACGTGCCAGTACTGCGGGGAGCGCTTCGAGGCCAGGCACCTTACGTGCGATCACATCGTGCCCAGGTCCAGAGGAGGTCTGACCGACTGGACGAACGTCGTCACCTCCTGCATTCGATGTAACCTGAAGAAAGCGGACCGCCTCCCCGAGGAGGCGGCTATGGTCCCCAGGAAAAGACCCGGCCGCCCGAGCGGCGCCCACGTGCTCTTTCTGGGCCTCGGAGGGGGCGCCTTTCCCGACTACTGGAAAGACTACGTGTTCATGAGGGATTGAGAATGAAGAGGATATGGGCGCCATGGAGGATGGAATACGTAGGGGCGCAGAGACAGGCGGGCGATAAGTGCTTCCTCTGCATCGCGCCTGCGGAAGATGAATCGTCCCTCGTTATAGCGCGGAAGGGGCTGGCATTCGCCGTGATGAACCGCTACCCTTACGCGAACGGCCATGTCATGGTCGTGCCCGAAAGACACTTGGGGACGATCGAGGAGCTGACCGACAAGGAGATCCTGGACATGATGGGCCTGCTCCGGGTTGTCTCCTCCGCCCTCCGGGAATCCTTCGGCGCCCAGGGGCTGAACATCGGGATCAACATGGGAAGAGCGGCGGGCGCCGGCCTGGAAGAGCACCTACACATCCACGTTGTCCCCCGCTGGTTCGGCGACACGAACTTCATGCCCGTCATAGGGGAGACGAAAGTCATCTCCGAGCACCTTTACGAATCGCACCGGAAGCTGAAGGAGAAGGTGCGTGAGAAGCTTATTTGACCCTTCAGAGCCCGTTCTGACCCCGGAAAAACTGGCAGCCGCCCTCACGGGCAAGAAGCCCGAAGACCTTCACCTTCCCGGAAGGGCGGTGATCGTCTTCACCCGGTGGGACATCTCGGCGCTCGTGCGGCGGACCCTGTCCAAAGTCTTGACACAATGGCTTCCCTACCGGCAGTTCTACAGGACGCCCCAAAGCCTGACCGTCCTCGTCCGGTCGCCGATCGGCGGGCCGGCTCTGGCCGCCCTGGTGGAGGAGCTTGCCGCCTTCGGGGCAAGGGAATTCTTCATATTTGGCTACTGCGGCGGCATCGGCGCCGTCCGCCCGGGAGACGTCATACTCGCGACCGCCGCGATCAGGGAGGACGGCGTCTCTTTCCACTATCTCGAGGGGGAAGGCGACACGGTCGCCTCGCAGTGGGCCAGCGAGTGGCAGCCGTCCTGCCTCGACGAGGGCTTTTCGGCCGGCACGGTCTGGACGAGCGACGCGATCTACAGGGAAACGGCGGATAAGGTCGAAAGGTACGGCCGGAGGGGCGTCATCGGCGTTGAGATGGAGACGGCCTCCCTCTACGCTGTCTGCGCGTCTAAAGGACTCCCGGCCGCCTCATTCCTAGTGGTATCCGACATCGTCCGGCCCGGGCGCTGGGAAAGCAGCTTCGGCACCCCGGAGTTCCGGGCAGGGAGAGCGCGCCTCCGCGACTTCTTCATCCTCCACGTAATTGAGTAAGGGCCGGGCCAATTTCGCGCCTTTTCCCTGTCTCTCGGACCAGGTCCGGCTCGACATACTTAAAAGTATAGTCTCGCCGGCCTGCTCCTCGATCACGTGAAAATCCATCGAAATTTCCTCCGGCTCCTTCCCTCAACTGTTCGCTAAAGCGATTTTTAACCGGCGCGAAGCGCACCAGACGATCGACAGGCCCGTTATTTCACAACGGGGGCAATAGGGGTTCGAGCGATCCGGACTATTACAAGGGGTTGGGATATGATGCCCGGACGTCCACTGACTGGTTTGCCCGAAATAGGTCCAAAACTTCAGAGGATGGCGATAGGGGACCTGGGCTATTTTCGATGGATTTTCCCGTGATCGAGGGGTCGCCGACCGGAGTATACTGTTAAGTATGTGAGGATCGCGCGGCCCCAAGAGACAAGGAAAAGGCACGAAAAGACCCCGGCCCCTACCCACCCCTACTCGGGGGTGCAGAACTTGAGCAGATAAACGAACGTCAGTATGATGGACGCGTTTTTGTCAATCGCGTTATTGCCGTCCGCCAACGCCTTTATCCGCTCGGCGCTCTTTTCTATCTTCTTGATCTCTTTCCTGATCTCGTCCATCAGTGGCCACCTCTCATGTCCTTGAACCGTTTCGCCTTGAGGTCGTACCTCGGCAGGCTGCCTTCCGGCTCGACCTTGACCTTGCAGGACAGATTAGTCTTTATCTTGTGCCTCTCCGCGAGCTTTTTAGCTGCCGCCTGGGCCGCGTCCGCGCCGACCTTGGGATCGAGCTCTATCCGCAGGAGGATCTGGTCCATGATGTCCTCGCGGGTCACCACTATCTCATACTCCACTATCTCCGGAAACTCCGACCTGATTAACTGCTCGACCGTCTTCGGGGAAAAGAGGACGCCCCTGATCTTCCTTATGTCGTCAACCCTTCCCACTATCTCCATCAGCTTCAAAGAGGTCCTGCCGCACTCGCACTCGGACGGCCCCTTGACCGCCACGTCGTTCGTATTGAAGCGTATCACCGGGAAGGACCTTCTGCCGAGCGGCGTGATGACGATCACGCCCTGCTCGCCCACTGCCACTTCCTTGGAGAGGGTCTCCCTGTCGAGGAGCTCGACGAGGAAGAAGGGCTCGACTATGTGCAGGCCCTTCTGGACCTCGCACATGCCGGCGAAGCCGCATGTCTCCGTGCTCCCTATGTGGTCGAACATCTTGCAGTTGTACGTCGCTTCGATCCGCTTGCGCGTCGCCTCCGGCAGAGGCTCGCCGGCGCCCAGTATGCGCTCTATGCCGAAGGATTTGGGGTCGATGCCCATCTCCATCGCCTCCTGGGCTATGTTTAGCGTGTACGTGGGCGTTCCGGTCATGGCGTTGGCCTTCAGCTCTATGATCTTGTTGACCCTGCCCTTGGTATCGAGCGCGCCCCCGGGCACGACCTCGCAGCCGAGCTTTTCCGCCGCGTAGTGGGCCTCCCAGAAGGCTACATAGACGTTATAGCCGAAAGGAAGAAAGACCCTGTGCCTGGACCTGAAGCCCGCCATCCAGAGTATGTGGCACCACGACTCGATCCTCCACTGCCAGCTCTCATAAGTTTCGGGGACGTACACCGGCCTGCCCGTCGTGCCGCTCGTCTGCCTGAAAGTCGATACCTCTTCGATGGGCACCCCGAGGAGCCCGCCGTAAGGGAAAGGATCGACGTTCTCCTGCCACTTCCGCAGTTCCTCCTTGTACGTGAAGGGGACCTTCTTGATATCGTCAAAGGTCTTGATGTCGCCCGGCTCGATCCCGGAGAGCTTCTCGGCGTATAGCTTGGAATGGGCCTTGGCGTAAGAAAACAGATTCTTGAAGTGCGAAAACTCCGTCTTGTCCAGCTTTTCCCTCGGTAAAGTTTCCGTGTACTTGTTCCAGTAATCCATAACGCCCCCTTAAATTAGTCTAATGCGAAAGGCCCTTCACATGTCCGTCCCTGCCGGGACCCTGCGCGGCCTGTAGCGACCTTATACGGGCGACCCCCTATCCGGGTGCCCCGCCGCCGACGCCGAGGGTCGGTTGACGCTTCGCGCCCGTAGGTTTCACTCAATAAAATGGTTCCTCATAGAGTGATGTTATAGTATGGGCGATTTATTGTCAAGAAATTTCTACGGGCGTAAGGACTGCCCGAGAAAGCACGCGCCGTCTTCCCCGACTTTTATCGTCAGGGGCTCGCCGCCGGGCACCAGGCCCTTGAGGGAAATCTCCTTCCCCCCCACAGTGAGGATGTGGCCGGTATAATCGTGGCTCCTCACCCTTATGGGCCCGACCCTGCGGCGCAGGGCGGCCACACCGGTCCCATCGGGCTCCAGGCCGTAGTATTCGAATACCCCGGCGGACGGGCTTTCAACCCTTATACTCAGGATGCCCTCGGAAGGCTCGTAGACGTATGTCTCCTTAACCGGCTCCCCATATATGGAGTTCACGAAGGTGAGACTGAAAGGGGTCCCCGCCTTGACGGGCACGGCCGCGATGACCGATTCCTGATTGCCGCCCGTTACCGTGAGGCAGAACCCCCGGGCACCCGACGGCAGGACGGAGAGGACGGCGGCCAGAAGGAGGAGCCGCGCGACCCTCGCCGCGCCCGGAGTGACGGGTACAAGGCGGGACATTCCATAGGATTACCTCTCTTCAGCAAAGCCTGTCAAGAAAAAGGACGGTCATTGATTTGGGTTGCACTTTTTTTTTCACATGTGTACAATTGCACAGGAGGAGGGCGACCATGGGAACGATCAAATGCATGAACTGCGCGGAATTACTGCTCTCCCACGAGCCGTTCCACAGCGAATCGGCCAAGGACAAGCCCCGGGGCGAGTGCCCTCTCGAGCAGGAAGAAGACCAGGCCTTTTTCCGCTGCCCTTCCTGTAAGGCCAAGAACGTCGTCGTCGAAACCAGGAGCGCGGAAGGCTTCCCCGAATTGACGGTGGTAGCCTGCATACTGAAGTGAGAGCCAACTTGACCACGCCGGCCTGCACTCTTCCGGATTCTCTCGTGCGGAAGGTTCGCCTCCCGACGGCCGTCATGCTCGCAGTCCTTCTTGCCTGCTGCTCCTCCCTCGAAAAAAAGGTGAATCTCAATTACCGGACTGCCGTCCACGGGCTGGCCGGGACAGGGGAAGTCTACCTGGCAAGGCCGGTGATCCAACAAAGGGAACAGGTTCTGCCCGGCGGCCGCGTAGTCCTCGGGTCGGTGAAGGAGAAAGGGACCCAGATCGTGACCGAGGACAACATCTCGCTGTGGGTGGCCGATGCCCTCGCCGGGGAGCTGAAATCCGCAGGCTATCAGGTCAAAAGCGTACCTACCCTCCCGGCGGGCGTCCCAAGAGGCGTTTTCGCAAGGGTCTCCCAGCTCTCTTGCGGCCAGACGGACGACGGGCTGCTCCTTACAACGACGACGAGCATCAGCCTGGCTGCCGACGTGTGGAAGGACGGGCGCCTCCTGAAAACGGTGACCGCCTCTGCCAGCAGTCAAGACCAGGGGCTCGACCGCTCGGGCGACTTCGTAGCCGTCTCCCTCCGAAAGACGCTGCAATTAGTTATGCAGGAGCTTTTACCGGGTATCGCCGACGCACTTTAATCCGAGGGCCGACCGGGTCGCGGTCACGCCACCCCGAGGAGCTCGGCGATCCTCTTCGTCTCTGCCTTGATTCGTTCCGATTCCCGCCGCAGTATAATGCCTTCCGGTCCTATGTCGGACTGCGGGTTCTCGGTGAACCTGTCGGCTTTCATCACGATATCGACCAGCGTCCCGGCCGTACCGTGGCCGCCGTGATGTCCCAGTATGACGGCAGAGAATTCTTCCGGGAACCTCCACTTTGTCGATACCAGGCGGCCCAACTCCGCGTGATCTATACCGAAAGCCTCCCTTTCCAGAGAGCAGACGTCCCGCCCGGTGCGGCGCGCCTCTTCCTGGACCGTCCGGTACGCGTCGCCGTGCAGGAGAAAAGGCACCTTGCCTACGTCGTGGAGGATGGCGGCCGTGAAGACCTTCTCGCTGTCCGCGGCGAGCGTTTTTTCCGCGAGCGTCCTTGCCGCACAGGCAACGGAGAGGGTATGGCGCCAGAGGGATGCAAGGTCGCCCTGGCTCAGCTCACACTGCCCCAGCATCTCTTTGAGGAAAACGAGACACATGACGATCCTCCGGACCTCGTCCAAGCCTATGGCCGCCATGGCTCTTTCCAGACTGACTGTTTGCGAGCCCCTGCTGAAATAGGCGGAGTTTGCTATGCTGATTATCTTCGAGGAGATGGCCTGGTCATATTTAAGGACATCCGAGAGATCGCGGAAAGAGGCATTATCGTCGGCAGCGACCGATAAGACCTTGTCGATGATCGGGGCGAGGGTGGGCAGCACCTTAAGCTTATCGGCCCTGGCGAGCAGCGCCTCCCTCGGTGTTACCGTTTCCTTATGAAGGTCTTTGTCCATTGGGCCCACCGACCACCGGATTAGCCGGCGGATTCGCACGGGCCGGGCATGCCTCGTAGAAGAACCCGATACCGCCGGTGGCCGGAAACCGCACCCTCGAGAAGGTGGAAGCTAAAAGCATCGGTTTCCGGCATCCCGGCTGTCTGTCTGATGAGAATAACTGTGGGCTGCACCCGAGACCCTTCGGCTTTCCGTCCGCCGTCAAGCGGTCCGGTTCCCAAGATACATTCATCCCGGTAAGTTATTAGATACATTAATGAAAGGTTATGTCAAGAAAGAACGTGCACCGGATCGCAAACATCACCTCGTATGCCCGGACTGGCGCACCGACATACAGCACTGTCCTCTATCCAGTCCAACGTAAATGCCCTGCTCTTCCCGCCTGCCAAAGGGGGCCGGAGGAAATTTCGATATAGGTGCCGTGATCGAGGGGTCGCCGCCCGGAGCGTACATAGGCGGGCACCCACGCTCCTCGGCGGTGGCGTGGGCCGCAAGAGGATCGCGCGGCTCTGAGATACAGGCGCATGGCGCGGAATTAACCCGGCCCCCCATTAACCCGGCCCCTAACCTACATGGGGGATGACGTTCCCTCCCGACGGAAATATCGCCACATCCGCCTTGGGAATCCGCTCGGCAAGCCTGTCGACGGCCCGCTGCAGGTCGTCCGCATACTCCATGCCCATCATCGCCACCTGCTCGGGGGTTAGCCCCTCCGTCACATGGACTATCCGGAACCTCTCCGCGAAGTCCTTGAAGTGGACGATCTGCATGATGAAGGAGATGCCGAAAGGCTTCAGATGGTCTTTTATGATCCCGTCCACAAAATCCCGGTGGACCTCGCCTGCGCTTTGCGGAGACCCCATCTCCTTTATGAGCGGCATAATGGGTCCCGCCTGCTTCTGCGCCGCCACCCAGACTATGGTCCCTCCCTGCCTCGTGCAGCATGCGGCCATATGGACCGCTTTCGTCGGCTGAACGCCTATCTCCAAGGGCGCGGCCGAGGTGATCGTTATGTCGGCTCGGTGGGGCATGCGGACCAGGTAAAGGGATTCGGCAAAGCGGGCGGCCTCGCGCTGCTCGGCCTCCGGGTGGCCGGCGAAAGCCTTGATGACCTGCTTCTTTTCGTTCATGACGAGGTCGAGCTTGAAAGCAAGCCTTGAAAAGCGGCCGGCGTCTACCACCTCCTCCCACCACGGGTTCCCGTCCAGGAGGTTAACCGTGCAGTTCCTGTTGCGGATCAGGGCGAAGTGGTGCTCGGCGACGGCGCGCCAGGATGAGACGCCCGGCATTAGGATCTTGTAGCCGCCCCCGTAGCCGGCGCTCGGGTGGGGCATGCACTCGCCCACCCCCATGATGAGGTCGGCCATGGCAACGCGGCCGTTCACCTCGACCAGGGTGCCCCTGTGCGTCCTGCCTATGATGACGTTGTCGGGCGACTTCGCGTCGTGCGAAAAGAGGCGATCGGAAAGGCGCGACGCAGCCTCGTCGCCGACTTTTGCTTTAAGCTGCTCCGGGGAGACTACGGGGTGGGTGCCGCAGGCGCAGATGGCCGTCACCCGCTCGTCCGGGACCCCGGCCCTGTTGAGCCGGTCCATCATCTCGGGGATGGCGAGGTGGGCGGGGGTCGGCCTCTGGGGGTCATCGAAAAGGAGGACCACCTCCATCCCCGGCTTCGCCAGCTCCTCTATCCTGGGGGAGCCGAAAGGGTGGTCGAGGGCCCGGCCTATCTCCTTTTTATCGTCGCCTGTCCCCGGAGGAGACGGCCTGTCGCCCTCGGTGATTACAGTCCAGCCCGATGGGATCGTAAAGTATATCTGCCGGTCCCCGTAGTTAACATAATATTCCACGACAACCCCCTTTTAAGAGCAACTTCCGCCCCGCCGGAAGCGGCCGCCCCTTCCGACAGGCCCTACCAGGTCCGACCTCATTTCGTTTTCGAGAAAAGCTTCTTCAACTCCGGCCCGGTCTTAGGGTTCTTCTGCATGATGTCCTTCCAGCCCTCGTCGTAGGCGACCTTCAGGAACCGCTCCTTTTCCGCCTTCGGCAGGTCGATCACCTGGATCCCTTCCTTTATGAGGATGGGTCTCTCCTTCTTCGCCAGGTCTTCGAACATGGCGACCACCTTCTTCTCCGATTCGGCGGCCGCCTCCGTAAGAATGTTCTGGAGCTTCTTAGGGAGCCTGTTCCATGAGGCGAGGCTCATGACGAGAGGGTTCGGCGTTTCATAAAAGCCCGGGTCCACGATATATTTCGTCTGCTTGTCCCAGCCCCAGTCGCGGATGCCGACCGAGGGCCAGCAATAGCCGTCGACCACGTTCCTCTCCAGGGCAACGTAGACCTCCGTGGGCGGTATGACGATGGGGTTTCCGCCCAGGCCCTTTATCACCTGCAGGTACATGGGGGACACCCGTATGTTGAGGCCCTTGAGGTCCGCGGTCTTGATCGGTTTCTTGAGATAAAGGTGGAATTCCGTTCCGAGGCCCAGCCGGGCCAGGTAGTAAAGCCCTATCTTCTTGTGGAGCTCGTTCATGTACGCCCAGGCGCCGTTCGTCCTTTCCTGCATCGGGGTATGGTCGGAGAGCTTCAGGCAGTCAACCTCGGGCAGGACGGACACATAGTAGGCGTTCGTGGTGAAGACTATGTCCACCATGCCCCTCTGGGCGGCCTGGACCTGGTCCTGGGACTTGACGGCCTCCGGCCCGCCTATGTACTGCACCTTCAACTCGCCAGGGGCCTTCTTCGCCACGATCTGCTCGACCGTATCGGCAAAGACCATGAAGGCCTTGTGCTCGCTTGCCGATTTCGGCCAGGCCACCACGGCCTTGAGCGTGACAGTCTCCGCCGCCGCAAAGGCCGCGCCCCCAAGGACCACTATTGCGCACAAAGCCGCACACACCGCCGAGAGCAACCCCTTTTTCATCTTCAGCCCCTCCTTCAAGGTTCGATTTACTTTTCTTCAGCCGCCGCCTTCCGATGCGCATTGCGGCTCTTTCCTCATTTTACCATTCCCATCATCGCCGGCACAACGGTCGCAAGGAACGGTATCGCCAGCACGATTATGATGCATATCGTATCGATTATCCAGTAAGGCGTCGCCGCCCTCCATATATCGGCCATGCTGATCTCGGGAGGGGCCACCCCCTTCATCACGAAGAGGGTCACGCCGAAGGGAGGCGTGATAAGGCCGGTCTCAAGGGACATGAGCATGATTATGCCGAACCAGATCGTGTTGATGTGGAGGGTGTTGATTACGGGCATGAAGATCGGTATGGTGATCATCATGATGGCCACCGTCTCCATGCAGATATCGAGGACCACGACCGTCATGATCATGCCTATGACAATCATGACGGGCGGCAGGCTAAGGGTGCTGATGAAGTTCGTCAGCCCTGCGGCCGCGCCGGTGAAAGCCAGTATCTCGCCGTAGGTGCTCGAAACGATTATGATCATGAATATCATGGCCGTCACTTTTATCGTGCCTATGACGGCCTTCTTCATTACGTCCATGTTGAGGCGCCCGTAGCAAAGGGCGAGGATGAAAGACGCGAGGGTCCCCGTAGCGGCTGCTTCCGTGGGCGTGGCCACGCCCAGGAATATGAGCCCGAGGACCATGAAGATGATGAAGCCCAGGGGCAGCAGGTACTGGACCGTGGCCATGAGTCTTTCGCGCAGCGAAACCTTGGGCACGTCGTAAAGGGGGGCCTCCTTGGGAAAGATGCGGACCCATATGACCACGTAGACGAAGTAGAGGATCGACATGACTATGCCCGGCACTATGCCTGCCATCAGCAGCTGGCCCACGTCGATGTTGGCGAGGCTCGCGAAAACGACCGTCAGCGCGTTCGGGGGGATCAGGGCGTCCACCGTCCCGACGCCCATGAGGGGGCCCAGGCTCATGTTCTTGCTGTAACCCCTCTTCAGCATCTCGGGGAGGAGGATGGTGCCGAGGAGCGCGCATGTGGCAATCGTCGATCCGGACAGCGCCCCTATGATGACGCCCATGATAATGGCGAGTATGGAGAGCCTGCCCCGAAGCTGGCCGAGCCACTTGTCCAGGACGTTCACGGCGTTGACGCCGAGGCCGGAGTGGAACAGGAGCTCGCCCATGAGGATGAAGAAAGGCACGGGCAGGAGCGTGAATGTCGTGATGGACGTGAAGACGCCCGTCGCCGCGCCCACGAGTCCGGCCGTGCCGCCCAGGAAGTAGTAGGCGGCCACCATGTTGACGATGAGGAAGGCAAAGGCTATGGGGATCCCCGTAAGGAGGAGAAAGATCGTGCTGCCGAAGAGGAGCGATATGACCACCCACCAGTCCATGTCATTTACCTCCCCTCGCCCGGGCTATGCTGCCCCAGGCCATCCTCACGAACTGGACTATGAGCAGCAGGGTCCCCACCGGGATGATGCTGAAGATCGTCCACTTCGGAACGGTCACGGCCCTCACGTCCGTAACGTGGTTGACTATCGAGTCGTAGGTGTAGGCCGTGCTGTAATAGAAAAGGACAAGGCAGGCAACGGCGCCCGCGCTGTAAGTGATCCCGTCGAGCCAGCGCTTAGTGCTTTCGCCGAGGAGCTCGTACACGAGGTCCGTCGTGATATGGCCCTTTTCGCGCAGCAGCCAAGCAGTGGAAAGAAAGACTATCCACAGGAGCGCGTATTCCGTCGTCTGCGTGATCCAGATGGTCGTCATGTTGAAGAAGAAGCGCATGCCTATGGTGTAGCAGACGGCGCCGCAGATGAAAACGAGTATTACCCCTGACAGACCCACCATCACATCCAAGAGCCGGTCGAACGCCTTCCAGAAGAGATTCATGCCGGGTGCCTCCTTTCATCGTGCTTCTTTCCTTCATTCCCGTCGATGTCGCGAAGGGCGTCCTCCTTGAACTGGGCAAGATGGCGCTCGACGGCCAGGGCTATTTCCCCCTGGTCGCCCCCCTCAATGGCCGCAAGGAGAGCCTTGTGCCCGCCCAGAGCCCGCTCCGCGCTGCCCGGGCCGTAGAACCCCTGGAGCCTGTACCTCAGGGAATGGCGCCTGAGCGTCTGAGTCAGCTCGAGAAGCCGCTTGCCCCCGGAGAGGCGCGCGATGGTCTCGTGGAACTGGCCGTCGAGCTCGACCATGGCCCCCATGTTGCCTTCGCTCAGTCTCTCCTCCGCGAGATCGATGTTCTTCCTCAGTTCTTTTATCAGCCTTTCCCCGGCCTTCTCCAGGGCGCGCCGGATGGCCAGCACCTCGATGAGGCACCGGATCTCGTATATCTCGACCGCTTCCTCGCCGGATATTTGCTTCACCCGGTAGCCGACCCTGGGTATCGACTCGACAAGCCCCTCCAGCTCGAGGCTGTGAAGGGCTTCCCGCACGGGCGTTCTGGAGGTGCCTATCTCACCGGCGATCCGCGTCTCGACGAGGCGCTCGTTAGGGCCGATCCGCCCCGTGATGATCTGCTCGCGCAGGTATTGATGGACTTTCCTGCGGATAGTCGGCGTGTCCGCTATGACGAGTTTGTCTTTCAAGGAAGAGCCTTTCCCCCTTCGTTACCCCAAGCACCCCTTGGTCATGCCCTTGAGCAGCGCCCATTCCTCGTCCACCTCCTCCTGGAGGCGGCGTATGTCATCGGGTGTAAAGTGGCGGAAGCGGCCCTGCATCCGCACGTAGTCGTCGACGGGCAGGCCCTTGGGCTCGTGGGTGATCCTGTAGTCCCTGCCGTCTATGACCTCGTACAATGGGAAAATCCTCGTCTCGACCGCGAGCTGGGCCGCCCTTGCAGAGAGGTGCTCGGGCATACGCCAGCCCGTTGGGCACGGGGTCAGGGTATGGATGAATTTCATGCCCTTGATCCCCTTGGCCTTCCTTATCTTCTCCATGAGGTCTTCCGGGTGGCCAATGGAGGCGGTCGCGGCGTAGGGCATCCTGTGGGCCGCGATGATCTGCATGAACTTCTTCTTTCTGCCCCTCCTCCCGCCGGGTGTCGTCATGGTCCACGTGTTTTGGGGGGTCGAGGAGCTCGACTGTATCCCCGTGTTCATGTAAGCCTCGTTGTCGAGGCAGACGTAAATGAAATTGTCGTTCCGGTCCGCCGCGCCCGACAGGGACTGGAGACCGATGTCGAAGGTGCCGCCGTCGCCGGCGAAGGCCAGGGCGGTCACGTCCTCCCTGCCTTGAAGGGCAAGGGCTGCTGCTATGCCCGACGCGGTGGGCGCAGCGATCTCGAAGGCCGAGTGGAAGCAGGGCACCGCGAAGGTGCTGTTGGGGTATGTCGCGCTTATGACGCCGACGCAGGAGGGCAGGATCACCATGACCGTCTTTTCCCCGAGGACCTTGAGGACGAGGCGCAGAGTCGTCGCCTCCCCGCACCCGGGGCAGGCCATGTGGCCAGGCCGCATGTATTCTTTTTCGGTAGTTTCCACCATATTTACCCCTTCCTTACCCATGTCGGCCTGTCCAGCGGCGCCTTTCCGCTCAGCGCTGAAAGGACCATCTCTTCGATCATGTCGGGCGAGACGTCGGCGCCGCATATGCCCGCTATGAACCCGGCCACGGACGGGGGCCGGCTCATCCCGTAAAGGGCGCTCTTGAGCTCCTGGCACCAGATGCCGCCGTTGCCCAGGGAGATGTTGCGGTCGATCACCGCCACCTTCGGCACGTCCTTGAGGGCCTCCCTTACCTCATCGCGGGGAAAGGGGCGCAGGGCCTTCATCTTGAGGAGCCCGGCAGCGACTCCCCGGGCACGCAAGGCGGCTACGGCCACCCTTGCGGTGCCCGTCATGGCGCCGCTCGCGGCAAGGACGACCTCGGAGCCCTTTGTGTCTACCGCCTCGATGACGCCGTAGCCCCTGCCCATGATCTTCTCGTACTCCTCATTCGCCTCCCTTATGATCGGCCTCGTCCCCTCCATGTCGTCGAAGCTCCTCTGGCGGTACCCCATGTACTGCTCGGGGCTGACCACGTTCGAGATATAGGCGGGCGAGTCCGTGTCGAAGCGCGTTGGCACGCGGAAAGGAGGCAGGTACGCGTCGACGTCCTCCTGGGCGGGTATCTCTACGGGCTCTATGAAGTGGGAGGTAAAGAAACCGTCTATGGCGACGAGCACCGGCAAAAGGGAGCTTTCCGCTATCCTGTACGCCTGTATCACCGTGTCGAGGGCCTCCTGGGCGTCCTCGCAGTAAAACTGGAGCCAGCCCGTGTCCCTCTGGGAAAGGCTGTCAGACTGGTCGCTCCCGAAGGCCCAGGGCACGGCCAAGACCCGGTTAACGTTGCACATCACTATGGGCGCCCTGTTGCCGGACGCAAAGTGGAGCATCTCGTGCATGAGGGCAAGACCCTGGGAGGCCGTTGCCGTAAAGGTGCGCACGCCCGTGAGGGAGGCGGAGACGCATGCGGCCATTGCCGAGTGCTCCGACTCCGTCCGCATCATCACGCCCGCGAGCCGCCCTTCGTTCTCCATGTCCGAGAGCTTCTCGTATATGGGCGTCTGGGGCGTGATGGGATAGGCGGCAACGAACTGCACCCTGGCAAGGCGGACGGCCTCTGCGACTGCGTAGTTCCCGGCGAGGAGCTGTCTCATCGGCCACCTCCCATACCTATCACCTGCCTGGGGCAGGCGGAGGCGCACATACCGCACCCCTTGCAGTAATCGGTCCTTACGTCGTACCCGCCCTCTTTCGCCTTCACGATGGAAACGTCGGGACATAGGAGGAAACAGAGATCGCAGCCAGTGCACGTGCCGCACTTGAAGCAGCGGGAGACCTCCGCCTCCATCCGGTCCGGGGGAAGCCCCTTTACGGCCTCTTCGAAGGTAGTCGGGGGCTTTGCCGAAACCAGCCTTTCCGGGTTTTTGTTCCTTTTCGCGAAGGGTATGCAGATCGTGTTGAGCCTGTCATACGTGACGATATCGGACAGGTCCGCTCCTCGCCTGCCGGCCTCCAACAGACGCTGGAACGAGAAAGACGGGCCGCTGCCGATGCGCAGGCGCTCCAGCTCGGCGCCGACGTCCCTGCCTTCGAGGAAGCATAGTATGGACAAGGCACCCATCTTGCCCCTCCCTATGGCGTCGGCCACGAAAGCGCGGCCGCCCGCAGCGTCTCCCCCTGCAAAAACGCCTGGTATGCCCGTCGCGCCCGTATCGCTCGCCTCGATCATGCCCCGATGGGTCGTCGCAACGCCGGATGAGGCCAAGAAATCGGCCTCGGGAGCCTGCCCGACCGCAGCGATGACTGTATCGACGGGGAGCACGAATTCCGAGCCGGGAACCGGTACGGGCGCCGGTCTCCCCGTCCCGTCCGGCGCCCCGAGGCGCATGCGGACACACTCAAGGCCTGCGACGCGGCCGGCCTTTACTATTATACGCGCCGGTGCGGCAAGGAGCTCCATTCCGATGCCCTCGGCCTCGACCGCTGCCACGTCCTCTGCCAACGCAGGCATCTCCGACCTCGACCGGCGGTAGACGATGGTCACCCGGTTTCCGCCAAGGCGCCTTGCAGTCCTGGCGCAGTCGATTGCGGTGTTCCCCCCGCCTATGACCGCTACGCGCCTTCCTACCCTGACTTTTTCCCCGAGGGCGACTGCCCGCAAAAAAGCTATGCATTCTCTTACGCCGGACGAGCCCTCCCCTTCGACGCCCAGAAGAGCACCCCTGTGGCTGCCCACGGCAATGAAGACCGCCTGGTAGTCCCGCCTTACGGACGAAAAGGAAGGAAGGCCGGCCCCTTCGGGGACGACCCTGGTCCCGGTCCTGATCTCCACGCCCAGCTTCCGCAGGTGGCCGATCTCTTTCCGAAGGACCCCTTTAGGCAGGCGATACTCGGGTATGCCGTACATGAGCATCCCGCCGGCTTCCGGAAGGGCCTCGAAGATGGTCACCCGAAATCCGAGGCGGGCCAGATGGTAGGCTGCCGAAAGGCCCGCGGGGCCGCTGCCGACTACCGCGATCTTTTCCTTTCTAACCGGCCGGACGGGACCTGCGGCAACGCGGCCGTGGTCCGAGAGATATCTCTCGAAACCTCTTATGTTGATGGCCTCGTCCATATCCTTCCTGTTGCAGGAGGCTTCGCAAGGGTGGTAACATACCCTCCCGCAGACGCCCGGCAGGGGGTTCTCCTCGCGGAATATGGCCAGCGCCTCGTCGATGCGCCCTTTGGATGCGGCAGCGAAGGCCCGGGCTATATCGTTGCCTACGGGACAGGCGCTTCGGCAGGGCGATGTCTTCTCCACCCAGCCGGGCTTCCTTGCGCTCCATTGGCCGGTCAGGAAGATCTCCGTCGATCCCCTGGAAAAGGGGATCATGGGCTCTATGTCCTCGATAGTTATGTCCCGGCGAGCCATCTTCCACTCAACTCCTTTTTACTATGCGGGCCAGATCGAAAGCCCGTCTCGCTGCGGCGATGTTCTCCGCCACCTTCGCGGGCACGGTTTCGGCTATCGCCTCCTCCAGGCACGACATGGCCACTGCGCCTGTCGCTTTCGCGTAGGCGCCGAGCATGGCGGTGTTGATCATCGCCCCGAGGCCCGCCTCTTCCGAGACCGCCAGCGCGTCGACAAGGGCCAAGCGGAACCGGCCGAGGCCCGTAAACTCATTGTCCGTAAGGGCATTATTGATCAGGATGAGACCCCCGGGCTTGAGGGTAGATTCGACCTCTTTCTCATCCACCAGATCGGGCGCCATGTAGACGAGCTCGTCTGCCCGCCTTATCTCGCACTTGAGGAAGATCTTCTTGTCGTCCACCCTGAGGAAGCTCGCCACGGGCGCACCCCGTCTCTCGCCCCCGAAGACCGAGAAACATTGGGGGTACTTCCCCATGAGAAAGAAGACCTTGGCCAGGATCTGGGAAGCGATCACCGCCCCCTGCCCTCCCCTTCCGATGAACTTTATCTCCGTCATTGGTTGACTCGCCCCCTCTGCCGGTCCTGAAGACTCGTCGTTCCGGCATACTGTACCCCAGAGCCGCGGGATTGTCAACTGCGTTAGGCAGGGAAATCGAGGCAGGCCCTCCATGCCATCCTGGCCCAGATAAGCACCCTTACCGAGCAGATAGACCAAATAGCGGTCGCGGCCGAGCAGCAGACGACCACCACGGACGAAATTGCCGGTAGCATACAGCAAGTCTCGACCGCGGTGCAGAATAACCTTGAGCGCATACGCGAGAACGCGAGCGCCGCCTCTCAAATGGCCGGTTCGGCAAACGCGATGAAAACGCTGGTCGGCCGGTTCAGGCTATAGGAGGGACGGATTCCATCAAGGCGAAGACGTCCCTTATAGGGAGCAAGCAAGAAATCTCTTCCCCGGCCTTCCACCTGTCCATTACAAAGTTGTAGCTAGTACCATCGGGGAGGATTCGGCGGACCCCGATGTTACGCCGCTTTGCCGACCCGTCTGTCTGACCTGAAAGGTCTTCCTTCCTGCTCCGATTCCCGCATGATTACTGGACATCCCAAAGACCTTCGTGTCGTGAGAAGGCCGCGGCAATTGACACGCCCCGGCAACGGACGTACATTTTTTTGCGACCCTTAGTTAGGGAGCGATAACGCTATTCGGTTCGTCCATGCTTACCCGGATGCCTCAAGACCGGTACACCAAAGTCGGCGGCCTGAACGTCCGCTATTGGGCCTTGGGAGATAAAGGAACGGCCGCCGTCCTGCTACATGGCCTCGGTGCCTCTGCCGACATATGGATTCACAACATTAAATCCCTGTCGGACGGGCACAGGCTGTATGTCCCCGACCTCCCCGGCTTCGGCGCATCGGACGTGCCCGGCCCGTCTTTTTCCCCTTTGGATTACGCCTCCTTTCTCGACGGCTTCATCGGCATGCTCCATCTCGATAAGCCGAGCCTAATCGGCCAGTCCCTGGGCGGCGGGATCGCTCTCCTCTACGCCCTTCGCTTCCCCGAAAAGGTTAGCAAACTAGTCCTTGTGGACAGCGCGGGTTTGGGAAAAGAGGTGACATGGACGTTGAGACTCATGTCCCTTCCCCTTTTCGGCGAGCTATGCACCCATCCGACCCGAAAGGGGGTGGAACTGTTTTTCAGATTCGCCGTTCGCAACCGGGCCTTGATAACGAAGGATTTCGTCGAGCTTTATTACCATTTCTTCTCCAGGCCAGGGTTCGGGAGCTTTCTCCTAAATATGACGCGCAGGATGGTCACCCTGAGAGGCGCCCGCAAGGAAATTCTGGCTCCCATCGTGGACGGCCTGGAGGGAATCAAGAAGCCTGCGCTCATCATCTGGGGCAGCAAGGACCGCGTTCTGCCTTTGAGCCATGCTTACCTCGCCAGGCAGAAGCTGCCCGACGCGACCCTGGAGATACTTGAGGGTTGCGGCCATCTCCCTTTTTTCGAACGGCCCGAAGAGTTCAACCGCCTCGTCCTTTCCTTCCTGGACACCTGACGGCGCGGCCGGCGCTCCCCGCGATCCGTCCTTGCCCCTAGGACCAGATTTTTCCGGGATTCATGATATTGTCCGGGTCGAGAAGGGATTTTATGCCCTTCATCAAGCGCAGCGTCTGGGGGTCGACCGACTGTGAGAAGAATTCTTGCTTTTCAAGCCCGATGCCGTGCTCCCCTGAAATAACCCCGCCCATCTCGATGGCGGCTATGAAAATTTCATGCATCGCCTTGCAGGCGCGATCGTAGTGCTCTTTGTTGCGAATATCCGTAAGTATGGATGGGTGAAGGTTTCCATCACCTGCGTGACCCAGAACCACGATCTCGACGTCGAACGTCTTTGCCAGCTCTTTGCACTTTTTGATCAGATCGGGTATTCTCCCCCGCGGGACTGTGACGTCTTCCGCCATTACCGTTGCGGCGGCTCCGAATACCGCCGCAAATCCAGCACGTCTGCCCATCCAGTATCTATTCGCCTCATCCGCGTCCTTGGCTACCCTCACTTCACGGACGCCGTGTTCTTTCGAGATCTCGAAAATCTTCTTCGTCTCTGCCTCCACCGCTTCCGGCGTTCCGTCCACCTCAAAGAGAAGGACGGCATCGGCGTCTCTGGGCAGCCCGACTTGCAGCATGTCTTCAAACCTGTTGATCACCCAGTTGTCCATTAGCTCGATCTTCCCGGGGATCACCCCGTTTTCGAGCACCTTTGAAACATTTTCGCCCGCCACCGCCACATCATCGTATACGGCCAGGATCGTCTGTCTTACGGGCGGTATGGGGATCACGGAAATTTCGGCCTTGGTCACTACACCGAGAGTACCCTCCGACCCGATGATGACTTCGAGGAGATTGTAGCCGGCGCTATTGAAAGTGCCTTTCCCTATATTGATAAGGCTGCCGCTTGCCAGGGCAAATTCGATCCCCCGTATATAGCGCTGCGTCACCCCGTATTTGAGGCATGCAGGGCCTCCCGCATTTTCGGCGATCATGCCCCCTATCGTCGCGCTGAGATAACTTTGAGGGTCGGGCGGGAAGAACAGTCCGTGCCGGCCAACAAGGTTGTTCAGGTCAAAGAGCACGACTCCGGGCTCTAAAACAACGGTCCTGTTCTGCACGTCGATTTTTAAGACCTTTTTCAGGTTTGTCAGGCACAATACGATACCGCCGCGGACAGGGACCGGCCCTCCGCTGAGACACGACCCGGCGCCCCGCGGCGTGACGGGTATCTTTTCCCTGGTGGCTATCTTCAAAATTGCGCAGATATGGTCTGCCGTCGCAGGAAACACGACGACATCGGGCCGATGTATCCAGTTGGTCGTCCCGTCGTATGAATAGGCGTCCAAGGCCTCTTTTGATGCAAGGACGTTTTCCTCGCCCACGATCTTCCCGAACTCTCTGATCAGCGATTTATCAATCATGCGGTCACCTCGGTTAATTCGGTCGAGCCTTCCCTTTCCGCGGGTTTCCTACATGTACGCACCGCCGTTGACTGCGATGACCTGTCCTGTTATGTAGCGTGCTTCCTCCGACGCCAGAAACGAGACGACTCCCGCGACCTCCTCCGGCCTTCCCAGCCTTTGCATCGGGACACTGGCGAGGATTCTCTGTCTATCGACATCCTTGGTCATGTCCGTTTCGATATAGCCGGGGGCAACGACGTTGGCAAGCACGTTTCTTTTGGCACACTCCAAAGCCAAGGACTTGGTCGCGCCTATGAGCCCTGCTTTGCTTGCCGCGTAATTCGCCTGCCCGGGAAGGCCCGCCTGGGCGGAAGTCGAGGATATGACAATAACGGAGCCATGGCGGTTCAACAACATCTGTCGAACGACCGGCTTGACGATCGACAGAAAACTGAGAAGATTAACCTCGATTACTTCTCTCCATTGCCTGTCGGTCATGAGAGCGAGGAGGCCGTCTTTTCTTATTCCTGCGTTCAGCACGAGCACGTCTATTTGATGGCGAGCCATAATATCGCCAAGGGAACTCTGAACGGCGTCGACGTCGCTCACATCGAATTGGCTCAACTCCGCCGATCCCCCATTCATTATGATTGTCGTCAGCGTTCGTTTGGCCTCGTTCCTGTCCCTGATATAGTTGATGACCACGTGAAAGCCGTCCCTGGCTAGCCTCAGGGATATCGCTCTCCCGATACCTCGCGATCCCCCCGTGACCAATGCGGTTCTGCGCTCACGGTTGTTCTCCGTCATCTCTTGCCCTGTCCAGCCCCCTACCCTTTCAGCACCAAAGAGGAATAATTCGATTCAAAATCGAAACAGTTGATAAGATAGTGCTTCCCGATCAGGCGGTCATATTCTTTCTTGCCTCCGTCCAGACATGCACCGATGACTTGAAAGACGCCGCTTGCACCGTAACACTCGCCGATCATGTTCTTGAACCTTGTCCTCTTTGTTTTCCTTGGAAACAGAGTCTCGAGCGCGGCTGCCTCCGCCCGGTCGGTCCGCGGATAACCATTATGATTCAGGCAGATGCAGTCTATCTCCTCCGGGCCTAGGCCGGCATCTTCCAAAGCCGCCTGCATGCACTCGGACATCGCATGTTTTACGGCCGAATTACGTTTCGGCTCAGTATTGAAAGCATGGCCGTATCCCCTTATTTCGCCGAAGACGTTCCTGAAACGGGAAGCGTCTTCTCCTTCTTCCAGAACCAGAATTGCGGCCCCCTCGCCCGGTGTTACCCGACTTCTGCGAAGGCAATCCACGTTCTGAAAGAACTCCCGGGTGATCTCCGTGATCTCTTCGGCCCCCCCGGCCAAGACCTTCCTGCAGCGCTTCTCCCTGAGGAAGATCGAGCTGTAGTTCAGAATGTCGAGGCCGGCCGATATTCCGGACGAAATGGTCGTATTGAACCCGCTCACGTTGTGCCGGATAGCTAAGTTAGCTGACGTGATGCTTGGCATGATCATAGCTAATTGCATGGGGGACGTTGCCTTGAAACCTCCCCTCATGGTGCTCCTCGCATAATCGGCGATGCTTTGTATACTTCCCGCGTTGGACGCAAAACAAATCCCTATATCTCCTTCCCGTAAATCAGGCAGGAAGGGGTCTTCCCGATCGAATAACAGCCGCAGGGCCGCCAGGGAGAACAACGTGCTTCTGGCTTTGTAGGACACACCTTTGGCCCCCAGATAGAGCGAAGGGCGAAAATCTTCAATAAGGAAACTGTCGAGGGGCAGAGCATCGGGGAGTGGCTGACTTTGACCTTTTTCAACGTTTTCGACCCATTCCTCGATTGAGGTTCCGAGCCGGGAAATAAAGGATAAGTTTGTAATGTAAACGCTCATGATGACGCCTCCCGCTCTGCGCTCGTAAATACCACGCTGGCGTTGCTTCCTCCGAATCCGAATGAATTATTAAGGGCTGCTTTGAGACCGGGGCGGATCAGACAACTGTTCGGGACGAGGTTTATGTCGCACTCCGGATCTTCAGTTTCGAAATTGATGGTGGGAGGGATTATTCCATATTTCAGCGCGACCGCGCACGCGGCCGCCTCTATCGCTCCCGCCGCACCCATTGTGTGGCCTATCATGGGTTTTATGGAGCTCGTCGGGATCACCCTCATCAGGTCTCCGAAAACCTTCCGATAGGCAAGGCATTCCATTTTATCGTTCGCGTGCGTACCGGTACCGTGGGCATTGATGTAATTTATGTCGGTTACCTTTAGGCGGGCGTCGGACAACGCGATCTTCATCGCGTCTGCCGCACGGGCGCCATCGGGTTTTGGCGCGCTTAGATCGTATGCGTCGCAGGTCAGGCCGTAACCCGCAACGGCGCAGTAGATAGGCGCTCCTCTCCTGAATGCAGCCTGTTTTTCTTCGAGGACCATGATGCAAGAGCCCTCCCCCAGTACCATGCCCTTCCTGTTCTTATCGAAGGCGGAGCATTTTTCCGGCGCCATGACGCGCAGCCTGTTGAAGCCGGTAAAAAGGAGATGGGAAAGGGCGTCGGTGCCCCCGCACAAAACACAGTCCGCGGCGCCGGCCTTGATAATATCTGCCCCGAAGCCTATGGCGTAGTTTCCCGACGCGCACGCGGCGGAAAGGGTGTAATTGATGCCGCGACAGTTATGGTACCTCGCTACGTTGATAGCCGGGTGATAATGGGGGACCTGGTGCATGGGATGATCGGAAAAACGGGTGCCGAGAATTTCCATTTCTTCGATGAACTGGACGTCGGCGAGTATGGTCCCGAGAACCACGCCTATCCTGGAGGGGGAATACGGGAGGGGGTCGAACCGGGCGTCTTCCAGGGCGAGCTGGGCCGCGACAATAGCGAAAACGGACGCCCTGCCCAGGTCCGACATCTCCTCCCTCCGCAAGGCAGCTAGTTTCCTTATCGACTTTATTTCCCCTGCGAGCCGGCACGGGTACCCGCTCGTATCGAACAAGGTGACCGGGCCTATAGCCGCCCGCCCCTCCATGAGGCTTTGACAGAAATCCTCAATACCCTCGGCCGAGCAGGTAATCACCCCTATGCCCGTTACAACCACTTCCCGGTTCATATTGCAGACCCCATTGCCCTGACGCCCATGTTAGTCCTATGCCGTCTTGAGGACCATTCTCCCTTTGGCGACGAGTTTATCCAGGACCTTCACCCGGGCGGCCACAACCGCACCGGCCCTTGCGACCTTCTCCGTCCTGACTTCTATGGTCAGTCTGTCACCAGGTATGACCGGACGCAGGAACCTGATGTCGGAATGGGCCAACATCATCTCAGCGGCTTTGCCCCCCCGCTCTTTGAGGACTATGCCCGCAGCTTGCGCGATCGCTTCCGTTATCATCACCCCCGGATAAATGGATTTACCGGGAAAATGGCCAAGAAAGACTATATCGTTTCCGGAGATGTTCTTGCTCGCGACGACCCTTTTCCCGGGATCGAGGAAGTGTATGCGATCTATCATCAGGAAAGGGAATCTATGGGGCAGGGAGCGCTTGATTTCCTCGAAGTCCATGGCGATCATACCTGAAGCTCCTCAAGAAGCTGCACCAGACCGTTGAGATTGGCGGATTTAACAGAGTCCAGCTTCTCCTCGGGAATACCGATCTTCAGTTCTTTTTCGATGAGGGCAAGAATCTCCAGCGCCATAATGGAATCGATCCCGAGATCATCGACGAGGTGGCTTTCGTCGAGTATCTCCTCCGGATCCATTTCGGTCACCCGCGCGACGATTCTTCGAATGTGTTCCTTGTCGATTCCGCTCATTTCTCAGCTCCCTTGAAAGTTTCTACTGGGTCGTCGATCTGTGGAGAAATTCGCTCAACGCCCTCTCATAATTTTCCTTGTCCAACGCCAGACATGTTAGGTGACCCGCGTGAGGGAAAGGTATGTAGCTTCTCTCACAGCCATTCAGCTTGCAGAAGAACTTGAGAACACCTTCCTCGGGAATGATATAATCCTTACGACCCTGCAGGATAAGCAGCCTCTTGTGTTTCAACGATCGGGCGATATGTCCGGGAGTCGGCCCGCCGACAAGAATTCTGCACCACAAAGGAAATAACCATCGTCCCAGGAGATCCCTGCGTCCGGTCCAAACCCGGTCGCGCAGCCGCTTGAATATGACGCCGTAGCTGATTGCCGGTCCGCTGTCGCAGATGATCGCTTTTATCGAAGGGTCTCTCGAGGCGGCGTGGAGAGCTACAAACGTGCTGAGAGAAAAGGCAAATAGGACCAACTCTTTAGGTCGGTGAACTACCTTTAAGTATGTAATTACGTTTTCAATGTCCTTAAGGAACTGCTTGAAGAGAGATCTCCTTTTTCGGCCCGCGCTTTCGCCGTGCCGGGAATAGTCAAAGATAAAAACGGAATAGCCCATGCCGTAGACGAGGCGGGCGTGCTTTAGAAGAGCCTCTTTATTCCCTCCGGCGTGATGAGATAAGAGCACGAGCTTGTCCCGTTGCGGGTTCGCGCGGTAGAGGCCCACGATCGTATTGCCCTCGGGGGTCCTTATACGGAGTCTTTCCATGCCGGCCGTCCCGAAAGGGCCTTTTCTGAAGGGCGGGACGGGAAAAACCGCCTTGTAAGCCTTACTGAAGCTGACAGCCGAGGCGAAGAATACATAAGCGAGCGCAACAAACATGACTGTTGCCGCGATCATTTTCTGACCCACCGCCAGTCGGGATTGCCGTCAAGAAAGGCCATTTTCTTCTTCCTGATTACCGGGCTCGAATTTACGAACCTGTCCCGTGTCGGCATAATGCGCTGTGCTATAAACCTGAAGACCGCATTTTCGTTCCAACGGCTTAACCACTGCGGCCAATCGGGCCAAGCGATGGATCCATCAGGCTGAATCTGACCCGTAATATCGCATAGCGGGCAAGAGACCTGGTTTGTTTGAGGGGCTATTCGAAAAAGACGGTTGTGGCACACGGGGCAGGCGTCCTTGTGGTCTTCCTCAAGCTTGCCGTCCCATAAGTGGAGCCCGATGTGCCTGGCCCGATCCATGGCTTCCTCGTCCAGAAGGATCTCGCCCGGCCCCGGACATTCAAGGAACTCGTAGCTTCCCTTTATGGTGCCCCCCAGCACCAAACCCAGGCACGCCAGGAGCGGGAGCACGAAGGCGTTCCAATCTGCAACTCCTCCGACGCTGAGGAGAACAACGAACTTCCCTTGCTGCCAGGCGTTCCTGTGACGGGAAAACCAATAAAGCATCACCAAACGGTCAAGAAGCTGTTTCACAATGCCGGGGACGCCAAAAAAATAGGTTGGGGAAGACAGGACCAAGGCGTCGTGTTTGTTGATCGTATCGAGCAGGAAGATCATGTCGTCCTGCTGGGGGCAGCCTCTTTCGCTGAATACGCACTTAAGGCATCCCCGACATTGCTTTATGTAGAAATCCGTCAACCGAAGGATGTTTATTTCAGAACCGGCCTCCCGGGCGCCTGCCAGGCACTGCTTGAGCAGAATCTCGCTATTGCCGTATTTTCTGGGGGAGCACGCTATGCCCAGGACAGACCTCGTACCAAGTCCGATACCCCCGGCTTCCCTCAGCGAGGCCAGAACGTCGCCTTTGCCGAAGCTCTTCATTTTGAGCCCCCTGGACGATTATTTGCCGACATCCCTCTAAGCCCTGCACAAGTTGTAATGCTCCTTTACCGTCGCGCACGGCACCCGATCGAGCACGGTATGGGCCTGGTTCTTGAGCCCCCAGTTCTCCGCCTCGACAGCAGCGCTATACCGGTTGCCTGTGTTCATGTTGGCTATCCGCTTGTTTATTTTCTCGTCGCGACACTGTTCCCTCAGGAGCCAGTAAAAGCCCTCCCTCAGCTCGTCGGTCGTCATCCGCTTCGGTATGTAATTGACGCCGTCGAGCAAATAGTTCTCCCATTGCCTGCTGATCACCCGGCCTTCCTGTTCCAGCTTGGCCGTCGTCGCTATCCCGGGATAGGGGTACACCAGGTTGAACTGCATGGCGTCCATTTGGCTCTCGTCTATAAAATCGCTTGTGATCCTGTAGATGTCCTTTGTCTCGCTTTCCAATCCGAAAACAAAGGCCCCGAGCACCGATATCCGGCTCTTATGAAGGGCCCTGATTGCTTCTGCGAAGTCGAGGGCAAAGTTCGATTTCTTCTTCGTATCCTTCAGGACATCGGGAGACAAGGATTCAACCCCGACGAAAAGCCATTCGCACCCGCTCGCCTCCAACAGGCGCATCATCTCCTTGTCCTTGGTGACTTCCAGGCTCGCCTGGGAATACCACCTTATTTTCAAAGGGATGAGCTTTTCGAGCAATTGCTTCGTGCGATTGTGGTTGCCGACGAAGTTGTCGTCTATGAAGAACATGCTCGGAAGTCCCAGTTCGGGCATGGCTTTCAGCCTTTTCACGTCTTCGATTACCTCGTCGATCGGCCTGGTCCTGAACTTGAACCCCCGAAATTTTGTCGGCGTGCAGAACTCGCAGCGGTAAGGACACCCTCTGCTCGTTTCGAGAACCCTCAGGGCGACATATTTTCCCTTGCAATTGAGCACGTCGAAGCGGGGGAAGGGCATATTCTTGAGATCGGGAAGGGTATTGCTCTTGTAGATTTTTTTCAGGCGGTTGCCCGCCGCGTCTTCCAGGACCGTCTTCCATACGTGCTCGGCCTCCCCTACGACGACGGCGTCGAAGTTCTGTTCGGCCAGTTCCGTGTGGTAGAAAGGGTAGAGGCCGCCGGCGACGGTTTTCACGCCTTTTTCCCTGTAGACCTCCGATATCTGGTTCGCCCTCGTGCTCGTCGCCGTCACACCGGTGATTCCCACCAGATCCACCCTCTCGTTGAAATCGATGCGCTCCACATTCTCGCAAGCGATCGACACGTCGTAATCGTCCGGGGTGAGGGCGGCAACCGTCAGTAGGGGCAGGGGCGCCACGTTATGTCTGTTGTCGCACATGCCCGGCCGATACCGGCCGTTTCCAGGAGAAATCAGCTTCACTTTGAATTTGCTCTTTCTTGCCATCTTTACCTCCTTTTGTTATCCTTCGACCCTCGCCGAAGAGTCTCGCAGCACCCATGTGTGCGTTGAAAATCCGCCGGCGTTACTTAATAGGCTACCACCGGCCGTTCATGTGTCAATGCTGGAAAAACCCTTGCAAAAGACGTAGGGACGGCTAGGTAAGAGGGACAATGCCTCATTGTTTCAACATGTTAGGAACTGCAACCGGTAAGGAGTTAACGAAAGAGAAACTGTCGGACCGGATTTCGCAACGGCGGTCGAAGAAGTGGTTGCGGGGCGGGATGATAGGGGCTAGGAAAGCCGGGGAGTCTTGCACTTCCTGTTGAAAACATTGGCCGGCCTTGCCGAATCCTTGAGGCCGTAGGTCCCTGCGAGGAAGCTTGCCGGGAGACTGCCGAAATCCTGTATCTCCGCGACCGACAGGAGCTGGGCGCGCAGGTTGATTTTTTTTGCTCCGATACCCAATTTTTTCCGCAGATTGTAGCGGTGGGTGTCAACAGCGCGGAGCGACAGATGGAGAATTTCCGCGATTTGTTTGGTTGTCTTGCCTTCCCTGATCAGGTAGGCGATTTCTATTTCTCTGGGCGTCAGGTTGAGCGTTCTCGACGACATACGGGTCGCGAAAGGGGAAACGATATCGGCAAGTCCTCTCTGTATGATGTTGATGTACTCAGTTTGGGTTTGATTCAATTGGGTCCCTTTTAGCTTTTCCAAATACGGAACAATCGTCTCCCTTACATTGAGCACCACCCCTTCCCGAAGCTGGACCCGATCTTCGTGGTATCTTTCGAGCAAAACGCCGAGCGCGGTATGCGCTTCTTCGAGGCGCCCTTTCAGGTTCGCCAACTCTATGTCTATATTCCTCTCATGACTATCGTGGGTCGTGTCGGCCTCGGCATCTTCCTTAAAGGTGTCTCTTGGGCGAAACACAGGAGGTTTCCTCGTGCTCACGTAAACCGTCAGCGTGGACGGGAACACAATTTGAGCCTGCATGCGCTTGACAGGCCGCGGGATCGGATGCTCCTTCCCTGAAGGCCCGGAACGTTCCATAGGAACTGTAATGGCGCAGATCGGCATACAGAATTATCGGGGGCCCTTTCTTTGCCGGTATATGCACGGTTTTCACTTCCTGTTTCCCTCTTTACGGAAGTAATTGTCGCAAGATTCCATAACGGCCGCAAGGGCCCGCGAACCGGACCGGCAGGCGGACCTAGTGGATAGGGCAAAGGGAAAAGGCAAGAGGCGGTAAGGGCAATAACGGATCTCTGCCAAGGGACTACCTAGATTCTGCCAGTAGTCTTTCGGCGCTTCTCCAAGAGCTGCGGCCGAAAGGGGTATATCTTTGCGGAACAACCGCCAGGTTCAAGTCCCAACATAAACCCTCCCCGAGGCCACCCCGTGTTAAAGGCCGACCTGCCTCCAACCTCACCGCATTCCGGCTCAACGGAAGAGGCGAAGGAAAGGGCTGCTGCGAGCAGAACGCACAGGTCGCAGAGGAAAGAACCGTACCGCCTCTTCCGGTCATAAGGCCGATCCTCCTGTATCAAGGCCTCTTCTTGGGCTTCGCCTGCCGGGCACGCTTCCCCTCCCCATCTATAAGGACTCCCATTCCTGCCTTTCTCTTCCCGACCTTTGCCATAAAACAATAGCCCGATCTCTTTCCGGTCAAGTGAACGACCGGCGGCCCGGCAAGGGAAAGAAGAGAAATAATGGTTGCCGAAAGTTACGGATACGAATGTTTAGGATTGGGGAAGTAATCAGTCAGGCTCGCCGAGTTGCAGGTCTCGCTGCGGCGTCCTACTGCCGCCGCAAAGTAATCAGGTACGACCGGGCCAGAGGGGCTTAGCCGGAGGCCGAACCCGCATCGTATACCTGCTCCGCCCACTGAACCGATTCCCTATAGTCAGAGGCGATGTCTGTACTGTTCAGGCCCAGCTTGTCCGCCCGTAGCTGTACATCCTCCCACAGGGCCTTCTCATAGGCAAGGACCAGTTGAAGGACTTCGCCATGAGGATTACTCCCTGTGGTGAGCGCGACCCTGATGTTTCTCGAAACGTTTATCCTCTCAAGGAGTTCGAGCAGCGGCCGCCCTACGAGTACATCCAGCATGGAGAACATGCCGGTCATGAACAATTCGGGAGCTTTTTCGGCAAGGCCTATCTTCATGGCCAGGCATTCACAGAGCTTTCCTCTTATCAAAGAGGCCATGCCCACTTCCGAAGGCTTGTCCTCCCCCATGAAGGTCAGAAGGACGAGAGAAGCCCATCTTCTTACCTCGCGCTCGCCGAGGAGCGCCAGGGCCTGCATGATGGAGCCCACGGTGCTCCTTCCGAAATATGCGGAATTGATGTAGTTCAGAAGGGTAAAAGTGAGATAGGTATCCCTTCTGATGATGGTCTCCAGGCTTGGAAAATCCATGTCCGGCCTATTGATCTCGCTGAGCATGCGCAGGTAGTTGATCTTGTTACCGGGAACATTTTTGGCCGTCACTATTTGCGGCTCGCCGAAGAAGTAGCCCTGAAAATAGAGATAGCCAAGCTGCCTGGCCTCAAAGAATTCCTCCAGCGTCTCCACCTTCTCCGCTAGAAATTCTATGTTCTTCCCTTTGTACGATTTTACTATGTCTGTCCTTTGCGCAGGGGTCGCCTTGCGGAAATCCACCTTTACGATATCGGCCAGGTCGATGAACGCGCGCCCGGCCCCGTTGGCCGGATCAAAGTCATCGAGGGCAATAGTGTAACCGGCCTGTTTCAGCTCCCGGCAGATTTCCATCGTCGTTGTGTCCGCTGCCACGTTCTCCAGTATTTCGACAACGGTCTTTTCGGGATGGAGGGCGAGGGGAATCTTTTTCTTCAATAAGTCGACGTTGAAATTGATAAAAGCCTTGTTCGTACCCGTAAGCTGGGTCCCCATGACCAGGAAGGCCCCACGGACGACTTCCAGGGTGGCCGACGTTCCGTCTGCCCCATCATCGTACGCGTTATTCAAGGAGTTCCTGTAGAGCAGTTCGTATCCGAACACCTTTTGGTCGACGTCGAATATGGGCTGCCGAGCGATAAACACTTTGTCGGCGGACCCGTTCGTCTTGACCGTGCTCTTTTTCTCGCCGTTCATGGCATTTTTCACTATCCATATTATCGGCATTTCGGGCGCGGACTTAAGCCCCGCCCGCTCCCATCCGTTTTTGGTCTAGACGCCGATTTCATCACCCGGCGCACCGTCGAAAACGACGATGCACGCCTTAGGAAAAACGCCCGTCTGCCGATAAGATAGCGAGAGACTTGTAAGGAGGGGGCCCATTGGAAGAAATACACGCAAACCCGTTCATAACAGGGGCTAAACGCGTATTCAAAACAATGCTCGACATCGACCTTATCAACATGGAGCCGGTCACGAAGAGTAGCAAAAGAACGACCGCGGACGTGACCGGTGTGATGGGGTTTACCGGGGACAGGCGGGGCACGATGGCCGTCGGCATGTCCACCTCGGGGGCCATCATGATCTACAACAAGCTATTCAACGAGAAGTACAGCGTGGTGACACGGGAAATCACGGATGCAGTGGGAGAGCTGACAAACATCATTTCAGGACAGACAAGAAGAGAGCTCGAAAGCGCGAACCTTCATCTGGTCGCTCACGTACCCATGGTACTTGTTGGAAAGGACATCGCGATAATCTTCGTAACGAAAGGGGAGCTAACCACCATACCCTTCAGCTTTACCTTGAACGGGACAACCGAAGAGTTGAACCTCGACTACGTATTTGAATAAGCGATAGCTTCTGCAACGCCGGGATGCTCCATGGCATCCCGGCCGACCGGCCCACAGACATTAGCCGGCCGACAGAAGGAAAGTATCCTCGATATCGCTACTTGTCGTCTCTTTCCCGCTATAGCAAGCGGTTTTCCCGAAATAAAGCAATAGCTTATGTCACCGATACGCTTTAGACCCAAGAGCTTCTTCCGCTGTGGCGATGAGCCCGCCGATTGATATCGGTTTTGAAAGGAACCCCCGAACGCCTCCAAATCGGCCTTTGGCCTCGGCCTCGAGATCGCCCTGCCTATAAAGGAGCACAATCGGGGCGCGCGAAAAATGCAACAGTCTGCCGGCAAGGACGGAGCCCGGCATATCTCCCATGTCCTCATCGAGAATCACAAGGTCGAACCGGGAAGGCCGTTGATAAAAGGCAAGAAGTGTTTCGAGGGAGCGGTGGTACACTTCAAAGTCGTAACCGTGCTCCGTCAACGCGCTGCATACCGTGTTGATCAACTCTTCATCGTCTTCCACAAGCAAGACCAGCGGTCTCATGGGATTGCTCTCTTCTCGGGGGATCAACCCTTGATTGTTTGTTTGCGGAAAACCAGGACACGCTCACTAATATTGTTATCGGCCGAAACTATTTTACCTTAAGTTTCGGTAACTTAAATCAAAAAGACCAAGTGCCTGAGGAATCCCCATGCCTCGGCACAGCCCTGTGCCGCCGCCCCGGTTAACAATTTGGCTGGCGAGAGCATTGATTATGGGGCAGATAGGTAAAAGATTTTTATAAAGCTAGGCCAATGGCAGGAGGAAGCGTTATGCTGTTCTGGGCAACACTGTTCCTGATCATGACAATCACTTCCAGCATCCTTGGCTTCTCCGGTGTAGCGGGAGCGGCCGGCTTCATCGCGAGAGAGTTGTTCGTCGTTTTTCTGACCGGCTTTATTTTCGTCATAGCTTTTGGCATCTGGCTGGTCAGGATCCGGAGCCGGAAATGAGGATGGCCTTATCTTGACACGTACAGCCTTCCGCCCGATATTCTCTTAAGGAGACGCATATTGCATAGTGATACAGCGGTTATCGGAGCATCTGCGGGAGCCGCCGAGCAGCCGGGAATAGATAACTTTTCTCCATGACATGACAAGAACGGACGGCGCGGCCGTTTATGCTACGTACTCTTTAATTAAAATCGTCAGCGCGGAGGTTCTTATTGAGCTCTTGGAAGGTCTGGCCCGGCCGTCCTTACCCCCTCGGTGCCAACTATAGCCCAAAGGGAACGAACTTTTCCCTTTTCTCGGAAGTCGCCGAAAAAGTGGAGCTCTGCCTGTTCGACGAGTCCGGGGAAGAGACGCGCCTGGACGTTACCGAGACCACTGCCTTTTGCTGGCACTGCTGCCTGCCGGACGTAAAAGCCGGCCAGCGCTATGGCTTTCGCGTACACGGTCCCTGGGAGCCGGACAAGGGGATCCTCTGCAACCCCGCAAAATTACTCCTGGACCCGTATGCAAAGGCAGTCGAGGGGCAGGTAGACTGGAACCAGGCCGTCTTTCCCTATCGTCTCGACAAGCCGGAGGAAGGCAGGAACGAAGAGGACAGCGCCCGGTCCGTCCCGAAGTCCGTCGTCGTAGACTCTTCTTTCAACTGGGAAGAGGACCGGCAGGTCCGGGTGCCGTGGCAGGAGACCATCGTCTACGAGACCCATGTTAAAGGGTTGACGAAAAAGCACCCGGACGTACCCGAAGAAATAAGGGGCACGTACTCGGGCCTGGCCCACCCTGCCGTGATAGAGCGCCTGAAGAAACTTGGCGTTACGGCGGTGGAGCTCCTCCCCGTGCACCAATTCATCCATCAAAAACATCTGGTGGACAAGGGGCTCCGCAATTACTGGGGATATGACTCAATCGGGTTTTTCGCCCCTCACAACGAATATTCGAGCAGGGGCCAGGCCGGGCAGCAGGTCGAGGAATTCAAGCGGATGGTGAAGAGCCTGCACGGCCAGGGCATGGAAGTGATCCTCGACGTCGTTTACAACCATACGGCAGAAGGGAACCATCTCGGTCCCATGCTCTGCTTCAGAGGAATCGACAACGGCGCCTACTATCGGCTCACGCCGGACAACCCCCGTTACTACATGGACTATACGGGGACGGGGAACAGCCTCAACATGCGCCACCCCCACGTGCTGCAGCTCATCATGGACTCTTTACGGTACTGGGTTATCGAGATGCACGTAGACGGCTTCCGCTTCGATCTTGCCTCGGCCCTAGCGAGGGAACTCCACGAGGTGGACCGCCTCTCCGCCTTCTTCGACCTAATCCAGCAGGACCCCGTGGTGGGCCAGGTGAAGCTTATCGCCGAGCCGTGGGACATCGGGGAGGGAGGGTACCAGGTGGGGAACTTCCCGCCTTCGTGGTCCGAATGGAACGGGAAGTACAGGGACTGTGTCCGGGATTTCTGGCGGGGCCAGGGGTGCACCATCGCCGAGATGGCACTGCGTATCACGGGAAGCTCGGACCTGTACGAGAGCACGGGCCGGAGGCCCTTCGCCAGCATCAATTTCGTCACCTGTCACGACGGCTTCACACTGGCGGACCTCGTCTCTTACAACGAGAAGCACAACGAGGCGAACGGCGAGGACAACCGCGACGGCGAGAGCAACAACCGGTCGTGGAACTGCGGTTTTAAAGGGCCGACCGATGACGCGGGTGTGCTCGCCCTGCGGACCAAGCAGAAGAAGAGCTTCCTGGCGACCCTCCTTCTCTCACAGGGCATCCCTATGATCTCCGGGGGGGACGAGATGGGCCGCACCCAGGAGGGAAACAACAACGGATACTGCCAGGACAACGACATATCCTGGTACGACTGGGCCTCTGTCGACGAGGACCTTTTCGATTTTGCCTCCGATTTGATTCATCTTCGAAGGGACCATCACATACTCCGGCGCCGGAGATGGTTCCGCGGCGTTGTTGAAGGGACCGATGCGGCGGACATTGCATGGTTCGACCCGGCCGGCAAAAAAATGACAAAGGAAAAGTGGGAGCATACGTCCGCGAAGTCGCTCGCCGTCTTTCTCAACGGCCAGGCGATTTCAGACGTCGACGACTTCGGCCGGCGCATCGTCGATGACACCTTTTACCTCCTCTTCAACCCCCATTACGAAAAGATCACTTTCACACTGCCCGGAGACAAATGGGGCAAGGCCTGGGAAAAAATTTTCTCGACCCACGAGGGGAAATTCGCGGACAAGCGTGAAACGTACGCGGCCGGAGGCCGGTTGGACGTCGAAGGACGCTCTCTCGTCCTGCTGCAACGGGCGGACGGGAAGCCCGGAACGCGAAAACCGGACGGGGGGTTCCGCCAGGCATAGCCGGCCGTCCCGGTCCCCTTCCGGAATAAACCCGCCCCCGACCTTCGTTTCCTTTAGATGCTCCGATTTCTCCTGCATAGCACTTCTCCCTTGCGCCTGCTACCCCCGTCCACGGGTCTTCCCGCGGAAGACCCAGTACTGGTAGTTGTGGTAGACCAGGATAACGGGCGTCAGTACCACCATGACGATGAACATAAATACCAGCGTAGGGGATGACGCTGCTGCCGCGCGGAATGTGATGGGCTCATTAAGGCTCGGTATCATATAGGGCCAGAAGCCGACGGAAAGCCCAAGGAAGGAGAAGAGGATGATGGCCGTGTTCCATAGGAGCGGGGAAAGATTGTATTGTTTCAGGATGGCTCTGAGGAACATCCCAAAAGAGATCAGGGCGAACAAGGGAAAGAGGATGAGGAGAAGTTGCTCGGGCCATACATGGAGCTTTTCCGATAAGCGGGGATAGCGGAGCATCACCCAGACCCACGTGCCGGCGGATACGATACCCGCGGCAACCGAAGCGACAAGGGCACAATACCTGCCTTTTTCCGCAAGCCGTCCCTCAAGCTTCCAGACGAGGAAATTACCGCCGAGCATCGTGTAGCCGAAAAGCACGCCTGCCGTTATGAGCAGCGCGAAGGGGTTAAGCCAGTCCCAGACGCCGCCGACGAAGCGGCCGTTTTTCAGGTTTATCCCGGAGAGGAGGCCTCCCAGGGCGAAGCCCTGGGAAAGCGTCGCGGCGAGGCTCCCGATCCCGAAGGAATAGCGCCAGAAAGCCCTGTACTGGTACCGCTCTCCCAGGTCGATGCCGATGCCCCTGAAAATAAAGGCGAAGAGCATGATCGCCATAGGGATGTAGAGCGCCGAGAGAAGGATGCTGTAAAAGATGGGGAAGGCGCCGAAGAGCATGCCGCCCAGCACCACAATCCATGTCTGGTTCCCGGACCAGATCCCCTTCAGGCTGAGGATCATTTCGCTCCGGTCCTCGGGACTGCGGGTGAACAGGGATATGATGCCGACGCCGAGGTCAAAGCCGTCGGTGATGGCGTAATACAGCAGGAAGAGAACGATGAGGACGACCCACAGCTCCGGAAGGTATGTCCTTGCCGTATCTACTATCACGGAGGAGGAATGGACCATACTGCGCTACCCCTATCGACCCGTTCACTTCCGGGCCGGACCGCGGGCGATGATGAGCCGTGCGAAGACGAGAAACGCCACGAAAAGCATAAGGTAGAAAATCGCGAAGATGAAAAGCGACGAACCGACCCAGACGGGCAGCGGGCTCGCCGAATCCGACGTCCTCAAAACGCCATAGACAACGTAAGGCTGCCTTCCCACCTCACGCGTCACCCAGCCGGCCTCCATGGCCAGGTAGTTGAGCGGTGCCGCAAACATCCAGGCGATAAGCAATTTTCTTTGACTACCGACGACCTCCGGCGTCAGCCCATTCCTGTACCATGTCCAGACGCTCCAGACCATAAGAAGGGCGGAAAGGGTACCGATCAGGATCATCAAACGAAAGCCATAGAAAGGCAAAAGGATGGGCGGCCAGTCCTCGCGCGGGAAATCTTTCAGGCCCTTCACTTGTCCGGTAAGGGTCCGGGTTGTGATCAGGCTCAGGCCGTAGGGGATGTCGACGGACCATAGGTTCCGCCCGTTAGCCGGGTCGGGCCAGGCGACCACGTGCCAGGAAGAGCCTTCCCCCGGCTTGTTAGTTTCCCATTTCGATTCCATTCCCGCAAGTTTCGTGGGCTGGTAACGGTAGGCGGAACGGCCCGAGCCGTCGCCGAGGTATATCTGGAGAGGCGTAACAACCATAGCGGCCAACAGGGCGATCTTGAAAGACTTGAGGAAAAGCCCGACGTCCCTCCCTTTTAAGAGATACCAGGCGCTGACGCCGCCCACGAAAAAAAGCGTTATCTGGACGGCGGCCACCCACATATGGGAAACACCCCAGGGCATGTTCGGGTTGAAGATGGCGTCCCAATAGCTGTGGACGACGAATCCCTGTTCCTCGAAGACGCCTCCTGCGGGCGTCTGGAGCCACGAATTCCCAACCATGATCCAGAAGGCCGAAAGGGTGGCGCCGAAGGCGACCATCCCCGTTGAAAAAAGGTGCGTGCCCGGTCTCACGCGGTGCCAGCCGAAAAGCATGATACCCAAAAAACTGGCCTCGAGCATAAAGGCCATGGCCGCCTCGAAACCGAGCATGTTCCCGAAGAAGTCTCCCGCAGAGCGTGCAAAGGGCGCCCAGTTCATCCCGAACTGGAATTCAAGCGGAATGCCGGTGACGACGCCCAGTGCGGCATTGAGAAGAAAGAGGCGCGCCCAGAACCGCGCGTGACGATAATAGTCATCGTCTCTTGTCCAGAGCCAAAGGGCCTCCACGACAAAAAGAAAGATGCTGATCCCGATGATGCCGACGGGCCAGAGGATATGGAACATGGTTGTCAGGGCAAACTGGAGGCGTGAGAGCCACGTAAAATCCATGCGCGAACCTGTCTTCCGTTCCTATCCGAAGCCTATTTCGGTTCCGCTCTTTAGGGTACAGTTGTAATCTGCTGACTTCGGTTGTAAAAGTCAATCCGCCGGCGGCCGGTGCCTTCGCCCGCGCCGGAAGAGCACGGAAGAACCCCCCGTCATCCGACAGGAAGGCCTATTCCACAGCTCCCTTGATTGTAGAAATAGGCATGCCTATTATCATCTTTAGGACCTATTTTCAGGACCCTCCCCCCTGCCGTGATCTTTGTCAACGGCGGGTGGGTGAGCTTAAGCGGCACCGGGAAGACGACAATGGCGGAAAAGGATGTTTATGCGGCTCTGCCTCAGTTCATAGTCCTCGGTCTATGCCTGCTTTTCTTCGGCTATCTCTCTTATGAGATCATCCGGCCCTATCTCTCGGCGATCCTGTGGGCGGTGATCCTCGCGATCGTTTCTTATCCCCTTTACTCCGGGATCGGTCGATATGTACGAAACGAGAGCCTTGCTTCCCTCATCAATCTCATTATCATCCTTTTGTTCATCCTTGGCCCCGTTTCCTACTTTATGTACCTTTTGGTGAACGAGATCGGTGAAGTCACAGCGTACCTGCAAAAAGAGAACGTGATTTCGGGGGAATCCCCGCGGGGCTTCATAAGCCGCTTCCTGGATCCTGTCCTTTCGGCTTTGGGCCTCGGCCACAGCCGGCTGGGCCCGGCCCTGGTTGACTATATCATCAAGGCCGGTCAAAAGCTGGCCGGTCAGATACCGGGGCATGCAATGGCCGTCGTGAGCAAGCTCCTCGATCTCATCCTGGCCCTGTTCCTGCTCTTCCTCCTCCCCCAGAAGGGTCCTCGCCTCGTCAGGGCCGGATTGGAGCAAATACCTTTACCACGGGGAAACAGGGAGAAATTGAAGGAACTCGTGAGGGACATTGTAATATCGACCATCTACGGCACGATCTTCAGCGCGGTCGCCCACGGTCTGCTGGGGTTCATCGTATTCTGGTTAAGCGATGTACCGTCCCCGGTGCTACTCGGCGTGACTGCGGGGCTTTCAGCTTTGATCCCCCTTTTCGGTTCCGCCATAGTTTGGGTGGGAGCGGTCGTTTATCTCCTCGTCATGAACAGGATAGTCGCCGCCGTTGTCGTTCTCGCCGTAGCCTTTGCAGGTACGCAGGCCATCGAGCAGCTTCTCAGGCCATGGCTCGCTAAAGGCCAGGCGAAAATACCCTTCGTCATAGTCTTCTTGGGCATCCTCGGCGGGGTGAAACTTTTCGGCTTCGTCGGCTTCGTCCTGGGTCCTCTGGTCCTCGCCATTTTCGTCGCCCTCCTTCAATTTTTGAAGACAATGAGAAGCGAGACCCGGCCATCCGGGGATACGCCGTGAAACGCATCTTTTCGCTGCCTGCGAGTCCTTTCATCGGGCCGGCTTTTTGACCTTGGGGAATCTTACTTGCCCGGGAGAGGACACTCTCAAAGCCAATGGGAAAGAAGACGGGAGAAGGTTTCCTTGACCCTGCTCCCGGCGGACCTTCGCGACCAACTCTCCTTGGTGATCCCGTCGGAGACGGCCAGATCCCTCTCGAACAGGCCCTCCAACTCGTTGGCGAAGGTCGTCCCGATCACCATGACGTTGATCTCATTGTTGCGCGCGAAGCTCCAGAGGTCCAGGTTTGTCGATCCTACGGTAGACCAGACACCGTCGATAACGGCTGTCTTCGCGTGCACCATTCTGTCGCGCCTCTCATAAATTTTGACCCCCGATTCGAGAAGGTCCTCGTAGCGGGAGCGGCCTGCGTAAAAGGCAAGGGTCTCGTCGCTGGAACCCGGAACTATTATCCTCACTTCAACTCCCCTTTCGGCTGCATCGGTTATCGCCTTCATTATCTGACGGTCAGGCACGAAGTAGGGGGTAGTCAGGTCGATTGAATAGAGAGCGTTCTGGAGGGCCGCCACATACATGACGTAGGTGAGCCGGTGAATCTCGCCGGGAAAGCTGGGTATCACCTCGACGAGCGATCTCCCTTTGGCTTCAAGGCGGGGGAAGTAGTCCCGGTCAGCCAGGGGAGGCCCTTTCTGGTGTTGCCACGTCTCGAGGAAGGCATGCTGGAGCTCGGCCACGGCCGGTCCTTCTACCAGGACGTCCGTATCGCGCCAACCCTCCCCCGAGCTGCTGCCCGAGCTGATCGGCGAGGAAGGACGGGAATAAACGCCGCTGACATTTACCCCTCCGGCAATGCCCACCCTTCCGTCAACAACGAGCACCTTCCGATGGTCTCGCTGTGTCACCCTGAGTCTTTTCTTGAGCTTAAGGGGGTTCACCGGGTTGAACTCAAGGACGTTCACGCCGCTTGCCCGTAAACGCTGAAAAAAATCGGGCGCGGTATGCAGCGAGCCGACCGAGTCGTATATGAGGTTCACCTGCACCCCTTCGGCCTGTTTCTGCACGAAAAGATCGGCGAACTTCCTCCCGATCTCGTCATCGCTGAAGATGAAGGTCTCGAAATTTATACTGTTCCGCGCCGATGTCATCGCCTCGAACATGGCCTTGTAAGTAGCCGGTCCATCAACCAACAGGGTTATTTTGTTCCCGCTGGTCAGCGGGTGTCCGCTCAAGGACTCCATGAGCCTGGTGGTCTTTTTTATCAGGTCGGCGGAATGGGCCCCTTCCGCTTCCCTGCCGAGGAGCGCCCTGGCCCGGCCGGGCGGCAGCTTACCCTTGGTCCCTACCACCTCAGGTGTGCCTTGGCCCGCGGCCCGGGTAAGGGCGGCTACATCGGGAAGGGGCGATGTTGCGCATCCCGCGGCGAGAAGAAGGCAGAGGGACAAAAGAGCGAGAAACCACCTCAAGGACGGTAGAAAAGCAGAAGCGGCCATACTAGAAATGCTAAATACTTAAGGTTGAGATGCCAAGGGCGTGACAGGCTTTTTCTGCCGCGTGCCGCCTGAGGGTCCCGGGTTATCGTGCAGGAGCGGCTGTAGTCCGCAGCTCCCGGGAATAGCTATTTGCAGCCGTTTCCGCCGTCAGCCTTGACCTCGAAGAAGGCAAGGACGAAGAACAGGACGAGTGATGCGAGCTTGCTCACAACGTCTTCTTTTGATTGGTTGGGCTCATCCATTTCGACCTTCCGGGTAAATGTTCCGTAGCAACCGGGAGCCCTTTCGTTAAGCAGGGCCCCGGGCGGTTTTTTGTGTATCGGAGAGGAGCGGACATAGCAGCCTTTTCCCTTAGTTCCGCTGCTCGGCCGCATATCTGTTTATTCTTATCCCGAAAGGCCGGTTCAATATCCTAAGGGCGGCGTAACACGCCACGCACTGCATCATTTGGTTTGACATCAGCGCCATGCAGTCGTCGCTTCCTTTCCTGCACTTTCGCATCCGGCATGTCTGCCTCACGTCTTCTTCATCGAAGACGAGAGAGATCATGCCTTCCCTTATGACGGGAACTCTCATAGCCCCTCCTTTCCGGCGCTAAAAAGCGGCGCCTGCGCTCCTGCCTGCCCGGATCGGCATGTGCCTCAAAACCGGAAGGTAGATGTTCATGCTTATCTCTTTCGCTCGCAGGCCCATCCTGAAGCACCCATTGTGTCTCTCAACTATATCCCTGACACTGGAAAGGGGGCGCAGAGCGCTACCGTATCCGGGGCCCTTAACGCATATCCTCTCCCCCCCCTGGCTGCCGCATGGAAAGAGAGAAGCGCGCACCCGTTACTCGTCCTTTCGGAAACAAGACGCGGGTCGAGGGGCAAGAGAGTGGTGAGCACCGTAACGCTTCCGCCCGGCACAAGGCGGTTCGCGCATTCGACAAGGGTGAAAAACATTGCCGCTATCTGGTCAGGGTCCCCCATGACTAGCAGCACGCTGCTCCCGAGAGCCGTCCGAAGCCTGCTCCTTTCGGCCGGAGAAAGCAAGCCGATGAGGCGCCCGATGCAGGTGTTCACGTCAAGGGGCTCCAGTCTTGCGGGCCTTCCGGCCACGTCAGCCATTTCCCGGCTGGTGGAACGTACCTTCCAGCCCCCTTCCGACCCCTTATTTTCTTTGCCGTTTATCCGTACGCGTATTTTCATAGATCGCTCCTTATTCTTTTTCTTTGTGCGGGCCTAAACCTGCCCCCTTTCTCTCCCTGAAGCCCGAAGCTTGGCTCTCGCGCGGGACTTACAGGGAAGCGGCCATCGAAGACCAGGGACTGATGTGAAGATCAGGAAAGAGCGGGGGGGCCTCGGTAGGGATAGACATAGACGACGAACGATTCGCCAAAAGGCACCGCTGCGTCGGGGACGAGATAAGCGGGTTCTCCTGAGAACAATGGGTCATCGACGCAGCTGACCAGGGCAACCGAGTCGCTCGTGTCCTCGGCCTGTACCTGATTTCTCAGGGAGCTTGTTTCGACCGTTATAAGCTTTTTTGCGGGCAGCAGCGCGAGCAGCACTACGAGAATGATGGCGAGACCGAAGGACGCCCGCAGGAGACGGTTAGCCATCGAGGAGCATCTTTTCATCTGTTGTACCTCCCCGTGCACAAGAAAGTTCAAAGCAACGTTCGTGCCGTAACGGAAACTATCCGCAATTACGCGATATCAGAACGTTTCTCACTCTTCCCATGCCTGCCCAAATCGACAAAAGTGTCGGTACTCAGCGGCAAAGCACGACCGGATTGTCGGATCGTGGGACTTGGAGATGCTTATCATTGCAGGTCGGAAGACCCGCCTGGGCCGACCGGATACGGAAGTTCTGGGCAAGCGGGCCCACATACCGGCCTGCCGGAGGCCGGATAGAACCGGTGCCGTTTCGTTGAGGAGAACAGCTGCCCCTTCCCGTCCTACCCGTACCGGCCCATGAAGAACTGATAAAAGTAGGCAAAGACAAGGCCGAAGATGACCTGGTTCACAAGGCCGGCGAGAAAGGCCCATCCACCGAGGAGATTTGTCATGTAGAGGCCGGGTGCAGGTACCCTGCCCGCTTGAATACCGATGTGAACCGCGGGAAGGAAACCAACGAGAAGACCCACGACCAACCATTGGACTATGCCGAAGATCAGTCCGCACAGATAGCTGGGCCACCCGATTCCTACCGACCAGAGGTCGGCGTAGATGAGGCCGAAGATAACGCCGCCGGCAAAGAGAAGAAAGAATCCAAGCCTTATATTCTTGGTTCTCGTGAACATCGTGCCGAGGTAATGTTCCATGCCCATGAGGTTCATCGTCGAAAGCCGCGTCGTTACAAAACAAACGAACGTGGCGACGAGACCGGCGATGATGGCACCAGGAAAGCTCATCTCTCTATTACCCCTGCGATTAACTTATGTGTTTATCGGCACGCTTTCAAGGCAAAGTGGCTCCCCGCGCTCAGGTTCATTTCCTGAGCGCTCGATCCCGGCTTCCTGCTTTCTTTTTCTTGCAACGACCCGGCCGGATGTATAGGTTTTATCATGTGGCTGGGGTTGGCCGGATTCACAATTTTCACACGGAGCAAACAGTAAGGCGTTAGGGAGGAACACCTCCGTAAATGACGAGATTCTCCCGCCGTCAATTTCTGAAGACGTTGGGCGTTGCAGGAACAGCGGCTCTCACCGGCTGCTCGAAGCCGGTCCGCCTTCTCATCCCTTACGTGATCCCGCCCGAAGACATCGTCCCCGGTGAAGCCACGTGGTACGCGAGCACGTGCAGGGAGTGTCCGGCCGGCTGCGGCATGCTCGTGAAGAACAGGGACGGCCACCTCATCAAGGTCGAGGGCAACCCGCAGCACCCGGTGAATGCGGGCAGGTTGTGCCCCAGAGGGCAGGCGTCCGTCCAGGGGATCTATAATCCGGACAGGTACACCCAGCCGATCGCAAGGGACGGGCAAGGCGGACCGGTGCGGCCCGTCTCATGGGAGGAGGCTCTCAGGAAAGCCGCGGACGGACTGAGAGGGGCCGGGAAGAAACGGGTGGTCTTCATGTCCCACCTCATGACGGGCGCCGAGCAGGACCTTGCCCAACGGTGGGTTGATGCCCTCGGCGGAACGTACCTCATCTACGAACCCTTTGCCTACGAGTCTCTCAAGAAGGCGAACGAGATCGTCTTCGGTACAGACCGGATACCGGACTATCGCATCGACCAGGCAGATTTCCTGATATCTTTCGGGGCGGATCTCCTTGAGACGTGGATTTCGAACGTCCGGTTCGCCAGGCAATTCGCCGCTTTCCACGAGCCTAAGCAGGACCGAAAGAACCTGTTCGTCTATGTCGGTCCCCGGCTTTCCATGACGGCGGCCAATGCGGACTACTGGGTACAGGCGCCCCCCGGGACTCAGCGCTATGTGGCCCTTGGCCTTCTGAGCCTACTCGCCAAGCAGGGGGCAATGAATATGCAGGGAGCAGGCCTTCCGGCAGGTATTTCAGACTTCACACCGCAGGTCGTCGAGTCAAGAACGGGGGTAAAAGCGGACCTTTTGAGGACTATCGCGCAGCATTTTTCGAGGGCCCGGAAGCCTCTCACGCTCGCACAGGGTATGTCCTTTCAGGACCCGGATGCACTGGAAACCGCCGTCGCCGCCAACCTGCTTTGCGCAGCGTCCCCGGGCAGCAGACAGCTCCTCGATTTTTCAAACCCTGTGTCCCTAAGCGAGGTCGCGCCTGCTTCGGATATTAAGGCACTCATCGACCGCATGGCGGGAGGAGAAATCGGGGCTTTCATATTCTACCACGCAAACCCCGTTTACAGCCTGCCGGCGTCCTGGGGAATCGAAAAGGCCCTTGCCAACGTCCCCGTCGTGATAAGCCTTTCCAGTTTTCCCGACGAGACTACGCGGCTGGCGACCTTGGTCTTGCCGGCCGACACGTTTCTCGAATCCTGGGGGGATTACAGCCCCCGAACAAACGTGACGGGCCTCTTGCAGCCGGCCATGGGGCGCCTTTTCAATACAAGGGCTCTCGGGGATATCCTTCTTTCAATGGGAAAGGCCACTGCGGGAGCGTCGAAGTTTCCCGAGAAAGACTTCTACGAAGTCCTCAAGAAGTCATGGGAACAGAAAGCCGAAGGACTCGCCGGTGGGAAGTCGGCTGAGGCATTCTGGCTGCAAAGTCTCCAGCGGGGAGGGATCTGGAATGAGGGGAAAGGGCAGACGTCGGGGCAGGGAAAGCAGAGGTCCTTCACTTTTTCTGCGCCGGGCGGAGAACCGGCGGCTGAGAAAGCGAAGACTTTCGATCTCTTTATTTACCCTACGATCCAGTTCTTCGACGGGCGCCTCGCAAACCGCCCCTTCCTCCAGGAGATGCCCGACCCCGTCACCATGATAACGTGGGACGGTTGGGTCGAGATCAATCCGGGGACTGCGAAAAAATTGAACATCGAGAAGGGTAACGTTATCGCTATCCGGGCAGGCACAAGGACGATCGAGGCCCCGGCCTTTCCTTACACGGGTATCCCGGCCGGAACGCTTGCGATGCCGATCGGCCACGATCACGCGTGGAGCTTCGGCAGGTATGTCGAGAACGGAGCGTCGGGGAACCCCCGGGACCTTGTGGAGGGGCAGATCGACAAAGCAGGCGGACTCGTCCTGACGGTGCCGGGTGTCACGATCGAGAAGACGGGCCGTTTCGTTGCCGTTGCCAACGCGGACGGCTATGCCTACCAGCATGGCCGCAGGATAGCGCAGAGCATCACCCTGAAAGATTACAGCGACACCCTGGGAGAAGCACCTGAGATCACACTTCCCCTGCCTTCGGGATGGAGCAAAGAGAGGGACTTCTATCCGGCGCACGAGCATGTCGGCTACAGGTGGGGCATGGTAATCGACCTCGACCGGTGCATCGGCTGCCAGGCGTGCGTGGTCGCCTGCTATGCCGAGAATAACGTGGGGCTCGTGGGAAAGAGGAACATGCTCATGGGGCGCGGGATGTCCTGGCTCCACATCGAGCGCTATTTCGAGCCGGAGCAGCCTTTTGTCCGTTTCCTGCCTATGTTGTGTCAACACTGCGATTCCGCACCTTGTGAGTCGGTCTGTCCGGTATTTGCTCCCCACCACGACCCGGAAGGTATCAACAACCAGGTCTACAACCGCTGCATAGGGACACGCGACTGCAATGAGAACTGTCCATGGAAGGTGCGCAGGTTCAACTGGTTCACGTGGAAACATGACCATCCACTTGAATGGCAGCTTAACCCTGACGTCACCGTCCGCCAAAGGGGCGTGATGGAAAAGTGCTCCTTCTGCATTCAGCGGGTCGTCCAGGCAAAAGCGGTTGCGACGAGCGAAGGCCGGAAGGTCAGGGACGGGGAGTTCACGACGGCCTGCGCCCAAACATGCCCGGCTGACGTGATTACCTTCGGCAACCTGATGGACCCGGAAAGCCGGGTCTCGAAGCTCTTGAACCAGGCAAGGGGTTACCAGGTCCTGGGGAGGCTGAATACGAAGACCGCCATAATTTACCTGAAGAAGATCACGCAGGAGATATGATGCCTGAAATAGAACCGGATCTTGACGTGAAGTTCGAGGACGTGGACCGGCAGGTACTCGGGACCCTCTGGAGGCCCTCGCTTGTCTTCTGGTTCGTGGCCTTCCTGTTGTTCCTCGGTTTTTCCTACGGCCTTGCCGCCTGGGGTTATTTAGTGGCGACGGGCATGGGGTCGACGGGCCTTCGTCCGCCCGGTGTCATGTGGGGTATCTTTCTCGGCAACTTTGTTTTCTGGATAGGCCTCGCCCACTCGGGGACTCTCATCTCCGCCATCCTCTACCTCTTCCGGGCCCGCTTCCGCACCTCCATCAACAGGAGCGCCGAGGCGATGACCATGATCTGCATCATGATGGCGGCCTCTTACCCGTTGATCCACCTCGGCAGGAGCTGGATCTTCTATTGGCTTTTCCCCTACCCGGATCAAAGGCAGATATGGCCCGATTTCATTTCGCCCCTGATGTTCGATTTTCTCGCCGTCTCCACCTATTTCACGGTGAGCCTCATCTTTTGGTACACAGGGCTTGTGCCAGACCTCGCGATAATACGCGACCGCACCGTAGGTCTGGGGCGCAGGATCTACGGGTACTTCGCCCTTGGCTGGACGGGGTCGGCCAGTCAATGGCACCATTACGCCACCTCCTACCTTCTCATAGCAGGCCTCGCAACTGCACTCGTGATCTCCGTGCATACCGTCGTCTCCTGGGACTTTGCCCTTCCAATCCAGCCCGGGTGGCACAGCACCATCTTCCCGCCTTATTTCGTCGCGGGGGCGATCCATTCCGGTCTCGCGATGGTCCTTACCCTGCTCGTGCCCATGAGGCGTATTTTTGGCATTCAGAACATAATCACCAACCGGACCCTGGAGCTGATCGCCGAGACGACTCTCCTTACGGGCGGCATCCTGGGCTACTCTTACGTGATCGAGCATTTCATGGCGTGGTACAGCGCTAACGTGTTCGAGCACCAGACGTTCGTCTTCAGGGCGACCGGCTATTACGCCTGGATCTTTTGGCTCGTCGTCTTCTGCGCGATCATCTGCCCCCTATTTTTCTTCTTCAGGGGGATACGCACCTCGCCCATCTGGCTTTTCGTTATTTCCATTCTCATCAACATCGGCATGTGGTGGGAACGCTTCGTGATCGTCATCCAGTCCCTCGCCCAGAACTACCTCCCTTACCAGTGGGGCTTCTACTGGCCGAATTGGGTCGAATTGGCCTGGACGCTCGCGACTTTTTGTTTTCTTCTTTTGGCATTCATGCTTTTCGCCAAATTCCTGCCTTCTGTTCCGATAGCCGAGGTGAAGAAGGAGGCGGGCATGCCCATGCACAAAGGAGGGCTCTACCGTGAAGAGTGACGAGCTCGTGCTCGCCCTTTTCCCCTACGTCGACCAGTTCCTTTCCTGTCTCAGGACATTGAAGGATCGCGGGTATTCCATAGCGCGGGTCTTCTCGCCGGTCCGCCTTCCGGAGATGCAGGACATTGTCACGCCTAAGCCGAGCGTGACCCGCGCGTTTACGCTTTTGGGCGGCATTATAGGCGGCACGGGGCTTGTCGGTCTCGCCTGCTACGCGCACCTCCGCTTCAAGCTGATCGTATGGGGAAAACCCATCCTGCCCTGGATACCATGGGTCGTGGTGGCCTTCGAGGGGACGATCCTCTTCGCTTCCCTTTTCGCCTTCGTCTCCTGGGTATTCAAGTCCGGACTGCCCCAGCCGGGTACCGATGCCGGCTACGAGACTGCTTTCTCAGGCAGCAAATTCGGCATTCTCGTGAGTGTGGCTTCCGACAGGACGGCGGAAGTGGAAAGACTTCTGAAAGAAGAGGGCGCCGAGGAGGTGCGTATTGGCGCCGCCTGATGACAGAGACATCTATCCGGGGATGCCCGTGAGCTGGCTAGTGATTTCCGCAGTCCTCACACTCATAGGCGCCGCCGCCTTTCTGTATGGCGCCATGGGCAAGAATGCGCTCAGGGCCTGGCAGGTCTTCACCGTGAACTACGTTTTCTGGGCGGGCCTCGCTTTCGGTGCCGTCCTCTTTTCTGCGGTCCTCAATCTTTCCAAGGCAGTATGGGGCAGGCCGATAAAGCGCCTGGCGGAGGCCTTCGGCGCCTACCTCCCCGTTTCCTTTCTCCTGTTCTGGGCTTTTCTGGCTGGGAAAGAGATAATTTTCCCATGGATAACAAAACCCGTCCCCGAAAAACAGGCCTTCCTGAATGCGCCGTTCATGTTCGCTAGGGAAGGTGTCTGCCTCCTCGCCCTTACCGTTCTCTCTCTTTTGCTCGTCTACTACTCTGTGAAGGCCGACAGGGAGTGGTTGAAGAACGGCAGGCCGGAGATAAGGACGGAATATCCCTGGTCGGGCCTTTTTCGCTCCCAGTGGCGTTTTTCTCCCGTCCTGCCGGCGGCGTACGCCTTTATCCTCTCCCTTCTCGCTATCGACCTCATAATGAGCCTGAGCAGCGAATGGTACAGCACCCTCTTCCCCGGCTACTACTTCATTGCGGCTTTTTACTCCGCCGTAGTAGCCATCTACCTGTTCGTGCTGCTGGCGAAAAACCGCATCGGCCTGGACAAATATCTTTTTCCGCGCCAGTTGCACGACATGGGCAAGATGACTTTTGGTTTCGCCATCTTCACCGGCTATCTGTTCTACGCGCAATTGCTTGTAATCTGGTACGGAAACCTGCCGGACGAGACAAAATTCGTCATCCTCCGGACGAAGCTCGACCCATGGAAGGGGTGGGCCTGGGCTGTCCTCTTCATGGTGTTCGTCATCCCGTTCCTAACCTTGCTCAGCAGAAAGATCAAGATAAAGCGCGTTCCGATGATCGTGCTGACCCTCGTAATATTGGTCGGCCTATGGATGGAGAGATTTCTCCTTGTCGTGCCGTCGCTTTGGGAAGGCCGGTCGGGGATTCCTTTCGGAGTTCTGGAGGTCCTTGTCTCCGCGGGCTTTTTCGGGCTGGTGTGGCTTTGCGTGACGGTGTTCCTGTTTCGCGTACCTGTCCTCCCCGTGTCGGACCCTCTGTTCCATAAATTCCTCAAAGAGGGCGAAGGGAGCCTGAAACCTTGAGAAACGAAAGAGTCAGTCAGGGAATGGGTGGATCGTGGTTGGGTTGATGATATGACCGACACAGACGAAAAGACAGCCGGCAGACCTACGATGAAGGGGGGGTACCTGTGGATAGGTCTGGGAGGCCTTCTCTTCGCGTTCCTCTTCTTTTTCTACGGCGCCGTCCCGGCTATGAGGGTGGGGCCGGAGCAGCCGATCCCTTTCAGCCACCGCGTCCATGCCGGCGTAAAACAGATCGATTGCCACTTCTGTCACCCCTATGTGGAACGCTCACAGAACGCTGGTTTACCGGCCGTGGAGAAGTGTTTCTTCTGCCACGATTACGTGATACCAATGCATCCCGAGATAAAGAAGGAAAAGAGTTTTTACGATTCGGGGAAACCCGTGCCGTGGAAACGCGTCTTCTGGGTCCCGGAGTTCGTCTTCTTTCAGCATCGTCCCCACGTGTCCTGGGCGCGACTGGACTGTTCCCACTGTCATGGGGACGTTAGAAGTATGGACAGGCTTCCCAGGGTGGAGTTCGAGATGGGGTTCTGCATCACCTGCCATAAGAAGATGAACGCCCAAACCGATTGCTGGCTGGGGTGCCACAGATGAAAACGGCGGGGAACGGGTTAACGGGTAATGAAATGGGATATTCCGGGCCGGCGTACAGAACAGTCGCCGGCTTCTTTCTCTCTTCGGCCGTCTGGTTTGTCGTCTTTGCCCTCGGCGGCTTTATCCTCGCCTCCTGGATGGTAGCGCCCGACCTCTTTCTATACAAGAACATACCATGGCTCGTCTTCAGCCGCGTGAGACCCGTCCACACGAACGGCATGATTTTCGGGTTCGTCGGCTCCGCCCTCATGGGTGCCATGTACTACTATGTGCCGCGCCTCGTCCGCGCCCCCCTCTACAGCCCCTTTCTGGGCCGGCTTACCATGTGGATATGGAACCTCGCCGTTATATCGGGGAGCGTGACCCTTCTCCTGGGCTACAGCCAGAGCAGGGAATACGCCGAGTATATATGGCCGGTCGACATCCTGGTGCTCCTTGCCTTCGCCGCCACCTTCTGCAACCTGTTCATGACCGTCCGTGCGAGACAGGAAAAAATACTCTATGTCTCGGTCTGGTATGCCCTCGCCACCCTCATTTTTATCTGGTGGATCTACTTTTTCGGCAATGCGGTATGGCATCCGGATACGGGCGCTATCACCGGCATGGCGGACGGCGTCCTCGCCTGGTTCTACGGTCACGGCATAGTAGGTCTCTTCCTCACCCCCCTGGCCATCGCGGCCTCCTATTACATCATCCCCATCGTGAGCGGAGCGCCCCTCTTCAGCCATACGGTCTCGCTCGTCGGCTTCTGGTCCATCCTCATATTCTACCCCCACATCGGCGGGCACCACCTGCTCCAGACGCCCATTCCCACGTGGCTTAAGGTGGTATCAGTCACTGGGTCGGTGGGCATGCTCCTACCCGTGCTGGCCGTTCTCGTCAATCTGTGGCTGACAATGAGGGGCCGCTTGAGTGCACTCCACGCGAATGTGGGGGGGAAGTGGGTTTTTGCCGGCCTCGTCTGGTACCTGATCGTCTGTCTGCAGGGACCCTTCCAGTCCCTCCCGACCATTCAGCGGGTCACACACCTTACGAACTGGGTGGTAGGCCACTCGCACATTGCGGTGCTCGGATTCTCGGGGTTCATAGGCATTGGAGCGATGTATTTCCTCATCCCCCGTCTGACCGGAAGGCCCCTTTACAGCACGAAGCTGGCAGACATTCAGTACTGGCTGGTCCTGATAGGACTCGGCGGCTTCTGGCTTTCTCTCACGGCAGTCGGCCTTATCCAAGGGAACGGCTGGCTGAACGGCGAAACGGTCTACCGGATGCTTCCCGAGCTGCACCCCTATTTCATCTTCAGGCTTATGTTCGCAATGCTCATTTTGATCGGGGCTTTCATCGGCCTTTACAACATTTGGATGTGCCTGCGGGGAGGACGTTCGGCAGGAGGGGAAGAGGAATTATGAGAATGTCGGTGGGGCTCATTATCATAGGCGGACTCATCGTGTTCGGCGCCGTCCTCCTCATCTCGGTCATCCTCCCCTGGACAACCATAACCGAGAGGCCCAGCCCGATATTCCGGCCAAGGACCGCTCTGGAACAAGAAGGGCGCAAGATCTATATCGCGAACGGCTGCACCTTCTGCCATACCCAGTTTGTCCGCTACATCGACTGGGGGCACGGCGCGGAGCGCATAGCCAGGGCGGGGGACTATGTGGCCGACCAGCCCCATCTCCTCGGCTCTGAAAGGACCGGCCCCGACCTCTCTCAGGAGGGAGGGGAAAGACCCGATGACTGGCATCTCGCCCATTTCACGAACCCCCGATTCACGAGTCCCGAGTCGATCATGCCCGCCTTCGAGTTCCTCGGTTTCGAGAAGATAAAAGCCCTTATCGCTTACAAGCAGTCCCTTGGCTTCAAGATGGCGGACCTCAGGGTCAGCCGCCAGCAGTACTGGAAGAAGCAGGCGACCGCGGCCTACCGGTCAGGGCCGGACAAGAACGTCGACTGGCTCCATTCATGGGTGCCCGGCGGATGGAAAACCCTGCCGAACCCCTATCCTACCACGGACTCGAGCCTCGCGCAGGGAAAGCGCATATACGAGAGCTTCTGCATAGGGTGCCACGGCCCCATCGGGGATGGCATGGGGCCCGCCGAGCGTTTCCTCTATCCTCCGCCCCTCAACTTCACGATACTCAAGGGCAGGGGCATAACTGGAGGCATACTTTACTACCAGATCATGAACGGAATCACAGGTACGGCGATGATGTACTTCAAGAAGGACCTCGAGTCCGAGAAGATCTGGAACGTCGGCGACTACGTTGCCGTGAGCTTTATCGGTGAATCGGACGCAGGCAAGCCGCCCAAGGGCATACCCGCGTCATACGAGGTCTCGCAGGGGGTGAAATAGTGCTGTGGGGTCTTCTTCCATGGTTTTCCCTGATGGCCGCCGGTCTCGTCGCAAGCGTCGTGCTTCTCTTCTGGGGCTACAGAAGCGGCCAGTTTGCGGACCAGGAGCGGGCCAGGTACCTTCCGCTGCGGGGCGAAACGGCGCGGCCGCAGTACCGGGAGCGATCGGGTGTCGCTCCCGAGGTGTACGCCCTTACGGCGCTCATGGCAACCGCCGGCGTTGCCCTTGCGGTAACCCTGGGTATTGCAGTCTTGAGATGATACGGGGCTAGGATGCGTTTCTTTTTCCTTCAGGACTACCAGCATTGGCTCCTTGCGGTGTTTCTCGGGCTCGCGCTCGTGATCCTCGTCTACCTCGCGTTCAGAAGCTACGGGTATTCGAGTGAACGCGCCGACGAGAAGGCGAGACAGGAATTCAACTATCCTGACGGCCTCAAGGGAACCAATTTTCCTACACCGCCGTTTATCCTTTTTTTGTTTTTCGGCTTCGTTATCTGGGCGATCTTCTACGTGATCTTCATCGGTATTCGGTCCGGGCCGTTCTAACGCCGAGGTTGAAGATGGAAGAATGGGATATGAAGGAAGGACAGAAAAGACCGGAGGGAGGTTGGCTCAAGACCGTGCTTCTCGGGCTCGGTCTTGCAATTATTTCGCTCTTCAGAAAGGGGCCGGCCGTTACAGGAATAGAGGCCGAGCTTGAAGAGGAACGTAAAATAAGACGAATGATTTTACGCGGTTGGATAGTCGTTTGCGCCATGTCTGTGCTTTTCGTGGCATACGGATTCCTGGCTTTTTTTATCGTCGGCGATAAGGGACCGCCCGACTGGGACTACGGCAGCGTACCGGATGTACCGGCCCAGTCCGTCTACTCCACCTATCCCTACAGTGAGCACGCAGGTCCACCCGAGCCGCAGCATGTCGATCAGAGGCCGGCAGGTGTCGGGACGGGGGTATCGGGAGAGGGAAAAACTCCACTGCCCGAGAAGGGGCCCGAATAGGAGAGGAAGACAGGTGAGAGCCGAGCGTATGATAAAACGAGTTGGATTTTGCCTGCTGCCTTTTTTCGTTCTGATCGCTTACGGATGCGACTATGCGCGCATGCGGGACCAGGAGTCCGTACGCACGTACAAAAAAGAGATGCCGGCGGCAGACGAAAGGACGGTTCCCGTCCAGGATGGCTTTCAGGCGCTCCTGACGGCCGAGCCGAAAACCCTCAAAAACCCTTTCCCCCTCGGTAGCGGGCCTATCGACCGGGGGAGGCAGGCATACGGGTATTTCTGTGTTCCATGCCATGGGCCTGATGCGAACGGTATGGGTACCGTCGGGCAGAGCTTTTCACCCCTTCCTGCAGACCTGACCTCTCCCGATGTGCAATCGCAGGGAGACGGGGAGCTTTACGCGAAGATCAGGCTGGGCTACTCCCGCCATCCCCGGCTCTATACGACCATATCGGAACCCGACACCTGGGCTGTAGTCGATTACATAAGATCCCTGCGAGGGAAGAAATAGGTGGTGAGGCGGACCGGCCAGGCGCTAAACAACGGAGACGAGGCCGCACTTTCATCCAAACATCCCCGGCCCGCCGAGGCGTGCGCCCTTTGCGGCCTTCCTTTAGGAAGGGGGGCAGTCGGGAAAAATTTCGTCTCCGACAATCTTCATTTCTGCTGTCACGGCTGCCAGCAGGTATTTCTTCTCCTTTCAGCGGCCTCAGGCGTTTTACCCGAAAATTTCCGGGAGACGGAGCTCTACCGGGTATGCGTCGAATCGGGCATCATTCCATCGCCCTCGGCCGGTTCGCAGTCGTCGCCCCCGAAAGACTTGGGTCCCGTCCCTCCTCTCGAGCTCTCCTTCATGATTGAGGGGATGTGGTGCCCTTCCTGCGCCTGGCTGATCGAAGAAGTGCTCCGCCGAACGACCGGCGTTGTCGCCCCGAAAGCCTCCTTTGTCTCCGACCGCCTGCATCTCGCCTATCTTCCCCACGTCGTTTCCCCCGATGAAATCGTCGAGCGGATAGGAAGGCTCGGATACCGGCTGACCACACGGGAAAACGCCGGGATCGATCATGGGAAGAAGGACTATATGCCCCTCGCCGTTTCTGCATTCCTCACCTGCAATATTATGATGGCTTCCGTCGTCTTTTACGGCCTGGTCACCCTGCCGGAGGCCGTGGTCAGAAGCTTCTCCTACCCGGTCCTTGTGATGGCGTCCGTCGTGCTTTTCTACGGCGGGCTGACTATCTTCAAACGCGGATTTGCCTCGCTGCTTTACCGCGCGCCCGGCATGGATACCCTCGTTTCTTTCGGGGCCCTCTCCGCCTATGTCTATAGCCTGGCGCGCATGGCGGTAGGCGCTCTCGACCTCTACTTCGACACCGCCTCCATGCTCGTCACCTTCGTTCTTTTCGGGAGGTACATGGAAACTCGGGCACGCCAGCACATTCGAACGGGGATGGCAGACCTCTACGAGATCGCACGTAACAAGGTCAGGACCATGGACGGAAGATGGGTGCGGGCGGATCTGATAAAGCCCGGAGAAAGCTTCATCGTCGCTGAAGGCGAGAGAGTGCCTGTGGACAGCCGGGTTATCGGCGGAATCGGGACGCTGGATGAATCCTTCCTGACGGGGGAATCGGTGCCGAGGCTGGCGGGGCCTGGTAACAGTCTACTGGGTGGAAGCACCGTCAGGCACGGTCAGGTAACACTGGAGGCGACCGCGACGGCGGAAGAAAGCCTCGTCGGACGGATGGCCGCCAACATCGAAGAAGCGCTCGAGAGGAAGGGCGCATACGAGCGCTTTGCTAACAAGATCAGCCGTTTCTTCGTACCCGTCGTGCCGGCCGTTGCCGCCTGCACAGGTGTCCTCATCCTCCTGTCGGGGGCGTCGGGCGGCCAGGCACTCCTTCGGGCCCTGACGGTGCTTCTCATTGCATGTCCGTGCACCCTGGGCATCGCGATTCCCCTCGCGAAGGTGGCCTCTGTCGACCTTGCCCGCAGAATCGGTGCGCTCGTCCGAAACCCGGAAGCCTTTGAGCGGATGCACACCATCGACACTGTCCTTTTCGATAAAACGGGGACGCTGACTGAGGGGAATTTCTCCCTGCATGGGTTAATCCACAGAGGAGGCGACGAGAGATCCATATTTTCCCTGTTGGCGTCGGTGGAAGTCCATTCGCGCCATTTTATAGGCAAAGAGATCGTCCGTGAGGCCAGGGTAAGAGGCGTGAGGGTAATCTCAACGGATGCCTTCGAGACGTATGAAGGGCTCGGCGTGAAAGGGACCGTCGGGGATCGAGACGTTTATATCGGAAACCGGGGCCTTTTGGCCCTGCACGCCATCAAGTTGGAGGCCGCCCTGGATGAGGAAGCGGAAACCTTGGAAAAGAAGGGAAATACCTGCGTATTCTTCGCGTGGGATGGTATGGTGCGGGGTATTCTCGTGTTTGGCGACCCGCTGAGGGAGAAAACAAAAGAAACGATTGCGTATCTGCACGGAAGAGGAATAGACGTCTGGCTCATCTCCGGAGACGCAGAGTCAACCACGCGGGCGGTTGCCGGGGCGGCGGGGATCAGGCATTGCAAGGGACGCGTCCTGCCGGACGGGAAGGTCGAGCTGGTCGAGACCCTCCAAAGACGGGGACACCGTGTCGCGATGATAGGAGACGGGATTAACGACGGACCGGCGCTCGCTACCGCGGACGTGGGTTGCGCCTTCGGCGCTGTGACAGACCTTATACGGGAGGCCTCCGACATCACCTTCCTGTCCCCGGACCTGGGGAAGCTCCCTAAGGTTATGGAACTTTCCGCCTTAACGGGCAGGACGATACGTCAAAACCTCTTCTTCGCGTTCCTCTACAACGCCGTCGCCATCCCCGTCGCAGCGGCCGGTCTGCTCAATCCGCTCATCGCAGTAATTGCGATGGTGGGGAGCAGTCTGACCGTAACGTTGAATACGCTGAGGATGTCGCGAAAAGGCATCGCTTCAGTCGGGGCAGAGAGATCACGCTGAACCGGCAAAGGTTACCGGTTAACCAAAAGCTTTCAGGTTCCGTACTAGAAGAAGGACGCAATATGAATGTCCTTTAGAACAGCCCCTGCTGCCGGCGCGAGAACCTACGAACATAGCCGGCCCCGGTCCGTCAAGCAAAACAGTTCTTCGGCAAGCCCGGCAATGCAAGCCGCGGAGAAGGATACCGTGCCGTTGACAAGCCATGTGACCCGCCACATAATTTGTTAAGGAAAGCGATTGGTTGCACCGTGCGACCCGGCACGTTTTCCTGAGGGGCATATATGTCGATGAAGGCGGAGGAACCGCGTCACAATTACCACGCTAGGGTGGCGAGCCACGTTCCGGGACGGATTCGAGTAAGGCTGGAACCCCTTGCCCGTCGTTCGCACACTATGAAGAAGATTAAAGATCATCTCGAAGCACAGGACGGCGTGAGCGACGTAGGCCTCAATCCCACGACAGGAAGCGTCATTGTGCGGTACGACAGGAGCAAGATCCACGAATCGGGGATCATCAAGGCCCTTGATGATATTCATGTTCTTGCGTCTTACGTCTCCGGCGCCAAGCCTGCTGGCAGCGGCCCCGGCAATGGGGCTGCCCGCACCTTGATGGAGGCCGTGGATGACCTGAATCGGCGTTTGAAGATTGGCGGCCTCGGCATAGACCTGAGAAACGCTTTGCCCCTCGCATTCCTGGGAGCCGGAATCTGGTCGATTGCGAAAGCAGGGTTGGGCCTCGAGAAAATACCCCCATTCTTATTCCTATGGCTCGCTTTAGACACCTTTGTCAAACTTCATCCCCCGGCCGAGGCCTGGAAGACAACGTCAATAGAACCAGCGCCGGCACGCTGGGTCTAAGCCTTTCTCTGGTCACCTCTTTCGTGGCTATCTTTAGTATTCTTGCCATTTGGGTCGGTGAAAGCGCGGGCCGTTCGTACAGGTATCGATGGATCGGGAATGTAAGCGGACCGGTTTCCGGCTTGCTTCTCATATCGATTGGAATCTATGAGATTCTTTTTTAAGGACCAACTCTCCGTATATCGAGGGGCGCCATGAGGTTGATCTCTTACCCACTCCACGCACCTTGCGGCACATGGCGCCATGGACCGATCGTCAACGAGAGCGTGAATAGACCCATTTTAGGGGGTAGTCTACAGCCAGTGGGCAAGGACATGCGAAAGCCATTCCTTGACCTTGAGAGACAAAGGTCTCTTTTTCCACTCTTGCCACCGGACCTCGTCGGACTCGGCGAGATCCCCGGTGAACATCCTTTCCATCTCGACAGCGAACTCACGGTTCAGAATGACCGCGTTCACCTCGTCGTTGGTTGAAAAGCTCCAGAAGTCCATATTGGTGGAGCCCACTGTCGACCAGACGCCGTCGATTACCAGCGTTTTTGCATGGAGCAGGGCATTACGCCGCTTGTAGAGCTTCACCCCCTTTTTCAAGAGTCGGGAATAGAAGTATTCTCCCGCATATTGGGCCAGTGAAGAATCGGTTGTTCCGGGAACAATGATCTTTACGTCAACTCCGCGTTTTGCCGCATCGGCGAGGGCTTTTGCCGTCTGGTGGTCTGGGACAAAATAGGCATTCGTCATATGAAGCGAGTTCTCCGCGAACGTGATGGCGGCCACATACATAATAAAGGTGATCCTGTTGGTCTCACCGGGAGTACTGCCCAATACCCCGACCAGGGCGCTTCCGTCTTCCTTGAGATCGGGGAAATAGTTCCGCGCGGAGAGTTTCGCCCCCTTCTGCTTCTCCCGGGTGTCGAGAAACAGTTTTTGGAACTCGGCCACGGCAGGGCCTTCGATTTGAACGTCCGTGTCGCGCCATGGCATCTGTGCATCTTTCCCCTCTCTTCTTGCGGAAAGGCTGCTTGAATAAACCTGGCTGATGTTGACGCCCCCCGTAAAGGCGACCTTGCCGTCGACGATCATAATCTTGCGGTGATCCGATTTGGCCAGGCGCCATTTTCCCCGGGCCTTGAGTGGATTTATCGGATTAAATTCGACGACCTCTATCCCCCCATCGCGCAGGCGCTGAAAGAAGGCAGCCGGAGTGGTGTAGCTGCCTGCGCTGTCGTAGATGAGATTTACCTGAACGCCCTCAGCCTGTTTTTGCAGCAACAGATCGGTAAGTTTGCGGCCCGTTTCATCTTCGATATCTTCCATCGTAAAGGTTTCGATGTTGATATGGTCTGTGGCATCCTCTACCGCTTTGAACATGGCGGCGTAGGTGACCGGACCGTTAACGAGCAGGGTGACTTTATTTCCCTTCGTCAACGGGCTTTCACTCACCGATTCTATTACGGTGGCATAGCGCTGCAGAATGTCCGTCGCCTTGACGGAGCGCTTAAGGCGTTCCATGAGGGCCTTGCTCTGTTTGAGGGATAACGGCCCTTTGGCCGAAACTATTCGAGGAGATCCCCCGGTGGCCGGCGCCTCACCAATTGTTTCAGAAACGTTCGGCAAGGTTGCGCACCCACCGCCGAGGATCAGGATGGAAAGCAGGACAAAGAGCAGCGGGAAGGATTTGACTCTTATCATGGTGATTTCATTGAGAAAGAATCTCCTTAGATTTTGCAGCCCGACCAAGTCCCGCATTTGCGCCGGAAGCGTGTCAGCGGGGTTGCTGCACGGAACCCTTATAAAAGACCTCACACTTGCCGCCTTGAACGAATCGCTTTGCCTTTCTGTAGAGATCGAGGAATGGCCCGGCGAGGGACTCGACCGCGCTCACCGTGCCTACACGGGAGCGCCTATGGGTAGGTCACCCCCTCGGTGCGTCCCTCTCGAGGAGTTAGGCGTGCTTTCGCAAAGCCGACTTCGCCACTGCCTTGTGAGCCTTTCTTGCAGCCGCAGCCACTTCTTTCGGGACAACAGTTTTGCCGATAGGGGCCAGCGCAATGCCAGCCAGCTTCAGGTGCTGTATCCCAAACGGAATGCCGATAATCGTGATGAAGTTGAGCAAAGCCGAAGACACATGCCCGAGCGCCAGCCAGACGCCGGCAAAGATGAACCATATCACGTTCCCGATGGTCCCCAGGGCCCCAGTGCCAATATCATCTTTCTGCGTAAGTTCCCTTCGGCTGATTGCTTCCTTGCCGAATGGAAAGAATGTGAACTGGCCTATAACGAAGCATGCCTTACCCCAGGGAATGCCGACTACCGACACATACGCCAATAGTCCAGCAATCCACCAGGCAAGCCCCATCCATACCCCGCCGAGAATAAACCAGAGCAGGTTGCCAATCGCCCGCATCATTTTTTCCTTCTTCAGCGTCCTCCGCACGGCGCATTAACGGCCGGACGGAGCCTGGTCGGCCGCATGCGCCGGCGAGGCAACGTGGAAATGTTCACGCGGCCGCTCTTCGCTCCATCCGCGATAGGGACAAGAACCGTCTATTTCACGATCAGGTTATTCTTTACGGATTTGACTCCCTTGACACTCCTCGCGATTTCGCCCGCTTTGTTGACGGCCTGCTGGGAATTAACGAAGCCGCTCAGTTGGATAACGCCCTTGTAAGTCTCGACACCGATCTGAAATGACTTGAGAAAATCATCCTCCGCGAGCAGGGCTTTTACCTTGGTCGTGATAGTCGAATCGTCCACGTATTCGCCCGTGCTTTCGTGTGTGCGTGTCGATGAACAGGCCGCAAAGGTGGCGACGAGCATAAGAAGGACCAGATAGCCGATAATTACATTCCTTTTTTTCATAACGTTTACTCCTCTTTAGCATATTTGATGGTGAAATGGTTTCTTACGAGATCTTTTCTGCCAAAGGCATCGGAACATTGATGCAATCTTCCCGGACGCGCCGCCTCACCTCCTTTCCTCATGCTTCGCCTTCCCCGGCAAGGGTCCGCATCGCTACAGTACTCTTCGTCCCTGAATAAGCCGGACCACTAAGACGATGATGGCGATGACCAGCAGGACATGGATGACTCCGCCCATCGTGTGGCCGCTCACGAACCCCAGAAGCCACAGGATCAGTAGAATTACGAAAATGGTCCATAGCATGCCTCCCTCCTTCCGCTAATAGACTCCAAACGCGATGGCCTGCCGCTTCATGCACCTCTATCTTTATCACCTTATTCTTAATTATGTATCCTGGATCTTGATGTTGCACGCCACCTCCCTGGCGATAGTGGTGCTTTCACACATAAATGTGCCGCTTGGCGCCCTTGAATCCAAAAAAACCACATCTGCCCCGCCCCTGCTTCTTTTCAATCCCTGTAGTAAAAAGGATGATACCCTCGTGTGCATGATAACTGCGAAATAATTACTGGTTTTGTGACAGACGTGAGTCAGCGCTTGTCGTATAGTACTACTGTAGATGCCTTACCTGGTGCAGATAATGAGGGCTTATGGTCACCGTGCGATTGTCTGTTATCACCTTGTCGGCTTGCTCATAGTAACCTTGGCAACTACAAACAACAGGTGCCTAAAACTTCTTTTTTCGGAAATAAAAAGACAGATACCGTGACCTTGGCAACTACGAACAAAAGACAAAAGAGTTGAATGCCGGGGCGAAATTGAAGCTCAAAGCAGCGTGGGGTTTATTAAGGGAACGTCAGAGAGCTTTTCTTAAAAACGGACATGGAGGATTGAAAATATGCACTTTACTTATCGTTATAAATTAAGGATACCCACATGACGTTCTTTCACTCAGAGGACTCAATCTCGTCCGAGCCCGAATCCGAGACCCGGGAAGTTCGCGATCCCCTCACGGAGTACCTTCATGAGGTATCGAAGCACTCCCTCATGACAAGGGAAGAAGAACGGGAAATGGCACAACGGGTGCGAACGGAAGG
>Ga0208689_1000110_pt1 | contig 77861 bp, 80 predicted proteins | sample June2015DPH_8_15_FD_184700 | JGI IMG/M metagenome (GOLD analysis project Ga0208689, IMG submission 184700) | Peatland microbial communities from SPRUCE experiment site at the Marcell Experimental Forest, Minnesota, USA - June2015DPH_8_150... | ecosystem: Environmental > Terrestrial > Soil >... | reverse complement strand
AAAGAGGATGGTAAAGCTCCTGTCAAGGAAGGGACCGAAGAAAGAACCAGAGGTGATAGGGCAGCCACTGCCTGCCTTATGTCTGCTTTTCCTGCTTCTCCTCGTCCGAGTCTTCAGGGAGAAGAGGGTTACACATGGTGTGGGGTGGTATGAAACCTGCTTGGGCAGTTAGTTTTTCAACAGCCTGTTTATTCTTGAGTTTGTGAGGTCGCGCGTCTATAACAGTGGGACGGCCAGGCAGCAAGTGATAATGAATCGGTGGAATGATGTTGGCTTTGGTCTATTCATTCTGTGCGTGGGCCTGTTCGCCTTCGCCTCTCGCGAGTACACGGCGGACAGGCTTTATGAACAATTTGAAGTTCGTCGGTGCTTGGGATTTCCGCATAAGGTTTACCGCACTTGGGTAGTATTGGGGGCCATACTGATTGTTGTGTTCGGGCTCATTTGGCTGGTAATTAGTCTAATCAAAGTCGCTGCCCAGACCGGTGCACTTCTTACAGGTTGAAGGTCTCCACCTTCCCTGCGGCAGTTGCTGATATATAGAACTATAGCAAGCAAAGACTCGTAAGTGGATTGGGTATAAAGTTCTTTTGCGGCCGGAGGAAATTTCGATGGATTTCGCCGTGATCGAGAGGCCGCCGACCGGAGCATAGTTTGACGCTATGTGAGGACCGCGCGGCCTTGAGAGACAGGGGAAAGGCGCGAAATTAACCCGGCCGTCGCGAGTACCGCTATTTGCGGTACTCCTGAACCTGGTGCATAAACGCTTCGAGCCGCGTCGTAATATTGCTCTCCCCCTGCCCATCGTAAGCTACGTTGATTACCGGAACGTTGTACTTGTTCTGAATGAGCTTGAGGATCGCGCTGGAGACCGTGCCCGGCATGCAGGTAAAAGGCATGGCGTTGATGATGCCGCAGGCCCCTTTGTCGATGAAGTCTATGCTCTTGCCCACGCTCAGTATGGCCTCCCCCTCGAAGCTCTCGTCTATGTAGGGAGTCGCCTGTCTCAGGACATACCTGATGTGCGGCTCCCGGGCCAGCCTCAGGTAGCGGCCGAAGATCTTCTCCATGCGATGCTCGTCCTTCTTCTGGATGTACTCCGTCAGCACTATGTGGAACAGGTTAGACAGCCCCCTCCGGTTCGCGCTTTTCTTCTTACCCATGTAGTTGACGTAGGTGATCCACTCGGAGATGGGCGCGAGCCATGCCTCCCCTCCGAATTCCTCGACCTTTCTCACGAGATTGTTGTTGCTGAACCGGTTGGACCGTATGTAGATCTCCCCGACGATCCCTACGACGGGCCTCTCGCCGCCGTTCCTCCTGACGGCAAGGAAGCTGTCCGCCGCTTCCTCGAGAGCCCCGAACACGGCGTCCCCTCCCGCTTCTATAGCCCTCTCGATAAGGCGGAGCTGCTCGGCGTAGGCCCGGTCCGTCTCACCCTTGAGCACCTCGTAGGGCCTCGTCCGGTGCAGCATCTTGACAAGGAGGTCCGTGGCTACAATCGCCCTCCAGCCGAGCCTGGAGAACCTGCCGCCCAGTATGTCGAGCTCCCTGTAGAGCCGGTCGTCCTGGTTGGGGGAATAAATAGGCACGTCCTCGAACCCGTGCTCGGAGAGCACCATCCTGTGGAAGCGGTGATACTGGCCGAAGCGGCACGGGCCGCTCCCCGAAGGCATGAAAAAGGCGCTCCTGTCAGGGTCGAAATCGGGCCTTTTGCTCGTTTTCAGCATATCCCCCGTCGTGAGGATGCAGGGATAGCATTCTTTTCCGAGGGTGTGTTTTCTCCCGATCCGAACCGTCTCCTCATCCGATTCCTGCATGACCTCGGCGTCCACGCCGCAGGCCCGGAAAGCGCCGGCAAAGGCAAAGGAATGGTCCGACATGTAGGGTATGTAGATCTTCCTGGGGCGGCCGTCTGTCATAAAGGGGGAGACGTTCCGCTTCTCGATCTTCGTTTCTACCCTCGCATTCTTGATGCTGTCGAGAAAGGCCTCCAGGCGTGTGATGATGCCCGCGTCTCCGCTGTGCTCGTCGATCTCGAGCTGGAGAAAAGGCTTCCCTTCCATGATTTTCTTGAAGAAATGGGTGATGAACGAGTCGGGGCCGCACCCGAAATTTGTGATGTATACGGCATAAAGGTTCGGGTGGGACCTTATGATCTTGGCTGCCCTGAGAATCCTTTGCCCGTAACTCCAGTACATATCCCTGAGGTCGTCGTCGTCCTGCACGCTGTCGAGGGCCAGCATGTCTATAGGCATTGAGGAGACGCCAAGATCGGAAAGCTTCTTGGGGACGTTGAGGTTGGCGCCGGGGTCCATGCTGTTGTAAGGCCGCCCGACGAGGACCATCACTTTTTCGTCCGGCTTAAGCCCTGCGAGAAACCCGGTCCCCTCCTCGAGACAGGTGTTATAGAACCGGTCCTGGACGTCGGTGGCAACGGCGAAGGCGCTCTCGATCTCTTTCCTCGATTTCCCAAGGGTCTTCCCGAAGGCAGTGAGATTGGCCAGGGCGACCTTCGGCCCACTGCCGAAATAAATTATCGGCGAGTCCACCCTGACCCCCAGCCCGTCGAAGTCGATTGAGGCCCTCGACGTATAGGGAAGGGACTGCGCATAGGGACAGGCAAAGCTGTTCAGCACCCCTTCCGACTGCTTCTTCAGGCTTATGACGCTCGGCATGAAGATGCGGTCTATCCCTTTGCCCATGATGTTCAGGATATGGCCGTGGGCCAGCTTGATGGGAAAGCACGACTCGACTATGATGTTCTCTACCCCTTCCTTGATGACCTTCTTGTTCGTCGAATCGGAGAGGACCACCGAAAACCCCAGCTCCGTAAGGAAGCCGCGCCAGAAGGGAAGCAGCTCGTGCATGTTCAGTATCTTGGGGATGCCGATGACCTCGCCCCCGCCTTCGCGCTCGTAAGTGTTGTGGAGCAGATCTTCCCTGAGCCTGAAGAGGTCTCTAACCGGGGCCTTCTTCCCCCGCCTAACTACGTCGTATTTCTCGCACCTGCTGCCGTAGTAAAGCGGCGTCTCGCCCTCGCACGTCACCTTTCTGATCTCGCAGAGGTTTTCGCACCCCTTGCATTCGAAAGTGTCTATGGCGTAACGCCTCTTGCTGAGGTCGAACCCTTTAAAGGTGCTTTTCTCCCAGGTCCTCTCTTTCATCGCGAGTATGGCGACGCCGATAGCGCCCGTCACGTCATGGTGGGGGGGGACGGTAATCGGCTTACTGCAAACCTTTTCGAAGGCGGCCACGACGCCCTTGTTGAAGGCCGTCCCGCCCTGGAAGAATATTCTGTTCCCGACCCTCCTGTCGCCGACGACCTTATTCAGGTAATTGAGCACTATGGAATAGCAAAGGCCCGCAACGACGTCATCCGTCTTCGACCCGGTCTGCTGGTGGTGCATCACGTCCGACTCGATGAAAACGGTGCACCTTTCGCCCATCTTCGTCGGTCTCTTCGAGCGAAAGGCAAGGCCCGAGAACTCGTCCTTGATCGAGATGCCCAACCTCTCCGCCTGCTCCTCCAGGAAGGACCCGGTACCGGCAGCGCAGGCCTTGTTCATTTCGAAATCGACGATAACCCCGTTGTCTATGCTGATGTACTTGGAGTCCTGCCCTCCGATCTCGAAAATCGTGTCCACCGTCGGGTCTATGGCTATCGCCGCCTCCGCCTGGGCGGTTATCTCATTCCGCACAATGTCCGCCCCTATGAAATCGGCGGTAAGGTAACGGCCCGACCCGGTAGTTCCCACCCCCATGATCTCGACGAGCTCCCCTACCTCCGGGCCTATCTCGTCGAGGCCCCGTTTTACCGCTTCCAGGGGCCGCCCCTCGGTCATCAGGTACCTCTTGGCGAGAACGTTCTTTTCTTCGTCGAGGACCACGAGGTTGGTGCTTATGGACCCCACGTCTACGCCGAGATAGGCCCGTACCTTCCTTTCCGGCCTCCTGACCTCATAGGCTATGTGCAGGTTCGCATCCGATATGGCGAGCGGGTCGTAGGCCTCGGCCGTCTCTCTCCTGGCAAGGTACTCCTTCACCCTGCCCACCCCTAAAAACTCTACTTTGAGCTGGGGGTCGTCGAGGACGGCAAATAGAGCGCCCAGGGCCCCCATCGACGTGAAATGGTCCGGTACGATCAGCTCGTCGCCGAGGGAGAAGACCTCCCCTATCGCCTTCCTCATTCCGGCATTGGCGGCCACACCGCCGATGAAGGCCACCGGCTTCTTCACCTCCTTGCCCTTCGCTATGTTGCTCTTGAAGTTCCTGGCCAGGGCAAAGCATAGGCCGGCTACGAGCTCGTAGTCGGGCGTGGCTATCTGCTGGAGATGGATCATGTCCGACTTTGCGAAGACCGTGCACCTTCCGGCGATCCTCGGCGTGTTCTTCGCCTTCAGCGCTATCTCGGCGAATTCCTCGATAGTAAAGCCGAGTCTCGACGCCTGCTGGTCCAGGAAGGAGCCCGTGCCCGCCGCACAGAGCGTATTCATGGAAAAGTCTTTTATGCGCAGGCGCTTGCGCTGCCCGTCCAACTCGAATATGATGAATTTGGAGTCCTCTCCGCCTATGTCGATGACACTGCCTACCTGCTGAAAAAGATGGTGAAAAGCCTTCGTAAGGGCAATGATCTCGTTCGTGAACGAGGCCCCTACGAGAGAGGCGAACGCCTTGCCGCCCGTTCCGGTAACCGCGACGAATTCAATCCCGCCCGGCCGCGACCCCTGCAGCTCTTCCAGTATGGCAGCCGCCGTATGGACGGGTTTTCCCTTGTGACGTACATACCGGTCCTCGGCGATATTCCCCTTTTCATCAAGCACGACGACGTTCACGCTAACAGACCCAATGTCAACACCAACCCTGAACATCCGCTTCCTCCGGTCCTGATTGAGTTGATTTTGAAAGACCGCTGTGCTACTAAATTATAATACAAAAGGGCACAGGTTCAAACCAAAACAATGACGCGAAGGGCCACGATAAGAGTGATGGGGATCGTTCAGGGCGTCTTTTTCCGTCATAGCGCCAAGCTCAGGGCCGACGAGCTGCAGCTTGCAGGCTGGGTCAGGAACCTGCCCGACGGATCGGTCGAGGTCGTGTCCGAGGGCAACGAGAACCAGATCTTGCAGCTCATCGCATGGTGCAGACGCGGCCCCGACGGCGCCTACGTAAAGGGCCTCGAAGTGCAGTGGGAAGAGGCTACGGGCAGCCGCAGCGGTTTTTCCATCCTCCACTAGCACGGCTATCCGACCGCCTCGTTTACGAAGTCCTATCCTCCGGGTGATTATTTCCCAGGTTCTTTACCGGCGTCCGCCCTTCCCTCCAGCCGCAGTTTGCAAAGCGAAATTCCAAAGGGCCCGGGCTATTTTTGTGGATAATGGCCTCGTGAATCCGAAGGGACAGGGCCTGGGCTATTTTCGATGGATTTTACCGTGATCGAGGGGTCGGCCGGCGAGACTATACTTTGAGAGTATGTCGAGCCGGTCCGGGCCTGAGAGACAGGGAAAAGGCGCGAAAAGAGCCCAGGCCCCTAGTGCAAGCCCTGGAGCCCCGTCCGTATGAACATGACCGCAATGCTGGCCAGGAGGAGGACGAACACCTTGGCCATTGCCTCCACCCACCTCCGGCTTATCAAACGCAGGATAACAAGGGAATACTTGAAGAGTATCGCCGCGATAAGCAGGTTGAGCAGCAGAGAGACGAAGACATAGGGAAAGCCGAAGGTGTTGAAGACGATGAGGGAGGTGGTGAGCACCGCGGGGCCGGCGAGAAGGGGCACGCCCAGGGGCACGACCGCGAACAGGTCCTCCTGTCCCGCTAAATCTTCCACCCGCCCGCCTAGCAGGTCCTTCGTCGAGAGGATGAAGAGGATAACGCCGCCTGCTATCTGGAAGTCCTGTATCGATACGTTGAGGTAGCGGAGTATTCCGTTGCCGATAGCGATAAAGGCGAGCGTGATCAGGAAGGCTGTTACCATGGAGTCCCGCAGCACCTTTCCCCTCCGCTTTTCGTCGAGCCCTATGGAAAAGCGCGCATACAGGGGCAGGACACCGAGCACGTCGAGGGCAAAAAAGAGGGGAATGAAAGACTTCAGAAAACCTTGCCACATAGGTTTGACTCCCATGAAAACAATAGCTAAAATAATTATAATCTACGAAACCGTTTCCGAAGGAGGCCCGATATGCCGGTCTATGATTTCAAATGCCGCGACTGCGGCATTGAATTCACCGCAACGGCCACGGTCGGTCAACTCGAGAAGGGCGATGCCGTAAAATGCCCTGAATGCGGCGGTGGGAACATCCAGCAGCTCCTGACCGTCTTCACGGCAAAGACCTCAAGAAAAAGCTAGCGGCTTTTATCCCTTATGACCACCTTGTTCTCAGACAGGGACACCGACTCGATCTCCGCGTCATAGACCTTCTGCTCGCCGAAGATGGTCTCGAACCTGAGCCCGTCCCCTTCTTCCTCGATGAGGTAGACGTCCTTCAGGAGCAGAGATTCCTGCCCTTCCGCCTTTTTGAACACCTTTACCTCGCACATCTGTCCGTCTCCTTCTCCACCAGGTCCACCAGAAGGCCGACCAACTGTGGTATAGACATCTCGTTCCTGCCGACGACCGTCAGGTTTTCCTGCGTGACCGGCAGAACGAACTTGGCCGCACCGGACCCTGCTATTGCTTCCGCCATTCGCGGCGTCAACTCCCCGAGCATGGAACCGGCGATCAGGATGTTGATGGTGCCGATGATAATATCGGCCTTTCCCGCGGTCGTGACGATTGCGTTCTCGCCGGACGCGCCGCGGTTCGCCCTCGCCTTCATCATATTCTGGGTGGCCGCGGAATTGGTCCCCAGGGCGATGATCTCTATGTTCTCCCTGAGCCGCTCCTTAAGCCTGGAAATGATGGTGCTCCCTATCTTTCCGCCCTGGCCGTCCACCACGCATATCGTCATAGCCGAAATCCTTTAAGTCGTCCCCCGGAAGGGGCTCGGGCGGGCGGGGCCCGCCCGATACAGCAACCCATAATATTAATAGATATCGGGGGAGTTGTAAACATCTATCCCCGCCTTATATTAAGACTCAGAATAATAAGGAGGCTTTTTATGAAAAGGAAGGAATCGACCGGGAAGCGGGCCCCGAAGAGCAGACAGCCCGCCAGGACAGAGCCCGCCAGGACAGGGGCCGCCAGGACAGAGGGCGCCAAGACAGAGGGCGCGGAAAAGAAACGGGTCGAATTCAGCTACCACGCACCCGAGGCGCACGAGGTCTCGCTGGCAGGCACCTTCAACGACTGGTCCAGCCGCACCATGAGGAAAGACGAGGAAGGGACCTGGAGGGCCGGCATCGTCTTACCGCCGGGGACCTACCAGTACCGCTTCGTCGTCGATGGCGAATGGCGGGACGACCCCGGCTGCCCCGAGAGGGCGCCGAACGACATGGGCGGGGAGAATTGCGTCGTGAACGTGCAATCCTAGCCGCCCTCGCGCCGGGCGCCGCTGCCGGCCCGGTAAGGATAGCCCCTTCCGCACTTGCAAGCCGCCGGGATAACGATTAGAGTTGCAAATAGAGGCCAGCTATTTCTACGTCCAGCGGGGGTGCAGGATGAAAGTCAAGGAGCTAAACGAGCAGATCGTCTCGGGCATGGAACGGTGGGAAAAGATCGAGGACGGCGCTTTCGTCTCGACCGCGAGAATCATTCAAAAAACAGACAATCCCTTTATCCGCCTTGTTATGCAGATCATCCAGCGCGACACCGGGATGCACCACGCGGTGCAGGAATGGATCGCCCGGAGCATCGCCGGCGACGCGGCCGCCCTCTCCTATGACGATATGGACCGGGTGTGGAATCAGGTCGAGCAGCACATGGAAGCGGAACGGCAGATGATGACAATGGTGAAGGAAATGCTTGCCGCTGTCAAGGGAAAGCGGATGGTCATGCAGGAGTACCTCCTCAACTTCCTGCTTGAGGATGAGACGAAGCACGCCAATCTTCTGAGCCGCCTGGAGCAGATAAAGATGGGCCTCCTTCCGTAACACCCGGGAAAGATGTCGGATCCTCTCATTCTTCGTTCAAGTCGCGGCGGGGGACTTTCGTTCCCCTCGCAGACGCCTCATATCGTAATATTGATATTGCTCCCCTGGGTCTGAGCTGTGCTCCCTCCGTCGGCGGAGTTTGCTGTTCCGCTCTGAGCGCTGACGGGATGATGGTGATGATGGTGTCCCCGCCGGACCTGCTGCCCGCCCTGTGCCGGGTCTCCGCTCTTTGCGCTCTGCATATCGGTTTTCAGCGTCGCGAACGCTTTCTGGGCCCCTGCAAGGTCGCCTGACTGAAGGGCGTTGCCGAGGGCGGCAAGATCGTTGCTTACCTGGCTGCCGGACTGGACCCCGCCGAGGCCCTGCATGTCCTGCTGCAGCGCTGCAAACGCCTTCTGGGCCCCTGTGATATCGCCCGAGCTCAGGCTTTTCGAAAGATCAATAAAATCGCTTTTCAACTGCTGATACTGGTTCGCAACGGTGTTCTGGCTGACGTTTGAAGAAATACTGGAGATGGACACGGCGTACCTCCTCGTTTAATGGATCCCACTTGTTTTCGCAATCCCCGTACCGTTTTCCCGCCCGCCCTTCCCCGCAGTCGGAAAAGGGAATACCCGACCCGGGGAAGACAGGCTGGCGTCCTTATACCTGTGTATTGACCGCCGTACCGGAGGACGCGGTCGTGCTTCCTGTCGTATTGTTGTTGCCAGCAGAACTGTAGGCGGCAATGGCATTGGAAGCCTGCACGCCCGAATCCGTATGTGGGCCACCGTGGTGATGGTGATGATGATGGTGTCCCTGCACCTGCTGGCCCCCCTGGGAAGGCCCGGTACCCTGGGCGTTCTGTATATCAGTCTCGAGCGCATTAAAAGCCGTCTGAGCGCTCGAGAGGTCACCCGACTGGAGGGCGGCTGCCAGGCTTTCGAAATCACTGATCAGATTTGTCTGTGCGCCCTGCTGACTGACACCCTGTGTCTGGCTCGTCGAATCCGTCTGGAGCCCTCCGAAGATTGAGGATGCGCCGGAAACGGCTGAGGAGTTAGCACCCTGCCCCACCTGGGCCCATAGGCTGTACATGTAAGGATTGGAACTCGAAGAGATACCCGATACCTGCATGGCTGCCTCCTTTCTATTTTGTCTCTATATGATCAAGCGCCAGGGGCGGTCGCATCGTCCGCAGCCAATGGTCTCATTTGGCCGAAGAACCCGTTCATGGCCCCGTTGCTTGCATAATCGGGGAACGCTGCAACCCCCGTGCCGTGATATACAGGTATTGAAGAAGGCGAAAAACCTCGACCTTCGGGACGACGGCAGGGTTTTCAGGGCGGAAATTATTTCCCAAAGGCGGGAAAAAGGTTCTCTAGTGTGGGAGAGAAAAGAAGGGGGTTACGGACCTATACGGTCTGGTCCACCTGGGAGCCGGTCGCGGCCTGGGCCGTCGGGCTCTGGGACGCGATGTTGCGCTGCAGCATGGACATGAGCGCGTCCGGGCTCACGGTCAGAAGGTTGATGTTCTGGAGGTTCTGCAGGAGTTGTGCGCCTGTCGTTTGCGCCTGGGTCGAGCCCCCGGAAGCTGCGCCGGCCGTCGTCTGTGTCTCCTCCGCGGCGAGGAGCGCTTGGGTCAGCGCGGGATCATTCTTCATAATCTGGGCATTTTCTGCGGAGAGCAGAATATCGTACAGGGAGCCGGTCGAATCCGATTCTTGAGTTCCGCCCAACACATTGTAAAGCGAGTTGTCCGATGCGCCGGCGCTGCCGAGAAGGCTCACGATGTCAGCGTCGACGCTCGATGTGCTCCCCGCCTGTCTATTCGCTGCCTGGCCCGGATTCAATAGCTGGCTTATGAGCGAGGTGCCCAAAGAGCTGCCGATGGCGCTGATGTCCGACATTGGTGTCCTCCTTATTCCCTTTATCGGATGTTTCGGCGACGACTTAAGCTTTTCTCTTCGGCCATCTGATACAGCGCGGCCAACCCGTCTCTCCTGATCGGGGAAGAGCCGACAGCCGGGTTCTCCTACTTGTAGCTTTTTGCCTGGTTTTGGCGACTATGACTTGACAAACAAAGCGAAGAGGACGGTGCGAACGGCCTTGCCGTCTCGCGGCCTCATATGTATCTTTTCATCCTGAGCTGCACGGGCACAAAACCCTTCCCTTGCCAGAAGGAGTGCTGTTCCTGGCCGCATTCCAGCTCGAGGACGGCCGCCCCCTCTTTTTTCGCCGATTCATCGTACTGCCGGAGCAGGCTGTTCGATACTCCTCTGTTTCTATTTTCCGGCCTCACATAGAGGTGGCGGCACACCGCGTGGGCGCAGCCCGTGGCCGGCTCCGGAACCACAAAAAAATCGATGAAACCGACGACGTCCTGCGCCTCCTCCGCTACGAAAAGATAATGACTCTTGTATTGCCGCATCATTCCCAGTGTAATGTTTTTCCACCACCCGATATTGGGCGTGTAAGAAGGGTTAAGCTCCCGCACCATGTCAAGCCAGAGAAGTCCCACCAGGTCGATGTCCGCTTCCGTTCCCTTCCTGATGATTACCCGTGACGCTTCCATGTGCCTGCCTTGGCCTTCCCCGGCTCCGGGGCGATTACAGTTGCCCGCGCTCGCCGTCCCCTCTAAAAGCCTCCGGGGCCTCCGCGCGAACCGCGCCCGACGCGAGGTCTTTGTTCCGATTTGCCCGAATCCTTCTTACACTCACCGATCGATCCTTCCCCGCACTTCTTATCATCCACCCAGTATGCGCCGGAGAGGTTCGCCCCTGACAGGTCGGTGCCCGACAGCTTGGCTCCGGATAGTTCTGCACCGGAGAGCTTTGCGTGCGAGAGCGAGGCGCCGGAAAGGTCGGCGTTCGTAAGATTGGCGCCGGAGAGGTCCGCGTTCGACAGGTTGGCATTGAGAAGCCGCCCGCGACGCAGGTCGGCATTTCTCAGGTTTGCGCCGGAAAGGTCGGCATTGGAAAGGGTCGCGTCCGACAGCCTGGCCCCCGAAAGCCTGCCTCCGGAAAGTTCTGCGCTGGCCAGGTCGGCAGCCGAGAGGTCGCAGAAGGGGCACTGCTTCGTTGTCTTAAGCCTGTTCATGTCTTCCGGTTTGAATGCGCGTGCTGCGCCGGCAACGTCCAGTAATGGGACGAGGGTCAAGCATAGGACGAGGAATTTCCCGCTCCTCGCCATCCGTCCCGGACGCCGTCTCGCTTGTTCCCCCTGCATCTACCTCCCCTGCCCGTGGTGAAAATGGCGGAAGCCGTGGTGCGGGTGCGGCCGGTCGAGCATCGCGATCTGCTCAGGCGTCAGCACCCTTCGCCATTCGAGCTTCATCTGCGCCCTTCTATCCATCAGACTTACGATGAGGCCCTGAAGCTCCTTCTGTTTCGCCGCAAGCGCTGCCTCGTCGGCTTTGGGGTCGGTGAAGAGCTTTCCCATCTCGATCCGCTTCTCCCGGATGTCGTACCTGAGATCATGGGTGTCGGCCCAGAAACGCTTCCTGATGTCGCGCATCTTCTCGATCTGCTCCTTCGAGAGATTGAGATGAGACCGGAATTGCTGCCGGTCCTTCTGGAAGCCCTGGTGCCCTGGCGAGCCCTGATCGGGGGCGGCGAAGACGAACGTGGCAAGACCGAGAAAAAGGACTGCGAATGCGATCAGATAGAACCTTTTCATATGACCTCCTTAATCATTGTGGTAGCCCGGAAGCTTCCCGGGTGTGTCCGAAAACCGCCGGCTCATGAATGCCGTTATGTCTGATAAGTCGAACGCACGGGAAAAAAGGTTACAAGAGGCTACCCGGCTCGGCGCTGTAACCTTCCACCGAGACGGCTCGACTTTAGATTAGGGTTGTGTTCCAATTGAGTTATAATAATCGAGGTTTATGGAGAACACCCCGAACTCTGATGATGCCGAGGTCGTCCGCCGCGTCCTTGCCGGCGATGTCAATTCTTTTCGCCGGCTGGTCGAAAGATACGGGGGCCTCGTGGCTGGAGTCGTAAGAAAGCGTGTGCCTTTGGAGCATCTGGAGGACACCATGCAGGACGTGTTCATACGGGCCTACAAGTCGCTCCCGACATTCAAGCACGGCAGCTTTCCGGCCTGGCTTTCGACGATATCGGTAAGGACCTGCTACGATTTCTGGCGGGAGCGGTACAGGTGCAACGAACTTCCGGTAAGCGCCCTTACCGATCGGCACCAGGCATGGCTCGAAAATGCGCTGTCGGACCGCTCGAAGGAGTCGTACCGTGAGAAGGGCCGGGAGAAGGAGGCCCGGGAGATACTCGATTGTGCGCTTGCCAGCTTATCGCCGGGGGACAGGATGGCCATCGAGCTCGTCTACCTGGAGGGCCTTTCTGTAAAAGAGGCGGCGCGCCTTCTCGGCTGGAGCGTACCTAACGTCAAAGTTCGCCTGTTCCGTTCCAGAAGGAAGCTCCGTGAACTGCTCACGAAACAAAACGAGAAAGAGGGGTGAGCCATGGATATCTTTGGTGGTTCCAGGAAGCTCGATGCCATACTGCGACAGGCCTACCGGCAAAGGGACGAGGCAGAGGCCGGCCCGAATTGGCAGGACAAGGTCATGAGACGCATATGGGAGATAGGTCCTTTCGAGCCGTCGGTCGGGTTTTTGCCCGCCTTCGGGGACCTCGTATGGCGGCTTGTGCCCGTCACTTCCCTGCTGGCGGCTGCACTCGTCTGTCTTCTCCTCACGCTCGGCGGCTCAGCCGACCCGCTCCCGCCTTTCGTCACCGCCGCTGAGGAGTCCATACTGTCCCAGATATTGGGCATATAGGGAGACGTCATGAAGAAGTGGAGACCCATAACGGGCGTCATACTCGTGCTCGTCCTCGGCATACTGATCGGCTCGGCGGGGACCAAATTCTATCTCAAGCACAGGTACCACTACCTTCCGGACCGCCAGGCCAGGACCGCTCATCTCCTGGAGCACCTTTCGAAGGAGCTTGCCCTATCGGATACCCAGAAAGCTGCAACAGGGCAGATCCTCGAAGACATGGCTGAAAAGCTCCGTCGTCACTTTGCGCAGGTGCGGCCCGAGGCGGAGAGGATCGTGCAGGAGAGCTTTTCAGAGATACGAAAGCAGCTCGATGAGGACCAGCAGAAGAAATTCGATGTGCTCAGCGAAAAATACAGGCAACGCAGACATCGAGGCGAAAGGTGACACGGTCCCTCATATCGTTCAACGGTAAGGCACTTCTCATCTTTTGCCTCCTGGCGGGCGTAACGTATGGGTTTAGTGCGGCCGATCTCGAAAAGGTCAAGACAACGAATAGATGCGAGGATTGCGACCTCTCGGGCGCCGATCTCGCCAACGCCGTGATGAACGATGTCCACTTATCCAATGCAAAGATGGCCGGCGCCAGGATGACCGGCATCGACCTGTCGAGCGGGTACCTCTTGGGCGCAAACCTCTCCGGCGCAGACCTTTCTCATGCGGACCTTTCTTATACGAACCTTTGGCACGCGAACCTGACGAAGGCCAACCTGTCAGCCGGTCAGCTCATAGGTGCTAACCTCACCGGCGCCGACCTGTCCGGCGCGAACCTCACCGGCGCCAATCTAACGGCTGCCGACCTGTCCGGAGCTAATTTGAGCGGCGCAACCTGGACAGACGGAAAACAATGCGAAAAAGGCTCGATGGGCGCCTGCAAGACGGGAGCGGCGGAACCGGAGAAAACAACGAAGGAAAGAAGGGGCTCTCGCAGGTTCCTGCAACTTCCGGGGCCTTGATGCTCGTAAGCTCCCATGGGCAGAGAGACAAGAAATTCCCGATACTATGCCGACTATGAAGGGCAACGGACGTCTTCCTAGAACTTATAGCTTATTGTAGCACCCAGGCCGGGCCTGTCTTTCATCTGCGCCTCCGCGGTCAGGAAAACCTTCTGCTGCACGAGGGGGAACCTGACGCCCAGGAAGGTGCCGATATTATGGCTCTCTTTGATGTCATTCTGCGACACGGGCGTCGCGAGCGCGAGTTGGCTGTCTGCCTGGCGCCAGTATGCAAAAGGACCGCCGTAGACGGTCACCGAGCGTATCCTGTACTGGGCGGCGACGCCTACGTTCGCCTCCCATTGGTTTTTGGCGATCCCCCCTTGATCGCCGTACATGCTCCCCTCAACAAAGGGACCGATCGCAAAATTTCCCGAGCGGTACGCCACGCCCTTGAAACCGAGCGACCCGAATACGTTTGCGCCGTCACCGATGCGCTGCTGCGTGTCGCGGCTGTGGACGACCTCGTCGGTCCCGCCGATCCTGCCGTAGACCTCCCAGTCTTTCAGGAACGTGTAGTTCCCTTGGAGATAGTACTGGTTCGACCTCGTGCCCAGCCGGTCATCGTCCTGCTTCATCCTGGTCCTGTCGAGGAAGTAACCCGCGTCGAGCGAGACCTTGCCCGGGTCCGCCAAAGGCTCGGGCGGACCGAACACTCCAGCGGAGGCCGTGCCGGCCAAAAGCAGGATCGCTAAAACAACTAGTGTAAGACTCCTCATGATGTCCTCCTTGTAGCGCCATTGCCCTTCATAGTCGTTATATATATGTCAGTCTAGCTTAGCCGTTCTCTCTCACGCCCCCTGCAGTATGGGCAGATACATGCACAATTGGACCTCTCCTTCCCCTCTCCGGATTCGGAAAGAGCCGTTCTGTTTCTCGATTATCTTCCGTATGGCTGTCAGCGCGTCCCGCATACCCCTTATTGCCCTTTTTCTCTGCGGATTCAAATAGGGCGCTGGCCTTTGCTTCCGAACAGAAACGGATAGGACCGCGCATCCTTTACCCGCTCTTTTCTCGCCGGTCTCGACGGAGAGCAGCCTCCCCATGATGGTCACGGCGGCTCCGCAGCCCATGGTCTCGCCCGCATACCTGGCAAGGCCCGCAAAAGCCCTGTCCATCCCGTCCAGACAAAGGAGGAGATAGGCTGCCGTACAAGCCGGTACCGTCTTGACGTTTTCCGCAAAAACGTTCAAAAAGGGCCTTGCGATCTCCTGGAGCAAGCTATCGATGCTCAGCAAGTTCATGTTTTTCCCCTTGTAATAGACGAGGAGCTTGCCCGGGAAGCTTTCTCCCCCGGTCTCGACGTGTTCTTCTCTCGCACTAACCACGGCCATAGGGACCTCCTTTTTGGGGTGGTTCCTAACCTTGCCCGACCCCCCTCGACGGACATCTCTTAAACTCCAAACGAATAAATCACGTCCTTCTTTATCAGCCGGGACACGGCCCTGGATCTCGTTCGCCCGATCTCCTCACCCTTCCGCCAGAGGACGTACCCGCCGCATGTCTTCGTGATAGCGCAAGGAATATTCAATCGTCTGAACCACTCAATCCAGCTCTTCAACATTTCCGGCGATTCCACTGTCTTGCTTATCGCAAAGAACGGGGGTTGATGGTCATGCTCTTCCTCGAAACGATTTTCCTCAACACTTTTCCGTTCTGCTCGCACTCTCTTCGGACCCATATAAGGACCTCCTTTTATTCATGCTCATGCACCGAAGCCTGCGCAGTTGCGGTTATCCGTGGGCCGGAAAGCGTAGCCGACCGGGATACGTGTTCTGTCGTAACGAATTATGAAAAGGTTACAAGGGGGAGCAAAGGCGACGAGACAAAAGGGTTTTCCATGACCTTGGACAAGTCGTCTCGCGCTTCTGTAACCTCTTGAGGGATCCTCACGACTTATGCTACAGAGAGGCGCGGGTGCCGTGGAGTGCCTGTATGGGCTAAAACGAAACTGGAAGAGGTGCCTGAAAAAGGTCTACCTGATTGTTATCATTCTGCTTCTGGTCGGTCTGGCGGCGGTCGTATTCGGAGCGCCGCCCGGTCCCGGCTCCATTGCCCGGCCCTGATGCACTCCACCAGTTAGCCCATCCGCATACCCGGTGTTCCCTGAGAAAACGTAAATACGGCATAACCCATTAGTTGGATATAAGAATCATTAATCCTCAGACAGGTCAGAGTCAGAGGACTTACGGCCTCATCGATACTGGAGCGGATGAGTGCGCGGTTCCCGCAGGCTTTGCACCCGTCCTTGGTCATAATTTAGCTGCCGGCACTACAAAACAGGTATATACAGGCAATGGGCCGACAACGGCCTATGGGCACATAACGAGAGTAGAAATTTTCAGGCCGGGTGCGGCAGATGTAGCCTATACAATTTCATCCTGACGGTTGACTATCCATCGAAGCAGGACGTGATTGCGAACCTGAGAGCCAGCGATACATGGGGGTTCGAGGGGGCCTGGGCTATTTTTGTGGATGACGCGAAGTCGGGGAGGTGCCCGCCGGAGCATACTCGTCGAGTATGTGAGGACGGCGCGCCGAGACGACGACAAAGTCAGGCGCGAAAAGAGCCAGGCCCCCTTCTATGTATCTTGAAAATAGTTTTCCATACAGGTAAAATCAGACATGCCCCTCTCTTCGATCCTGAAGAAGCATCGGGACGAGATAATCGGCGAATGGGTCCGCCGGCTTCACGACACCGTAAGCGCCAGGTACAACGAGCGGCCGCTAGAGGAGCTTAAAGTTACGGTTTCCGTTGCCAACAATGCAAACCATGCGGTCCTCGTCCACGACGACTATTCCCTCCTTAACGGCCACATCGAATGGATCAGCAACCTCCGCCTCTACGGGGGCTTCTCCCTGTCCGAGGTCCAGAACGCGTACGAGCTTTACCGTTCTATCCTCGTGCCCATCCTTCTCGGCGAGCTTTCCGGCGAAGAACTCTTGGCGACCATCCGGAAGCTGAACGAGTGTCTCTTCTACACTATCACCAGGTTCAGCAACTATTTCCAGTCCCTCCACGAGGCGCACATACGGGAACACGCCAGGGACCTGGAAAAGAAAGTAGAGGAAAGGACCAGGGAGCTTGCCGAATCCGAATCGAAGTACCGCGTCCTTGTGGAAGAGATCAGCGACGGCTATTTCGTGGTGCAGGACGGCGTGATCGTCTTCGCAAACCGCGCCTACTGCGACCTCCATGGTTACAGCCTCAAGGAAATCATCGGAAAACCTTACACGGAGCTCATCGCGCCCCGGTCCCTGCCCGCGGTAGCCAGGTTGTACAAGAAGAGGATGGCCGGAGCGGAGGCCAAAGACCTCTATGCCTACTTCCGGCGCGACAAGAGCGGCCGTAGCCGTCCCACGGAGAACAAAGTGAAAAGCATTCCTTATGACGGCCATCCCGCCGTCGCGGGCATCTGCAGGGACATCACGGAGCGCATGGAGACGGAAAAACGGATGAGGGAGGCCGAGCGCTTCGCCTATATCGGCAAGCTTACCACCTCGCTGGCCCATGAGATAAGGAACCCCCTTTGCTCCGTCAAGCTGAACAGCCAGATACTGCTCAAGAATACCGCCTTCGACGGGAATGACAAGAGGCGCCTGGAAATAGTGGTGCACGAAATATCGAGGCTGGAGCGGATCCTAGACGAGATGCTCGACTACGCGAAGCCGCTCAACCTCAAAATGCAGCCCGGCTCTCTCAAAAAGATCATCGACTCGTGCCTCGACACGATGGAAGTCCGCATCAGGGAAAAGGGGATCGAGGTGAAGAGGAGATACTCGGACCACCGCGTGCGCCGCCTGCTTTTCGATGGAGAGAAGATCGAGCAGGCCCTCATCAACGTATTGATCAACTGCCTCGATGCCCTCGAAAAGGGCGGCTCCATAGAGATCAACACGAAAGTCGTCTCAGACAACGGCATGTCCCTGAGGCTGGAAATCAGCGATAACGGGCCGGGGATCCCGTCGGAGGACCTGCCCTTCGTCTTCGACCCCTTTTTCAGCCGAAAGAAAGGGGGCACCGGCCTCGGGCTCGGGAACGTCAAAAAGATCGTCGAGGCCCACGGCGGCCGGGTCGATCTCGTGCCCAGAAAGCCGACGGGCACGATTCTCGGGCTCACCCTGCCGATGAAGGAGGTCCTGCATTGAAAAAGAGAAGCATCCTCATCATAGACGATGAAAAGATAATCCTCGAATCGCTCAAGATGTTCCTCACGGAGAAGGGCTACGACGTGGAAACCGCCGGCTGCGCCTCAGAGGGACGGGAAAAATTCCATGCCTGTAAGCCCGATGCGACTATCCTCGATATACGGCTGCCCGACGGCAACGGGCTCGACCTCCTCCGGGAGCTTAAAGGCAGCAAGGGGAAGGCGCCCGTCATAATGATCACCGCCTTCCACGACATGGATGCGACCGTGAAAGCCATAAAGAACGGCGCCACCGAATACATCACGAAGCCGATCGACGTGGACGAGCTCGAAGAGGCGGTCTCGAGGGCCACGAAACGGTGCGCCGTCAAGGAAGAGAGCCGCCTGCCCTCCGAAAACGACGTAGCTTACGAAAAGGGGAAGATAGTCGGGAACAGCAAGGGTATGAAGGAGATCTTCAAGGCCATCGGCGCCCTCTCGGAGAACCGGGTAACGGTCCTCATAGAGGGGGAGACCGGTACGGGCAAAGAGCTGATCGCCCGGGCCATCCACTGCAACAGCCCCCAAGAGGAAGAGCCTTTCATTCCTATAAACTGCTCGGCCATAGTCCCGACCCTCCTCGAAAGCGAGCTCTTCGGCCACGAGAGGGGCTCTTTTACGGGCGCGCTGATCCAGAAGAAAGGTCGGTTCGAGCTGGCAGGCCAGGGGACGATCTTCCTGGACGAGGTGGGGGACATCCCCCTCGCCGTGCAAGTTAAGCTCCTCCGCTTCCTCCAGGAAAAAGAGTTCGAGAGGGTGGGCGCCGAGAGGACCCTCCGCTCGAACGCCAGGGTCATCGCCGCCACAAACAGGGAATTATGGCAGATGGTCCAGCATGACGCCTTCCGCGAAGACCTCTACTACCGCCTCAGCGTGGCCACCATCAGGGTACCGCCCCTGAGGGCGCGAAGGGACGATATACACCTCCTCGTCGCGTACATTTTGAAGAAGATCAACTGCGAGCTGAACAAGAACGTCAGGAGCGTGGAGGACAAGGCTCTCCGCATGCTCACCGATTATGACTGGCCGGGAAACGTCAGGGAATTGGAAAACGTGCTCACGAGGGCGGCCATCAACACCCAGGGAGACGTTATCTTCGAGGAGTCCCTCAGCCGTCTCCTTAAAGGATCGAAGAAGCTGCCGGGCCGCGACTCCCCCGCCGGCGCCTTGCGGAGCCTCGCCATCGTCGAGCGTGACCACATCGCGGCCGTCCTGAAGGAGACGGGGTGGCACCTGGGCAGGGCATGCGCCGTTCTCGGCATCTCACGCCCTACCCTTCGGCAGAAACTGAGGGAGTACAACCTGGGGCGTTCCTAGATCGGCCGTGAAAAAAACTTTCCCGGCAGAAAAAAACTTTCAAGGGCGCTTTCCGGGACCACACGAAGCCTGGAGGCAAATCGGCCGTATTTGCGTCACTAAACGCCCGGTCGATCGAGCGAAACCGGGTGGCATGCTTGTTGCTTTAATTGAAGGGGGAGTTCTGGCAAGAACATTAGAAAAAGGGGGGATTATGAGAAGAGGAGTAAGTTCCTTAGTGCTTGCGCTGTGTCTTTGCGTCGGCCTGACCCTGTCCGCCCGGGCAGCCGAAAAGCCGATCGTCATCGGCGCGCCGCTCGCGACCGCCTTTCTTTACGGGTGGGACGCCGAACGGGGCATAAAGCTTGCCGCCGAAGAGATCAACGCCGCAGGCGGCGTCAACGTGGGGGGCAAAAAGAGGCCCATCGCAGTGGAAGTGATCGACACGCGGGACCTCGAGCCGGCAGTGCCGGTGAGCGAGGCGCTCCTTGCCGTCGAGAAGCTTATCCTCGAAAAGAAGGTCGATTTCATCGTCGGCGGACCTATCCGCTCGGAAGCGGCCCTGGCCGCCATGGACCTCCTGAGCAAGCACAAGAAGGTGAGCATCGTCACTACCGGGGTGCTGACGCCGGCTTACACGAAGAAGGTGGAGGAAAACTATTCGAAGTATAAGTACTGCTTCAGGAATTCGAGCCATGTCGGCGTAATGATGGTGGAGTTCGTTACGCTCATCGAGGACATACGGAAGACCCACGCCTTCAACAAGGCCTGTATCATGGTGCAGGACGTCGCCCATGCCCGGGCCGGCGGGGAGGCGATGCAGAAGGCTCTCACCGGCAAGGGGTGGACAGTGGTCGATATGAAAGTATACCCGACGGGGACCGTGGATTACTCGGTGGGGCTCCTCGAGGCAGGCAAGAAGGGCGCCCAGCTCCTCTTCGTCTGGATGGACATGCCGGAGAGCGCCGTGCTCTTGAAGCAGTGGAGCGACCTCAAGCTGAAATGCCTGCCTGTGGGCTTCGTCAACGCAGCGGAGCAGCCCGGCTTCGCCAAGGCCACGGGGGGCAAAGGCGAGTATCTGCTCGTCAACCTGGTCAACGGCGGGAACGCGCCCGCCCACATCACACCCTGGACCATGAAGTTTGTTGAAGCCTATAAGAAAAGATGGGGCCTGGAACCGGAGGGCTACGGGACCTCGTCGAGCTACATGGCGGTCTACCAGCTAAAAGATGCAGTGGAAAAGGCGCAGAGCACGGACTCCGACAAGGTCATCGCGGCCCTCGAAAACTCCGATATCATGGGCGTCTATGGAAGAATGCGCTTCGACAAGAAATCACACCAGATAATACCCTCCCTGGACCCGAAGGAAGGCGCCGTAACCGGGATCATCCAATGGCAGGGTGGAAAAAGGGTCCAAGTTTTCCCTCCGAAAGTCGCGGAAGGCAAGGTCCTCCTGCCGCCGTGGATGAAGTAGGCCGCAGCGGTTGACAGGGAATGAGCCGGCGGGGTGCCCGTGAAGCGGGCCCCCGTCCGGAAGGACGCAAGGCGCCGGCAACTGCAGCGGAAAGGAAAAGGGGGGAAAGAACCGTGGAAATCGTCGTCTACGGCGTAATCAACAGCATCGTGCTCGCACTCCTGTCCCTGGGCTTTGCCCTCGTTTACAGCATAAGCAGGCTGCCGAACTTCGCCCACGGGGCCCTCTACATAACTGCCGGCTATCTCGTCTGGCTGCTCCTCAACGCCTTCGGCCTGCCCTACTGGGCCTCCATAGTCATAGGCATTTTATTGACGAGCCTGATAGGCGCGCTCATATACCGGCTCATCATCATCAGGATCCGAGGGATGGAGATTTCCGAGATAATCGGCACGTACGCGGTCGGGCTGGCCATCATAGAGGGGCTCCGGTGGGGGGGCTTGCGGGGCATGACTTACACGCTGCCGGTCTTCATCCCCGGGTCCGCCGAGATAATGGGAGTAACCGTCGACTATCAGAGGCTCCTCATAGTCGGGGCCGGCATTCTGACTTTCCTGCTGCTTTTCCTGTTCACGAAGCTCAACAGGATCGGCCTTGCCCTGCGCGGCATAGCCCAGGACGAGAGGGCGGCCATGATGCTGGGGATAGACTCCGACATGACCGCGCTGATCTCGCTCGCCATAGGCTCCGGCCTTGCCGGCTTCGCCGCCGTCCTCCTGCTGCCCCTCGGCAATATAGTAGTCGAGCAGGGGTATAACGTCCTCATATTCGCCGTCGCCGTCTGCGTCATAGGCGGCCTCGGAAGCTGGACCGGCACGATCGTCGCTTCCTTCATCATCGGCTTTGCCCAGATCCTCACGGAGACGCTCGTTTCCAGCCATTTCGTGATGGTGGTCGCCCTCCTTGCCATTATCGTCACCCTCCTCATAAAGCCCTCCGGCATCTTCGGCAAGCAGAAGCAGCTCGAGGAGAGGGTGTGACCATGGAGACGACGAGGAAGGAGCGCATCGACAGGGGGCTGAAGGTAAGGACGGAAGGCATCTACGCCATTTCTTCCTTCGAGGAGATCCTGTATCTCATAGGGCCGAGGCTGCTCCTGATCGTCGGCGTCCTCCTCCTGCCGCTGGTCCTGGAGCTCGCGCCCTACTGGAAGAGGGTCGTCAACATAATGTGCGTCTACGCCATCCTCGCCCTCTCCTTCGACTTTCTGGCGAACTACGTCGGCCTCGTCTGCCTGGGCGGGGCCCTCTTCATCGGGGTAGGCGGCTATCTCGCAGCCATCTTCAACGTCTATCTCTCCCTGCCCTTTTACCTCTCCATCCCCCTCGCGACGGTTTTCGGCGCCGGCCTCTGCACTGTCCTGATACTTCCGTGCCTGCCACTGCGGGGTGTATATTTCGCCATAGTCACCCTCATGTACCCTATCCTCTTCTCGAGGATCATCGAGGCCATGAACATACTGGGCGGCACGAACGGCATAACCGGCCTCGACAGCTTCCCCGGCGAGTACATCGAGCAATACACGATCATCATCGTCATGCTCCTCGCCCTCTTCGGCATGAGGAGGCTCGTAAGCCAGGATGTGGGCCTGGTGCTAAGGGGCGTAAAGGACAACGACCAGTCCATCAGGGCCTCCGGCATAAACGTGACCACCATGAAATCCCTCGCCGTTTTCATCGCGGCGCTCCTGGGATGCTTCGGCGGCGCCTATATAGCCCATCTCTACATGTGGGCGGGCCTTTCGCTCTTTGCCCTCGACTTCTCGATCATCCCCATCGCAGCCGTAGTCATGGGCGGGGGAGGCACCCTGATAGGCGCGGTCATCGGCTGTTTCATCCTCGTGCCTCTCTCGGAGTTCCTCAGGTTTTTCGGCTCCTTCAGGATAGTCATCTACTGCATCATCCTGACAGGCTTTATCGTCTTCAAGAGCGAGGGCCTGATGGTCTATCTCCAGCGGAAGTATCACCAAATCGAAAGGATCGTGAAGGTATGAAGGACGAGGGGCGGGTTTTTTCGGAGTGAAGATATGAGCGAAACAATAATCCTCTCGATAAAGGGTATGGGCAAGTCCTTCGGGGGCCTTAAGGCACTCTCGGACGTCAGCTTCGACGTGCGCCAGGGCGAGATCTACGGCATCATCGGGCCTAACGGCTCAGGCAAGACGACCCTCATCAATTGCGTGACGGGTTTCATAAAACCCGACAGCGGGCACGTATTCTTCCGGGAGGAAGAGATTACCCGGTGGCCTCCCCACAAGGTCGCCCGGCTCGGCATTACCAGGACTTTTCAAATCATGAGGCCCTATTACACGCTGCCGGCCTATAAGAACCTGATAATACCCCTCTGGTCCCCCAGGGCAAAGAAATACGGGGGATGGCGCGGAGGGGGCAGGCACGGCGACAGGGACACGGTAGCCATCGATATACTTGAGGAGATCGGCTTCGAGAGGGATTCGAGGGTTCCCTACAAGCTCGCCGCAACCCTGCCCACGGGCTATCAGAAGAGGCTCGAACTCGCCAGGTGCATGGCCCTCCGGCCTGACGTGATCTTCTGCGACGAGGTCTTCTCGGGCCTCTCGATGAGCGAGATCGCGGGAATGATCCCCCTCATAGAGAAGCTGAAGATGGAAGGCATCACCCTTATCATGGTGGAGCACAGGCTCAGGGAGCTGTTCAGGGTGGCGGACAGGGTCATGGCCCTCAACTTCGGCGAGAAGATAGCCGAAGGGGACTACACGGAGGTCATCGAGGACAAAATGGTCAGAGAGGCTTATCTTGGGAAAGAAGGGGTATAGATATGCTTGAAGGCTCCGGCCTCATGGTTTTCTACGAGAACATGCTTGCCCTCAACAACGTGAGCCTCGCCTGCGAGGACCGCGCCATTATAGGTGTGTTCGGGCCGAATAGCGCGGGGAAGAGCACCCTCATGTACGTCCTCTCGGGCATCATGCTCGACATCAGGAAAAAGGAAGAGATGCGTGGGGGAGAGCGCGTATCCCTTTTCGGCAGCATTCTCTTCAACGGCAAGGAGATCACGAACATGCCGCCCCACGCCCGCGCGCGCCTGGGCATTGTCCTCTGTCCGGAGCGGAGGAGGATCTTCGCCGAAAGCTCGGTCCTCGAAAACCTGAAGATCGGGGCCTACCTGTCCACGAAACATGAGGCAAAGGAGAATATCGAATACGTCCTGGACCTCTTCCCCCGCCTGAAGGACCATCTCAAGCGTCAGGGCGGCTTCCTCTCCGGCGGCGAACAGCAGATGCTCGCCATAGGCAGGGCACTTATGGCCAAGCCGCGGGTGCTGCTCCTGGACGAGCCGCTTCTGGGACTCAGCCCTGCGTACCAGGATATCGTCATCACGGGAACCAAAGCGATACGGGACACAAAGGGCATCTCCATCATAATCACCGAGCAATACGCGCGGCCCGTCATCCCGATCATCGACCGGGGTTACATCCTGGAGAACGGGTCCAACGTGCTTTCAGGGACGAAGGAGGAGCTTATCGACAACCCCGACGTCAAATCCGCCTATTTTGGCGTCTAGCACCATGTGAGGAGCACCGATGGAACCTTACGGAGAGACATCGTACACCTTTTCCAGATTCGAGGAGATGTGCGCCGCCGAACCGGGCAACACGGCCCTTTATTACCTCGGCGAGCGTTACAGCTACGGCAAGCTCTCGATGCTTATAGACAGGTTCGCCGCGGGCCTCGTAAAAATCGGAGTGAGGCCCCAGGACCGGGTGATGCTCTACATTCCGAACTGCCCCCAGTGGATAATAGCAAACTTCGCCATCAACAAGATAGGGGCCGCTACGGTCCCCGTCTCTCCCATATATACGGCCTATGAAATAGCGTACATGATCGAGGACGCGAATATAAAGACCGTCATATGCCTGGATACGAACTTCGTCTACGTAAGGGAGGTCATGCGAGGGACGGGCCTAGAGCGCGTCATCCTCACCGACCTCGTCGAGCTGCTCCCCGCCTGGAAGCGCGCGGTCGGCTACCTATTCGACAAAATACCGAAGGGGAAGATCGAGAAGGGAAAGGAAATCTATTCCTTTTGGGGACTCATCAAAGAGAACTGGCCGAAGCCTCCAAGGGTCGAGCTCGACCCGGTGCGCGACCTCGCCTACGTCATGTATACCGGGGGCACGACCGGCTTCCCCAAAGGGGTGCCGGGGAACCACGCGGGCGAAGTATCATACATAAAGGACGTAATGGATGACGTCATCTCCGACCACATGAGCCCCGGCAAAGAGACGGTGCTCATGGTGAACCCCCTCTTCCACATCATGGCAAAGGGCTTCGCAATAGCCTTCGGCTTCAACTTCGGGAATACGGTCGTCCTCATGCCTACGCCGGAGGTCGACGCAACCCTGAAAGCCATCGAGCGGTACAAGGTCGGCTGGATGCTAGGCGTTCCGGCCCTCTACAGGATGATGCTCGAAAACGACCGTCTCGACCAGTACGACCTCAGCTCCCTGAAATACTGTTACTGCGGCGGCGACGTCCTGCCCGCCGAGGTATACAAGACATGGAAGGAGCGCTACGGCATCCCTATTTACCAGGTGTACGGATCGACCGAAGCCGGACACGTGGCGTACAGCCTGCTCGACAGGCAGCCCAAGCCGACGGTAGTGGGAACACCCCTGAAATCGAGGAAATGCATCCTGGCGGACCAGGAATCCCTGGAGCCGGTGACGCCCGGAGAGGTGGGAGAGCTCCTCGTCACCTCACCAGACACAATAAAGAGTTACTGGAACAAGCCGGAAGAGACGAGCCGCTCCTTCGTCCAAAAGAACGGCGACATCTATTACAGGATGGGCGATTTCATGAGGATGAACGAGGATGGGGAGCTGGAGTTCATGGAAAGGACCGCCGATACGATAAAGTACAAGGCCTACCGCATATCGGCCTCCGAGATCGAAGCGGTCCTCCAGGACCATCCGACCGTGATAGGGGCCTGCTGCGTCGGCATCGCAGACCCGAGGGTGGGGGAAAGAATCAAGGCCATCGTCGTCCTCAAGGAGGACGCGAAGGGCGTTGGAAGCGGCGAGCTTACGAAGTGGTGCAGGGACCACCTTGCGTCCTACAAAATACCGCATTACATAGAGTTCCGCGACATGCTGCCGAAGTCGAAGGTCGGCAAGCTCCTCCGCAGAGAGATCAGGGACGAAGAGAAAAGAAAACTGGAAAAAGAGAAGAAGAAAGCTGTATAATTAGCGAGCGCAGCCTTCTTATTACAGGCATTAGCGCCTACGCCGACGTAGCTCAGTGGTAGAGCAAGTGATTCGTAATCACTAGGTCCGGGGTTCAAATCCCCGCGTCGGCTTCAATAAAATCAATAACTTACCGACCATTTTCCTTTTCCTCATTTGTGGTGAGTGTCCCTATAGGTGGCCACTGACCACTCATACCGTCCAGCCTCTTTATCTGTTCCTGCTCGTACTGCTCAGGGGCGATCACGTAGTATTTCATCGTTGTCGTGATCGACTCGTGACCCATCCACATTTGCAACGTCTTTGGGGGCACTCCCCGAATGGCGCACATCGTGCCGAACGTCCGCCTTAAATCCTTCAGCACCACGTCTTTCAATCCCGCCCTTTCCACGGCGGGAATAAACGACTTTTTGATATCCTTGAAGGGCTTGCCGTTCTTGTCGTGAAACAGGTAGTCGCTCCCTTTCCTGGCAAGAAGTCTCTCAAGGACCGCCCTGGCCGTGTCATTCAGAGGCACGTACCGTCTTTTTCCGCCCTTGCCGTCTTCCACCTTCAACTTTTTTCCGTCCACCAGCACATCCTCACGCTTAAGCTGAAGCAACTCTTCTTTTCTCAGGCCGGTGTGGAGATCGAGAACAACCATATCCTTGAGGTAAAACGCATGTTGCGCCCGGCCGCAAGCCTCTATCAATCTCGCTTGCTCTTCTTCGTTAAGGAATCGCGGCCTTGGCTTCTCCTTTCCGAGTTTGATGCCCTTGATCGGGTTCTTCAACAGAAATCCCCAATCAACGCCCTTCGTACACATCCCCTTGAGTACGATCACTTCCCGGTTTACCATGCAGACGCCGACTTCATGAAGGCGCTCGCTTTGGTAACTTTCTGCCTTGTACAGCGTCATCTCGTCAAGGTAGATATCGCCGAAATGCCTGACGAGCTTCCCCGCGATGCTCTCGTATTGCTGACGCGTCATGGCTCTCTTCTTTGAAGCATGCTTCTTCAGGTATTCGTCATTCACGAAATCGGCAAACTTTATCCTCTTCGGAAACTGGTTGGGGAATATCTTTCTTTCCTGAATGTCCCCCGCCAGCTTTCGCTGATACTGTTCCGCCACCTTTTTTGAAGTGTGCTTTTCGGGGTAAAGTTTTCTATGCCCCGTTTCGTCTCGAAGGCGGACATAATAGACCTTGCATTTTAGCGACGCGCTCCATTTTTCCACGATCATCGCGCCACCAGCCCTTTCATCTCCAGTTCCGCCACATAGCTTTCAGGGAACCGGACGAGACGGCCCAATTTGACCGGTTTGAGTCTCTTTTCCATCACCCACACCCGCAGGGTCGTCACCGGCACCTGCCACCTTTCCGACAAGTCCTTGTAGCACAACAGCCTACTTGCCACGGATGCACCCCCTACAATTCTGCAACCTTACTTTATGGCGTAGCCTCTCCCTTACCCTCGTCCTCTTCCATGGCATTCTTTATCATATGCGCCACTGCATTCAAGGAAGGGAACGTGTGTCTCAGCCTCTCCCTGAATTCCTCCCCGCCCATCTTTTCCACAACTTCGTCAAGGTGTTCGTCGCTCGGGAGGCCCCCTTTTTTGAACACCTCGATGTATGCCTTCAGCATAAAGTTGACGAATTCGGACACCGATACCTTTCTCGGAAGGTCCTCCAAGCCGTCGTACACGTCGCTGTCAATCGTCAGTGTAAGCTTCTTCTTCATCTTCCACCCCCTCTATATAGAATACGTGTTACACGTGGTAATGGTACAGCGAGCCGACATATTTTGTCAAGATATTTTTTCAATTGATTCGATCTATCAGTTAGAAGTGTTCGGGACGCTTTAAAAAAGCGTCACAGGTCTTCCGGGGCGAGGCCCGTATGTTTGGCTATCCGGGCCAGCATCTTCGGGCCGATCTCTTCGCTGTCATGAAATGCAAAGACGTAATCAGGCCAGCCGGGGCGGGCAAGCACGCGATGGGAAGTGCTGTGCTGCCGTTTGACTGTCCAGCCAATGCGGAGCAGGGTAGCAAGGACATGCCGTGCTCGTGTTGACGGCCATCGGCTCATGCTGAGATCGCGAAGACTTCTTTAAGCTCCGGGATTTCTTCCTCATGCTCAAGCCTGTCCGCCATGACCCGCAAGGCTAAGGCTTCAGCCTTTGCAATAGCCTGGTTCCTGGTAGCTCCGTAAACCATCGTGCCGGGTAACTCCGGGATTTCCGCTATCCACCGGCCGTCTTCTTCTCTCTCGATTTCAATTTTCATGAATCACCTTTTGTAATATCATAGCCCACTCAATGGGATTTTCTCAAGCCGTTCACTTTGAGCATCGTCCCGTCACTTGAGCGTCACAAACCCAGCCCGCCCGCTTGCACCTACTATTGAATGGTCCCAATCAACCGAGATACCGAGCATCACTCTTAGGAATGGAGCAAGCTGAGGCCTCGGTGAAATAGTGTCGGATAGTTCTCATCGCCCGGACGATATGCATTCCAGACCGTGTGTTTCAATTCTCCTTCCGGCAGTTTTTCCAGCACGTATAGAATGGCTCCTATGACCGCTTCCATAGCCCACAAAGCCATGGTCGGCGTTGAAATTCTGGTTACCCACTCTATCTCCCCAGGTTCAAGTTCGGTAATGACCACTTCGCGGCCGCGGTATTTCTTGCCTTTCAGTTGACTGTAAAAGTCGGGAAGGTCGTGATCATAGGTTATCCTTCCTTCCTTACTGACTATCCTAAGATCACACGCACGGAAGTGCACTATCCCATTCCTCACTTTTACTAGAGTCGATAAATCTTGATAATTCTCGGGCGCTCCTAAGCCGAGGACCGAACAAAGCTTTTTAAATCGATCCAAGGTGTTACTCTTAATATCCTCTCTTATGGTCGATATTTCTTTGCAAACCTCTTCGCTGACGCCTACTACATCTTCAAAGCGAGCCAAACCTAATTCAAACTCTGGATGTAAATCCTTCGAATATTCCTTAAGAACAGCGCCAGCCATAGACGATATTTCATTACAGAATGCTTCCAGCCCAGAACATCCAAGGACGACATTTGGCAGCGCCTCTACGCTGAACACGGAACCCGGCTCGCCTGCGTTGTCAACGGCCCGCTCGATACCTGAACACAGGAGTTCCCAAGATATTTGACTTGTCGAATAGCCAAGAACTGTTTTTACCGATACTCCGCCTCCTCCCAAGCTATTACTCATAGCAAGCCCTCTTGTTCGACTCGCTGGTTCCTCACTTTTGGGGCCTTTTTGAACGTTGCTCCCACTTGCCGAATCGGGGGCATTTCGACCTTCTTCCCGGCCAAAAGTTCAGCCACGGTTAAGAGCTGCACCTTCGGGTATTTCCGTCCCCAGGTAGCAGACTCGTAAAATCCCGCAGTAACTGCTTCCGTTCTCATGGCGGAAGTAGGTTCCTGCATAGAGATAAGGACTCCGACTGCCGCCTTTTCTCGGTCCAGAACCCCTTTGAGGTCGCGGACGTGAGCCACGTTGGTATGTCCCGCCTTGACGGAGATTATGACGCTTTCAAAGCTCCCCTGCTTATCCCCCTGGAAGACGATTCGTCCGTCAATGCCGTGGTCCGCTCCCTTCTTCTGCTCGACAGGGCGCGCCCCCAAAAGCCCGAGCGCCCACCATTGGAATTGATAAGGGTCGGAAGCCGCCAGCGCCTCAGCGTCCGGCACGCTCACGGGTTCACCGATCACCCTATATACGGCAGTACCGCCGAACAAATCCTTTAGGCGATGCTTGATAAGCGTGATTGCCAGATGCGTGATATCTATGCCTATCCATTCCCGTCCGAGCTTTTGTGCGGCAACGATAGCAGTGCCGCAGCCGCAGAAGGGGTCAAGAATGGTATCACCCTCATTGCTGCTTGCCCGTATGACCCGCTCCAATAGCGCTTCAGGCTTCTGAGTGGGATAGCCCAGGCGTTCCTGGGCCTGAGAGTTGATCGGTGCAATGTCGTACCAAAGGTCTTGGAGCGGGACTCCCGGCATCTCGTCCAAGTAACGCTTGTACTCGGGCATGCCGGACCTCGTATACACGAGACGTCCTTGGGCTTCAAACGCTTTCATTTTCTCTTTGGAGTAGGCCCAATAACGGCCTTTGTATGGTCGAACGCCCTTCCATTCATACGAGGTGTCCCCACCAGGTTTGTTCGCTGTGAGGTTATCTTTTCGATACCTGCGCCCCGTTCCTTCCTCGACAAATCGGTAGTGACCCCCAATGTACTCCGCGTCATAGGGGACAAAGAGGCTATTCCACGTCCACTTGTCGCTCGTGGTGTAGAAAAGAAGGATGTCATGGATGCGCCCAGGCTGATTCATCCCTTGCTTCGTATCGCTGTGAGCGCTGCTTCGCTTCCAGACGTTCTCTGCCCGAAAGTTCTGCGGACTGAAGACTGCGTCCATTAGCATCTTCAGGTAGTGACTTGCCGCTGAATCACAGTGCAGGTACATGCTCCCCGTGGGCTTCAGCACTCGGCGGAGTTCCACCAAGCGTGGAGCCATCATGACCAAATAGGCCATCATATCGCATTCGCCGAGGAAGATTCTAAAGGCCCGAAGGCAATCAGCCACGCGGCTACCGGCCGTCACGATTTCCGCAAAGGCAGATTCGCTTTCCTGGGTCCAGGTCCATGTGTCAGAAAAAGCCCTGATCTGACTTGCCGCCTTGCTCCCGTCTTTTTCTGCGAACAAAACATTATAATTGGCGTTGGAGTTGAAAGGCGGGTCCAGGTATACGAGGTCCACCGTTTCATCTCTTACATGGCGTCGAAGCACATCCAAATTGTCGCCGTAGTACAGCAAACCTTTTGAGGCTTCCATCGTCAGGCCCCCTTGTCTCTTTAATCCACTATGGTCTCTGAATAAGAATCCAAAATATCTTGCCGGGGAAAAGGCATTATATCGTCCTTTGTGATTACAGAGTCTATTGCTATATGCCGTACGCCTATATGTTCCTTCCACAGCACCTCAAATTGATCCTTCGAGGTCGGATTATTGAATTTGCATTTATTGGGCTGGACGCCGTTAATAGACCGTAGCCAGCTTATCACATTATTGATCGACATAGATATCAGCACAAGGCCATTGGCAAGGTTCTGAGGACTCCAATTCCGAGAATGGCTCCTCGGGCGAAAATTGCATTTGTCTTTAGGCAAGATGCTTTCCTTAACGAAGTAGGACGTGCCAAAAACGCTGCCCCCAAGAGACACCATTCTTTCCCCCGGAGCAGGAACTCCCCGTTGTTCCTCATTCCCGATAGCCAACCGAAAACCGCCAGGTCTTACCCGAAAACCATGCTTTATGCCGTTGTATTCCAGAGTAAAAGTTTCGTCTGTAAATTCACGAGCCAAATTGTCCCAGAGGTTCCCAAAGCCCTCTTGAATCCACAGCCTCTTGTTTGTTTCACAAGAAAGAGCGCCATGAATAATCTTTGCGAGTAACTGCCAAGTAACTGGTCGAGATTTAAACCTCGTGTATATTTTTTGAGTTCTTGTAATCTTTCTCACGAGGTTTACGAGATCGGCATTCGTATAGTTCAGGATCCAACCAATCGCGCACCCAGGAGCCTGGGCTGCCGAACAGAGCAGGGCGAAAAGTGTTTCCAGTCCCTGAGAATAGGCAAGCCGCATTGACAACGCCGCTCGATGTTTATCCTCACCGTCGATGTTTGGCGCGTTCAGCTTAGCGACGTAGCCAAAATAGTCAGCGTCTATCCCTTCCAGGAATTCAAGATTTTTTCTCGTCAACTCCCAGTCCCAACAAGCATAAGGCGTTTCGTCTATGACAAATTTGACCACTTCCACGTTTCGTCCTCTGGCGGCACTCCTGATCAAACCTCATCTTTATCTTTGACTTAGGCGCCCGCCCATCCCGACTCTGTACGTCATTCACTATTACCACGTGTAAGCAAGCCGTGCAAGAGGAAAGACAAAACCATAGGACAAGCTATACCTGCCCACCCCATCCAGGATGTTGGTCTCGGCTCTCTTCTTGCCCAGCCCCCTGCGGCCTCTTCCGTAGGTCATAGTGCCTGTATGTCACCGCCCCGACCAGCGGATTGTTGATATACGTGACCTCGTAAGTCTTACACGCCTCTGGGATATTCAGCTGCTCCAGTATCGCCCCGACACTCTCCGCCCTGATCTCTTCCGGCCGATGGAGCCCTTGAGAGGTGAAGAACCGCCTGTGGCCTATTAGCTCTTCCCCTGAGAAGTCCTTAACCATGTACCGGGCCATGTAGCTGCCGGGGTTCTCGTAGGAATCCATAGCTTCGATGGAGACGGTCCCATGGCCCCATGTCTCGACCAACTCTTTTTGGGGAACGTAGGGTAAGCCGAAGACGGCGACATGGTAGTGCCATACCTTCACCCCGTACTTCTCGTATCGCGCCCACTGGATTTGCGGAACGCCCAGGTATTCAAACGCTCCGTGGCGATAGCGCAGCTTCTTGACGAAGTTATGGAAATGGCGATTCGCCTGTTGTATGTCCGTCACGTTTTCCGCGAAGGTTAAGGTTAAGAACTTGTCTCTGTTCCTCTCCTGAGAATGACGCCCCACGTTTGCATTGATGACCCTCTTTACCTGCTTCATCGCCCTGAAAACGTTATCGAATCTGGCTTCCCTCTTCCTCGGTTCCTTGGCTTCCGTGTGCTTTCCCGGTTTCGCCCCTGTTCGTGGTTGATGGTATTCGTAGGTTTCCGCATGATCTCCTGAGATGACGCACTTGGCGGAGTATTTCTTTAGACCGTGTTTCGCCAGTTGTGAGGTATTAATCAAGTTAAGTACGCCGCCCCGCCCCCGTGCTCCTTCCGTCCGCTCGGGAGGCGGGAGCGGCGGAAGACCCGTGGCCTCGTGCTGACGCTCCGTCTTTCCAACAATTGCCGTCCCGCTTGCCTGCGGCGATGGCCGGGACCGCTCGCCCCCTTCGATGCGTCGCTGCTCGCTCGGAATTGTTGAAAAGGCTCCGCTTCCGTGGTTGTGTTTATTTGCCGGATGCTTTAAGATGTACTCGTACATATCGCACCCGCCCCCGCGTCCGCCGCCAAGCAACCGGGGGCATTTTTTTGGTGTCCCTATAGGTGGCTTTCGCCCGCCTACATGGACCCTTCCTCCCGAACGCAGCTATACGCTGCCGAACGACATTCCCTTGTCGCTCAGGAGGTTAGGACGATATGTATTTATGAGGAAATGCAGTGATTACGCCAAGTTAAAATTCGTAATCACTAGGTCCGGGGTTCAAATCCCCGCGTCGGCTTCACTAAACTCAATGACTGCCTTTGTCCCCCTTCGCTCTCCCGGCCGAGCACGTTCCTGATCGTTATCGCAATCTCCCGCCTGGTTAATGGCTTCATCAAAAATGCCCTGATGCCCGCCGCGTTTGCCTCCTCTGTCGATATTGTTTCACTGTAGCCGGTTAAAAGGATGATCGGAAGATCATGTCTCACGTTCAGAACCTTCTCGGCCAGCGCCCTACCGGTAAGGTGGGGCATAACGTGGTCTGTAATCACGAGATCGAAGCCATGCGGTTCTTCTCGGAAGATTTTCCACGCTTCGGTGCCGCTCTCTGCTACTGTCACCTTATAACCAAGCTTTTGAAGGATCTGTGAAGCCGCTTGCAAGACCGCCGGCTCGTCGTCCACGAGAAGTATTCTCTCGTCACCGCAAGGGATCTCCCCCCCTTCTTCGCGCCGGATGTCCTCGTCTCCCGCCGTCAGGGGCAGAAACAAGCTGAACGTAGACCCCTTGCCCGGCTCGCTCTCTACCGTGATTGCACCGCCGTGGTTCTTTATGATGCCGTAGACGACCGCAAGCCCCATACCGGTTCCTTCGCCCGGCCCCTTGGTGGTGAAAAAGGGCTCGAATAGCTTTTTGCGCACGTTTCCTGTCATGCCTGTGCCTGTGTCCCGGACGCTTAACTTAACATAGGCTCCCGGCGCCAATTCTGCATCAGGTATCTGACCCTGTTGTTTCACCGCAACATCAGCCAGGCTAATCGTGAGGACACCGCCGTCTTTTTGCATGGCATGCGTTGCGTTTGTCGCAAGATTTATAAGGACCTGCTGAATTTGGGACGGGTCGGCAAGGACCGTGTCCGATTTCGTCCGAACATCAAGTTCCATGCGGATAGTGGTCGGCAAGGTCCCCCGAAGCAGCTTGTAGGTTTCTTTCAGGAGGGGCGTTAACCTCAATTTCCTTCTTTCTCTCTCGGTCTTTCTGCTGAACGCCAGAATCTGACCGATCAGATCCCTCGCGCGTTGCGACGCCCTCACGATCTGCTCGACGTTCCCGGACGCCCTATCTTTTTCTTCCAGGTCGTCGAGGGCCAGCTCAGCGTTTCCAAGGATAATGGCAAGCATGTTGTTGAACTCGTGAGCCATGCCGCCGGCCAGCGTCCCTATTGCCTCCATCTTTTGTGACTGGCGGAGCTCTTGCTCGACGCGCTGCTGCTGGGTGACGTCCCGGAGGGAAAACACGAGAGACTCCACTTCCCCGGCCTGGTTGACCAAGGGGGTGAGGGTCCAGTTCCAGCAAGTGGTCCCCCATTCCGGATGGTCTGGGAAGATAAAAGGCTTGGCAGTGGCCTGGTAAGGCGCCTTTGTCTCTACGGCCTTTCTGAAAATTGCCTCTCTTTCCTCGTTGGGATAGAGCTCGAAATAGTTGCGTCCCGGAAATCCCTCGATCTCCCTTTTGAAGGCCCTCGCAAAGGCTTTATTTACCCGTATGAAGTTGAAATCCCTATCGAGGAGCACCAAGGGGTTGATCGTTGAGGAGAAGAAGCTCTCAAGCACCCTCGACTGGACCACGACCTTTTCCTGTGCCTGTTGAAGCTCAATCGTCCGTTCCTGGACCCGCAGCTCAAGCTCGTCGTTCGCCTTCTCAATCGCCCTTCGAGCGAAATGAGCGACGAGGATGACGAGGCTCGCGTTGAAGGAAAATATGGCCAGGGCGAGGGCGTCAGCCGAATCGGCAATCGAGAGCGAGCCACGCGGCTCAAGGAAAAAATAGCTGACGGCAAGGGCGCCGAGGGCCGCGGCGAGCAGTCCCGGACGGACTCCCCCGATAAGGGTCGCAAGGATGACGGCCGGATAATACAGAATGTAAGTCTGAGTGCTGCCGAATGTCGGTTCCAATAGCCGGTGCAGCACCGTCGCTACGCCAACCAAAAGAACGGCAAGGACATATTTCTGAATCCCTGTTGTTGGGCGGCCCGCACGGAGCCAATCAGAAGGGCTTAACCACTTTGCAGGAGGGCTTAACCACTTTGACGGGGAAATTAAGGCCAGGGCGAGGGCGTCAGGCGGATCGGCAATCGAGAGCGAGCTTTCCGGCTCAAGGAAAAAATAGCTGACGGCAAAGGCGCCGAGGGCCGCGGCGAGCAGTCCCGAACGGACTCCCCCGATAAGGGCCGCAAGGACGAGGCCCGGATAATACAGAATGTAAGTCTGAGTGCCGCCTAATGTCGGTTGCAATAGCCGGTGTAGTACCGTCGCTACGCCAACCAGAATAATGACAAGGACATATTTCTGAATGGCCGTTGTCCGGCTGCACGTACAAGGTCGACCAAAGGCCTTTGACCGCATTTCCTTGATCTTTTGCCGCGGGCTATAAGTTTGCATGGCCATCGTTCGTCCCTCAACTATAAGATATTGAATGGCCGAGAGACTGTCAAGTCCCGGTTCGTACTGACACAAAACACTTGACGTTAGCGACTGACAGACTTGACATGAACTGGTGCTGACGTACCACGTATGGTACGATTAGGAGGAAACAAGGATGACAACATTATCGGCATCAGAGGCAAGGAAAAGGCTCTATAATCTGGTTGACACGGTTTCGGCGAGGAACCGGGCTGGTGAAGTGGCGCGTGGTGTTTACGAAACAGCCCAGTGGTGCATACACTTTCGGGTATTTTTGCAATCCTGGCCCTAATATGTATAGACAATGGAAAATGATCGCATCAGTGGAGAAATCACACAGGCCGGCATCATTACTGGCCCGTATATAGATACCTTTAAAGGGACATGCATGAAGACGGAAATACATCAGAAGTTTTGAATGGCAGGTAGCAGAAATATATAAAACGAGGTCTAAACAATGAAAAAGAGTTTAGTAGTGTCCATTGTGATGGGGTTGTTCATGATGACATCAACCATAACTGCCGGAATATCCTATGCCATGTCTCAAGGAGACGAAGATTTGCTCAGGAAGATTGATGGCAGGAGATACGTGGGCTTTGTGGATGTTAATTACACTCCAGTAATCGACGTGCGCTCCAAGGTTCTTGTGAAAGGCGTAATCGCGAGAAACACGGGCTATTACGAATCACCGGACCCCGATGGCAGCCGCTTCGAAATCACGGGTCGTGAGTTCACCGTGGGCTGTAATATCGTTGTTTATGGCAACGTCCGCTGCGTGGAGCGCACCTACACCATTAGTGAAGACGGTGACAAGATAATTGAGCATACCCGACTTTCGGACGGCAGTGTGCGGCAGCAAATTTGGCTTTGGCAAAGATAGGAGGATATTACTACGGTTCATAAACCCTGGTGATTCAGACAATAAGCCTTGGCCGGGTGAACTTCAAGGTGTTCAGTTTCCGCGTGAGACTTTATGCCACATTTGAGATTGAAAGTCTGAAAATCGAAAAGATCGTTGGAAAACTCGATTACAGTCAACTAGCTTCATTTCCCTCCCTGCTCAAAGCATGTTCGATGAACAAGCATCGCGAACATCACCCGGATGAGGCTGAGAAGATGCAGATTGCCACTGAGAGACATGGTATCTGATCCCGTAACAGTTTTCTTGACATTTATTATTCGTGTGCAATAATGGAAAAATCTGATAAGGCCAAACTATGGGCGACCATAGGACGGAAAGCGATGGGTCTCGGATAGTTTTATTGAGCCATCTCCAGTAGACAGCCAAGCCGCCAGAGAAAGGGCGGCTTTTTTGTTTGCAGGTTAAGGAGCGGGCTGGCAGTGAAAAGAAGGCGGTCCTGACTATCAGCATATCCTTGACACCTTTAAAGCCTTCCCCGGGGGACAGGATGAATGGAGAAGGAGCGTCGCTGATGAGAACAAAAAAGAGTAAGCCGGTTTTTGTAACCAGATGTTACATAAACATTTTATTCGCCATAATAGTATCGCTCACAGCCCTTATCCCGCAGGCCGGAGCAGAGCCTCCCTTACCCGCGTACGAAGATAACCATCTCGGGATAGCATTTCCCAGAACGCTTGCAGGGCTCACCTTTGGCGGACTGACCAAATATGATCAAGCAACCCTTGGATATTGCCTGCGTTACGGCGGAAGGGACCTGCTCAAGGCGGACCTGTTCGTGTACGATCATGGCATTTTGAATATCCCGGACGGTTATGATAACGAGACCGTGAAGTCAGAAATTGCATATGCGTTTCTCGCTTTGGAGATCATGCAGGAACGCGGTCAATACATGGGGCTCGCGCATCTTGCAACCGGTGTGGTGCCTGAACAGGGGTATATCAGGTTCATCTGGGGCAAGCATAGGTACGCCGAAGCTCCTCGGGAAGGTAATCTGTACACGGGGCCAAGAATATCAGAGACTTTTTTGACGGGGTTCCGGGGCAAATTCATCAAAATTAGGCTCACTTACAAGGAGTATAACCTGGAAGAAGGCAAGAAAACGTCAGATGCGCTGACTAGGGCATTGATTGAACTGATGATGAGCGCAAAGCTCCCCTGAGGGCGCTCTGGCAGGCTCGGGATAAAAACCGGACCCGATGGAGCTCTTACCGCAACCTCATGGCCGCTTGGGTGGAGTACCTCATGTAAAGACACACCGGGATCACCGCGCATGAAGGTCTCCATAGTTTGTCATTGGCGCTTTTGCGGTGCAAGGAAAGCCCCGGGGTTGAGTTAAATACAGTAGTCCTGACCTCTGACGGAGACCCGAACTATGGACGAGGCTGAATTCGAAACGGAACTCAGGCGACTCGAAGCGCTTGCAGAATCTTACGAAGCCAACATGTACGAAGCGCCAGACGCGACCACGGCCACCGGCCACTACGCCAACATGAAAGACGCCTTCTCCGACGCCATCGGGCTGGCGCGACGAGCCGGCCGCAGTGATCATGTAGAGCGTCTGGAAAAACGCCTGAGTGAGGTCAAGCAGATATTTAGAAACCAGTTGTCGTTTGATGGGGGTTGGATACGAAGTCACCTCGGTCCGTCCCTTGAGCGGAGAACGGTCGCAGTTTGGATCGTCAAGATTAAAGACTTCATCATAAGCGTGCTCCGCGAATGCACGATCCCGATTGTATCCGGCCTTATGATAGAAGCGTATCGGCGTGTTGCAACGATACGTCGTGCACCATTTGTGCTCAGGAATGCCGCGCTCAAAAAGTTGCGGGGCGACATGTTCCGTGAATTAGATGTCGTCGAAGTCGTCAAGCTCCTGAGCCCTGACCGGCCATACTGCGGGACGAAAGGTGTTTGCCGGCCCCCTCAGGTGGGCGATACGGGGACCATCGTTTCGGTACTCAGCCCGGATGAGCCTAACATGATGTACTACGTCGAATGCGTAGATAATAACGGTCTCACTGTCTGGCTTGCGGGCTTTTGGCCCGAAGAACTGCGCCTAACGTATCGGACGAGATAATTTGGCTCGGTCTTCATCGGCTCATTAAAGGAGTTCACCAGTGAGGATAAAGAAATGACAGGAAAGAATACTTTGTCAAAGGGGAGGAATAATGGTATGTGGCGGCTAGTGATGTTTTGTTTAGGAACTACCCTGTCCTTGTCCTCCTTGGCCTATGGCATGAGTCCCGCCGAGGCCCGGACTAAATTAGAGCAGATGGGTGTGCAATTCTCAGAAGATACCTTTGTTGCAAAGGCAAAAGACGGCGATCTGGCTGCTGTAGAGTTGTTCCTGGCTGCCGGGATGCATGTAGATGTGAAAGATAAAAAGGGCAGTGACGCCATGCTCGCCGCGACAGCTAGGGGCCATTTGCCAGTGGTCGAGGCCCTTCTGGCCCATGGGGCCGAGGTTAATGCCAAATTGCAACTTGGTGTAACCTACTTGATGATAGCGGCGTTTAATGGCCACGTTCCGGTGGTCCAGGCCTTTCTCGCCCAAAGGGCCGAGGTTTTATAAACCGATTGAAAAACCGTCAAGAAGAATTTTTTGGACAAAGCCGTATAGAACAAGGTAGCATTAAGTGACTGCGGCAGGATGTAAAAAATGATATTTGGCGCCACTATTACCAATTCGATGCGTCTTCTAAGAATGGGGGATGAGTATGGCAAACCAGGAAGCCGTGAAAATCCTACAAGGATATGCTTCGGCATTCAAAGGACTCGACCGGGAAAAAATTCTTCGCTCGGATCTCGGTAAGGCATCTCTTAATGATGACTTTGCCCCGATCCTTGATTTGCTGGTTAAGAAAGTCAGTTTCGCCGCTGAATACGTTTCATCAGTACATGACTCAACCGTGAACTCCTTCAATAGCGTCATCGGTCAAATTGTCAATCGAATAAACGCCCAAATGGCCTTGGATACCGGTCAGTTCGTTTCGGGCAAAGCTGATTTCATTGCCTTCATGAACCAACAGGTTGCACAGATTGAACAGTTCTGGCCACCATTCATAACGGCTGCGATCGAAGCAAGAGGTTTTTTGCAAGATGAAGGTATTCGGAAGGAATATCAACGCGCCGTAAATGGAATGAAAAGTGAATCGGAAAGCACACTGAAGGCACTCGCTCAGGAATCAAAGAAGATTCTGGATGAGGCTCGGAAGCTCGCCGATGAGATCGAGCAAAAGGCCAGACGTACCGCAACCCATATTTCGGTTGAGGCCGCACAGGATGTGTTTAGGAAGGCGAGACGGACACAGTTTTGGCAAGTGATTTTATGGGCTGGCCTAAGTCTACTCAGCGTCTGCGTATTTCTGATTGCAGCCTATTACTTCTATCACACGCCACTTTTCGGCGAAGCCAAAATTATCACTGAGCAAATCAAGTGGACATTCGTGTATGAATCCGTACTGCGAATCATCATATTAACCGTTATCGCTGCTTTAACAACATTTTTTCTCAAAATGTTTAGAGCAAACATGCATATGTTCCAGCATAATTTACACAGGCAAAACATAACAAATTGCATGGCCGCATTTGTCGAATCGGCTGTCACATCCGAACAAAGAGACCTAATCTTGCAGCACCTAGTTGATGCAGTTGCCACCTTTGGTTGCTCAGGTCTCATACAGAACGAAGATGATTCGGTGCAGTTGCCAAAAATAACGATTGATACTATTGCAAGAACTCTCACACAGAAATAGGACGTCACCTACGAACGAAGCATTCACGGAATGTCATGTAAGATAAAGATTTGTGAATGAAAGTGACCTATCAGCTTGCAGGTGACGAAGCATTCCGCACTTCTTTAAGCGTGTAAAACCTCTGATCCTCTGGAGCATCCTTTTCGTAGACATAAATTTCGGCGAAAGAGTCTGCAATCACAAGAAGCACGCCCTTTCTGGCTGGCTCCGTTAGAAGGCTGCCACCAAGGCGCCTAACAGACTTGCTGCCTTCTTCCTCCACAGTCACCGAGGCTTTTACGGCGTATCCTGTAATCTCTCCAACATACCTCACCAGATATGTGCTCGGTCCCTCGGTGGTCGTCTGCGATGGGAGACCAACATAAATCTGGGCGAGCGACGCTGCCATGTTGAGCGCTGCCGGTAATTCGTATCTTCCTTCTGCTACAAATTTCCTATCCTTGACTTCGATTCTCAAGGGGCATTTTGGTCCTTGCCATGAACCGACATGATCAGCCGGTTCAGCTACTGTCAATGCTTTACCGTAGGCCTTATAGAACTCGCTGTATGGCCGGGTTTTTTTTACAAGTTCGTCTTGCTTCTTTTCCTCTTCCGCTGGCGTCTCCTTGATGCTTAGAATGTGCCGGTGAACGGCCGCATCGCAGTCATCCACCTTCAGGGCACGGTCACATATCTCTTGCGCTTCAGGCAAGAAGCCGGCACCGATGAGCCTAAGCGCAAGGTTGCTCATAGCTAACGTATTCCTGAGCCTTTCAGCCTCACGGTACGCATCTACCGAACTGGCAAGAAGGTTGAAATGTTCATACTCCACCCCCAGGTTGTTCCATGTGTTCGAATGTCGCTGGTTTTTAGGAATGCGCAAGTAGTGAAAAAATGAAAGGTTATCTTGATTTTCCTGAGAGTATTTATAGGCGAGATCAAACCGGGCATCAACGTCATCGGGTCTTAGGCCGAGCATATGTTCAGTGAGGCCAAAGTACATATCATTTTCGGCTTTCAGAGCTGTAATTTCTCGAAGCGCCTTGATCATTGTTACCTCACCTTCACCATCCCGAGCAAACCTTTGCCTCATTTCATTTACTGCCACTTCGCTCTCGGCATTCTTACCAGCTCGAAGAAGTGCGAGGGCAGCTTTTCCAAAATTCGTTACCGTTTCGTCTACGTCGGCCGCAGTTTCTGCCGCGAGCCGATATGAAGCCGCAGCTTTCTCATACTCCTTGTATACCTCATATGCACTTCCCAACTGTGACTGAACCTGTCCATTTTGTGGATAGGAAGCTGCCAAGTCCAGCATCCTACCCAGTGTACCTCCCTTTCCGAGCAACAGTCGCTGATATTCTTTGAAAGCCTCCCAGGACTCTCGGTTGCGGGCTTCGCGCCCCTCCTGAGATTCCAAATAAGCTCTGGTGACGACTTCTTGGCCTTGTGCATTATCAGCCTCAATGGCTTTGCGCAAAGCAAACCGGTAAATGAACGGGCGCCAGGTCGGTTTCGGATGAAGGAACCAATCCTCGTCCTCATTCTGGCCTTCCTCTGCCTTGCCTTCAGGGGCTTGAGTTGTACTCTCCAGCACCGAGGCCGTCATTGCTTTGGGTCTCAAAGACCTAATCATGTCCAGTATTTTTCCAAAGCATCGCTCAGGAGACTCTCTTACGAATTCGATATACTCGATATTCCCCTGTAAGCCCCCAGGTGGTCGAAGGCCCTTTTCTATTAGTAGAATGAAACTCATATCACGCCCCACTGCCAACCCTATTTCCTGAATTATCCAATCTGAAGTCTTCCAAGAATACTTGGCCTTATCAGCCCTCAAAATTCTTCTTCTTAGCCTGCCTGGCTTCAGCTCAGCATCGTTGATCGCTCGCTCGTTGTTGGTGCAAATACCGATAAAAACGTTCTTGTCTTGGATGAGGCCCAAGACCTTTTCGGCAAGCTCCTTCGCCTCCGCCGCCTTTGCGTGATCCCAGGAAAAGCCAATTCCCATCTCCTTGATCTTGTCGAAGTATTCACAAAAAATATTGACCAATGCTTGGTCGTTATCCCAAAAGCTGTGAGCGACGAACGCCCTTAGTTGGCTCATAACGCCCCCTGGAAAGCATCATTATCATATGTACTATTGCACACTTTTAAGCGCAAATCAAAGCAAGATTCCAGGAAGCAGTTCAGCATGCTCTCACCCCCGCCGCTGCACCGGATGCTCGCCCCCACTCTCTCCTCGCGCCGACACTCTCCGCTCTTGTCTCCTCCGGGCGATAGAGTCCCTGAGAGGTAAAAAACCGCGTGTGGCCCGTTAGTTCTTCTCCTGCGAAGTCTTTCACCAGCGCCGCAAGCCCAAGCCCGCTTACACCCTGCTTCTCGGTTGAAACCCTTAAATAACTTATAAATTTGCCTTCCATATCGCTCCTGCCTCTGTTATGTAATTTGTAGTAACGAGCATTACTTGAACTCCGTCAACACCGGTGTTAATGTTTGTGATAGAGAACACGGACGATTCATAAAACGAAACTGCGCACAATGGAGGGGGGGAACTTAAATGCGATCGAAAGTGATTCTTTACCTTATCATTATAGCTATTTTGGGGGGCTTAGCCTATTTCGGGGAGCGGACCGACCCTAAGAGCTTCTTGCTCGCTTTGTTCACGGCCTTCGTGTCGTTCGCTGTAATAGTTTTCGTTGAAGCGGAACTTAGACCGCAGATCAGCATAGTGCAGGAGGCGGTGCCGCCTGTTTTGTCAGACGGGCGCAAGTTCCTTCGTGTGATCGTGAAGAACCATGCACTTTGGTCCCCGCTGAAACTCGTCATGGACCGGCGCCCGGTCTATCAAGCCCGAGCATCGGTCACATTCCTAACCGAATTGAACAATCCTATTTTCGGTCCGGAGCGCGTTATGATCGGTCGCTGGTCCCACACTCCGGAACCTCTTCGCCCTCTCTCGATTTCGCCAAGCCCTGGCGGAAACCAAGAAATAGGTTTCGTATGGGACTTAAGCGCAACCCGTGATGCCGTTGATATTGGTGCCGGAAGTACCGAAGTCTTGGATATTGTTATGCGCAACCCAACCGAGGATGGTTGTCATGGGTGGCACAACCGAATAATAGGTCGACCCGGTGCCGCCCCTCCTGAAGACCAGTTCGATCTCTTGAAGGGACGCCATCGTGCCCTCGTACGGGTTGATGCATCGGGTAGAAGCACTAAAGCTCTTTTTCGAATAGTGTGCGATGTTGGTATTGAAGACTTTCGTCTCGAACTTATCCCTCGGGGGCACAAAGGACTGTAGCGAGACCTACCGGCTGTTACGTGAATATCAGGGCAACCCGTCGGTCCCTTTGCTCGATATAGTGGGAACCTTGCGCAAGACGCGGGCAAGGATGCTTGACGTGCCGGGCTGAAGTGAAAGCCGGGCCTCTTATAGGAGCGATCCCTCCCCCCTCAGGGATTGGAGGGCGGCGGGCCGAATGTCGGATAGCCCTGGGCCATGCCCGGGACCTGGTTTCCCTTGGAGTACATGCACTGCTCGTACGCGTTGTCGTACCGCCTCTGAAGCTGCGAGGCGGACGTCCGGCCCTGGCCGCTCCCGATGGCCGATCCGCCGAGGAGGCCGGTCGCGCCGCCGATTGCAGCGCCTGCCCCCGCGCTCCCGGTAGCAGCGCCGATACCCGCCCCCAGTCCGGCGCCGAGCAACGTGCCCAGCACCGCGCCACTGGCTGTACCCTGGTTCGCCGTCTCGCCGGGCGATCCGCCGGCCTGCTGGCCGGCCCACTGCCTGCAGACCGCGTCATCGGTCTGGAAGGCCTCGAAGGTCTTTCCGTGGCCGGGCATCACGCTGACACTCGGACCTGCAGGGACGGTCGTACACGCGCATAGGAGGGCAACCGCCGACATAAGGAGAAAGCAACGGGTCCCGTTCATGCTCTCACACCTCCCTCTTTTGAGCGGGTGATCGGGTCCGCACCATCCGCTTCTTTTCAAACATAGGCCCTTAACGCCCTTTCGTCAACCAGCGAGGTATCTCACCTTCCCCCGGCAGGGGGGTAGGGACCCACTGTTGCAGGGCCGTACTCGGACTCCCCGAGTCCCCCCGAGCCCGTTCCGGACCCGCCCATTGTGCTGCCAGTGCCCGTCCCGGAGCTGCCGCTTTCCGGCATCCTCGTATCCATGCTCGGAAACCCGCTTCCCGTGGGACCTGGAAAGCCGCTCCCGCCTCCCCCCGGGAAGCCGCTGACTTGACCACCGGGGCCGCCCCCTCCGCCGCCGGGCGCGCCGGCTATCCCCCCGCCGCCTCCCGCCCCGGCCTGGCCCCAGGCCTGACCCGCCATCAGCATCACCAGGACAATCACACCGAAGAGAACCTTCAGAGATCCTTTCTTCATTCTTTTCACCTCCCACCAATACCAATTATAAGCATCGCCCTTCCTATGGTGAAGACCCCAAGTCCCGGCAGTTGCCGGACGGTGCGGCGAGTATAATAATAACTTAGGAGGTACCCGGTGATGACCGCGAAGAGATTATTTCACACCTTCCCAGGCCGCCTCCTCTTCTGGGCGGCCGTCATTGTCGCGGTCTACACGGTAATCGGTTTTCTCCTGGTCCCCCTGGCCCTCAAGGCGGTCCTTCCGTCGCGACTTTCGGAGTCTCTCCACAGGCAGGTAAGGATCGAGCGCGTGAGATTCAACCCTTACACGCTGAACCTGACCGCCAGGGGGCTCAGGGTGGACGACCGCCAGGGAAAGGGCACTTTCGCCCATATCGAAGAAGTTTTTCTCAGCCTCAAGGTCTCGTCCCTCTTCAGGCGCGCCCTCGTCCTGGACCAGGCCCGGATCGTCAAGCCGTCCTTGACGCTCGTGCGCCAGAAGGACGGCTCGTACAACTTCCAAGACCTTCTAAAGACGCGGGGCGCGGCGCCTACGCGGTTTTCATTGAACAACGTGCGCATCACCGGCGGGAGCATCGATTTCCGCGACCTGGTTACGGGTTCGCAGCACTCGGTGCGGAACATGGCTGTCAACGTCCCCTTCATCTCGAACATTCCCTACTACGCCGATACTTACATTCACCCCCTCTTTACCGCCGACGTTGACGGCGCGAGATACGAGATCAAAGGGCAGAGCAAGCCCTTCTCGAAGTCGTTGGAGACGGAGGTAACGCTGGCCGCCAGTGGCATCGAGCTTGCCCGCTACCTCTCCTACCTGCCCCCCACGGTCCGTATAAAGGTGCCGAGCGGCCTCCTCAACCTGGACATCAAGGCCTCCTACAGGCAGAGTGAGGCGAAGCCGCCGACCCTTTTCGTGGCCGGCCGGACCGTCCTCGAGGACCTCGCCGTCAACGACCCCGACGACAGACCCCTCGTCCAGGTGCCCCGCATGGAGATAGAGCTGGCAGGCGCCGAACTTTTCGCCCGTGACGTGAACATAGCGCGGCTCGCCATTATGTCCCCCCGTCTTGCCGTCGTCAGGACGGCCGCGGGCGGCCTCAACCTGCTCTCCATCGTGTCGCCCGGAGAAGGTGTGCCCGCGAAAGAGGCCGCCGGCCCCCGGCCCCTGCCCTTCAGCCTCCGCGTCGGAGAGTGCGTCCTTTCCGGCGGAAGGTTGACGGTCACGGACAACGTACCGCCCGAGCCTTTCACTGCCGTTCTCGATCACGTAGATCTCCGCCTCAGCCGTTTCAGCACAGGCGAGGGCGAGGGGGCGCCTTTTTCGCTCTCCCTGAATACAGCCGATAAGGGCCGTGTCGATATCGCCGGTCAGGTGCAGATGAGCCCCCTTTCCGTCCGGGCCGATGCCGTGGTGCAGAACGTTGCCCTAGCGCCCTTCCAGCCTTACATGGCTCCCAGCGTAAAGCTTGTCGTAGAAAGGGGTGTCCTGTCGGCAAAGGGGCGCCTTTCCTGCAGCCAGGCAACGGCCGGGGGGCTTACCTTCAGCTACGAGGGCAACCTTTCGTCGCGAGGTTTTTCCTCCACGGACCCCGCCACGGGAAACAGGTTCCTTGCGTGGAAATCCCTTTCGGCGGAAGCCGTTTCCGCGTCTTCGAGCCCGCCCGCCTTTCGCTCGGGCAGGCTTTTCGTGGGCGGCACCTATGTCCGCCTGGATATAGGGGAAGACGGTACGCTCAATGTCCAGCACATCCTTAAAGGCGGGCAGGAAGGCGGGCGACAGGGCGCAACGGCCTCCGCAGGCGAAGGCCCCGCGCAGCAGAAAGCACCCGAAATGCAGATAGAGATCGGGTCGATGACCCTGCGGAACGGCACGGCCGACTTTTCCGACCATTACATAAAACCGCCCTACTCCGCCCGCCTCACGGGCTTGTCGGGCACCATCTCCCCCATTTCCTCGCAGCAGGGGAAGCCGGCCCGCATCGACATCAAAGGGCAGGTCAACAACTACGCCCCACTGCAAGTGACGGGCAGCGTAGACCTCTTCCGGCCGGACGAGCGTTCCGACGTCACCGCCTCGGTAAGCGGCCTGGACCTCACGTCCATGTCCCCCTACTCGGCCCATTTCGTCGGATACAGGATCCAGAGGGGCACCCTCACGCTCAACGCCAAGTATCTGCTGTCGAACAAGGAGCTTCAGGCGGACAACCGCGCCGGACTCGCCAGGTTTGCCCTCGGCGAGTGCGTTGAGAGCCATCCGGTGATCGATCTTCCGATCAAGCTGGTCATCTCGATATTGAAAGACCGGGAAGGCAACATAAACCTGGAAGTCCCGATAAGCGGCAACCTGTCCAACCCGCACTTCAGCTTCCGCGACGCCGTAGTCGGCGCAATAAAGAACCTGGTCGAGAAGATCGTCACGTCGCCCCTGTCTTTCCTGGGTTCTCTCTTCGGCAGCCAAGAAAAGGACCTGGGCTACGTGGAGTTCCCTTACGGAAGCTCAGATGTGCCGCCTGCGGCCAAAGGGAAGCTCGACCTTGTGACCAAGGCGATGCTCGACAGGCCGGAAATGCGGCTCAACGTGGCCGGGTACGCGGACGCGCAGGCCGACCGCGATGCCTTGAAGCAACGCCGGTTTCTCAACCTGCTGAAAGCGCAAAAGATGAAAGGCCTTCCCGGTAAAGAGGGCAGGTCCGTCGACTGGCAGGACGTCGAGATAACCCCCGCCGAATACACGAAGTACCTCGAAAAGACCTACCATGCGGCCAAAATCCAGAAACCGAAGAACATCCTCGGCCTCGATAAAGGCGTACCGCCCGATGAGATGGAGAAGCTCCTTCGAGGCAGCATCGCAATAACGGACCAGGACTGCATAGCTCTGGCCCTCGACCGCGCGGTCAAAGTCCGCTCTTCCCTCCTCGCCTCCGGGCAAATAGGAAACGACCGGCTCGTTGTTACAGAGTCCGACCCGCTCAAACCGCCGGACGAGAAGGACGTCAAGAAAAGCCGTGTAGAATTCGGGCTTCAGGGATAAGGCGGGAGCGGCCAAAGGGGATTGCTACCCGTCTCCCCCGGCGGCTTCGTTCTTCTCCCTCAACTTTCTCATGGCGAGCAGCATCCACAGGAGCGCCGCAACCGTCAGCGCCACGGGGAGGATGAGCACGGCCTTTTGCAGGTCGTTGTGCAGGTGGTCGGCCAGGCGGCCGACGATTTCCGGCGACCACATATCGCCGAACAGGTGGATCAGGAAAATGGAGACGGCCATGGCGCTGGCCCGCACGTTTACCGGCACGGCCTCCAGGATCAGCGTGTTGACCGGCCCGGTGCAGAAAAAGAGCAGGAAGATGGAGACGGCCAGAAACCCCATTGCGGAACCGGAGCTTCCCGAGAGCAGACCGGCAAAAGACAGGGGAACTGCAAGAAAGACGGAGCCGCTGAGCATCAGGGAATAGCCCGCAGGGGTCCGTTTTTGCCACCACGTCGCCCCGAACCCTCCGATGAGCGTCCCCGCTATCCCGGCCGTGACGAGGACAGCGCCGAAGAAGGTATCAGCCTTATCGAGGGGAAGCCCGTGGACGCGCTCCAGAAAAGTCGGCCCCCAAAAAGCGAAGCCGCCCAGCGCAAAGGTATAGGCGACATACCCCCACACTATGAGGGTGTAATCCCGGTTGCGGAAAAGGCGCAGCACGTCGGCAGGCCCGGCCAGGGAAAGGCTCCTTTCCGCTCGGGCTTCCGATTCCCCGCGGCCCGGCTCGCGGAAAGGCAGCATCATGAGGGCCAGCAGGAGCCCCGGCGCCCCGGCCCAAAAAAAGGCATACCGCCAGCCCGCGTGGGCGGCGACCTCGCCGCCGAGGATATAGCCCAGGGCCGATCCCACCGGTATTGCAAGATAGAAGATCGTCAGCGCGTTGTTGCGCTTCAACGGGGGCCAGCTATCGGAGATCAGGCCGGGGCCCAGCGTTGCATAGCTCGCCTCCGCCACGCCCACGAGGGCCCTGGAGAAGAGCAGCATCCCGAAAGTACCTGCCAGGCCCGTCAAAACCGTTCCGCCGCTCCAGACGAGGATGGCCGGCACTATGAGGAGCTTGCGGGAGATGCGGTCTCCCAGATAGCCGAAAAAAGGCGAGGTGATGAAGTAGCCCAGCATGAAGGCGGTGAAGAGCATTCCGGAATCGCCGTAGCTCATGCCGAAGTCTGCCGCCATGGGCGTCCGGACCGCGCTGAGCACGTACCGGTCGAGGTAATTGAAAAGGTTGATCCCCGTCAGGACGCAAAGGAACAGGACAGGCGAGCTCTTTTTCAAGGGACCCCGTTCAAATTACCAAAAAAAAGGTTACAATTGGAATGGGCGACCGAAGGGGCCCCCCGAAATCGAGCACAGAGGTGGATAATGAATATCATAGTCCTCGCCATAAAGCCCATGGAGCCGGAAGAACCGCGATTCCCGGTCAGGGTGGAGTTCAACTTCGGCGCCGACGACGAGATCGTGAGCGATTCTACCATTACCGTGGAGGTATGGCTCGATAAAGCCAACCTGGCCCGCTCCCCCCTCTCCGAGGTCCACGACGCGGCAATCGACTCTGCCTGCCGGCTCATTGAAAAAGCTCTGGACGCAGCCCCGACCGCCAATGTCGTGACGGGGTTTTAGCGCGCCCTCCCCCATTTTAAAGAGGTACGGGGAGGGTGTCAACTCTTCCGCGCCCCATTTTCCTGTTGCCCCATTTCTCGATATATCGTATAAAAGCGACCGGGGGCTTGATATCATCGGGTGAGGAGGGCCCATGCCGGAGAAAAAGCGACCTTCAAAGAGGCAAAGACTCGTTACATGGCAGGACCCCTTCGAGGAGGCGCCCGCCCGGTCGGTCATGAACGGGCTCGATTATATGCGGGCAGTGAGGGAAGGCAGGATCCCCGTTCCGCCCGTATGGCGCCTCATCGGCCTGCGTCTTGCCGAGATAGACGCCGGATACGCCGTGGTCGAGACCGAGCCTGCCGAATACCATTACAACCGCTTCGGCATAGTCCAGGGCGGGATGCTCTGCACGATCCTCGATGCGGCCATGGGCTGCGCCGTCCATTCACTGCTTCCCGCCTCGGCGGGCTTCGTCTCCCTCGAGCTGAACGCAGCTTACTTCCATCCGGTCGGCGCGGGCTCCGGACGGATAAGGTGCGAAGGCACCATAGTCCACAGCGGGGGCCGTATAGTCGTTGCTGAAGGCAGGATGACGGATGGGCAGGGCACGCTCTGCGCCCGCGCAACATCCACGTGCATGATCCAGGATCGAGCCACGGACCGCCTTAACCATTCGGATTGACAACGGCGGCGGAGTTCTTTAAATTAAGTGTTCCGGAAAGTGGGGAAAAAGGCAGCGTGGGGCTTGGAGCATGGAGCTGCGGGAAAAAGGCAGCGTGGAGCTTGGAGCATGGAGCTGCCGGGGAGGGAGGTGCCCATGAGCGTGAGTAGTGGCAGGACGGCGAGAGTCCTCGCTTTGACCATATCGGCCGTTATCGCCCTTGCAGGCGTTTGCGGAGCGGAAAACCAAGAGAAAGACGGGAAGAAAATGAGCTTTACTCCGTTGCAGGCAACGATCAGCACCACGAGGGGAGACATCAGGCTGAACCTTTTCCCTGACAAGGCGCCCTTGACCGTGCTCAACTTCGTCAACCTCTCAAAGCGCGGCTTTTATGACGGTCTCACCTTCCACAGGGTAATAGAGAACTTCATGATCCAGGGAGGGTGCCCGATAGGGAACGGGACGGGCGGGCCCGGCTACCGCTTCCAGGACGAGTTTTCCGCCGAACTGCGGCACAGGAAAGGGGGGATCCTCTCCATGGCCAACTCAGGCCCCGACACGAACGGATGCCAGTTCTTTATCACCCACACCGCGACGCCCTGGCTCGACAACAAGCACACGATTTTCGGCCAGGTCGTCGACCGGGAGGACATGAAGGTCGTCTACGCCATAGTCGGGGGCGACAAGATCGACTCCATCAGCATAAAGGGCGACTACTCGAAGCTGGCGGAGAAGTACAAGGAGCAGCTCGACAACTGGAACGCGATCCTCGACAAACGGGGTAAGTGAAGGGACGGGAGGGGCCGGGCCCTTTTCGCGGCTTTTCCCTGTCTCTCGGATCCGGTCCGGCTCGACTTGCGACCCGCGCCACCGCCGAGGAGCGCGGGTGCCCGCCTATGTATAGTCTCGCCGGCCGGTCCCTCGATCACGGAAAAATCCATCAAAAATTGCTCCGGCCCCTGTCAATTGTCCGGGTCTTTTCTGGTGCCTGGTCGAGTAGAGGCCCGGCGGCGGGGTACCCGCGTGCATTCTTGAGGGTATGACATTGCGGCCGGAGCAATTTTCGATGGATAATGCGTAGTCTTCCGAAAACGCGCGCCGGAGCGTACTTCAAGAGTACGTGAGGACGCTGCGTCGAGGAGACGCCCGCATTAGGCGCGAAAAGGGCCCGGCCGCCAACCCGGCCGCTCCGGTTCATCTTTACTTAGGCCCTCCCCTCTGTTAAACTACCTCTGCCTGATGCTCGCACCAATAACCCCCACAAACAGAAGGGGCGTCCTGATCTTTTTTGCCCTCTTCGCCCTCGCCGCATGTCTTTCGGCCTGCAGCAACGACCCCTATGCCCCCGAAGGAGCCCGGCAGAGGCTGTACACGGCCCTTTCCGAGGACCCCAGGACCCTCGACCCGGCCCAGGTCTCCGATACCACGTCAGGAGAGATAGCCAACCAGATCTATGACGCCCTCTACCAGGAAAGCTATCTGGACAGGCCCTTCAGGGTCGAGCCGTCCCTCGCCGCTGGCTACCCGGAAAAGCGCATCTTCTACGAGGAGGCGATGCAAGGCGGCGTCCGGAAAAAAATACCCAGGATGGAGTACACCTTCAGGCTGCGGGACGACGCCTATTTCCAGGACGACCCGTGCTTCCCGGGGGGCAAGGGGAGGCGCGTCACCTCGAAGGACGTCATCTATGCGATAAAGAGGCTCTCAGACCCGGCCGTGCAAGCTACAGGGTACTGGCTGGTAGCAGGAAAGATCAAGGGCATCGACGACTTCTTCAAAAATGCCTCCGCTAGGGGTAAAGCCGATTATGCGCTCGACATAGAGGGGCTCAAGGCCCCGGACGATCGGACCCTCGTGATAACCCTGACCGAGCCCTACCCCGCTTTCCTATACGTGATGAGCATGACCTATACGGCGCCGGTCGCCAGGGAAGCCGTCGAATACTACAATGCCGGGGGGAGGGACGGCTTTTCACGCCATCCCGTGGGGACCGGAGCTTACCGGCTCACGTCCTGGAAGAGGCAGCACAGGCTCGTCCTCGAAAGGAACCCCGGCTACGGGAAGGAATATTACCCGACCACGGGGGCGGCGGGCGACAGGGAGAAAGGCCTCCTCGACGACGCGGGCAAGAGGCTGCCCTTCCTCGATGAGATCTGGTACACCATCATTCCGACGCCCCAGCCGCTGTGGCTTCTCTTTCTGCAGGGATACCTGGACGCCTCCGGCATACCCCAGGAGCAGTTCGACAGGGTTATCACCAGGCAGCTCGACCTCTCCGACGCCTTCGTAAAAAAGGGCATATCCCTGGAAATAGGGAGCGACCTCGATATTTTTTACATTGCCTTCAACATGCGCGATCCGGTGCTCGGGAAGAACAAGTACCTCCGCCAGGCCCTCTCGCTGTCGTATGACAGCGACCTCTTCAACCAGATCTACCTGAACGGCCGGGCCGTCAATGCCCAGGGGCCTTTGCCGCCGGGAGTTTTCGGCTACGACCCGGCGCTCAAGAATCCTTACAAGACCCATGATCTCGCGAAGGCGCGCGAGCTGATGGTAAAGGCAGGCTACCCCGGCGGCATCGACAGCCGGACGGGCAGGCAGCTCGAGCTGACCTACGACATAGGCGCAGATTCGCCCCGTGCCCGCGAGCAGGCAACCTTCGACATGAGGTGCTTCGAGCAGCTCGGCATAAAGATGAAGCTCCAGGTGAACACCTTCTCCCAATACCTCGAAAGGACCATAAAGGGCACTTTCCAGATGGCGTCGTCCGGTTGGCTCGCCGACTATCCCGACCCGGAGAATTTCCTCCAGTTGTTTTACGGGCCCAACGCCCCCCCTAACCCGAACCACGCGGCCTTCTCGAACCCCGAGTACGACAGCCTCTACGAGAGGATGAGGACCATGGAGGACACGCCCGAAAGGCTGGCAGCGATCAAACAGATGGTCGCCATAACGATCGAGGGGTGCCCGTGGATATTCAACGTCCACACGCCCTCCTACGTGCTCCGCCACGCCTGGTACAAGAACGGCAAATCCCACAGCATAACGGGCAATTACAAGAAATACCTCCGCGTCGATCCAGGCGCGAGGAAAGCCTACTGGCGGCTGGAGGACAGGCCCAACTACACGGCCCTTTATGCCGTCCTGGGTTTCCTTCTCACCGTCTGCCTGCCCGCGGTCTTCATCAAGCACAGGAAAAGGAGGAGATAATTGGGCCTGTATATACTGCGGAGAGTGGTGCTCGCCGTCCCCACGGTTCTGGGCGTCTGTCTCGTCACCTTCCTCCTTTTCAACGTATTCGCCTCGCCGGAGGCCATCGCCAGGAAGCAGTTGGGCAAGAACCCGACCGCCGTCCAGGTGAAAACCTGGATAACAGCCCACGGCATGGACAAACCCATGTTCGTGAACCTCGAGCGAGGGCGCGACGGCCGCCTCCATCCCTTCGACAGCCGGTTCTGGAACCACATGCGGGAGCTTGTGCTCTTCCAATTCCCCGAGTCCGACTATCTCCACGAGAAAGTGGGCGCCCTCCTCAGGGTGAAGATCGTCCCTTCCCTTACGCTGACCGTCCCCGCCTTCCTCCTGTCCATTCTAATCGCCCTGCCCCTTGCCCTTTTCATCGCCTATTACCGGGGCACCTACCTCGACAGGGTGGCCCTCTTCGTGTGCGTCATCCTCATGAGCATAGTCATACTCAACTACATCATCCTCGGCCAGTATCTCCTGGCCGTCGTCTTCAAGTACTTCCCGATCTACGGCTATGAATTCGGCCTCGGGGCGTGGAAGTTCCTTCTCCTGCCCGTGATCCTCGCGGTGGCCGCGGGCCTGGGCGGGAACCTGCGGTTCTACAGGACCGTGATGCTCAACGAGGTCCGGGCGGATTACGTGCGCACCGCCATGGCCAAGGGGGTCAGCGAAGAGAGAATCCTCTTCAAGCACGTCCTGAAGAACGCCATGATACCAGTCCTCACGGTGACGGTGCTCTCCATACCCTTCCTGATAACGGGAAGCCTCCTTCTGGAGATGTACTTCGGTATTCCCGGCATGGGCAACATGATGCTGAACGCCGTAAACAACCACGACTATCCGGTCATAAGGACGCTCGTCTATATCTATTCGCTGCTCTATATCGCGGGAAGCATTTTGACCGACATCAGCTATACCCTGGTCGACCCGAGGGTGACTTTCGAATGAGGCGGCGAGATGGCTGAATCGCACCTGAAGATAGCGGCAAGGAGGATAAGGAGGGACAGGATCGCGAAGGCGGCCTTCCTGGTCGTATGCCTCTTTGCGGCTATCGCCCTCCTCGACGTCGTTCCGGTGCCGAGACACGAGGCGGGGGGTCTCAGATTGGACAGGACGGCCCTTGACGCCCTCTTCCAGAAAGAGGTTGAGAAGTCCTACTCGCCGCCCCTTGCCGGAACCGGAGTCCTCAACCGCCACGAGTTCCCCCTCAAGAGCCGCCACCTCCTCGGCACGAACAACCTGGGCGAAGACGTCCTTTATAACGCCCTCAAGGGCGTTAGGACCGCCTTCATCATCGGCATCGTCCCTTCGGTCCTCGCGGCGTTCTTCGCCGTCTTCCTCGGCCTTTTCGCCGGGTTCTACGGCGGCCGGATCGACGACGCAATCCAGTACGTCTACCAGGTCCTCTCGTCCATCCCCGCCATACTCCTCCTGATCGCCATGCTCATGGTCATGGAGAGAGGGCTCTGGCAGCTCTGCGTTGCCCTTGGAGTTACCTCCTGGGTGGGGCTTTGCAGACTGATCCGGGGGGAGACCCTTAAAGTGAAGAACATGGAGTACGTCGAAGCTGCCCGCGCCCTCGGCGCGAGCGACCTAAGGATCCTCCTGCGCCATATCCTTCCGAACGTCATGTACCTGGTCATAATCGAGATGACCCTCGATTTTTCCGGCCTTGTCATGTCGGAGGCGGTCCTGACCTACATCGGCCTCGGCGCCGAGCCAGGGACGGGAAGCTGGGGCAGGATGCTGATGACGGCCGACAGGGAGCTGCCGAACGCCATCTGGTGGAACCTGGCAGGCGCCTCCGTCTTTCTCTTCCTCCTCGTCCTCGCCTTCAACCTCTTTGCCGACAGCCTCAGAGACGCCCTCGACCCGCGCTTGAGGAAGGACTGACATGGAAGAAGTCCTGCGCATAGAGAACCTGAAGACTTATTTCTTCACGGACGAAGGCGTGGCAAGGGCGGTCGACGGCATATCGCTCTCCGTCGGCAAGGGGAAGACCCTGGGGCTTGTCGGCGAGTCGGGCTGCGGCAAATCGGTCACGGCCCTTTCCGTGCTGCGCCTCGTGCCTGAGCCGCAGGGCAGGATCGTCGACGGGAACATATGGCTCTCGGGCAGGGAGGTAGGCCGGCTGCCCGAGACCGAGATGCGCGACATAAGGGGAAGGCTGGCGTCGATGATATTCCAGGAGCCCATGACGAGCCTCAACCCGGTCTTCACCATCGGGTCGCAGGTGATGGAGGCGGTGCGCGTCCATACGGGGCTCGCCAGGCAGGAGGCGCGGCGGATCGCCCTGGACTACCTCTCCAAGGTGGGCATACCTGCCGCCGGTCAGAGAATGTCCGAATACCCTTACCAGCTTTCCGGCGGCATGAAACAGCGCGTGATGATCGCCATGGCCCTCTGCCTCAAGCCGGACCTCCTCATCGCCGACGAGCCGACAACCGCCCTCGACGTGACTATCCAGGCCGGCATATTGAGGCTGATGAAGGACATGCAGGACGAGTCGGGGGCGGCCGTGCTCCTCATCACCCACGATCTGGGAATCGTGTCGGAGATGGCGGACGATGTGGCGGTCATGTACGCGGGCAGGATCGCGGAGCACGGGCCCTGCGGCGCCATTTTCTCCTCCTTCGTCCATCCTTACACCGAGGGACTTTTCAAGAGCCTGCCGGGCAGGACCCCGAAAGGGCAGAGGCTCTATACTATCCCGGGCACCGTCCCTTCGGCGCTGGCTTTCCCCGCCGGCTGCAGGTTTAATACCCGCTGCCCCCTGGTGCGCGAACGGTGCAGGATCGAGGACCCGCCCCTCGTAGAAGTCGCGCCCGGTCACCGGGCAGCCTGCTGGGTCAGGGCGCCTGAGGGGTCGTCATGATGCTCGACGTGAGGGACCTCAGGATGTACTTCCCTGTGAGGCGCGGCCTCCTGCGGCGCGTTGCGGGCTACGTGAAGGCGGTCGACGGCGTCGATCTCAGCGTCGATAAAGGGGAGACCCTGGGGCTTGTCGGCGAGTCGGGCTGCGGCAAGACCACCGTGGGGAAATGCGTGCTCAGGCTGCTCGCCCCTACAAGCGGCCGGATCTTCTTCGAGGCAAATGATATCGCGAGCCTGTCGCCGAGGGCGCTCAGGGAGTACAGAAGGCGGATGCAAATGGTCTTTCAGGACCCCTTCGGCTCCCTCGACCCCAGGATGACCGTCGCCGATATAGTGGGCGAAGGCCTCGTCCTTATGGGACGGCGCCGGGTCGAGGAAAGGGTGGCGGAGCTTCTGGATATCGTGGGCCTGCCTTCCGAGGCCGCCACACGCTATCCCCACGAGTTCTCGGGAGGACAGAGGCAGCGCATAGGCATAGCGAGGGCCCTTGCCGTGGACCCCTCCTTCCTTGTCTGCGACGAGCCCGTGTCTGCCCTCGATGTCTCCATACAGGCGCAGATCATCAACCTGCTCGAGGACCTGCAGGACCGGTTCTCACTTTCCTACCTGTTCGTAGCCCACGACCTTTCCGTGGTCCGCCATATCGCGGACAGGATCGCCGTAATGTACATCGGGAAGATAATGGAGGAGGCGGAGAGCGAGCACCTTTTTGAACACCCCCTTCATCCTTACACGAAGGCCCTGTTCTCCTCCATCCCTTCCCTCGACCCCGCGAAAAAGTGCGGGCTGGGTCCTCTCCCCGGCGAACCCCCGTCCCCGGCCGATCCGCCCGCCGGCTGCCGCTTCGCCTCAAGGTGCTCCCAGGCGGAGGCTGCCTGCAAAGAGGGGGAGATAAAGCTGGTGGAGACGGCACCGGGGCACAGGGTGCGGTGCATCCTTTACTATTAGGCCGATAGCAACGCACTACTCCTGCGCGCTATCCCTGTAACCTTTCAACCGGACCCGACGACTTATATATGGTGATGCAGCAAGGACATGGGCATCTGCCGTTTTGCCGTTCCGACGGCCCTCCATTTTTCAGCCTTGAAATGGAGTCGCATGGTATCGTATCATTCAGCAGTGATAAACCACGGAGGTGATGGAATGAGGAAAATGTTCTGGGTTGGTGTTCTGGTGCTCGCAGGGCTTTTCGGCTGCTCCACCATGCAGCAGTACGGGACGTACAGGTCCGATATGTGGAAGGGAAAGAAACTGCTCGACGAAGGCGAGTACAAGCAGGCGCTCGACAAATTCGTCAAGGCGTCCGGGACGGTGCCCACGGAGTCCCAAGCCTATGCCTTTGCGGCGACGGCAAGCTACAAGCTGAACGACGTCGGGGATGCATCGCGCTATATAGGGGAGGCGGCAAGGCTCGACAAGGGAAGCGAAGCCCATATCCGCATACTTGGCTACAAGGCCCTGGTCCTCCTGAAGGAGGACAAACAGAAAGAGGGTCTGCAGGCGCTGAGCGACTATATCGGCGCCTATTCAAAGGAATACGCGCCCCAGAACGTCCGGGAAGTTCGGGGCATGTGGCGCAGCAGCCGAATCGATCTTCCCGCTCTTCAGCAGCTTATCGACGAGGAGATATCGGTCTATGAGAGCGACATGGATCAGTACCGCACATCCGGCACGGGCTGGTTCGCCGCGAAGTACGGCCAGTCCGTTCCCATCAGCCGCTGATCCGAAATGAGGCAGACCCGCTCGATGAAAAGCGCTTCGAGGCAGTCCTGCCGGTATTACTGCCGGGATCTTAAAGGTTATTACCCATACGTTACGAGCTGCCCCGGCGGCCGGGCGCAGGTAGTGTTTGTGCCGCCCGCACCGGGGAAGGAGGGCACCGCACAATGAGCCTCATAACACGAAGTCTTTTGCTTTTCTCCGCCATAGCAATGCTCGCGGCCTGCGCTACCGTGCCGACCGGCCCCAGCGTAGCCGTGCTCCCGGCCCCGGGGAAACCTTTCGAGGTATTTCAGGCCGACGATGCCGTATGCAGGCAGTGGGCCGATACGCAGATAGGCGGGACGTCTCCGGGTCAGACCGCCAACGACAACCTCGCTTCCGGGGCAGTTCTCGGAACGGTGGTTGGCGCCGGTCTGGGAGCGGCAATAGGTGCTGCCACGGGCAACGTCGGCGCCGGCGCCGCAATCGGGGGCGCCACGGGCCTCCTGGGCGGGACTGCCATGGGGAGCAACGCGGCCGCCTCTTCACAGTATCAGATGCAGAGGCGTTACGACATCGCCTATCAGCAATGTATGTACGCGAAAGGAAACCAGATCCCGGGTTCCCCACCCGCGCGGCGATACTATGCGCCGCCTCCTCCACCGCCCCCGGCGCCGTACCAGCAGGGGCCGCTCCCTCCCCCGCAGTATGCGCCGCCGCCTCCGCGATAGCATATTCCGGGTTCTGCGATAAGCAGGGCCGCTTGCGGGGGCACACGTAGAAGGCATCCTGTCGGGGGCGAGGAAAGACCGGGGACTAGGCAGGACAAGACCGGGGATCCCCTGTCATCGATCGGATGGGCGGCTTCCCCGGTCTTTGCGCGATGGATCGTAGGGGGAGGTAAACTTCACCTCCGGCCTGATGGCGTGTTTCTTTAGCAGCTTCCCCCGGCCGGCCCTCCGTTAACCGTGCTAAAACAGTCTTACAATATTTTCAGCCGCCAAACACAAAAACCGCTTCCCGGAGATTATATTAACGGAAGAACGGTCTCCGGGGTTTATCAAAACAAAGGAGGATGTCATGACCGAAGCAAAGCTTGAGATCGAGGGGATGAGCTGCCAGCACTGCGTGATGAGGGTCAAAAAAGCGGTGGATCAACTGCCCGGCGTGTCCAAGGCCGATGTCGGAGTAGGGACCGCCAGCATCACTTACGACGAGTCGAAGATCAAGAAGGAGGACCTGGAACAGGCAGTGGAGAAGGCAGGCTACACGGTCAGAAAATGAGAAATACTTTGCAGCGGAGCGCAGAATGAAAGAATTCATCCTTATGGCCGTGATCGTCGTCGCCTGGTACGTGCTCAACAGGTATGTCCTGCCAAGGTTCGGCGTAAGAACCTGAGTGAATCCACGCGGGAAGGATTCCTGCGAGAAGAAATAAACGGCATCAGGCAGCGCTAGCGGACGCCGGAAGTAAAATATGCTAAATTATCGCCCATGGTCCCTTACATCGACCCCATCATGGTGCTCGGCCTCCTAGCCGGCGCCTTCACGACCGTTGCCTTCATCCCCCAGGTCGTCCGCACTTGGAAAGTCAAATCCGCGAACGACCTCTCTATTGCCATGGTAGGCCTCAACTCGACGGGAATTTTCCTGTGGCTGATCTACGGCCTTTGCACTCGCTCCTTCCCGATAATAGCCGCCAACTTCGTCACGTTCGTTCTCGTCTTAATAGTGCTGATCCTTGCCGTTAAGTACAGGTGAAAGGGCCGCCGCAGGGAAAGGCCGGGTCAAAGCCCCGGAGGCAATCGAGGGAGAGGAAGGGTCGAGAGTGGAAATATTCAGGTACGGAAAGGCTGAGATCGACCATCTGAAACGGCGCGACAAGAAGCTCGGCGCCGCAATAGACATGATAGGCGCGATCGAACGGCAGATCAGGCCCGACCCTTTCGAGGCCGCGACGGCGATCGAGCGCCTCTTCTCCTGAAACCCTGCCCGCGCTTCACCTGGCCGACTCGGGGACGGCCGACGGCTCTATCCCATAGAGCTCCTTGAAGGTAGGTACCTTTACCTCCTTCGGCACCGGCTCCCGGTAGCCGAAGCGGGCGACGTTCTCGCCCAGCTCCGCCCAGGCTTCCGTCACGAGGGCTGGGTTCGTAAGGACTTCGAGGCCCATGGCCGCCATGTACTTGCTCACCTGCAAGCCCGCCTTCATGGCCGGGCTTGTGCCCGTCTGGCAGACCGCCATCCACGAGTGCAGGGGCGTGCCCTTCGCGAGGGTCGCTGTGAAGAACTGAACGGAGGGGAACCTCCAGGTGAAATTCACGTCCGTCGATGCCTTGCTGTTCGGGACGTCGGGGAAGGTGCGCGCGAAATCGGGCGTCGTAACCTTTGTGCTGAATGCCTCACTTTCAGCCTTCCTGCCCATGGCGCCCAGGACGGTCCCTCCGAAGGCTTGCTCCTCGGCCGTGAATGCGGGCGCGCCCACCATCTTCACCACCTCGTCGCCCATTTTCGCAAGGGTCCTGTTGGGCAAATACTCGTAGACGGCCGTCAGGATCCGGTAATCGGTCGTGGTCTGGGTCATGAGGGCAGCGCCTTTGGAGATGTCTATGAGCCACGCCCTTATCCGGTCCACCTCGGCCCTACGCGGAGCGCGAATGAAATACCAGGCCTCCGCAAAGGGCGGGACAACGTTCGGGGCTTCCCCGCCCTTCGAGATTATATAGTGGATCCGAGCCTCCTGGGGCACGTGCTCCCGCATGAAGTTCGCGCCGACGTCCATCAACTCTACCGCGTCGAGGGCGCTTCGGCCCGCGTCCGGGGCAACCGCGGCGTGGGAAGCCTTGCCGTAGAAGCGGAACTTTATGTTGTCCATGGCCAGGGAAGAGCTGTAGTCGACACCGTTTATGTCCATGGGGTGCCAGGCTATCATGATGTCCGTGCCGTCGAACACGCCGTCCCTGTTCATGTAGACCTTGCCGACCAGCGTCTCCTCGGCCGGCGTGCCGAAGAACTTCACGGTCCCCTTGATACCGTGCTTCTCCATCGCCTTAGCCATGGCTACAGCGGCGGTGGCGCTCGCCGGACCGAAGAGGTTGTGGCCGCAGCCGTGGCCGGGCGCTCCCGGGACGACCGGGACCTGGCTCGCTACCCCCTTCTTCTGGGACAGGCTGGGGAGGGCGTCGAACTCGCCCAGTATTCCGACGACGGGCTTGCCCGAGCCCCAGGTGGCGACAAAGGCTGTCGGCATCTCCGCCACCCCCTTCTCGATCCTGAACCCGTTTGCCGCGAGGTACCCCTGGAGCTTGCCCGAAGACTTGAACTCCGCAAGGCTCAGTTCCGGGTTCTCCCAGAGGAATGAGGCCATGCCGTCGTAGGCGGCCTTGTTGTCGTCTATCCAGGAGATAGCCGTCCGCACGGCCGGGGTGGGCTGGCGCGCGGAAAGAGGGGTGGAAGCAACCACGAAAATCGCAAGAAGAAAAACGGAAACGACGAGAAATGCCTTTGCCCTTCTCATTATGTCCTCCTTGATGACTTTATGTAAGTACCGTAACAGATTCCGGGCGGAGAGGACAAGCAATTTCTAAATGTCGCCATCATCCGGTGTTTTGTGCTATCATGGTTGTGTATGAGAATAGGGATAGGCGCAATTGCTGTCTTCCTGTTCTTCTGCCTTTGCGGTGTCCCCGGCCTTTTCCCACAGTCCCGGTCGCCGGCGGAGCAGCGTGAGGACCTCATCAGACTTCTGGCCGGACAGGGCGTGAGCGACGCAAAGGTCCTCGCCGCCATGGGAAAGGTACCCCGCGAGGTCTTTGTCGAGGCGCCTTACCTCGACAGCGCCTATTGGAACACACCCCTTCCCATCGGCGAAGGCCAGACCATCAGCCAACCCCTCGTGGTCGCCCTCATGACCCAGGCCCTCGGCCTCAAAGGGGGTGAGCGGGTGCTGGAAGTGGGGACCGGCTCCGGCTACCAGGCAGCGGTCCTCGCAGAGCTCGCCCGTGACGTATACACCGTCGAAATCAAGAGCGGCCTTGCAAAGAAGGCGCAAGCGCGCCTGGAGCGCCTCGGATACAGGAACGTGCACGTCCTGGTCGGTGACGGCTACCGGGGCTTGCCTGAGCATGCACCCTTCGACGCGATCCTGGTCACCGCCTCTTCCGGAAAAATCCCCGAGCCGCTCCTCGACCAGCTTTCCGAGGGCGGAAGGCTGATAATGCCGGTGGGGTCCGATCCTTACAACCAGAACCTCACATTGGTCAGGAAGAAAGGCGGAAAACTCCATACCTCCGTGCTGGGCGAGGTGGCCTTCGTGAAAATGACCGGAGAGGCTGAGGCAGTGAGATGACGGATCGGGCCGGCGGGACAGGAGGAGCAGCACCAACCGGCGGAGGGCGGGAAGGCGGCACCGGACTTGCCGTGGAAAAGCCTGCTTTCTCCGTCGATGCTGCCCTGCGTGTCTTCAAAGCTTTGTTTGACGACATTGCGAATCCGTCAATGAACCTGCTGGGGAAGGACTACGAGGTCCTGTGGGCGAACCAGGGAATGGCTACCGCCGTGCAGAGACAGGCAAGTGAAATGATCGGGAAGCCTTGCTACGAGATGTTCCGCAGACTGGAGGAACCGTGCGATGTCTGTCTGATCAAGATCGTGAAGGGCACGAAGCAACCCTGTGTAATCGAGCGCAGCCTGGCCCTCCCCGGAAGAGAACGGGTGTACGCGGAGGTCAGGGCATACCCGATCCTCGACGACCGGGGGTCCCTCCAATACCTTTTCGAGATGCTCATTATGCTTACGGAAAAGAAAAAAGACGAAGAGCGCCACAGGCGGTATGTCGAATCTCTCGAAAAGACGCTGAGAGAGCTGACTGCGCCTGCGGCGGAGCCGCAACAGCAGGATCGGCCGTACAACGAGGAAACAGCTCTGACGGCGCGGGAAACGGAGGTCCTCCGCCTCGTGGCGAAAGGGTTCTCGAACAGGGAAATCGCCTCCATCTTCGGCATAAGCCCCGATACGGTAAAAACGCACATCAAAAATATCTTCAGCAAGCTTGACGCTACCGACCGCACCGAGGCCGCAGTGTGGGCCTCCCTCAACAATCTCGTATAACCCCCATCCCCCGAATGGGTGATTGCTGAAAAGGGCTTCCGCACGTATCTTTAAGGAAACCGATAAGGAGGGAGCGCCATGGCCTTTGATGCGGAACGCTACAAGCAAGTGGAGCGCGAAGTTTACAGCGCCGCTGCGGCAAGTTATGAGAAATACGGTGGGGATATTTTTCGGGCCTACGCGCAGCGGCTATTGGACGGATCGGGATTGAAGCCCGGTCAACGCGTCCTCGACGTCGCTTGCGGCCCGGGCATCCCTTCTCTTATGGCGGCGCCGCTCGTTGCCCCGGATGGAGCGGTGGTAGGTATAGACCTCGCCCCCGGAATGGTGGAGCTGGCAAGAAAGAAGGCCGCGGAAGGAGGTATCGCAATTGCGACTTTCCAGGAAGGGGACGCGGAGAACCTTCCTTTCCAGGAAGACTCCTTCGATGCCGTCCTGTGCAGTCACGGTTTAGTACACACCACCGACCGCATGAGAGCCCTGCGGGAGATGTGGCGGGTTTTGAAGGAAGGCGGGAGTGTAGCGATCTCCACCTGGAGCACCCCGGACCGGTCCTTGACGCTCAGCATAGTGGCGGGGGCGATACGGGAACACTTTCCGGCAGCCCTCGTGCCCGGAGCACCGATGTGGTTCGATTTCGGGCCTGAAGGCGTTCTGGAAAAGGCGCTCGCCGACACAGGCTTTCACGCAATAAGCGTTGTGCGACACACCGTCTTTCAAGAGATGAAAGACGGAGCAGAATACTGGCAGGCCGTGGTGGGAATAAGCGGCCGCCTGCAGATGCTTTTGGAGAATATTCCCCTCGATGTCGCGTCGAGAATCGAGACGGACGCGATACGAGCAGCCGAGAATTTCCGTGCCGGGGAGTGCATCCAGATCCCCTGTGAGGAACTGATAGCGCTGGCCTGCAAATAGGTATCGGGTGCAAGCGGGCTATGGGCCGTACACGATAAAAGAGGGGCCTTCAATCCTGATCCCGGGATAGCTGTTCTTCCCGTAAAGGAAATGAACCGCGTCGAGATCGACGTAATCGAAGGCGCCGGTGCCCGCGGCTAAGAAGATCGCTCCGGAGAGGCCCACCATAGTCTCGATCATGCACCCGGCCATCAGCTTCATCCCCTCCCGCCCGGCCAGTTCGAGGATCTCCATGGATCCGCCTATGCCGCTCTTGGCGAGCTTGACGTTTATGCCGTGGCAGAGGCCGTGATCTGCGGCCCTCCGGGCGTCCCGCGCAGAGACAACCGATTCGTCCAGGATGATCGGTACGGGAGACCTTTCCTTTATATAAGCGAGGCCGTCGAAATCGTCCTTCCGGAGGGGCTGTTCGAAGAGCTCGATCTCGTAGCGCCCTTTCCCGATGAAATCCATAAAGGCGAGAAAGCTCTCCCGCCCATACCCCTGGTTCCCATCGAGGCGCAGGCGGAAAGGCCGCCCTTTCTGCCCCAGCAATCCGTAGACAAAGGACACTATCCGGCGGTCGGCCTCGAGGTCGCCGCTTATCTTCAGCTTATAGGCGGTGAAGCCCTTCCGGGTCGCGTAATCTATCCATCCGGAGAGGGCGGCCGTGTCCGGAAGGAAGGGGAGGGTTATGTCCGTCTCGATCGTGCGGGTCCGTCCGCCCCAGTAAAGGTGCTCCGCTGTGCCCCGCTGCCCGATGGCCGCCCTGAAGAGCGCCGCCTCCAAGCCCGACAAGGTCATCCTGGCGCCGGGAAATTCGGCCCGCAGATCCGCCGCAAGAGACGGCCAGTCGTCTACGTCCGCACCCCTGAGCCTGACACGGGCCTTCCTGAGCACCAGGGCGATGGCGCCTATGCTTTCGTCTTTGAAAGCCGCGCTCGTCGGGACCTCTCCAACGCCGGCCGCGCCGCCGTCCGTGGTGACGGCGACCAGCACGCTGCGCAGCGTGCCCTTCCCGCCCAGCGCGGTAGCGAAAGTGGTCCTGAGCGGCCGCACGGTCTGTCTGAACCTTATCTCTTCTATCTTTGGCACGGCTGCGCTATTCCGGGGCGGATGCCTGCGGCGGACCGGCTTCTCTATCCTCTCCCGAAAGAGCGGGCGTCGGGGCCTGCACCCGATTTATAGGTATGTAAAAGACCTTTATCCTCTTCTTGTCTATGCCGAAAAGCCCTGAAAGGACCTGGAACCCCATTCCCTGCGGCTCCCGCTTCACCTCAAGGAGGAAAGCGAGCCTCCTTTTCCAGTATTCTCCCTCCTCTTCGTTCGTGTAGAAACCGTAAAGGAAATTCGTTGTAGTCCTGCGGGCGTTGCTGCGGTATTCGTACAGGGTCATCAGGGGGCGCACTATCCTGTCGAAGCTCTCGTTCCGCCAGGGTATGATGGAGGGGAAAAAGAACCGGGTCTCGGCCGCGTTACGGCGGTACTCGAAAAAGGGACAGATATTGAAGAAGGTCCCCCGGTCGTCCGCCTCGTACCTGTCTATGATTATGATCCTCCTGTACGTCCACTTCCGGTCGCCCGGATATCGATCGGTCCCTTTGTAGACGGGCCACATAATATAGGTGACCTCGTCCTTCCCGACCTTCCTGTAGGAGTAGAAAGGCCATGCGTGGAAACCGCTCTCCGTCCCTTTCGAACTTCCGAAAAGGGGCCACAGGATCTGGTTCTCGCTCCTCCCCTCAGTCTTCGTGAAAGTGAATAAAGGCCACATAACCGCATGGTACGAGTACTTTTCGGATGTAGTCTGCATGTACAGCGGAAATGCCCAGAGGCTCTTCCTCGGCTCATCCGTGTCGAGGAACCTTTCGTCCTTTATGAAGATGGGCCAGAATAGGAAGGACGACTCCCTCTCGTCGCCCCACTTTCGATGTCCGTAGAGCGGACCCAGCTTGAACCCCTCCTGGCGGCCGCCGTAAAAAGAGAAGATCGGCCAGACGACGTTCGTCCTCGTCGCCCCCTCCCCTTCGCTGTACGCGTAAATGGGCCAGAGAAAGAACCGGATCTCGTCCCGCCTGAACCTGTTGTAGAGCCTGCCGTATAAAGGGAAAAACCCTCCGTAGCCCCTGCCGTCGCTGGTCCTTCCCCAAAAGAACGGAAAGAGGGTGTAATCCTCTGCGCCCAGCGCGCGGTGCCTCATATAGACGGGGAGGAAATAAGACTTCTCCTCAGTGCTCTTGCCCAGGGGAAAAATGATGGAATAGGTCCGCGGCGAATCGTAGGAGGAGAGAAGGGGCCTGACCGTTGCGTGCGTTTGGCCTCCCCCGGCCTCGTAGGATATAAGGGGGCCGAAGAAGTTCTTCTCCTCCCCCAGCTCCCAGTATACCGGCCAGAAGGCGAAAAGGCTGCCCGGGCAAAGGAGAAACAGGAGGAAGAGAATACATGCGCGCATCAGAAAAAGAGGCCGAAGATTGTCCCCATTATGGCGATAGGCGTTTGCTCCTGCACCCCTTCGGCAGCCTGCTGGATCTTCTTCATAGTCTTGTCCGCCTCGGCCACGAGGTTCTTTTCCTTGAGACCGCTGGTGAACTGATTGACGTTCTTCATCGTTTCCCTGGCGTCGTTGTAAAGGGCCTCGTCCTTCACGAGCTTGCCGATGGTGCCCTTCCCCTGCTCTATGTCGGTGGAGACGCTTTTGAGGTTGGCGACCACGGTCTTGGCGTCGTTGTAAAGGGTCTCGTCCTTGACGAGCTTGCCGATGGTGCCCTTCCCTTCGTTGACGCCCTCGACTATGGTGTTCACCTCCGTAATCACCGCGTCCGCCTTTTTGGTGAGGGGCCCGAACTGGGCGCTCGCCTCCGCCACGTTCTTGACGATGCGGTTTACGTTCACCTTGTTGGCCGCTACCAAATCCTTGACCCCGCCGCTTGCCGCCCTCAGGTTGGAAAGCCCCGCTTTGAAGTCCTCCTTCGATTTCTCGTCGAGGACGCCCTTGAATTGTCCCACGGTCTCCCCGATATTCTTTGCGGCGGAGTTCACGGTCTGAAAAATCTCGTCGAAATCCACGTAAGTAGCCACGTTCGTCATCTCCTGGCCGGCCCTGGCGTAAGTTTGCGACTGGCCCGGCGCGATCTCTACGTACTTGTCGCCGAGGATGCCGAACGATTTTATGGCGACTTTGCTGTCAACCGGTATCTTCACGCCCTCTTTTATGAGAAGCTCCGTCTTCGCCAGGTTTCCATCGAGGGTAATCTTGTAGACCCGGCCTACCTCCACGCCGGCTATCTCGACGGGCGACTTGGTATCGAGACCGGAGATGTTCTTGAAGTGGGCGGTGATTATGTAGCCCCGGCCCTCGGTCAGGCTGCCGAACTTCCCTATCCTGAAGGACATGTAGAAAAGGATCGCGATGCCCAAAAGGACGACGATTCCGACCTTAAACTCCGTTGTCATTGTGTCCCTCCGCAAAACCCGGTATTCTTGTTGCCCTCAAGAACTCCTTCACCGCCGGCAGATCGCTCTTGCGCACTTCGGAAGGGGCGCCGAAAGCGACGATTCGCCCCTCGTAAAGCATGGCCACCCTGTCGGCGATCCTGAACATTCCAAGTATGTCGTGGCTTATCACTACATAGGTCTTTTTAAGCTTCATCTGGGTCTCTTTGATGAGGTCCTCTATAGTCAGGGCGATCACCGGATCGAGGGCGCTCGTCGGCTCGTCGAAAAGGACGATATCTGGGTCGAGGGCCAGGGCCCTTGCAAGGCCTACCCTTTTTTTCATGCCTCCCGACAGCTCGGACGGCATCTTGTCGCCGAAACCGAGAAGGCCGACCTGCCGGAGCTTTTCCTCCACTATGCCGCCGATCTCACTCTCGGACAGGCGCGTATGCTCCCTCAACGGGAAGGCGATGTTGTCCGCCACGGTCATGGAGTCAAAAAGGGCGGCCTCCTGGAAGAGCATCCCGAATTTCTTCCTCACCTCGTTCAACTCGGTCTCGGACAGGCGGGCGATATCGACCCCGTCGACCCATATCTCACCACTGTCGGGCTTCAAGAGACCGATGAGGTGCTTCATGAGAACGGTCTTCCCGCTTCCACTCTTGCCTATTATGACGGTGATCCCGCCGTGCTCTATTGCAAGGTCGATCCCGTCCAGGACCTTCTGGCTCCCGAAGCTCTTGTGGATGTCTCTTACCATTATGGCGATGTTTTCCATGGTCAGAACATGAGGGAGGTGAGGATGAAGTCGGCGACCAGGATGGTGATGCTCGATGCGACGACCGCCTCTGTCGTCGCCCTTCCCACTCCTTCCGCTCCCCCCTTTGTATAAAAACCCTTGTAACAGCACACGATTGCCAGGATTATGCCGAAGCACGCAGACTTCGCCAGTCCGTTATAGATGTCTTCAAGATCGACGTACTTTATGATCCTGCTGATAAAGATCCCTTCGTTAATGCCGAGCAGCTTGACTCCCACGAAATACCCCCCCGCGATGCCGGTGAAATCGGCTATGACGGTAAGGATGGGGAGCATGAGAAGCGATGCGATGACCCGCGGCACCACGAGATACTTCACCGGGTTCAGGGCCATGACGGTGAGCGCGTCGATCTGCTCGGTGACGCGCATGGTGCCGAGCTCCGCCGCTATCGCGGAGCCGGCCCTCCCCGTCACCATGAGGCCCGTCAGAACGGGCCCCAGCTCCCTCGTCATGCTCAGGGCCACCGTCGTTCCCACAAGGGCCTCGGAGCTGAACCTCCGGAAGCCGTAATAGGTCTGAAGGGCGAGGACCATGCCCGTGAAGGCGCCCGTGACGATCACTACCCAAAGGGACCTGACGCCGATAAACTCCATCTGCTTGAAAATCAGGTCCAGCTTCACGGGCCTCCTGAACGCCCACTGCACCACGGTCATGAACATGATCCAAACGCCCCCGAACTCCGAGGCAAACCTTTTCAGGGGCTGGAAGGACCGCTTCGCGGAGTCTCTAATGGACATGGCGCCTCTTTATGTGCTTGGATACGCCGCAGAGGATCTCGTAAGGGATAGTCCCGACGTCTCCCGCTATCTCATCGGCCGTGATCTTTGCGCCCTTTGCGCTGCCCAAAAGGACAACCTCCTGGCCCGGGACCGCCTCCGGAACGCCGGTGACATCGACAAAACTCCAATCCATGCAGACCGCCCCGACGATGCCGCACCGCCTGCCTGCTATAAGGACGCTCCCCCGGTTCGACAGCGCCCTGGGGTATCCGTGGCTGTAGCCGACGGGAACATAGGCTACCCTGGTATCCCTTTCCGTCACGTAAGTGCCGCCGTAGCTGAGGGCCGTGCCGGCCGGGAAAGTCCGGACGAACGAGATCGACGCCGTCCAGGTAAGGACGGGCGTCAGCTCGACCGCGTCGCACAGGGCCTTGCCCGGATAGCTGCCGTAGAGCATGATCCCCGGTCTCACCATGTTGAACCGGGCCTCGGGGTAGTTGCACAAGCCCGCGCTGTTAGCCATATGGATCAACCTCGGCTCTATGCCTTTCTCCTTGAAGCGCCCTACCGCCTCGGCGAAAAGGGCAACCTGCCCCAACCCGTAATCGTCCCGCCTCTCGGACCTGGAAAAATGGCTCATTATCCCCTCTATCTCCACACCTTGGAGGCGGGTAAGCTCAGAGAGCAGCCTGGGTATCTCGCCGGTCCCGAAGCCGAGGCGCCCCATGCCGGTATCGATCTTAACGTGGAGCTTCAGGGGCTTCCCGCCGCGGAACCCGTCGATCCTGTCCAACAGCTCGAAGTTGCCGACGGCGACGGCCAGGTCGTATTCTATGAAAAGCTCCGGCCCCTCCCATGGCATCGCCCCGCCGAGGACAAGGACCGGAGAGCGGATTCCTGCTTCCCGGAGCTCTTTCGCCTCGTCGATCGTCGCAACGCCGAAGTATGCAGCGCCGAGAGATTCGAGCCGGCGGCCCACCTCGACGGCGCCGTGGCCGTAGGCATCGGCCTTTATCACGCACATCATACCGACTTGCGGCCCAAGAAGGCGCCCGATGGCCCGGTAGTTCTCTTCCAGAGCGCGAAGGTCGATCCATACCGAGGTCCTCAGCCTCACGGTGCCGTCTTCGCTATAGGTCCCTTTCACAGTTTCTTCATCTTTCTGAACACCCGCCGGTAGATCTCAACGGTCCTTTCGAGGACCGCCGATGTGTGGGCGGTCGTAAGGAAGGCCGCCTCATACTGGCTGGGCGCGAAAAAAACGCCCTCGTCGAGCATTGCCTTGAAAAACGCCGCATAAAGACGCCGGTCCGAGAAAGCGGCGGTTTCGTAATCGACTACGTCCCGGTCGTTGAAAAACCCGGTGAACATGGAGGTAAGGCCGTTTATCTTGTAGGCGATCCCCTCTTCCCGGCTGACGCGGCTAACCTCTGCCCCGAAGCCCGCAAGGGCGGCCGCCATGCCCTCGTAGGGCATTTCTTCCTTGAGGCGGCCGAGGGTGTAAAGGCCGGCCCTGACAGCTACCGGGTTGCCCGAAAGGGTTCCGGCCTGGTAGACGCCGCCTGCGGGAGCCAGCCTTTCCATCAGGTCCCGCCTGCCGCCGAAGGCGCCGATGGGGAAGCCGCCCCCTATGACCTTCCCCAGGCACGTCAGGTCCGCCTTTATGCCGTACACCTCCTGCGCGCCGCCGTAAGCGATCCTGAAGCCGGTGATCACCTCGTCGAAGACGAGTATGATGCCGTGGACGGAGCAAATGTCCCGGACGTCTTCAAGGAAGTTCCTTTCAGGAAGGACGACGCCCATGTTGCCCATGACGGGCTCGAGTATCAGACAGGCAATATCCTTCTCCTCGCCCACGATCTTCTTTACGCTGTCGATGTCGTTGAACTCTGCCACGAAGGTGTGCTTCGCCAGGTCCGCCGGCACGCCCTCGCTGTCGGGCACCCCGTAAGTGGCCAGACCCGAGCCCGCTTTCACGAGGAGACTGTCCACATGTCCGTGATAGCAACCCCTGAGCTTGATTATGCCCGTCCTCCCCGTAGCGCCCCTGGCGAGCCTGACGGCGCTCATGGTCGCTTCCGTCCCCGAGTTCGTGAGACGCATCATCTCTATGGAAGGGAAAGCTTCGGCGATCATGGCGGCAAGGGCCGGCTCGTAAGGGTGGCACGCGCCGTAGCTTGTCCCGTCCTCCACGGCAGCCTGCACTTCCGCAGTCAGGCCGGCGTCGCAGTGGCCGAGGATGACCGCGCCCCATGAGGAAACGAAATCGATATACCGGTTTCCATCGACATCGAACAGGTAAGGACCCTCCGCCCGGTCCACATAGAACGGCTTGGCCCCGACGGAAAGGAAGGCCCTGACCGGGCTGTTCACGCCGCAGGGAAGCAAAGAAACAGCCTTGTCGTAAAGCTCCTCCGACCTCTTCCTCTCCATAGCTAATTTTACGCCGAGCCGGCCCGGCCCTTCAAGAGAAATCTCGTAAACAAGGCCCTGGCGCCTTTTCCCGCCCGCGTATGCTGCGGCGGCGCCTCCCGGACCCTGTAAGAAAAGGGAGATAAAGCTTGCTTTACACCCGGCCGCGCGCTAAGATATCTCAAGGCGCTCGTATCTTTCAGGCCTTTTTTCACATACACAATTGAAGGGAGTTTTCTTTGGCAAGGGAGGCTTGCCGGGGTGAATCGTGGAGCTGAGGGGACTGCGCGGACCGGCGTGGGTCCGGGCGTGCCCTTGCGGCCTCCTTCTGGCCCTTGTCCTCTTTCAATGGGCCTGCACGAAGGTGGGCCCCGATTATGTCCGGCCGGCCCCGCCGGTAGCGCCGGCCTGGCATGAGGCGGACGGCCGCCGGGTGACGGACGGCCCCGCCGACTATCGCGCCTGGTGGCGGGTCTTTGAAGACCCTGTCCTCGACCGGCTCATCGATACGGCTTATAGCCAGAACCTACAGCTCCGCGCCGCGGGTATCAGGGTGCTCGAGGCCAGGGCCCAGCTCGGCATCGCCATCGGAAATATTTATCCCCAGTCGCAAAGTGCGAGCGGCTCGCTCCAGTATAACCGCCTGAGCAACCATTCGACTTTCAGCTCTTTCTCCAGCGCCCTCAGCAACTACGCCCAGGACCAGATCGGCTTCGGGGGCAACTGGGAGATCGATTTCTGGGGCAAGTTCAGGCGGGCCGTCGAATCTGCCGACGCTGCACTGCTCGCGAGCGTCGCGGACTACGACAGCACGCTCGTGAGCCTGACTGCGGACGTGGCAACCAACTACATCTCCATAAGGACGCTCGAAAAAAGGATAGAGATCGCGAGGGAGAACGTCGAAGCCCAGAGGGAAAACCTCAAGATAGCAGAGGCTAAGCTCACTTACGGCACGGCCTCGGAAAGGGACGTAGCCCAGGCGACGACGATCCTCAACGATACCGAGGCCTCCGTGCCGTCCCTGCAAATCCAGCTCCAGCAGACAAAGCACGCCCTGAGCATATTGCTGGGCATGCCGCCCTCCGATCTGGCCGAGGCGCTGGCCGGCTCCTCCGGCATACCCGTCCCCCCGCCCCGGGTGGCCGTAGGCATCCCGGCGGACCTTCTAAGACGGCGGCCGGACGTGCGGGCCGCCGAGTACCGGGCTATGGCGCAAGCCAGCCAGATCGGGGTAGCCAAGGCCTATCTTTTCCCCGCTTTCTCTCTTTCCGGCACCTTCGGCTTTCTCTCCACCGATCTCGGCAGGTCCGGCCTCGGGGAAATCCTCCAGTGGGGCAGCCGGACCTATGTAGCAGGTCCCGCCCTCCAGTGGAACCTCTTCAACTACGGCCAGCTCACGAACAACGTGCGGCTCCAGGACGCGCGCTTTCAGGAGCTGCTCGTAGCATACCAGAACGCGGTCCTGACGGCCCAGCAGAACGTGGAAGACGCGATCGTTGCTTTCCAGAAGTCGCAGGAAAGGGCTGAATCTCTCTCCCGGAGCACCGGCTCGGCAAAGCAATCCCTCGGCCTGGCTACCGAGCAGTACCGGGGAGGCATCACCGACTTTACTACGGTGATTGTCAGCGAGCAGTCCCTCCTCTCCGAGCAGGACAACTTCGTCGTTACCCTGGGCAATGTATCGAGCGGCCTTGTAGCCATATACAGGGCGCTGGGGGGCGGATGGGAGATCAGGGAGGGAAAAGACCTGGTGTCGGCGCAGGACCGGCAGGCCATGGCGGAAAGGACGAACTGGGGGCACCTGCTGGACCGTGCGAGCTATATGCCCCTTCCGCCGGAGGAACGAAGCACCCTCGTCAGGCCGCCGGACTGGTGAAAAGGGGGGACCATGGGACGAGCAGGACCTGAGAGGCTATGGGAATGAAAGAACCGGAAGAAATAGAAAGGAGGTTAAGACCCGTGGCCGGGCGGACCCTGGCGTGGTTCCTGGCGGCTCTGCTCCTCGCGCCCTTCCTGTTCTCGTGCAAGGAAAAGCCGAGGCAGGCCCCGCCTCCGCCTCCGGTTACCGTCGTCCGGCCCCTCGCCCGTCAGGTTACCGATTATCTGGAGCTTACTGGCAACACGCAGGCTATCATGACGGTGCAGCTTCGAGCGAGGGTCGCCGGCTATTTGGATAAGGTCTTCTTCCAGGACGGCCAGTTCGTCAAGCGGGACCAACTCCTCTTCCTGATACAGCAAAACACCTACCAGGATGCCTTGAGACAGGCGGAGGCCGCGGTACTGATGCAGAAAGCCCAACTCGAATACGCCTCGGCCCAATTCGCCCGCTATTCGGAGCTCCTGGCGCGCAAAGCGGCTGCCCAGTCGGATGTGGACAACTGGAGGTACCAGAGGGACGCAGCGAAGGCCAACCTGATGAACGCAGAGGCCAGCCGCGACCTTGCCACCCTGAACCTGGACTACACCGAGGTAAGGGCCCCCTTCGACGGCCGCATAGACCGGAGGCTGGTAGATCCGGGGAACCTGGTGGGCTCGGGTGAGACCACGGTCCTGGCCGCAGTCAATCAGACGAACCCCCTGTACACCTACTTCACAATCAGCGAATCGGACCTCGCCCGCTTGACCGGAGAGACCCGCTGGGAGCCCGGGAAAAGCCGCTCACAAAAATGGCCCGTCTTCATGGGCGTCCTCAACGAGCAAGGATATCCCCACGAGGGCTTGCTCGACTTTGCCTCCATCAGCGTCACGCCCACGGCGGGCACCTTGCAGATGAGGGGCGTCTTCCGGAATGAAGACGGGAAAGTGATGCCGGGGGTCTACGCCAGGGTCCGCGTGCCGGTCAAGCAGAGAAAGGCGCTGCTCGTCCCGCAGGAGGCCCTCGGCTTCGACCAGCGCGGCTCTTTCGTCCTCGTTGTAAACAGGGAAGGCGCGGTGGAGCGGCGCGCGGTAAAGACCGGCGTAACGGTAGACGGCATGCGGGCGATAGAAGAAGGGCTGTCCCCCCAGGAATGGGTGGTGGCAAGGGGTACCTTAAAGGCGATACCCGGACGCAAAGTCACTCCGGTGACCGAGGGCGGGACGCAACAGTGATCTCCACTTTCTTCATCGACCGACCCATCCTCGCAAACGTGCTCGCAGTCATCACTATCATTATCGGCATCATCAGCTACGTGCGCCTGCCTGTCGAGGAGTACCCGCCCATCTCACCCCCTACGATCCAGGTGACTACCAGGTACCCCGGCGCGAGCGCCGCCGTTGTCGCGGAGACGATAGGCGTGCCCCTGGAACAGGCGGTAAACGGCGTCGAGCGCGCCCTTTACATGTCCTCCACGAGCGGCAGCGACGGCACTTACCAGCTCACCATCACCTTCGACGTGGGGACCGACCTCGACAAGTCCCTTACCCTGGTCCAGAACCAGGTGAACAGCGCGCTGGCCCAGCTCCCCGGGGGCGCGCAGGTGCAGGGAGTCGTAGTCAGGAAGGTTTCCACCAACATCCTGCTGGTGGTGAGCCTTTACTCGGACGACGACAGGTTCGACCCCGCCTTTCTCTCCAACTACGGAATGATCAACATGCAATACCCCCTGGCCCGCCTGCCGGGCGTAGGCCAGGTCAGGGTCTTCGGGGCCGGTCAATACAGCATGCGCGTCTGGCTCGACCCGAACAGGCTCAAGCAGTTCAATCTCTCGGCCGCCGACGTCATGGCCGCAGTCTCGGACCAGAACGTACAGGTCACCGCCGGCCAGCTCGGCGGGCCGCCGACCGCCAGCGACCAGGCCTTCCAGTTCACGATCAACAGCCTCGGCAGGCTCTCCGACGCCGAGCAGTTCGAGAACATAATCATCAAGAGCGACGTAACGGGCGCCAGCCCGCAGATCGTGCGCATGCGGGACGTCGGGTACGTGGAGCTGGGGCAGCAGAGCTATTCCCTTTACAGCATCAGCCGCGGGCACCATTCGGCGGAGATCGTCATCTTCGCGCTGCCCGAGGCAAACGCCATTGCGGTCGCCGACAGGATCTATAAGATCGTGGGCACCATGAGCAGGGACTTCCCCGAGGGCATGAAGTATGCCATGCACTTCGACACCACGAGGTTCGTCCGCGAGGCGGTATCCAAGGTATATGAGACTCTCTTCATCGCAGCCATCCTTGTCCTCGTCGTCATCATGGTCTTTCTCCAGAATTTCAGGGCCCTCCTCGTCCCGGCCACTACCGTGCCGGTGACTATCATAGGCGCCTTCGCAGCGATGATCGCCATGGGCTTCACGATCAACCTCATGACGCTTTTCGCCCTGGTGCTGGCCATAGGCATCGTGGTGGACGACGCCATCGTGATCGTCGAGAACAGCTCCTATTACATCGAGAGGGGCCTGTCGTCTAGGGATGCGGCCGTGAGGGCCATGAGCGAGCTTACGGGCCCGGTCATGGGCATCACCATGGCCCTGGTGTCGGTCTTCCTTCCGGCTGCATTCCTGCCCGGCATCACGGGCCAGATCTTCAGGCAGTTCGCCCTCGTCATCGCGGCGACTTCAGTGATCAGCGCCATCAATGCCCTCACGCTGAAACCCGCCCAGTGCGCCCTATGGCTCCGTCCCCGAAAGGAGAAGCAGCCGAACCGGTTCTACCGGGGCTTCAACAGGGTGTACGAGTCCGTGAAGCGGCCGTACATGGGCATGGTCGGCCGTATGGTGAGCCATCCCTGGATCACCCTTGTCATCTTCTTCCTAGTCATAGCCCTGGCGGCATGGGAGTTCGTGCGGCGGCCTACCGGCTTCCTCCCGACCGAAGACCAGGGATACGCCGTGCTCCTTGCCAAGCTGCCCGACGGGGCGTCGCAGCCGAGGGTACACCGCGTATCGGAGCAGATCGAGGCCATCCTGAAGAAAACACGAGGGTTGGCGGGCTGGGTCGATATCGGCGGCTACTCCATACTGGACGCAGCGGCCGTCTCAACGGTCATCACCGTCTTCGTCGTCTATGACGACTGGAGCAAACGCGGCCGCGACCTGACCCAGGAAAAGATAGTTGCCAGCCTCAACCGGGACCTTTTCGGCATCCAGGACGCGATTGCCTTCGTCGTGATCCCGCCGCCGATCAGGGGGCTCGGGCAGGCAGGGGGCTTTCAGATGATGGTGGAAGACCGGAGAGGCAACGACCTCGAAGGACTGCAGAACACGGCGAACCGGCTCGTCGCGGCGGGAAACTCTCATCCAGACCTTCAGGGCCTGGCGACCACTTTCGACGCCCACAGCCCCCAGATCTTCCTCGATATAGACAGGACAAAGGCCCTCTCCCTATCAGTGCCGATCGCGAACGTTTTCACGGTCCTCCAGGGCTACCTCGGCTCCTCCTTCGTAAACCTTTTCAACAAGTACAACCAGATATACCAGGTTTACATACAGGCAAACGACCCCTACAGGCACGCTCCGGAAGACATCAGTAATCTCTACGCCAAGAACACCCGGGGCGAAATGGTACCCCTGGGCAGCATCCTGGACATAAAGCGCACCCAGGGCGCCGAGCTGATCACCCGCTACAACCTCTACCCGGCCGCCGCCATTTTCGGCTCCGCGGCCCCCGGCTTCAGCTCGGGCCAGGCGCTCGTCAGGATGGAAGAAATAGCTGCCTCCGTCCTTCCCCAGGGAATGGGATACGATTGGACGGCCACTTCCTACCAGGAGAAACAGGTCGGCTATCAGGCGTACTTTATTTACGCCCTTTCCGTCACCCTTGTCTTTATGGTGCTGGCGGCCCTCTACGAAAGCTGGACCTCCCCCGCCGCCGTTATCCTTGCCGTCCCAATGGCACTCGTAGGCGTGCTCGCGGCCCTGATGTTCCGTGGCTACGACAACAACCTCTATACCCAGATCGGCCTCGTCCTCATGATCGCCCTGGCAAGCAAGAACGCCATACTCGTCGTGGAGTTCGCCCGGGACTTGAGGCGTGAGGGCCTTTCCATAACCGAGGCTGCCATCGAGGCCACGAGCCGGCGCTTCCGCCCCATAGTAATGACGTCTTTTGCCTTCACCCTGGGCGTTGCCCCCCTGCTTTTGGCAAGCGGGGCAGGCGCAGCCAGCCAGAGGGCCATCGGCACGGTGGTCTTCGGCGGCATGCTGGCGTCCACCATGCTGGCCATACCCTTCGTCCCGGTGTTCTATGTTGTGCTGCAGCGGCTCAGCGAGCGCCGCAAGGGGAAGAAGTAGAGGAAAGAATAGAGGGGGTCCAGGCGCTTTTCGCGCTTGACTTTGTCGTCGTGTTCGGCGCGCCGTCCTCACTTGCGACCCGCGCCACCGCCGAGGAGCGCGGGTGCCCGCCTATGTATGCTCCGGCGGGCACCTCCCCGACTTCGCGTCAGCCGCAAAAATAGCCCAGGCCCCCCTCGGACCCCCCTGTCACCCGGACTCACGGGCTCATAGCGTCAACTTAGAGCAATTTGCAAAATTAAGTATCGATTCGAGAGGCGCAACCATGTCCTGAGCGCAGCATCGCGGGAGTCTCTCGGTTGCGACCCGCCTGTGGACGGCGGGCACCCCGCATTGTTGCCTTGCGCCGGAAGAAGCGGTGCGCGGGCCGCGCAGGCCGAGGCTGTCTGAGGGCCAGGCCGCCGGCAGCGCCGGGTACCCGGCCGTAAGGCTGGGTGGCCGATTCCGAGGCCAGCGGAAGGGAGGCGCTA
>Ga0208689_1000079_pt1 | contig 94158 bp, 88 predicted proteins | sample June2015DPH_8_15_FD_184700 | JGI IMG/M metagenome (GOLD analysis project Ga0208689, IMG submission 184700) | Peatland microbial communities from SPRUCE experiment site at the Marcell Experimental Forest, Minnesota, USA - June2015DPH_8_150... | ecosystem: Environmental > Terrestrial > Soil >... | reverse complement strand
CCGGAAGGGCCTTGCCGGGGATGAACGGAAAGACTCAAAGGGTAGGACAAAGAAAAAGGCCCGGGGAAGAACAATGGCGGGAAGGGAACCCATCGGCCGCGCCTATAGTCGGCGCGGTGTTCGGACTGCTAGTAAAGAGAGTATTTTCAAATGCGCTTATCCTGGGGGTGAGGATGGGGCAGGCCGCGGCGAGTAGGAATGGCCGGGCTCGCGGACAAGAAGCGGGGGCCTTCACAGCCTGCCGAAGTCGTCTTCCACCCGCACCACGTCGTCTTCACCCAGGTACTCTCCCCTCTGGACCTCTACGAATATTACGGGCTCCGCGCCGACGTTCTCGATCCTGTGGAGCGCCTCCCTGCGTATGTCGATAGACCGTCCGGCCTCCATGACGTGCTCGCTGCCGTCGATCGTGACTCTCGCTTTCCCCGATACTATGTACCAGTGTTCCTCTCTCTTGAAATGCTTCTGGTAACTGAGGCGCTTGCCCGGCAGCACCTCTATCTTCTTGACTTTGAAAGTACCCCCGTCCTCCAAAACCAACCAACGGCCCCAGGGCGGGGCAGCCTCTCGCTCCCCGGCTTCCATTATCCTCTCCTCTCCCGCTCCTGCCCCCACAATCGTCGAGCGCCCTACCCTTTTTTGAAGAGCTTTGCGAGCCTTTCCCGGAAAGCAGGCTCCGCCGCGAACTGGGACACGTAAAGCCTCTCCCTGTCGAGATGGGTCGCGAGCCCGGAAAGGACGGAAAGGTTCACCAGTTCCTTGAACTTTCGCGTCGTCTCCATGGGAAAGGATTTCAGCTCTTCGATGATCGTGACCAGCTCCTCCTCCAGGTCTTGCTCGTCCGCAACGAAATTGACAAGGCCAAGCCCCTTCGCCTCTTCCATGCCGATGTTGCGGGACAGGAAATAGAGCTCGTTGAACCTCTTCATGCCGACAAGGCGAGGCAGGAAGATACTCCCGCCTCCGTCAGGGGTCAGCCCTATCCGCCTATACCCCATGTTCATAACTGCCTTCGACTCGGCCAGGGTAAGGTCGCAGGCCAGCGCCAGGCTCAAGCCGGCGCCGACCGCGAGACCCTCTACCACCGCGATGACAATGGCAGGGAGGTTCCGTATAAGCATGATGCCCCTGTTCAAAAAGTCGGCCATACCGTCGATCTGGACCGCGGGCTCGGGACTGTCCCTGAACTCGACCACATCCCCGCCCGCGCAGAAGGTATTGCCCGCGCCCCTTATGACTACGACGGATGCCTTTTCCTTCCCGGCCCTTTCCAGGGAGCGATAGAGCGCCTCCAGGAGTTCCATGCTCATGGCGTTCTTCTTCTCCGGCCGATTCAAGGTCAGGCTGTATACACCGTCCTTATATTCCTCCCCCACCACACCCATTGGTCCCTCCTATAGGTTCCTCGATCCGAACACCGCAGCGCTACCGCCACGGCCGGCGGCGCGCCAATCCCGTTCTCTAATCATGAAACACGGAGCGGGAAGATTTCAAGAGAAAAATGTGACCTTACCGCGCAGGTTACCGACGGCCCTAGACCCTGTGAACCAGAGGGCCACCATAAGCTCTTCCTTCAGCTTCGCGAAGCCCTCGACAACCCTTTCGGCGGACACCTGCGCCCATTTCAAAAAGGGCAGCGCCATTGACGTGAGCGTAGCGCCGAGGGCGAGGGCCTTGGCCATGTCGATACCCGTCCTTATGCCCCCTCCCCCGATGAGGTGCTGGTCCTCCCTGAGCCACCTCCGGGCACTGATGATCGCGTCCCTTGTGCAAGTGCCCAGGGTCTCGTAGCGGGCGTAATCCCTGCCCTGCAGCAGTCCCTCGATCCTTGGCCAGTTCGTGCCGCCGAGGCCCGCGACGTCGACGCCGGCGATCTTCCTGGCCGAGGCCCAGCGAACAACCGACTCGGGCAGGCCGCAGCCGACCTCCTTGATGAAGATGGGGTAAGGGAAGTCCTCGATCAAGCCGTCGAGAGTATCCGTGACCTTGGTGAAATCCCCCTCCCCGCCTGCCTGGAGCAGCTCATGGAGCGGGTTGACGTAAAGGATGACTCCATCGGCCCCGATCGATTCCACCGCTTCCAGCAGATATTCCCTCCCCTTCCGAGCATGAACGAGACCCAGGTTGGCAAGGAGCGGGACCGTAGGAGCCCACTCTCTAACCAGGTACGACTCGCGGTCCACCTTTTTTTCCAGCATGGGCCGCTGTGAGCCGACTGCCATGGCTATCCCGCACCGCTCGGCAGCTACGGCGAGGTTCCTGTTGATGTGCAGCGAGCGGCTTCCGCCGCCCGTGATGGGGGCGATGACGAGCGGGATGGAGAGGGTCCTACCGAGAAAAGGGGCAGTGGCGTCCAGGTCCGTCACTGAAAAGTCGGGCAGGCCCCCGGCAAGGGCCAGCGTCTCCAGACCCGTAGGGACCGGGGACTCGACCTCCTCCTCCAGACAGACCCGAATGTGGGCGTCCTTTATGGCCGCGTCGCGGCCTCTTTCCTCCTCCACGCGTCAGCCCCCTTCCAGACCGACGAGCCTTCGCCCTGCGCGGTAGACGTCGTCGAGGGCAGTCTCATGCCCGCAGATAGCTCCCTTTCGGTCTATGCCCAGGAAGCTCACCGTTTCGTGCTGAGGCACGCTCACGGTCCTGAAAAAAGCCTTCGCCGTCTCGCCGCTGCAGGCGATGCCGACCTCTTTTTTCATGCCGCCCACAAGGATAAGCAGGCCCTTCCTGCCTTCCGGGCCGCCGGGGATGGGCCGCTTCAGCACATATTTCTCGCACCAGAAGGACTGACACCTGTCTATCATCGTCTTTGCTTGCGCGGAGAGGCCGAAGAAGAAAATGGGGGACCCCAGAACAAGCCTGTCCGCGGCCCGTATCGCTTCCGAAACTTGGACCATGTCGTCCTTGATGACGCAGTCGCCGGTCTCTTCGCAGCCGCCGCAGTCCTGGCAAGGCTTTATGTTCATCTCGTTCAGGTTGAACTTGACCACGTCGTGGCCGGCGTATTCGACGGGCCTCAGCATCTCCCACAGGAGGGTCTCGACGTTTCCTCCCGTCCTGGGCGAGCCGTTAAACACGACCACTTTCATGGGCAGCCCGTTTTTCCCTCATTTCTCGAATTTCAGCGTGATCTTCTCGCCTCTACTGTCCTTACGCACGTTGACGAGCAATTCTATGCTGCTGTCCCTTATGCCTACCGCCAGCGGTATCTCTCCCCTGCCCTCGATGTGGGTGATCTGCCTCGCAGCGTCAATGACGCGGGCCCCTATCTCAGGTCCGGGTGAGGGCAATTCGGCGTCCCTGTATTCAGCCTCCGCCTTTACGCTGCCGTCCGCACGCCTTTCGAAAGAGATCTTTTTGGCATGGCGGTCGATTCCGTGAAGGACCGCCAGGGCGAGCCACTTGAGCGCCGCCTCCTCCTTGTCCGCGTCGCGCACCACGAAGGCCATCTCCTTCAACGGATCGGTCTCGGCAAAACAGTCGCACAGCTCCTGCATCCTCTTGTGCGGCGTATCCATGTCTCTCATTACGCACCTCCATTCTACCCGATGGGGAAGACTAATAACAACAGTAAAGTAAGCACCGGCAAGGCCCCTTGCAAGACGACCGGCGAAGAGGAACAAGCCGCCCCGGCCCGTCCGGCCCGCCAACGGGGGGACGCTGCCGCCCGGCCCCTCGTGCGTGCCGCTTGACGGCGGGCGCGCCGGGAATTAACTTACAAGCATGGTCGAAAGAATCCTCGTGCCTACGGACGGCTCGGAGACGGCGAGAAAGGCGGCCCGATACGCTTACGACCTTGCCGCCCTCACAAAGGGCGAGGTGGTGCTGCTCGCAGTCATCGACCGCACCGTCTTCATCGGCAGGCCCTCGGTCCCGGCCAGCCTGACCCCGAGCCATATCGTCGAGCCTTTGGAAGATTTCCTGACACAGGCCGCCGAGATGGAAATGAAAGAGATCGAAAAGCTGGGCGACCGCAAGGGGGTGGCCACGAAGATGCTCCTCAGGTACGGACACCCGGTGGAAGAGATCGTGCGTGCCGCCGAGAAGTCCAAGGCGGACCTAATCGTCATGGGCTCCCACGGGAAAAGCGCCCTCTCCGCCGCCCTTCTCGGAAGCGTGACCTTGGGCGTCATCAACAGAGATACCAAGGTCCCGGTCCTCATCGTCCGGCGCTAAGGCGGCGCGCAACTCTCAATTGGTCCACGGCCTCTCCGATGACCTCGTCCGCCGGTATGTCGGCGACGAATGACTCCCGGTGATCGCACTTTGAATAGATGCAGTTCGCGCCGCACACGGGGCAGTCGAGGCGCCACGAGAGGACGGGCCTGTGGCGCGCCCTGGTGACGGGGCCGGCCGTAAACACGTTGCCGCACCAGTAAATGCCTACGGTGGGCGCACCGACCGCATGGGCCAGGTGCAGGGCGCCGGAGTCGTTGCCCACCACCAGGGCGCACCGCGAGAGCAGGCCCGTAAGCCCCTTCAGGGAAAGGCGGCCGCACAGGTTCAGGGCCTTTTGTCTCATGCGCCCGATGACGGCTTCGATGACTGCCCTTTCGGAATCGATCCCCGGTATGACGATCCGGACGCCATGGGAAGCAAGGTAATCGCCCACCTCTGCAAACTTCTCGGGCGGCCACCGCCTGCGGCCGTCCCCGGCGCCCGGCACGAGCGCTACAAGCCTTTCCTCCCCATCGCCCAGCACGGACCTGCACTCTTCCCTATCGCCGTCCGTCACGGAAACGGCGGGTTCGAGCGTGACGGCGCGGGCGCCGACCAGGCTTGCCACTTCGAGGTAGCGAATTATCTCCGGCTGGAAATAGACGTAGGGCGCCCACAGGTCCAGGGCGGCCGCGTCGGGCGTGCGCAGGCCGGCGGAAAGACGGGCCTTTATTTTAAGGACAAAAGGGTTCGAATGCCTCCCTCCACCGTGCATCTGGAAGGCGATGTCGAACCGCTCCCTTTCCATGGCGGAGAAAAACAGGGCAAGCTCTTCACCGTCCTCGGCCAGCCCTGGTTCCTCCCGTATGCCCCTTGCCGCCGGCACGACCACGACGCGGTCGACGGGCGAGGGTCTGCCTGCGAGAAAAGGCCCGTGCCACGGCAGTCCGAGGAGGACTATCTCGGCCGCCGGGCAGGCGGCCCGGAGCGCCTCGAGGGCGGGCAGCGCGAATAGGAAATCGCCCAGCCCGTTCGCCCTGAGCACTGCAATCTTCCGGACGTCGGCGAGCTTCAAGGGACCCTTATCACCTCCGATGCGGCCTCCACGACCTCATCGACCTGGATGCTCCGTAAACAGGCATAGCCCGAGGCACAGCCGTTCTCGCCGCAAGGCCGGCAGGGAAGGATCCGCCGCACCGCCCTGAAGGGGCCGTCCGGCGGCGGGCCCCACCTTGCGGGGTCGGTTTCGCCGAAGATCGTGACCGCAGGCACCCCCAGGGCGTAGGCGATGTGGGCCGGGCCGGAGTCGTTGGTAAGGAGTATGGAGAGGCGGGCAATCACCGCGCCCAGGACCGGAAGGGAGGTCCGGCCCGTGAGGTCGATGAAGGGCGGCCCGGCTTCTTGCGCGAGCCTCCCCGTCTCCGCCGGCTGTCCCCTTTCCCCCAGGTTGACCAGCGTTCCGCCGTACCGCCTCCGAAGCTCCCCGGCCGCAGCCGCAAAGCGTTCCGCCGGCCAGCGCTTGTCCGCTTTGCGCGCGTAAATGTGAAGCCCCAAGAAGGGAGGCGCCGCGCCCTCGAGGAGCCGCCTCGCCTGGCCCTGGTCCCGAGGGAGGAGCGGGAACTCGCAGGCCCCGTCCATTTCCGGCGCGCCGAGAAAGGCAGTCAGCGCCAGGAGGCGCTCCGCCTCGCGGCCCGCAGAGGGCATCGCGAGGGCCGCGTCCAGTCTACCCGGTCCGTCCCCCTCGCGGACGAAGCCGGCGGTCTTGCGCGCTCCGAGCAGGAGCGTGTAAGTATTGGAGTAGACCCCTGTCCCGTGCATCTGGATTGCGAGGTCGAACCTTTCGGACTGGAGTCTGCCGAGGGAGCGTACGGCCCTCCGGGCGTCGAAGAATTGCTCGGCCATCCCCGGGAAGCCGGTAAAAGGTATGAAAAGGTCGATGCAGGCCGAGCGTCGGGCCAGACCCTTCACAAAAGGCAGGCCGATGAGGGTTATGCGGGAATCGGGCAGGGCGGTCCGGAGCGCCCTGAAGGCTGGAGTCGCGCATATGAAGTCTCCTATGCGCGAGGCGCGGACGATGGCGATTTTGTTAAGACCCGTAATGCGGGAGAGGAGGCCGGGCGTAAAGGGATCGGTCACTTTTGATCTGCGTAGCGCTCTACGAATTCGGAGAGGAGGCCGAGGGCATGCCCGTCCACACCCCCCTTCTCATTCAGCACCGTAGAGGGCAGCTCGGAATAGTAAGTCCCAGAGGGCGCTATGGCGCAGCCGCCCCACCGTCTCATCAGGAGGTTCTGCACGAGCACCTCCTCCCCGGAATGGTATCTGGGCAGCCGGTCCCAGAAGGAGAAGCCGCCCACGTCGAGGAGCTTTTGCCGGTCGTAGAGTACGCACGACGCGACCCAGGCCACCTTGTACAGGCGCACCTCACCCGGCGGGATAGACCGGCAGACGTGGTGCAGGTTGGCGGCGCGGTGCAGGTGCCACCGCTCCCACTCGTCCGACCCCGGCTCCACGGCCTCGGGAAAGACGGGGTCGCGCCAGTAGTCTATTCGCTGCTGGGCAGGACGGACGTCGTCGCGGAAGGAAAGGCCCGCCGGAAAGGCGCCCACGAAGCCGCAGCCCTCCCTCTTCAAAGTTCGGAGCAGTACTTCGAGCACCCACGGTTCCATCAGCACGTCGTCGTCCAGATAAAGGACGCTGTCGGTGTATGCGCGCTTGAGTAGGAAATCGCGCTGCTCGGCGATCCCCTTCGACGGCACCCGGTAGTGCCATTCAACCGTCTTCCCTTGCGACCTCGCCTCGATTACCCGCAACAGCGTCCGGACAACGGGAGACTCGCCGGCCGGGGGGTCGCTCTGGTCGCTCACGACGAGGTGGATCTCCCTCAAAGCCTGGCAGGCAAGGCCGGCAATGGCCATGACCAGGGATTCCGGGCGGTTGCAGGTGGGCAAAAGGACATCCACAAGAGCCATGGCGGCCTCAACCCTCCTTTCGGGCGATTATGACGTGGCCCCCTCCGGGAGCAGGGGAAGAAAGATCGAGACGGGATGCAGCGATGGCGAGGCGCTTGTGCACTTCCAGCGGGAGCCCCAGCCAGACGAGGCCGACAAGGCGTTTTTTCATCACCCAGATCTGTTCGAGGAGGTCGATAGCGTCCCAGGCGGCCACCAGGCTGCGCCTGAGGTAAGGCCTGACGCTTACGACCTCGAGGCCGAAGCGGGCCAAACACCCGGCCCACTTTTCGGCCGTCCAGAGGTTGATATGGACGAGGCGCCGGTTCCGCCAGGCGGCGTAGCGGGAAAAGGGCAGGGCGAGCCATCTCGCGAATTGTCCCGTAGGAACGGCCAGCACGAGGTAGCCGCCGGGCGCGAGCGCCCTGGATACGGTCTCTATGACGGGGCCGAGGGAAGGTGTATGCTCCAGCACCGAATTCGAGACCACGGTGGCAAAACTCCCATCGGGCAGGTCGGCCGCTTCCACCGGAAAGGGCTCTATCCTCTCGTAGAGGTTGGAGTCTCTTGCGGCGAGCGCTGCCTTCAAATAAGGTTCGCAGCCTATCTCCACCCTTTTCAGCACCATGGAGGTGACGATCCCGTCTCCGCACCCCATGTCCAGCAACGGATGGCGGTACTCATGTTGCCGCAGGGCCGCCACTTCCGCCGCCCTCCACAGCCCGAGGGAAGGACCGAGCTTCCGGAGCAGCACCAGAAAGGCCGAGGGCTCCAGGTGGAGGGGGGAAAGGAGGACGGGCAGCTCCATCTCCGGCCCCTCAAAACGTCCCGGAATAAAGGGAGCAGGACCTGCATATCTCCGGCGGGTCCGCCGATGAGAGGCGCTCTCGGAAGGACGCGTAGGCAGCGCCGCTCCATATGGCGCCGATATCCTCCTCTCCTGCCAGTCCGAAATTGATCCTGTCCGGTGTCGATACCATGCAGCAAGGCATGATGTAGCCCTGGTAGCTCACGTAAATGCCCGTCCAGGGCCAGTCGCACCTGGACCGGGCCTTTTCGCCGCAGCAAGGGAGCAAGGCGGGCAAGCGGAGCTCGATCCCCAGCCCGGCGGCCGCCTCCCTGGCCCGCTCGAAAGACTCCTCGATGACCGCCGGCGGCACGCCCTCCAGGTCCTCCTTCCGGAAGAACTCCTGCATAGGCGCGTAGTGGGCAGGCAGCGCCGGTTCGCGAAAGGAGTGGCAGAGGCGCTGCACGAAGACCTCTTCCATGCCCAGTCCCGAGGCCAGCCCGACCAGCCCGGCAAGCTCGCGCAGGTTGCTCCGCATGAGCACCGCCGTCATCCGCAACGACGGATAAGGCGACGATGCCCGGCCCTTGGCACGCCCCAGAAGCTCGACGTTTGCGAGGAGCCGCCGGAAAGAGGCGCCTTTCCTTATGGACTCGTAGGTCCCTGAGGACGCCCCGTCTACAGATACGTGCAGGCACCGGAGGCCGCTCTCGATGAGAAGCTCCGCACTCCTTTCGTCGATCAGGGTCATATTGGAGCTCGCCGTCACCCTCGCGCCCTTGCCTGCCGCATAGGCAGCCATCCGGAAGAAATGCGGATTGAGCAGGGGTTCCCCTAAACCCTGAAGGTGGAGCCGTCCCAGGCCCTCCATTCGGTCCACGACCCGCCTGAAGAGCTCCGGCCCCATATACGCCTTGCCTTCGGGCTTGTTATCCCTTCGCAAAGGCGCGGCGCACATCACGCAGCGCAAGTTGCATGCGCCCGACACCTCGACCTGAAGGTAGGAAGGCAGGGGGATAAGGGGAAAGGCCTCGGGTTCTATCACAGGAAGAATACGCGGTACCTTATTGCGCCGGCGAGGCGCCAGAAGATGCATAGGGGCGGGATGAGCGCGGACGTGACGGCCATCTCGACGACGTGCCCCGCAGCATGAGAGGACCCACGCAAGCGATGGGCGCAGAAGAGGACCGTCCCGGCAAGCCATAGGGACGCGGCGGCGGCGGACGCGCCGCCCATACCCTTAAGGCCGAACGCTACCGACGCGATCAGGGCCAGGACGATCCCGTAGTAGTGCCAGGGACGGACCGGTTTGATGTGCTTCTTGTAGAGGGCCGGGTGCTTCTTGTAGAGAAGGGCGTTGAACATGCTTTTCTTCTGCTGCCGGATGCTGACCCCCCAGGGCGCGGGACGCACCGGGTGGGTCACGACGGCTTCCGGGGCCCTGGCGAGCCGGGCCTGCCCTGCCAGGAGCCTGAACAGGAGGTCGCTGTCTTCGCGCCAGGGGGCCGTGAAGTCTTCATCGAAGCCGGCGGCCGCAAGGAGGGCTGACTTCCTGTAGAAGCAATTGGCCGTGACGAAGGAGGAGGTGGCCAGGAGCGCGGCATTTACCTCGTAGTCCGTGGGCCGGCTCGAAATGGGCACGGCAACCCTGCCCGAGGCGCCTTCTATCCCGTCCACGAAGGCGCGGGTCCCCGCCCGCAGCCAGCCCGGGTGCGGTATGCAGTCGTCGTCGGTAAAGGCAACGATCTCCCCAGCCGCGACGCGCAGGGCCGCATTCCTGGCCGCCGCCGGCCCGTGTCTTCCAGTGACGGGCACGTAGCGTACGTCTATACGCCCGCCGTAGCTTTCGACGAGGAGCCTCGTCCCGGCGCTAGCCCCGTCGTCTCCAACGACCACTTCGTACCGGGACCTGTCGAGGTTCTGCCCCGCCAGCGCGTCCAGACAGCGATTAAGCAGCTCCGGCCTGCCCAGCGTTGGAACAATCACCGATACCATAAGCACGGTTCCAGATTCTTCTTTATTTAGCGACAAGTATGAGGATGCAGCACCCGCCGACTCGACGTCCGGGTACCCGGGTGAAGCGCAAGGTTCGAGGCGCGGAGGCGCACTTTTTTGTACGTCGGAGCGTCGCGGACTGCAGCGCGACGCCAAAGATGCGCCTCAGACGCAGGCGCTATCGCCCCTTAGTCAACAGAAAAGGTCCGATGATAAGGGCATCGATCGGCGACGTAAAAAAGCACTCGAGGGCATCCTGGGGCGAACAGACGATCGGACGGGCGCGCGTGTTGAAAGAGGTGTTAACGAGTACGGGGATGCCCGTAGCCGCACTGAAGGCCGCGAGCAAGTCATAGTAGAGAGGGTTGTGTTTCCGGCTCACCGTCTGTATCCGCGCAGAATTGTCAATATGCCTGACTGCGGGGATGAGGCCCGCCTTTTCGGGGAGGACCTCGTGGACGAAAAGCATGAAGGGAGAAGCGGCGCCGTTCGTGCGAAACCACTTGTGCGCCTCTTCCTCCAGGACCGCCGGCGCGAGCGGTCTGAAATCCTCCCTTTCCTTGATCCAATTCAGCCTCGCCTGCATGTCCGCCCTGCGCGGAGAGGCGAGAATCGAGCGGTTGCCAAGGGCCCGGGGGCCGAACTCCATGCGCCCCTGGAACCAGCCGACCACCATCTCGGCCGCAAGGAGCCCGGCTGCCGTCTCTGCCACGTTGTCCTGCCTCCGTACGGGAAGGCCCGCGGATAAAAGACATTCCTCGATTTCACGCTCATGGTATTCCGGCCCGAAGTAAACATGTTCCATCACGAAATCGCGGGCATCGGTCCGCCGCTCCCGCGCGTCGACGAGGAGAGCAGCGCCGAGGGCGGTCCCCGCGTCGCCGGAAGCAGGCTGGACCCAGAGGCGCCTGAAGGGTCCCCGGTCCCTCAGGCAGCTATTGAGCACGCAGTTCAAGGCAACGCCCCCGGCCATGCACAGGTCGCCGGCCCCTGTCTCGCTCCGCAGCCACCGGGCGATTTCGAGCACCGTCTCCTCCAGGGCGACTTGCAGCGAATGGGCTATGTCGCAGTGCCGGTCATGCAGCGGCTCGCCGCGCAGGCGGGGAGGACCGAGACGGTCCCAGAGGCGGCTCGTGTCTATGGAGTACTGGCCGGCGGCACCCAGGCGGATTGCGTCCCTGAAAGTCCCGAGGAAGCGCGGCCGGCCGAAGGAAGCCAGGGCCATGACTTTGTACTCGTCGCAGGAGTGAAGGAAGCCCAGATGGGAGGTGACCTGCTCGTAGAGTAGGCCGAGGGAGTTGGGCATGACCACCTGGCCGATGACGGAGAGCCGGTTGCCCCTGCCCACGCCGTAGGTAGTGGTCGCCCTCTCGCCCCGCCCGTCTATCGTCAGTACGGCCGCCTCGCTGAATGGGGAGGCAAGGAAGGCGCTGGCCCCGTGGCAGAGGTGGTGGTCTATGAAGTGCCAGCGTGAAGGATCGATGGCAGAGACGCCCCGGAACCTGGGCGACAGATGGTGGGGCACGCCGCCCACCAGTTGCCGGGGGGCATTGACTATGTACGAGAGAAAGAGGGGGTCCCAGGCAGACTCCCATTCCTCCTCGGGGGGCTGGCCGGACGGCTCCAGGGGCAGCTTAAGGGCTGTGCCCGCCCCGTCTCTGTCGAGGCGAAGATAAGGATCGTAGGAGTAAGCGAAGTGGTCCACGGACGCGAGGGTGATCCCTGCCTCGCGCAGGCAGAAGTCGATGGCGTTGAACGGCAGCTCGTAGGCGGAGAAGGGGACGGGCCGTTTGCCGTGCTTCACGCGGCTGAACCGCTCCTCTTCGGCGGCCGCGACGAGGCGGCCGTCCTCCACGAGGGCTGCGGAGGGGTCATGAAAGGCGGCGTTTATGCCGATCGTAAACAAGGGCCTAAAAGCTCCAGGGCTGCAGAGATCACGTCTTCAGGGCTCACCAGCCGCAGACAATCGTTCGTCCCCCTGGGACAGACGCTCTTGTAGCAGTACTTGCAGGGGACATCATGGAAGAGCACCCTGCTGGGTACCTTCCAGGGGACGTGCTGGGGGTTCGTGAGCGCGTAAAGACTCACGACCGGCGTGCCCACGGCGGCTGCTATATGGGCAGGACCCGTATTGTTCGACACCAGGAGAGCGGCCATGCTGAGGAGCGCAGCCAGTTCATCGAGGCGCAGGCGGCCCGCCAGGGTATGGGACCGAGCCCCCATGCGCTGCCGGACGGCCTCGATCAAAGGCCCCTCCGTCTCATCGCCGGTAAAGATTACCGGCAGCCCGGCCTCGCCTGCAAGGTAGCGGCCCACCTCTGCGAAGCCGTCGGCCGGGTAGCGGCGCGAGCGTGCCCCTGCCCCGGGGTGGAGCACGACAAAAGCCCCTCCGTTGACCCCCAGCTCCAGCAAAGAGCGCTTGACCGACTCAACCGCATCGGCAGGGATGCGCATGTACAACCGGTCATCCCCGGTCGTACAGCCGATGCGGGCCACCAGATCGAGTTGGCGGCGTACCTCGTGACGGATGCGAAGAGGCTCAGCCGTTCCGGCCGGACCGATTGCAGGCGGGCAAAGGTCGGTGATTGCTCCGTCCGGCTCGTCTTCCGGAACATGGTCCGTGAGGAGCTGGTAAGGGTTTTCCCGGCAATAGGCAAGCCGGAGGGGAATGTCTGCCAGATAGCAGAAAAGGGCGGCGGGAAGAGAGCTCTGGCTGTAGACCGTAAATATCACGGCGCCTTCGAAGGCGGCGGACCTGATAGCCTCGATAGCCGCCAGGTCCCCGGCGCTTTCCGGCCGTGGAAGCGTCGCCTTCATCCACGGGGCGTCATAGACGATTACCTCGCCTATCCAGGGAATTAAGCGCGCTGCCTCAGCCCCCCTCGATGAGGTCAAAAAAGAGACCCTGCGGCCCGGTGAAGACTCCTTGACTGCCCTCACTGCCGGGCCGGTCATCAGCACGTCGCCCATAGAATCCAGGCGGATGCAGAGCACCTTCCCTGCTTCGGCCCAAGAAGAAAGCGTCGGGCGCTCAGGCTGCTCCGCGGCGGGCATGGCCGGTCCCATCCTTGTCCCTCGCGACTATGACGAGGGCCGCCTCGGCGAGATCGGCGACGAAATAATCCGGTATCCTTTCCCCAGACAACAGCCACCTCGTCTCGCTGCCGTTGTTGATCAGTATGGTCCGGCATCCGGCCTTGCGGCCGGCTGCGATATCGTCGAGGATATCTCCGATGAGCCAGGACGATGCAAGGTCGATCCCGTGCCGCCGGGCTGCGTGAAGGATCAGGCCGGGCGCCGGCTTGCGGCACAGGCAGGGGACGGCGTATTCGGCCACTATGCCTTCCGGATGGTGGGGACAGAAACAGAAATCGAGAAGGGGAACGCCGATCTGCAAGCACATGAGCGTCAGGCGCTCCTTGACCGCGTCTAGGGCGCTTTCCGGGAAGAAGCCCCTCGCGACCCCCGACTGGTTCGAGACGACCACCAAGCCGTAACCCGCGTCGTGGAGCAGGCGGAGGCAGAAGACAGCGCCTTTGGCGAAGCGCATGCGGCCCGGATCCACGTTGTAGGGCAGGTTCTCGATAAGCGTCCCGTCCTTGTCGAGGAAGACCGCCTTCACTGCCCGGGGCGAAGCCTCTTGCACCGGCGCTAGGGCCATGAAGTCTCCCCCATGGACAGGACCATCACCTCCGGGAGCACCGTCCCGTCCGGCTGGCGGAGGAGAAACCGGACCGTCTCGGCCACGTTTGCCGGGTCCTGGAGGCTCTTTACGTCGATGTCCGGGAACCTTTCAAGGAGAAAGGGCGTGCGCATGCCGCCCACCACCAGGGCGGACACCTTGATGTTGTAAGGCCTCGCTTCCACGTGAAGGGCGTGGGTAAAGCCGAGGAGGCCCCACTTGCTGGCGTGGTACGCCGCTGCGTTCGCCCAGGCCCTCTTCGCAGCCGTAGACGCGACGTTGATCACATACCCGCACCCCTGCCGCTTCATTATGGGGAAAACCGCCTTAGCCATCAGAAAGGGACCTCTAAGGTTGACCGAAAGGATGCGGTCCCAGTCGGAGACGGCCAGGTCTTCGATGGACCGGGTGACATCGGTGCCGGCATTGTTGATCAACACGTCTATCGTGCCGTGCCTCTCCATTACCGAATTGACAGCCTTCTCCACCTGGTCTTCCCGGCCCACATCGAGCTCCATGGGCTCGACGCGCTTGCCCAGGAGCCGCATTTCTTCGGCAACACCCTTCGCGTATTCCCATCCGATATCGGCCGCCACCACGATAGCGTCGGCGTCCGCCAGGTTCCGGCATATGGCCGCCCCAAGTCCACGGCCTCCTCCCGTGACGATGGCGACCTTATCCTTCAGTTCATCCATCGTGTCCCCCCAACTGAGACTCGACCAGCTCCAAAATAAGATGCAGGATAAACAAATGAGCTTCCTGGACGCGCTGGGGGTCGGACGCGGGAGCAGGGATGGCCAGGTCCGCCGCCGCAGCAAGAGCGCCTCCCTTCGCACCCAGGAGGGCGATGCAGGAAATCCCTGCCTGCCGCGCCCTTCGACTCGCCTCGACCAGGTTTGGCGACCGTCCGCTCGTACTGGCGCAGACAAGCACGTCTCCTCCCTGGCCGAGCGTCTCTACCTGGCGTGCGAAGACGTCCTCATACCCGGCTTCGTTCGACCATCCCGTCAGGACGGCCGAATCCGCGGTAAGGGCGATCGCCCGAAGTCCGGACCTCCGCCCCTCTCTCAAGCGGCAGACCATCCGGGCTGCGAAATGCTGGGCTGCTGCGGCGCTCCCTCCGTTGCCGCACGCGAGCACCTTGCCGCCTCTCTTGAGGCAGTCGCCGATCAGACTTGCGGCAGCTACGATTGCAGGGGCCAGCGACGTCCGGCACCTCCCGATCGTTTCGATCAGGGCCGAGAAGCCGCCATCGACAATGGCCTGCCACTGCCCGGCCGCGCGATGTCGCTGAATTATCGGAGTCGTCACTGCGCTCATGCGGCGCTTCTTTTTTGTCTCCCGGACTCCGCGGCGACTGCCCGCAGTGTGGAGTCCCAGTCGGCGGAGAACCGTCCGATGCTGAAATGCCGCTCGGCAAAGCGGCGGGCGGCGGCCCCAAGCTGTCTGGCCGTGGCGGGACTGCGCAGAAGTTCCTGCATGCGGGCAATAAGCGTTCCTATGTCCGTATCGACGTAGCCCGACACGCCGTTCTGGACTACCCTTGCCATCTCCGTCGTGGCAAGGCCGATTATGGGCATCCCGAGCATCATCGCCTCGCACACGGCAAGACCCAGACTGGTGTAGCGGATGGGGTTGAAGAAAAACCGGTATCGCGCTGCAAAAGCCGGAAGCTCGCTATGGCTTATCTCCCCTAGTCCGCCCGCGTCCTCCGAGTCCATGCCGACCAGGTCGAGGGGTACCCTGGCGCGCACCTCCTGGAAGATGTCCGCACCCACCCTCCTGTCTCTTTTAGTGATGCCGTTGATGACGACGAGGCCACGTTCGATCTCCCCCGTATAAGTGGCCTCGGGCCGAGGGACGCCGTGTTCTATGACCCGCGTCCTGGTCGCGCCGCTGTCCCACATTAGCCGGTTGAAATGGGTAACGTGGACGAGAAGCACGTCCGGGTCGTCAACGATATGCCTTGTGTCTGTCGGGTGCCGCTGCGGCGGATCGTGCTCGATGTAGATGCGACCGGCCGACCTCTGCGCTTCACTCAGTATCTCGTACTGGTCGTCAAGATAATTCTTGGAGGACTGGAAGATGATGCAGTCGAGGTCCAGGCGCTTTACGTCCTCGGCAGGCACCTCACTGACGTTTTCGGGCCAGGGAAACCCTGCTGCACAGCCGCCGTAGCCCTCGGGTACGGACGGTTTCACGGGCAGGAAGAACTTATGGGGCGTCTGGACCAGCGAAAAAAGATAACTCCCGTGGATGTGCCAAGTCAGAACGCGTAACTGATTCATGGGCCCATCTCCCTGGATATGGAGCTACCCGGTAATTGCGCTACAAGCGAGAGATAGCGGTCCTGCGGCCGCGCGCCCGCGGCAGTCCTAACCCAGTGGGAGAGCACGCCGCCGCCGAATTCGCACGACTCGCCCACCCGCACAGGGATGCCGGCGAGGTAGCACCTGTAGGCATCCGGGTAGGGAGACCGCCCCGGACTCGTGAAGATAACGGCGCCTTTGCAGGACAGACCGGCTATCATCCCGATATAGGCTGCCTCGTCCCTTGCGCCCCTATGGGCGGCAGCGTCTATGAAAGGCAGCCTCCGCACGCTATCGAAGACGGCCGGGGTCGCCATAAGGATGATCCGCGAGAAGGGGTACGATCTACGCAGAGCACCGAGGGCAGGGATTGTGAGGACCGATTCCCCGGCTTCGTCCGGAGAGAATACAAGGAGACGATCAATTACCTGCAGACCCGCCATCATGACGAAGCAAGACCTTAGACCGAAGCGGCTCCCGGTCCGTCTCATGTCTTTGGCGGCGGAGTAGTTCCTTGGCGGCCGCCAGCGCCTTTTCCACGTCGGACTTCGGCCGCCCCGCGGGCGATTTCAGGGCTGCTTCGCCTGCGGGAAAGTCTGCGGCTACTACGCGGTGGAGGTCGCGGTCGAGAGGCGCCCACCTATCGGCTTCCGAGTCCGTAAATATGACCACGCTCGGTACCTGCAAGGCGGCTGCCAGATGGGATATCCCGGTGTCGTTGGATACGAGCAGCATGGCGTTCGACAGAAGGACGCCGATGGCGCCGAGCGTGGTCCGCCCGGAGCAATCTATCGGCCTTGCTTTCATAGCCCGGGCGACCTGCCGGGTCAATCCGGCCTCAGACGTGTTGCCCGTCAGTACGACCGGCATGCCAAGGTCGGAAATCGCATCGGCCAGGAGGGCAAACCGCTCAGCCGGCCAGCGGCGGCCCCTCCCGCTGCTGCCGGGGTGCACGCAGACATAGGTACGGGGCCAAAGGTTCCTGGTCTCGGGGAGCACCGCAAGGGCCCGGCGGTCCTCCTTGTACAGAGGGAATTCGAGGTTCTCGCCCACGGGCGATATACCGAGGAGCGCCAGGAGCCTCAAGTGCCTTATCACTTCGGGCTCGTTCTCTTCGTAAGGGAGGAAGCGGTCCCTGTCGGGGCAGAACTGGCCCGGCACGAAAAACCCGGCGTTGAGACGGGCGCCGAGGAGAACAGTGAAAGGGTTTGTTACCGTTCCGTTCCCGTGCATCTGGAGGGCCAAATCGAAGCGTCGCTCCTGCATGGCTGCGAAAAACCGGGGCAGCCTGTCTATTCGCGCCGCTGCCTCGGGAATACCGGGATATCCGGGCGACTCGACAAGCTCATCGACATAGTGGCCGAACCTGGCGACGAACTCTTTCGCCCAGGGAAGACCTATCAGAGTGATGCCGGCCTTCGGCAGGGCTGCCCTGAGCGCTCTCAGCGCCGGCACCAGGCAAAGCATATCTCCAAGGCCGCGCAGCATCCGGACGACGGCGACACTGCGGGGCGCAGAGCTTCCGAAGGTCTTAGCGGGTACGCCTGTCATCCTTCCGGACAGCGGTCACGAGCGGCCAATGAAAAAGCTCTGCCCGGGCTTATAATCGGTTGTAGATGAAGCCGGGTATATAGTACCGCCGCTTGTTCAGGACCATCCCCAATACATTCCCGCCGTGCTGGATGATCCTTTCCTTGACGCTCTGCGCGACCGGCCATCTCGTCTTGTCCGCCTCGACGACCAGGACAACCCCGTCCACCCTCCTGCACAGGGCGAACGCATCGGATGAGGAAGTGGCCGGCGGAGAGTCTATAAGGATCAAATCGAAGCGCTCTCTTAAGGTGTCCCATACGGCATCAAAACCGGAGGAGTCGAAAAAGTTCATGCCCGAATTCGAGTTGCGCGAAATGAGACTGACGAAGAGTTTCGAGGTCCCTACCTGATAGAGCGCTTTCTCGGCGCTCTCACAGGCTTGTACGACTTCATCCAGGCAGTGGTCCGGCGAAACGCTGCAGAAGAAGTGCTGGGTCGGATTGTGCCTGTCCGCGTCGAGAAGGAGGACGGTCTGGCCGAGTGTTGCCACGGCGATCTTCGCAAACTCACGGATTATGGTGGAAGTGCCCTCGCCTTCCCCCGACCCGATGAATTGTACGGCTCTTTTTCTCCGTTGGGGCAGTAAAGCTTCGATCGTCTGGTAGAGATGGAGCATCTCTTCCTCCATCTCCATCTCAAAAGAATAGGTATCTATCTCCTGCATCCGCTCCTGTATTTGAGCGGGCTCCTGCACGGCTTCCACCCGGGAGGCTTGCACTTCCTCCGACACCTTTTTCTCTTTCTCGGCCTGTTCCAAAGCTTCGTAGATCTTACTCATGGCTCGCTCCTCCCATCTGCAAATATTGGGCTTATCCTACCATCACCGTCGGTGACCGGAGCCTCCCTCCCCTCTCGTACCCCATAAAAATCTTACCCCTTCTCCCTTATGCTCCCCAGCACCGGCAGCTCCAGCTTCCTCTCCGCTGCCTCCGGGGTTGAGAGGTGCTGGCCGGTATATTCGGAGAAGAAGGCGAGTCCGAGCCCCGATACGGAACCTAGGATGAGGGCGATGATGAAGTTGTACCCCGGGCGGGGCTTGATGGGCTCGGTAGGTATGGTGGCAGGCTGGATGACGGAGACGTTCGCCATCTTCTCGCGGTTCATTGTGTCCGCTATGCGCGCATCTTCGGCACGCTCTCTGTAGGTCTGGAAGTTCTTCTCGTTAAGCTCCTTTTCCCGCTTGAGGCCAAGGAGCTCGTCGGTCCTCGCGTCAAGCTCCTTGAGCTCCCTTTCTATGCCCGCGATCTGCACGGACAGCGACCCTCCCTTCGATTCGAGAGAGGCAAGCTCGCCCTTCGCCTTGAAGGCCTCTTTCTCCATCTCCTCATAGACCGGGTTCTTTCCCTTCACCACCTTGGGAGTCTGGTTTTCCTTCTGCGCTTTCAGGAAGTCCTCGATGATGGCGATCTCCTTGCGGACGTTCACCACGAGCCGGTTGTCCTCCTTGTACTTCTCCAGAAGCTCCTGCTCGCGCATGCGCAGGGTGAGGAGATGGGCATTGGCGTCGTCCACCACCCGGAAGCGCTGGTCCTCGGAGGTAAAGGGGACGTTCTTCTCGATAGAGGCCATCTGGCTACTCAGGGAGACTATCTTCCTGCTAAGCTCGCCCATGCGGTTCTCCGCATCCTTCCTCGCGTTCTCCGCCTCCATGCGCTGTCTCAAGAGTATCCCCCTCTGCTCGTCGAGGGAGTAGATGCCGTGGGCCTGCTTGAAGGCCTCGAGCTTTCCTTCCGCGTCCTTGAGTCTCTGGCCGTAGTTTACAAGCTGCTCGGAGAGGAAGGACGACTTGGGGTCGGCATAGATCTGGAGGTGCTTCTCCCTGAACAGGTCTACGAGGGTGTTGACCGCCTTGGCGCAGATCTCTGGGTTCGAATGCTGGAAGGAGACCTGGATTACGTTCGACTTGCGAACAGGCTCGACTATCAGGCTCTTCCTGAACCGGTTGATCGCCGCGTCCGTCTTGGAGACGCCGGAGAAGGCGGAGAGCTTGGGATAGATGTTCGAAAGCCCTATGGTAGAGACCACCTTGCCTATGATGTCGTCGTTCATTAGTATCTGCACTTCCGAGTTGAGGAGCTCCTCCTGGCCCGCGCTTAAGGGTGTCGGCCGGCCGTCCCCTACCTCCGGGGTGTAGAAATACTCCCTGCCCGACTTGACAAGGAGGGAAGATTTGGCCTCGTAGGTGGGGGCGATGAGGAAGGTGCCGACGGTGATTGCGATGACGATGGAAAGGAAGGTGACGATGATCTTCCGCTTATGCTTGAAAAGGACGGTCAGGATGTCTCTCATGCTTTGCTCTCCCATGGCTCACCTCGTGGTCGTAGTAGTAGAGTTGAGCGTCCAGCCGGCGCCTATGCCCGCCCCTATGGGGATGTTCCTTCTTATGTAGAGGTCGACGAACTTGTTGACCTCGGCTATATTCGAGCGGGGCACGTAGACTATGTCGAAGGGGGCAAGAAGGACGTCCTGGGACGGGTCCTCGTTCTTCAAGACCTCTTCCATGTTCACCTTCAGGGGCACGGGCTTGCCCTGGACCTGGCGGATTACGATCACGTCCGTCCTCCTTGCCGTCTCCCTGAAGCCCCCGGCAGCGGTAATGGCCTGGTGGATTGTGACGGGTCCCGCAAGGGGAAGCATGCCCGGACGGAAGACCTCGCCGTCAACGTAGACCCTCTGCATGCTGAAGGAGCGGACGATGACGCTGATCTCGGGCCTGTTGATCTCCTTGGCGTAGCGGACGCCCAAGGCTTTGCGGAGCTCCTCGGGGGTAAGCCCGGCAGCCATTACCTCGTTGGCAAGCTGGAGGGAGATCCTGCCGTCGGGACGGACCATGATCGTCTCGTTCAACTCCGGGTTGTAAAAGAACTTGACATCGATGATGTCGCCCGGATTGAGCCTGTACTCGGGCTGGACGGTCCTTGCCGAGAGGCCCATGGAGGACACGCCGGGCGCCCGCGGGCCGGCGCAGGCAAAAAGACAGAAAAGCACCAAGAGCAAGACGCCTATCTTCATTGTCTCCTCCCTATAGTGAGTTCGCATTCAGCGGTTGCCCCCAACCGCATGCCTCTTCGGAAAGAATGGCTCAAGGGGCCGGGAGAAGGGCGGGCTTCCGCCGTAAGCCCGTCCGGCCGCGGCGTGAAAAAGGGGAAGGATAGTATTCCAGGGAGCTTGCCGGAGACACGCAATAGCCTTACATAAACTAATCTGAGTTCGGGAAGGGGGATTGTCAACTAGCGGTGGGGCGGATTTTTTGAGGTGGAAGCGCCTGCGGTTTCGTAGTTTTCATTGATATTGCGCGAGCGGGGACTCGAAGCGGTTTAGAGACGGCCCATACCATTGCTGAAGGGGGGGTCGACACAGGTGAAAAGTGGACGGCTTCCGCTGCATAAGATATACTATGAGCTATGGAGGAGGGGGCATGGAAGAGCCGGAGACAATCGATTACCCCATCGACGGCCTCCTCGACCTGCACACTTTCAACCCCCGTGAAGTGAAGGGCCTAATTGTCGAATACCTGGAGGCTTGCCGGGAGCGGGGGATCCTTCACGTAAGGATCGTCCACGGAAAGGGCACCGGACAGTTGAAAAGGACCGTCCATGCCATCCTCGGCCGCCTGCCGGCAGTAGAATGGTTCAGGCTCGCCGGTCACGACGCCGGCGGTTACGGCGCCACCGAGGTGGGGCTCCTGGCCAAAAACCGATGATGGGAGGATAGGCGGGTCCTATGAAGATCTACTTCGCTCACCCGGCATTTACCGATGCCCAGATGGAATTCAAGGCGCGCTTTCTCGACAGTCTACGCCTCGCCGTAGAGAAGAAGTACCTGGAGAAGGGCGCGCCCGTGCCCGAGATCGTCGATCCCTTCCAGTACGCGCCAAACATAGAGGCAACGGAGGGTCACAAGATGCGGTTTTCCACCGCTATCGCGTCTGTATGCTGCCGCCTGATGCAGGACTGTTTCCTCGTCATCGCCGTTGCGGACTACGAGGATACAGGTGTCGCATTCGAGCTGGGCTTCGCCTATGCCCTCGACATACCCTCGCTCCTCGTCTCGGAAACGAAGGCCGCGGACAAATCAAACGCGATGCTCAGGGGTACATCCAGAGCCTGTATACCGGAGGTGCTGCAAGCGGACAGGATCTCCATCCTCGTCGATCTTATTTATGGCTTCTGGGCTACGCAGGCGCAGCCTTAGCGCCGCTCCCGTCGCCTTACCTGCCCGAAAGCGTCCGTCGCCAGTTCCACAAGAGTGCGGTCAGTCTCGAAAGAACCGCAGGAGGCTCGATCTCCTCGGGGATGAGAAACATCTTGTGCTCTCGCGCCCACCCGCCGATGCTTCCTCGCGAGGAGAGGCAGGACAGTGGGATCGAAAGGACAAGGCCCGCAATAACCGGCAGAAACAACACCAGGAGCATGGCCGAGATATTGTAGACTATCAAGGCCAGCGCGATGCCGATGAGACACTCGACCCATAGCCCCTTCACCGCCTCCGGGACACTGATGCCTTTGTCGTCACGCTGCTGGCAGCTCCAGCCGATGTCCCTTTCGAGGAAGGTGCTGATGACGAACCCGCTCTGGAAGAGCATCATGGTCGGCGCAAGGAGCGCCGAGAAGAGGGTTTCCAGGATCATGCCTAGAAAAGCGCGGCCGAACCCGCCGAATTGCCGGGCCATCTCCCTGTAGCGCAGGAGCAGGCCGAAACTGAGAAGTCTCGGGCCGATCAGCATGACCACCATGGCTACGAGAAGGCCGATCTGGAACATGTCGGGCCTTTGGGTCTTCATGGCCAAGGAGAGCGTGAGCGTCCGGACATGCAGGTAATGGACCGCGCAGACGAGACTGGAAAGCAGGAAGGCCAGCCACAGGAGTGACGATAAATAGGACATGATGCCGATGGCGAGGTGCAGCCTGCTCGCCCCGTGCAACCCCTTCGCGGGAAGTATGCGGACGTGCTGAAGGTTGCCCTGGCACCAGCGCCAGTCCCTTTTTATATAGTCAAGGATGTTCGGCGGCGCCTCTTCGTAGCTGCCGCTCAGTTCCGGCAGGAGCAGTACTGTCGAGCCGCCCCTGCACATAAGGGCCGCCTCGACAAAATCGTGGCTCCTGATGTAGCCGCCCAATGGCGGATTGCCGGGCAGCTTCGGCAGTCCGCAGTTCCTGATAAAGGCGGAGACCCGGATTATTGCGTTATGCCCCCAGTAGTTGCCGTCGCCCATCTGCCAGAAGGAAAGTCCGCCGAATATGAGGGGCCCGTAAAGCCTCGCGGCGAACTGCTGTATCCGGGCAAAGAGCGTAACGTGGTTTACCGTATATGAGGGGACCTGTATGATGCCTACCCGCTCGTTGAGGTCCATGAGCCGGGCCAGCGTAACGATCGTGGCCCCGGTCATGATGCTGTCGGCGTCGAGTATTATCATCGAATCGTAGCAATGGCCCCACCTGCGGCAGAAATCGGAGATATTGCCCGCCTTCTTCCCCGTATTCTTCCGGCGTCTGCGGTAAAAAATGCGAGGGTTCCCCCCCAGTGTCTGGCAAAGCTTCTTCCATCCGACCTCCTCCTTCATCCATGTCGCGGGCCTGGTCGAATCGCTGAGGATAAAGAAATCGAAGGAACGGAGGAAGCCGGTCTGGGCGAGCGATTCATAAATGGCCTGAAGACCGGCATAGACCCTTGCGGGGTCTTCATTGTGCACCGGCATAAGGATCGCGTTCCGGCTCGCGAGAGGCGCTGCTTCCAACTGTCTTTCCGGCCACTTGATGCCGTCCGTCTTCCATCCGAACCACAGCTTGAAGAAACCGGCCGCTGCGTTCCAGAAAAACAAGGATATCCAGGCAAAATTGACGACGAAGAGCACCGCCGCCATCCTTTCTATCCACGCCGCCGAGGAGCCGCTGAGGCGGTCGGCCATGCCTCCCATCGCCGCTGCGATGGAGCAGAGAACTGCCACCAGCACCAGACTTCTTGGCGACTTCAAGAAGGTCGAGAGACGCCCTTGCCGCCCCCAGAAGCACACTGAACGAACGATGTCGGTGAAGGAGGCCATTTCTATGCGCTGCTCGATCATGGCCGATCCGGCCGCATCTGCGGCAAGCAGGGGCCCACCGGCAGCGGCGCCGGTTTCGACACTCCTTTGGGCGATGGTCTCCATTGGCTGCTCCCGGTTTCGATCCGTGTGACTCTGTTTGAGGAAAACGCCTCACTCGCCGCCGGCGCTCGTTTGCGGCCAAAATACCTGTAGTCTTGCGATAAGCGGGGCGCATCTTCCCCGTCAACTTTAATCTGGGGTCGCTTCTCAAAGTTTTCAAGGGGCGGGCTTCAAGGCAACCCATTCACGGGTGTGTAAGGATCGGTGCGGTTCCGGTTTTATTTTTGTCCCTCCTTCCGATAATGTCCGCGGCAGGACGGGCGGCGGCTTTCCCACAGCGGCCTCCGGCAGAAAACCTGCCGTCCCCCGGATTCGCCAAATATTAGTTTGCTTGATTGAATTTACAAGGGATTTAGGGAAGTTCGACCGATTGTTCGGTAATGCTTTCGTTTTAAGGCAGAAGCATGCCGGGCCAACGGCGGTAGTGTATTTCGGAAGCGGCGAGTGGCCCCGTGGCGAGCCGTCAGATATCCCAATAGACACCGCGCAATCGCTATCCTGACAATGAAGACATGCCGCAGGTGAATTACGAATCACGGTCGACGCGGATAGGTAGATCGATAGTATCTTCCTGCTGTCCTGCTTTCCTGAGGTCGGAATTCGGCCGGATTAAGACTTCGCCATTGCTCAGCCGCCTGGCTCGGGGCGCATTCTGGTCTTTGTCGGGTGCGATCATAGGACGGGGCCTAGGCCTGATCTCATCGGTTGTAGTAGCGAGAATACTGGGCAAGACCGGATTCGGAGAGCTGGGCATTATCCAGAGCACCATCGGAATGTTCGGAACCTTTGCCGGCTTCGGTCTAGGCATGACAGCGACCAAATTCATGGGCGAGTACCGGACGGCAGACCCGATCAGGGCAGGCCGGGTGCGCGGTCTTTCCAGCTCCTTTGCATGGATAACGAGTGGCCTCGCTTCCACTATTCTTTTCTTCGCCGCTCCATGGCTTGCGAAAACCACCCTTGCTGCCCCACACCTTGCCGGTCTTCTTCGAATCAGCTCTATCTTTCTGTTTCTCACTTCCGTAAACGGTGCTCAAACGGGTGTGCTTTCAGGTTTAGAAGCGTTCAAGACCGTGGCGAGAATCAGTCTGTGGAGCGGGCTTGCGAATTTCCCCCTGATGGTTGCCGGCGTTTACCTGTGGGGAATCACGGGGGCCGTATTGGGTATGACAGTCGCTACTGCACTGAACTGGTTTTTGAATCATATCGCTATTCGCCGCGAGTGCGCGGGGGGAGGGATACCCTATTCCTATACCGGATGTTGGAAGGAAAAGCGCGTCGGGGAGTACCACCACATCTTTCGTCAGGGCTTCGTCCTTCCAGATGGAGATGCTGAGAACGTCTCCGGGTCCGATGGGATACTCGGAATCGACGGGTGCAACTGCCGGCGGGGTAGTTCTTGCCTCGGGGGGCATACCCTTTTCATGCCGGGCGGCCGGCTCCTCTCCGACAGCCAGCGCAAAGCCGGCGATTACCACCAGCAGTAGCATTGCTATAGGTAATCTTCTCACTTTGGAACCTCCGTCAGCGCTTATCCGGCCACCGGGGAAGGCTGTCTTAGCTTCACGCTAGGGAGAACATTACCAAATGTGGCCCGCTGAATGCAACAGCAAAACCTGTAAGATGTGTCAAATATTAGTGAATAGTGCGGCTGTTCCGGCGAACCGGGTCTTCCGACGAACAGCCCGTCGGCAATCAGGTGAGGCTTGCCGCGGTGGGTTCTTCGTGGGCGACCCGTTTTACCGAATGCTTGAGCCCTTCAACCTTCGACTGCACGAGGCCCCTGCTCTCGGCCGCCTGTATGAATCCCTTGAACTGGTTGAAGCCCAGTCCGTTGAAGTAGACCTTTCTTTCGATAAGCTTCGAGTTCACGTTCCGGTAGGAATGGTAACTCGCCTGCCCCCCTTTGTCGAGCTCGGTGAGGACGTCTATAAGGACCTGAAAAGCCAGCTGGAGGGGTCCCTCTCTTTTTAAAACCTTTGCGACCGGGTAGATGAGCGATTCCGCACCCTTCCCTTCGATCTTGACAAAGCCTGCCTTGACTGCTGCGCTCACAAAATCGCTCCAGTGGGAAAAGTTAAGCTTTTTTTCGTTGAAGTTGGGGTTGAGCATCTTCATCCTGATCTTCACCGATCCGATGCCGGGTTGGATCTTTTTTTTCAACATCGTATCGGCCGCCTCGGCGAGGAACTGGAACCAATCCTCAATGGCCATTGGAGAGACCGCAACCGGCCCGCCCCCCTTTGCCTGGCTGGCCCTGTCCTCCTGTACGGGGGAAGCCTTTTCGGCTGCTTCCTCATCGTTCCCTCCCGGCATCAACTCGCGGTAATCGACGTAGCTGTCGGCAAGGGCAAGCAGGTCTTCGGACGCGTTCTGCGTATTGCAGACGATATGGATCATCTTGCCCGCCCGCCTGAGGGCGAGCACGAGGAAACGAAAATCGCTGTCCCCCGTGACCAGGATGAATGTGTCTATGTGATCGTGAATGCGGAGGATTTCTAGCGTGTCGGAGACCAGCACCATGTCGGAACTGTTCTTGCGACCCTTCGGTATATGGACAAGGTAAAAGTACCGGCGGGTAAGTGAAGGGGCGAGCTTCGAAAAGACGGTATTTGTCCAGTTCCCATATGCGCGGGCGGTTACAATCCGGCCTTTCGACTCGGCATGCTCGATGAGGCCTTCAAGAAAAAGGGAGTCGGCCCCGGGATTGACGTTTTCCAGGTCCCAGAGAAGGGCAATGTTGCTCATTTATTTGTATTATACAGGTTTTAACGTCCGGGTTCAAGTTGCACGGTGACGGCCCACGGTGACGGCAGCCGCTGCCCACAGGGCGCATCCGCCATTGCCTGATTGTCGACCGGATGATAATCACCTCTTCTTCTGCTATAATAAGACCGTGGTTCTTCCCCCGTTGCCTTCGCTCATTATCGCATTAGGTGTGCTGCTTCTTTCAATAGTAACGGTCAACTGGTGGAGGAAGCCCTCGCTTTTCGGGAAGAACGTTGCGTGGGCGCTTCTGGCCTTGGCTGTCCCGCTCCTTCTCCTCGGTTTTGGGCTCCATTTCAAAGAGCCCGTCAGGACTGCCGGTCCCGGACCGTCGCGGTCCGCTTCCCCGGAAGAGCGCGCATCGCCCGACGCCGCGGACCGCGAGACAGCCAAGGCCCCTCTGCCGGCAGGATTTGAATTTTCTTTCGAGCCGAGGTCCGCGCGATGGGGCCAGGAGGTGCAGATCCGGGTCACTCCGCCTAGAGAGGATGTAACGGTTTACTACAACGGGAGACCGCTGCCGGCGCGGGCGCTGGGGAAAGGCACATTCGTCGTCACCATACCGTCGATGAGCAAGGACGGCTATTTTACCCTGGACTCAGGCGGAAGACAGGTGAAGGCTCGAGACCGGCTCGCCGTTTCGGCTTATTGAGGCGGCGGGTCTCTGAAGCGTCAATTTAATTCTTGCCAAGGAGGTCCAGTTATGCCCTACGTCAACATCAAGGTCACTAAGGAAGGCGTCACCGCCGAACAGAAAGAGAAGCTGATCAAGGGAACTACCGATCTGCTGCGCGACGTGCTGGGAAAGCACCCGAGCACCGTTTTCGTCGTTATAGACGAGGTCGAAACGGACAACTGGGGGGCCGGAGGGGAGACGATCACCGCGAAGCGAAAACGGGGTCAATGAGGCAAGCCTGCCCTTGTTTTCATAAAGGCCGCGTATTCGAGCGCTTGCTCCTTTTCAGTGATCTCGCCGGCAATCTGTTTTCCCCGTATCTCCCGTAGCACCTCCCCTAGCGCCGGCCCTTCCTCGAAGCCTATGGCAATCAGGTCGCGGCCGGTCACGATACGAGGTAAAGGCGTGCTTTTCCATTCGGCATATCCGGAAAGCACGTCGCGGCAGCGCATTCTTACCTGCGCGGTAGACTCGTTATCTCTGCCGCCGGAGTTTCCGTAGAGGTCCAAAAGCGTAAGAAAAACCAGCGACGGCGCCAGGTCTTCCATCCTGTAGACGAGTCTCCTCGTGGCCTTTTCCGTAGCCTCCCCGGTGCTTATAAGGAATATGCGCATGTGGTTTTCGACAAGGCTCTTGATTGTCCTGATTTCAGATGCGCTGAACCTCAGCCGTTCCATGACCCCGGCCGCAATGTCCCGTGAACGGCGTTCATGGTAGTAGAAATGGACCCGCCTTTTCTCTTTGTCATAGGAAAACGTCTCGGGCTTGCCGAGATCATGAAAAAGCAGGGCGTAACCGGCGTGTTTTATCTCTCTTTCATTGAAAGGATAAAACTGCTTGATCCTCCTCACGTGCCTGAAGCCGCCTATTGTGTGGCCGAAGGACATCGGCCTGAGACGTTTTTCTCTGTCCATCTCCTTAAGCTTCAGCAGCTCCGGGAATATCTCGAAGAGGAGACCGGTTTCCTCCATGGCCTTCATCCCACGGTAGGGGTTAGCCGAGAGCATGACAAGGTCCAGCTCGTACTTAATTCTCTCGGCAGCCGTGTTGCGGATGAGCGCCTTTTCCTCCTTCATGGCTCTTTTCAAGGCCGGGTCGAGGCTGAAGCCGGACAATACCGAGAGGTGCCTGATCGCCTTCACCATCCTCAGGGGGTCCTCCCGTAGGGATTCCCTCGTGGGGTAGCGTATGATCCCCATCGAAAGGTCTTTCAGTCCGCCAAGGGGGTCGAGCACCGCTCCGTTGTTCAGCGCATAGGCCATGGCATTGATGGTGAAATCACGGCGGCGGAGGTCGTCCTCTATGCTTCCCGCCAGTATGCTGGTATCGAGGGTAATGCCGCCTGCCAAAAACCGGTAAGTCTGAACAGGTTTTTTCCCGAGGAGGAAACCGGTCGCAGCGAATATCTCCCTGATCCGGGGCAGGTCTTCGGCGCACCCTATTGCCAGATCGTAGTCGTTGGGGACGCGGCCCAGGGCAAGCTCTCTCAGGGCGCCGCCAACGAGGAAGACGGGCCCGGCGAAGAGGCCGCCCCTGATCCTCCTTACGACATCTATGCTTTCGATCCTTTCCTTGAGAGCCCGTGGAGAAAGACGGAGGGCCTTATGCATCTTGCGCGACGGTGGCGAGATCGACTGCCATCCTCTTGAGGGAGCCCATCACGTCGAGATAAAGAAAAGAGGCAGCGGGCGGGCGCATTCCCGCTACCAGGCACCCCTCATGACAGGCGCTGTACTCCTCCATCCTCTCGACAATCCGGCACACTGTGGAAAGGACGTACTCTCTAAAACGGGAGCTCTTCGCGGCCAGCGCGTCACCTGCGTCCCTCGCGGCGTCCTTCACGAGAGCCATTACTTCGCTCAGCTCGCTGGCGGCATCTTCCGTAAAGGAGATGTCCCCTTCCAGCGCAGCGCCCATTTGCCGCATGAGGTCTTCGGCCGCCGTGCCGAGCTGACGAAGGGTCCGTACCGTTTCCTTTTGGGCAGCTGCTTCCTCAAGAAGGGACAGGCTCGATCCCACGCCCGATTTCAGGGCCTTTCGCGCCCGAGCCAGCCGTTTCTTGTCCCGCGAAAAGAGGGATCGCTTGGCCTCATCAAGGGCTTTTTCGAGGGCAGCAAGAATTTGGCCGACCAGCTCTGCCCGTGCAGCTTCCTTCGCGTCCTTATCCATGGGCTCCTGCCCTCATGCCTTTCACCCGGGCCTCGTATTGCGCCAGCCGTTTGAAAGCATCGATCTTCTCCCTGTCATTCACCTTCGCGCGGTCGAGGCATTCCTTCAGAAATTCGATGGAGCGGTCGTACGTTTTCCGATCTACCGGAAAGGGATGGCCGTCCTTACCGCCGTGGGCGAAGCTGAACCGGGCAGGGTCCTGGAAGCTTGGCGGAGCGTCGTAAACTATCTCTGAAACAAGCGCAAGGGCGGCGAGTGTCCTCGGCCCCACGCCTCCCACCTGCACGAGGTCCCTGTAAGTGGCCGGGCGGGACTCGTGGAGGACCCGGAAGACCTTGCCCAGCCGCTTTCCATCCACGTCATCCGGTGTGATGTAGTGTCGCTTGGGCATTGAGAGACAGACATCCTTCCACACCTCGTTCATCTTATCAGGGTCTTCCCTGGTGAACGCGATAGTAGCCGAGCGGGTAGGACCGCTCTCCTTTGCTATAAGGTTAAGGCCTATCTCCGTTCTATCGCAAGTTATTCCGGTATGGGGCTCGCAGGTCACGTCCAGGTCGTCCCGCGACAGCCACTGGTAGCGCCTGGCTGTCCTCTCCTCGCCGTTCATCCCCTGCTGGACCACCGCCCAATCACCGTCCCTGGAGCATATGAAAACGTGATGGTAGAGATCATAGCCGTCCTGCACAAGGCTATTATCGACCTTGGCGCAGAGGCGGCTCATTGTGACAAACTCCCCGGCGTCAACGGCCCACCGCTCGGCCAGGCGAGCAAGCTCTTGAGGTGTGCGGAGGGCGGCGCGCCCCTTTCCGCCGCATATGGCTACGGGGAGATCTCCCCCGGACCGGGCCAGGCCCTCTTTCAGCGCGCCGCATAGGGTGGTCGTCAGGCCGCTCGAGTGCCAGTCGAACCCTACAAGACAACCCAGCGCCTGGAACCAGACAGGATCGGCCATGCGCCTCACGAACTCTCCGGGACCGAACTCCAGGACGATGAGCGAGGCCACTGCGGCCGAAAGCTGCCTCATCCTCTCAAAAAGCCATCCCGGCGCCCTGCCGTGGTGCAGGGGGAGGGAGGTGACGCTCCGCCTCATTCTCTCACGACGTACACGGTGTCGTGCTCGTGGACCCTCTCCTTTACTTTTATCCCGACCTCGTCGCCTATCCCGACCTTTTGCACGGTTGCGTGCTCCACCTGGATGGAATCGACAGTCTGCTCGAAGTCGGTCGTATGGCCCTTGATCCTGATCCTGTCTCCCACCTTCAGCTCACCGCCGGTTATCCTCACTGCCGCGACACTGATTTTCCCGAAAAACTTCTCCACCTTTCCTGTGGGTATCTCTTCCATGTGCTCCCCCCGGTTTTTTTTAATTGTACCACCGGCAGCAGCCGCACACAAGCCGCATTTTGCCGGATCGCCCCGCATCTTCCGACATAGGGCGACCGCTACGGGCTACCCGTTGCGTGGGTGCCCTGCCGGCGCCCGGCCGTTCATCAGGAATTGAACTTCTCCCTCCGTCATGGTACGTATTACGTGGGAAGGTTTTTGGCTATGGCTCTTACGTCTTCGGAACAGGTCCTCATCGATGCAATTGCCGCGCTCCCCCCCAACAACGTCTACATCGACGCCCGGAAGAAGGAGATAGTAGCCGGATTCAATCTCTTCACGGGCCGCAGCGTCAGGGACATAGGTTGGGAGGCGGACGGCCTGCTCGTCCTCGAGTTGTCGGGCACGCCCGATACGGCCATTTCACCGCCTGCAACGGTGCGCGTCTCGAAGGAGGGAGACCATCTCAGGTTCCGGTGCTCCCACCCCGGCCATAACGGCAGCGAGCGTTGCAGCCACGTCGTCTGCGCCCTTGCGACGCTTATCCACTTATTCCGGCCGAACGTCTTCAAAATGTCCAAAGATGACGACCTGTACAGGGGGCGACTTCAGGCAGGACTCCTCAGGCAGTCAGCCCAGCCGGCACCGTCCGCCGTTGCGCCGCCCGTGCCCTTTGCGGCCCCGGCATTGGATGGGCCTCCAAGCAAAGGGGGAGGCCGGTTTGAGATCATCGTCGAAGGGTCTGCGCGGGGCCTGAAGGCTTTCGTCGAGCGAGGCGGCAGGAGAATAGAAAACCTCCCTTCCTACCGCTCGCTTCCCCGGGAAATAGCCTATCTTGCGAGGTCCGGCTACAGGCACGACATGTCGCTGTCGCTGTCCGTATTCCTGAAGCGCTCGGAAAACATTTATCCGGTTTACTATCGGGATGGATCTCGGAAATCGCCCGTTGAGTGGCTGGGCGAGGTCCGCAGCGAAACGTGGACGGAACTCGATGCTCGGGGAGATGAGATCGTAGTGCGAAAAGCGTGCTCGCTGGAGAAGGACAGGACGGTCCAGGCTACGATCATCGGTAGTTTCATCTTCAACCGGGAGCGCACCCAGATGGGCCGGGTAAGCGGGGCTGAAGGATGGCAGCTCTTTGATCTTGTCAGGGGGGCCTGTCAGAGGAACAGGTTGATGGCGGCCCGTCTGCGGGAGACGGACGGGCGGCTGCTTTTTATACCCATGGATGTGTTCAAGACGTTGCAACTCTTTGTCAGGAGTTCAAGAGTAAAGCTATTCGCTCAGTCGCTCGTCTGCAAGGTCGAGGGCAGGAAGATGGCGGTCCGGCCGACCCGTGCGAGCGGATACAGGCTTGTCATCAGCGCCGACAGGGGGGGCAGGTTCCGGATCTCGCCGCAATGCTGCTCGGCTGCTTACTCCTTTCAACCTTCGGATGCCATAAACTTGTTGGCCCGGTCGTTGGAGCTGGCCCGCGTGCCCTTGGCTATCAGGACCAAGAAACGGAAGCCGGTAATTTACGACGCTCTCTTTCGCGCTCTTGCGCTGGATGAGCGAGATGCAGTCGACGAGTTTCTGAAGGGGGCCATCGACGAGGAGGTCTTCGGCCGGCGCCAATCAGCCTCCGAAGCCAGGAACCTGATCAAGCGGTGTATCTCCGCTTTCATGAGCGAGGACACGCAGCTCCATTTTACGGGTCTGGATTGGCGGGCGATCTCGGTGGACAAGGAGAAGGAAAAGCAACTCTTCGCCATCCCCTACGAGATTTTCGGGCCTTCTCTTTATAACAGGGCTGCCCATCACGGCACTGCCATGTCGGTAGCCGAGGACGAGCTTCTCATCCGTCTCCATCAACTCCGTGGCCGCGCCGAAAAAGCAGGCATCGAGCTCTCCCTTGACGGCCGGCCCGTCGAGCTCGTCTCCTGGGAATTCGCGGTCGATGCGACGGCGGGCTCAATCGACTGGTTCGAAATCCGTCCCGAGATAAGGTGTAAGGGGGAGACCGTACCGAGAGAGCTGTGGGAGCAGGCCCTATCCAGAAAAGGCGTTATGGCCCATGGCGGCTCGATTCAGGTGCTCGATGAGGCAAGCCTCAGGAGCCTTGCCCTCGTCGCAGGTCTCTGGACCGGCAGCACAAGGAAGTCGGCGGCTGCGAGGCAGGTCACCTCCATTCCCCGGCTCCGCATCATCGACCTCTTGGCCCTCAGGAAGAAAGGCATACCGGTGCGCCTTAATGCGGAGGACGAGGCGATCATGGCGCGTCTCGCCAGGTTCACGCAGCTGGAGGCGCGGGTGGTGCCCGCCTTGCGGCAGGAATTGAGGCAGTACCAGAGGGAAGGGTATTACTGGCTCGCCTTTCTTTACGAGCACGGATTCGGCGCATGCTTGGCCGACGATATGGGTCTCGGCAAGACAGTCCAGGCCGTCTGCCTGCTGGCTGCCTTGAAGGAGGGAAAGGTCAGCCGGGACGTTTCAGACGCCGGCGCGCCCAGATCCCTGGTTGTCGTGCCGCCCACTCTCATATTCAACTGGGAACGGGAGATCGACCGCTTCTATCCGGGCATCAAAGTTCGTGTTTTCAAGGGCCGCGGGCGCTCGCCGGGAACAGAGGACTATGATGTGCTGATCGCCAGCTACGGACGTGTCCGTAGGGACATTGCAAGGCTGAAGCAGCTACGGTTCGATGTCATAATATTCGACGAAGCCCAGGCGATCAAAAATATTTTTGCCGACACGACGCACGCGGTCCGCCAGCTCAAAGGGGCTTTTAAGGTCGCCCTTACGGGCACGCCCGTAGAGAACCACCTGGGCGAGTACTTCTCCATTATGGACCTCGTCCTGCCCGGCCTTCTGGGAGATTACCGGGAATTTCAGAAAGCTGCAAAAGCGGACGGGGCAAGCGTCCTCTCCATGCTGAAGGAGAGGACAAGACCATTCGTGCTCCGCCGCACGAAGGAGCGCATACTCAAGGAGCTGCCGTCGAAGATCGAGCGGGACGTCTATCTTGAGCTGACGGAGGAGCAGAAGCGGTTCTACAACAGGACCGTTGCCGAGGTCCGCTCTACCGTCGATGAGGCATACCGTCAGAAAGCGGCTGAGCAGGCGAGGATCATAGCCCTGACTGCAATTATGAAGCTCAGGCAGATATGTCTCACGCCTCAGCTTCTCGTGCCCAATCTCAGTGCTCCCGCGCCGAAGATAGATTTCCTGAAGGGAAAACTGAGCGAGCTGTGCAGCGCGTCCCACAGCTCCCTCGTTTTCTCCCAATTCACCTCTTTCCTCGACCTTGTGGAGACCGAGCTACGCTTGATAGGCCTGCCCCTCTTCCGTCTTGACGGGTCGACCCCGGTGGCCAAGAGGAAGGGGATCGTGGATGGATTCCAGAAGAGCCGCGGTGCCGCGGTCTTCCTCCTTAGTCTGAAAGCGGGCGGCCAGGGGCTCAATCTTACGCGGGGCGCCTACGTCTTCCACCTCGACCCGTGGTGGAACCCGGCCGTCGAGAGTCAAGCATCCGACCGGTCCCACAGGATAGGCCAGAAGAAGAAGGTGATCGTGACAAGACTGCTGATGCGCCACACGATAGAAGAGAAGATGACCGCCCTGAAGATGCGGAAAGCAAGCCTATACCGCGCTCTCCTCGATGGGCCCCATAAGAGCACGGATAGGGCTATCACGAGAGAGGACTTCGAGTTCCTTCTGGGGACTCCTTAGGATACCCCGGGGAGACGGGATCTTTATCGGCGCGGCCCGGCCCCGGCGGGAGCTGCCGCGCTCTCCCAAAGACGGATGTCTACTTGCCCCCCTTCATCCTCTTCTCGTAGCCCGCCCGCACCTCCGCGAGTTCGGCAGGCGTGCGGACAATCTCTTCTGCCTCTATGGCGCGCATGTTCTTCAGCACGGCGAATTTGTACTTATCGCTGTATGTCGTCTCCCCCCAGACGACGTCCTCCACTGCCGAATGGTCCTGGGCGCGCATGATCTTCCACCCTTCCGGGGTCTCCCAGGCCAGCGGCTCTTTCTCCACGGCCTTTATCACTTTTTCCGTGTCCGTTGTCCCGGCGCGCTCGACTGCGGCCTTGATGAAGTAGACGCCGGCATAGGTCTCCTCGGCCATGTAATCCGGCAATTCGTTGAACCTTTCGTAATAGGATTTGACAAAAGCCCGGTTGGTTGCCGAGTCGGGCGTCAGGAAGAAATAGCGGGCAGCCGCATAGATTCCTTCCGGCATCTCCTTTCCCATGGGTATCAGCGTTTCAAGGGCCGCGCCATCCGGGAAGGCGAACTTGATTTTGTCGAACAGCTTCATAGACAGGCCCTGTCTGATGAAGTTGACCGCATCCATGCCCCATAGGGGCGACCAGACGGCATCCGGGTTGGCCTCCATGATCTTCTTTATATATTCCCTGTAGTCCGGCTCGGTCAGCTTGGGCCAAAGCTCGCCCACGAATTCGACGTCAGGGCGCAATTCCTTCAGCTTCTTCTTAAAGGAAGCCCAGGAGTCCCACCCATAATTGTAATTGGGCCCGATGCACATCCAGCGCTTGTAAGGCTTGTCTGCGACAAAATAGGCGCCGGCCCTGGAATGCATCATGGCGTTGCTGAGCGTGCTGAACATATAGGGGTTGAACTGCGCCCCCGTCAGTGAATCGGCAGCGGCCTGGGTAAGGACGAGAATTTTCTTCTGCTCCGTCATAACCGGCGAAAGGGCCGCAGCCACGCCGCTCGAAGTCGGCCCTATTATAAAGTCGACCTTCTCCTGAAGGATATATTTTTTTGCGATCTCTACGCCGACCTGCGGCTGCATCTTCGAGTCCGCCGTCAGGGCCGTCACCTTTCGGCCCAGTATTCCCCCTGAGGCGTTGATCTCGTCCACGGCAAGCTGGACGGCCTGAAAACCGTGCTTGCCGTAGCCTCCCATCGGTCCGGAGCTTACGAACATGACGCCCAGCTTTATCGGCTTTTCTTCCGCCAAGGCTACTCCGGCGATAAAAGCAAAGACAACGCAAAGGACGATAATTGCCAGTGACACATCTCTCTTTGCCATGATCCCCCCCCGATATCTTTCTTCACTCCCTTAATCGACCTTCTCGTCACTCCCCGCAGCAATGCATGCTATTCATACTATGGCACGAATCGGGATCATTTCAAAGCAAAGATTCACATCCGGGCCTAGGTTGCTTTATCCGTGTCAATCCCTTTCCCGACTCCGACCGGAGATGAAGGTGCAACACCTGCCAAGGGGGATCGCATTGCCCCACTAAAACCGTTGACGTCTTCCCGGGATAAATGTAACGTACAGGACGAAGGCTCTCCGCTGATCTTCTTCACCCGTCCCATAGCCCTTGTCTTTATGGTGCTGGCCTTTGTTTCGATTTTCAGGGGTTTATGGGTGCAGATGAAGACCCGCGCCCCCGAGGTAGCCCTGGAAGACTCGGAAGGATAATCAAGAAAGATTTCGCCGGTGCGCCCTCACGAATAGGAGCGGGCGCCTCACCAGTCGGGCCGATGCCTGTGCCGCCTGTGTCTCTCCCTTAGGATATCGAGCTTCTTTTTCTGCTCCTCGTTCAACTGCTGACGTATCTCGGAAAAACTCTCCTCCACGATCCTCTCCGCCTCAGGCCGTGCCTGCGAGTAAAGATTGTGGAGTCTTTCAGACATACGGTCAAGGGTCTGACTTACCGCTGCCCTCTGACCCTCGGAAAGAGCCAACTCCCCCGAGAGGGCCTCCATGAGTCGGGCAGTCCTGACCTTGCGGTCGGGAAAGTGGTGATACCTCTGCTTGAGATAAAAATGGGTGCCCGCCGAACCGATCAGGATGCCGAGGAGAAGGACGAGTCCCACGCCTGCTATGGATCTCCATTGTTTCATCGCCCCTCCTTTATACGCCAAGAATTCTCGCCAGCGCGGACTCTTCGGCGGCGCTGAGAAAGTGTTGGAGCGGGTCGGCCGAGGCGTCGCCCAGCGTCAGCATAAGGCCGAGGAGCAAAAGGGCCAGGAGGGACGTAACCGGGGCAAGCCGCCATACGAGCTGCCCAAATCCGGGCAGGAGCCCTTTCGGGGATCCGGGGCGACCCGCTTCCTCTATGCGTTCCATGACCCTATCTTGCCACCGCGTGCCTGCTCTTGCTTCTTCCCTTGCCCGGTACGCCTGCCTCAGTATGGCGTCAAGTTTCTCGAAATCGGGCCCGAAAATATTCATGGAGCACCCCTTTCCCCTTTTTGCTTCCCTATCAGCTCCCGGAGCTTTCTCCGGGAGCGGAACAGGCGCACTTTCACATTAGGTACGGACCAGCCGAGGAGGCGCGCTGCCTCCTTTACCGAGCAGCCTTCGAGGTAGACAAGCTCGAGTGCCATCCTGTCCCCCGGCGAAAGCTTGTCGAGCATATGGTCGAGTATCTCCCTGGCCTCTGCCTGGCGGCCTTTCTCGAGGTACGATTCGTTTGACCGGTCCGACATTGCTTCATCGAGCCAGGCCTGATGCCGATCGGTAAAGGCGCTCACGGGATACTCGGCGCATCTATAGCGCTCCCTCCAGAAATCATAACAGGTCCTCAGCGTTATTGTGGAAAGCCAGGTCGCCATGCTGCCGTTCCTGAATGTCTGAAGAGACCGGTAGGCCCGGAGGAAAGCGTCCTGCACCGTGTCATCGAGACAATCGAAGGGTACATGTTTTCTTGCCACTCCGGCCACGAGATCTCCGTATCTATCCACGAGGCGACGAAAAGCATTCACTTCGCCGGCAAGGACCCGGCGGACAACATCTGCATCGTCAGAACGAGGACCGCTTTCCATAGAACTCTATTATTATAACCCAACCGAAATACGACACTTTCCTAGAGTCGTAAGCCGCTTAAGGAAGGTTACAAAGACAGCGCCCTTTTCCCCGGTGCGAAAGGAAATTGTAACCTTTCCTCCCGCACCGACGACTTAAGCTCATAACAGGGTTGCGGACCGGAAAGGATATGGTCCTGAAACGAACCCAGGCCATTACGGCCGAAGGAGGTAATATGAAGAAGTTCTATCTGATCGCATTGGCAGTCCTTCTTCTTGGTGTCGCGACTGTCGTTTTCGCAGCGGCCGATACCGGCTCGCCCGAGAGGCAAGGCCATCACGGGTTCCGGGGCCATCACGACTTTCTAAATCTTTCCAACGAACAGGTTGCGAAGATGCGCGAGATCGGGGAGCGGTTCAGGGCCGATACACACGATTTAAGATACGACATCCGCCTGAAGATGGTCGAAATGCGCAAACTCTTCACCGACCCGAAGACCGACGAGGCAACCCTCGCGGCGAAGCAGAAAGAGCTCCAGGGTCTCATTGTCAAACTAATGGACAGAAGGGCGCAGATGAAGCTCGAATGGCGAAGGGTGCTCACGCCCGAGCAGATCGCCATGCTCGACAGGCCCCACCGGCACCACCGCTTCTTCCGCGATTTTGACTTCCGCGCACCGGGGAGGGGCGGACCGGCCGGAGGATAGAGCCTTAAGGTCGGACAATGGCGCGGTGGGCCGGCGCTCGGAAGGAGATACCCGGAAAAGGCAAAAGGCTAAAATTACGAACTTCTCCTGTGTCGGCGCCGGCTTTGGGGGGGGAGACGAAGCCCCGCGGCGGATCAAGAACCGGAGGGCCTCGTCTGGAGGGAAATTTCGAGGATGTATTTACAGACCTTCCCGTCTTTTGGGCCGGGAAGATTATGATGCCGCATTCATAAAGATGATCGCCTTTATGTCGCAAGACTTAAGGGCCCATGACACAAAATTCGTCCGTAAAATTGTTTGCGCCGTAAAATCAGCCCGACAAACCTTTGCGCCGCTCCTCGCCTCACCGGTGCTTTTTGCAAATAGCGACGCCTCTGTTACGCGACTTCGGGGGCCATGACGGATATCTTTGAATGATAAACGATTAATCTTATGGTAATGTGTTGGGAGCGATCGGCAGGAAGAGTACGCCAGCTTGGAGGATCGTCGTGAGAATAGGCGGCTTTCAATTACGCGACCCCGTTCCGGAGTGCAACGAGCCTTATGTCTTTGCCACCCTTCGGCCCTGGATAGATGTCAACAACGTGGGAAGTCTAGTCCTGAACGAACTGGAAGAGCGGTTCGGGGCAACGGAGCTCGGGTCGTTGGCCGAACCCGGCCGCTTCTACGATTTTACGAGATACCGGCCTATTATCCGCCTCGAGAACGGTATTCGTGACCTGTCCATTCCCAATACCCCGGTTCATTATGCGCGACGAGAGGGGAGGAACGATCTTGTCTTGCTTCGTCTCCTGGAGCCTCATGCCCATTCGGAGCTTTACGTAGGCTCTGTTTTGAGGCTTCTCAAGACATTCAAGGCAGGGAAGTACATTCTGCTCGGAAGCATGTACGATACTGTGCCCCACACCAGGCCCTTACTGGTCAGCGGTTATGGAATAGGAGAAAAAGCACGCCAGGACGTGAGGAAAGCGGGAGTCCTGCCTATTACATATCACGGTCCCTCGAGCATCGCCAACCTGATCACGAAAAAGGCGGCCGAATCGGGCATCGAAACGATAGTGCTCATCGTCTCCTTGCCCCAATACGTCGTGCTGGAGGAGGATTATCTGGGGAAAATCAGACTGATGGAAATACTGAACATGCTTTATGATATCCCCGTCGATAAGGAAGACTTCGAAAGGGCTCTGGAACAGCGCCGCTTAATCAGCGAAAGAGTGGCAAACTCCGGGGAGGTCAAGATTCTTCTGCCCCAGCTTGAAAGCGTGTACGATATGCGGATCAGGGCTGCCGAAGAAGAAGGAGCGCCCCACCTGACTTCCGAAATGGAGGAAATCTTCTGGAAAACAATGGGAAAAGACATAGGGAAAGCGTAGTCTTGCCGCCTGACCCGATCGGCGAGCTGCAAATCGGGGATAGGCCTGAAAGGAGCATCGACACCCATGGAGACGATTACCCCTACAAGGCCCCAGGCCTTTGATCTGCTGAAAGAATACAACTCGAACTTGAGCTTAATCAGGCACGCTCTCGCCGTCGAATCTGTCATGCTCCGGTTTGCCGATATACTGGGGGAGGGAGACAGGGAGAAATGGGGAATAATAGGCTTGATACACGACCTGGACTATGAAAAATACCCGGAGAGCCATTGCAGAAAGGTGCGGGAGATACTGACGGAAAGACATTGGCCGGAAGATTACATTCGCGCTGTGGAGAGTCACGGCTGGGGGCGTTGCACGGAAGTACAGCCGGTAGAAAGAATGGAGAAGGTACTCTACACCGTCGACGAGCTGACGGGATTGATATCTGCGGTCGCTATCCTCCGGCCGACCAAGAGCATACTCGACCTGCCCGTGAAATCGGTCAAGAAAAAATGGAAGGATAAAGCCTTCGCGGCCGGGGTCAGCAGGGAAGTCATCGAGCAGGGAGCAAATAGCTTGGGCATGGATCTCGATGTCGTCATCGCGGAGACGATAGAGGGCATGCGGAACGTCGCGGAGGCCATCGGCCTGAAGGGCGAGCTATAGAAGTCGACAAGGGCGCAACATGTGCCTTGTCACTATAACTCCGACCGCCGCCGGCTATCCTTCTTCCATCATATCCCTCGACTTTTCATTTACGACGGGCCGTGATTTTTGGCTTGCAGATATATTGAAATGGCAGGAAAATAGGAGAAGAGAGTCTGCTCTTTACGGAGGGCCGCCATGGGAGCGTTTCACACGGTAAGCAGCTACCTTATCCATCAACTTCATGCACGCGGCGTACGTCATGTTTTCGGCGTGCCCGGTGACTACGTTCTCGGGTTCTTTCATGAGCTCGCATGCAGCGACCTGAAACTGATCAATACTTCCGATGAGCAAAGCGCCGGCTTCGCTGCCGACGCGTATGCCAGGGTCAACGGACTCGGAGCCGTTTGTATCACTTATTGCGTGGGGGGTTTGAAGGTGACCAACCCGACCGCACAGGCTTTTGCCGAGAAGTCGCCCGTCGTTGTGATCAGCGGGGCGCCGGGAAGAAATGAACGCATCAAGACGGCTCTTTTACACCACAGGGTGAGGGATTTCGATACGCAACTGAAGATTTTCGAGCAGATCACCGTGGCATCGGCGGTAATTGACGATCCCCAGACTGCGTGTCGCGAAATCGACCGAGTATTAAATGAGACTGCGCGGTACAAACGACCGGTTTACATCGAGCTGCCGCGGGACATGATCTCGGTTCCCGTGGCACAGCACCGGCAGCCCAGGGAAGAAATGAAGCCAAGCAATGCCGAAGCGCTGGAGGCTGCGCTTGAGGAGACGGCCGCTATCATCAACGCAGCGAAACAACCGGTGATTATCGCCGGCGTGGAACTCCATCGGTTCGGTCTGCAGGCCGCCATCCTGCGCCTTTTGGAGAAGACCAATATCCCTGTCGCCGCCACGCTTCTGAGCAAGTCCGTCATCAGGGAAAACCATCCCCGATACATAGGCGTGTACGAGGGCGCAGTGGGTCGCGAAGACGTGCGCAAATACGTAGAATCGAGCGACTGCCTGATTCTTCTCGGCGCTCTGATGACCGATATCGATCTCGGCGCTTTCACCGCCCGCCTCGAGCAAGCCCGCTCGATTTACGTAACCAGTGAAAAACTGTTGGTGCGTTATCACGGATATGAAGACATAACCATCGAAGACTTCATCCTTGGCCTCCTGAAGGCGGATATTCGTCCAAGGGGAGACGTGGGCATCCCGCACCCGCCTCCGCCTGAGCGCCGCTTGCCGGTTGCCGGCAGGCATGTAAGCGTGCAGTATCTGTTTGAGTGCTTGAATGCCTTTCTGGATGACGATACGGTAGTTATCGCGGACCCGGGGGATGCGATGTTCGCCGCGGCGGACATGACGATCCACAGCGAAACGGAGTTCCTGGCGCCGGCTTATTACACTTCTCTGGGCTTTGCCGTGCCGGCAAGTTTGGGGGTCCAGATGGCCAGGCCGGAACTTCGCCCCCTGGTGCTGGTAGGCGACGGAGCTTTCCAGATGACGGGGATGGAGATAGGCTCGATCGCGAGATTCAACCTCAATCCCATAGTCGTAGTCCTCAACAACGGGGGTTACGGGACGGAACGCCCTATGCTCGACGGTCCATTCAACGACATCCCGTTCTGGAACTACAGTCGCATACCTGAGGTTCTCAATGCTGGCAAGGGATTCGACGTCCGAACGGAGGACCAGCTGGAGGAAGCATTGCAGGAGGCGAGAAAGCATACCGACAGCTTTTGCATTCTGGATGTCCATTTGGACCCCGGGGACAAATCGCGGGCCCTTCAGCGCTTGTCCCGCGGCCTGGGCAAACGGGTTAAAGGAGGATCGAGAAAATAACGGCCAACTCGGCCCTTTTTTGACCGCGGCCTAGGAAGGGCTGGTTCCCGTTGTTGACATTTATCCCCCACTGATCTATAAGAGGGTTCGAAGGAGTATACCGGTGAGGCAAAGAAGAAAACCGGAAGGGGGAAGCGTCGGGCGCTTCAGGGACCTCCTTGACGCCTTTCTCGAGGCAACCGTACTCGTAGAGAACGGGATCGTTCTGGAAGGCAACAGGACACTTTACCGACTTTTCGGGTATGAGGGGGACGACCTGCGGGGGCGGCCGCTCACGGACCTCCTCTCGCCCGATATACGGGTCAAAGCGCTAGAGCGGATAAGGAACCGGAGCGAGGGGCGGTTCGAAAGTCTCGGCATGAGGAAAGACGGGGGCCTCTTCCCCATCGCGGTCAGCGCGCGGGAAGTGGAGGTCGACGGGCACCATTTCCGAGTATCTGCCATAATTGACCTGACGGAGCGCAAAGAGGCCGAGCGCCAGCTGAAGGCGTATCAGGAACACTTGGAAAGGCTGGTGCACGAGCGGACGGAGGAGCTCAGGAAGAGCGAGGAGAAATACAGGAACATCTTCGAGAACGCGGTGGAGGGAATATTCCAGACGACTCCCGACGGGCGATTCCTAAGCGCCAACCCTGCCCTCGCCTCCATCTGGGCCTTTGACAACGCCGAAGAATTCAAGAAAGCCATCACGGACATCGGAAAAGAGATTTACGTATGCCGCGAGAAAAGGTTCGAGTTCGAAGAGATCATGGAAAAGGAGGGCGTGGCGCGGAATTTCGAGCTAGAGACAAAGGTGCGCAACGGTTCTACTAAGTGGATCTCCCTGAACGCGAGGGCCGTCAGGGACGAGACTGGAAAAATCCAGTACTATGAAGGGACCTTAGAGGACATTACGGAGAGGAGGCACGCGGAGGAGGCGCTCAGGGAGGCGGAGAAAAAGTATCGCAACATCTTCCTGAATGCCACGGAAGGTATTTTCCAGATCACACCGCGGGGAAAACCCTTAAGCGTGAACCCCGCTTTTGCGCGGATTCACGGATTTGACTCTTCCGAGGAGCTGATGAAACAAGTGACCGACATAGCCAAGCTCCACGTGAGTCGGGCCCGGCGGTCGTTCTATATGGACAAGCTCAGGGAAGAAGGGCACGTTCGGGATTTCGAATTCAGAGTCTACCGGAAGGACGGGTCCATTGCCTGGGTTTCGGTCAACGCCAGGGCGGTGCGCGATGAGACAGGCGAGATCCTCTACCACGAAGGCACGGTCCAGGATATAACGGAGAGAAAACGCGCGGAGGAGGCGCTGGAGATCAAGTCCCGGGGCCTCGAAGAGGCGAATACCGCCCTGAAGGTCCTCCTTAAGCATAGGGAGGAGGACAGGCGGGAGCTGGAGGAAAGGTTCCTTTTCAATGTAAAGCAGCTGGTTCTCCCTTACGTAGATAAACTGAAGAAGAGCAGGCTCGATACGATACAGAGAACGGAGCTCGACTTTATCGGCGCGAACCTCAGGGAGATCGTCTCGCCTTTCCTGAACAACATGAGGGGCTTTAACTTCACCCCTCGCCAGCTCGAAATCATCGCCCTCATAAAGGACGGCAGGACCACGAAGGAAATCGCGGAGGTCCTGCATGTGGGGAAAGGGGCCATAGACCTGCAGAGGTTCCTCATACGAAAAAGGCTGGGCATAAACAAAGACAAATCCAACCTGCGCTCTTACCTGCTTTCCCTCGCTTAAGCCCTAGTATTATTAAGGTACTTATACTTCTTTAATATATATCTAATATTTCCTTCTTTCACGTTCGGTGCGACAATTAAGGGTCTTCATATTGAAGAGACGGCCCCGGCTTCAAACCCCCATAGACTTTGCCGGGACCTTGTGCATCCGGCCCTTTGCCTTCTCCCCAAGGTTAAGGGCCGGTGCTTTCTTATGGACCCTCACTTTTTTCCCGGCGCGGCCAGCAAATTTTTGCTAAGATATAAACGCCTTCGGGGGCAGCCTTTGCCTATGGATGGGACAGGATTGAGATTCCCGCATTTTACGGTGCTCCGGGCCTCTGCCGGGTCAGGGAAGACGTACGCCCTCGCCCGGCGCTTCGTCCTCTTTCTTCTCTCCGATTCCGTTCGCCCGAACCGGTTGGGGAACCTCCTGGCCATAACCTTCTCCAATAACGCCGCCAAGGAGATGAAGGAAAGGATCCTGTTCCTGCTGAAGCAGCTCCACCTCGGAGACAGGGATGTCACCTCCGATTTCGCCCGGGACCTCAGCCTGCCCGAGCCCGCCCTTTCAGCGAGGGCAGGCGAGGTCATAGAGGACCTGCTGTCCCATTACAGCGACTTCCAGATAAAGACCATAGACAGCTTCATGACGACCGTCTTCAAGGCATCGGCGATCGATTTCGGGTATAATCCCGACTTCGAGATCCTCATGAGCAACGAAAGTCTCATGGGCTACGCCTTCGAGCTTTTCCTGAGGAGGGTGAGAGAGGGAACGGAAGAGGCGAGGCTGATGGGCGACGTGACCGATATAATCACCGAAAACGCAGCAGGCGATTCTCCTTACCCCTTCGAGGCCACCGGAGAGATCCTGGCCGAGATAGAAGAGATATACCGAAAGGTCGCGGCTTGCGGCAAACCGGTGCGCCCTGCGGACTACTCGGCCGCTATCGATTCGGCCAGGCGCCGGATAACCGACTGCATCGAAGGGCTGGAGGCGCTCATCACCGCCTCCAGCCTGGTTAAAAGCAAGTCGAGCTCTTACGGGAACCTCCTCAAGGCGGTGAGGGCGGGACGGTTCGCGGACATCATCGGGAAGGGCATGAAAACTGTGCCCGTCTGCATGCCCCGCACGGAGGAAGGGCGCGATCCCTACCTGCGGGTCGTCGGGGAATGGGAGCATCTCGGCGGACTCATCGCTGCTTTTACGAGACTTTTCGCGTGCACTTACTATACGCCGTATCTCCGCACTTACGAGGCGTTCAGCGCCATTCTGGAGCGGGTGAAGAGACACGAAGGCAAGGTATTCATCGAGGACGTCAATAGAAGGCTTGCCGAGTACCTGGACGGCGAGATCGTGCCTGATGTCTATTTCAGGCTGGGCGAGGCCATCTTTCACTACCTGGTAGATGAATTCCAGGACACCTCCCCGATCCAATGGCGCAACCTCCTGCCCCTTATAGAGAACTCCCTTTCCCAGGGGGGCAGCCTGTTTGTGGTGGGGGATACGAAACAGGCAATTTACGGGTTCAGGGATGCCGACTATAGGATCATGAGGGGCATCGAGGCGGAGAACCCCTTTCCTTCAAGCCTGCACAACGTGGAGGAGCTCCACACGAATTACCGCAGCGACGGCGCGGTCGTCGCTTTCTCCGAGCACATCTTTCAGCGGGTGCTTCCGGAAATAGAGGGGTACCGGGAAGCAGGCCGGGCGAGCGGCCTTCTCACTTACAGACAGACAGCGAGGGCCGGGAAGGAGCGCTGCGGTTTCGTCGAGACTTGCCTGCTTCAAAGGGACGACCGGGAACCGCCCGAGAGGGAGCGGCTCTACGAGTTGCTCTCCCGTCTTCTCGACCGGGGGTACCGCCGCTCGGACGTTGCTATCCTTACCAACAGGAACGACGATGTAGTGAAGGTCACGGCGTGGCTTAACGCGAAGGGGATCCCCTTTGTCTCATACAGCAGCCTGGACATAAGGAGACGGAAGATTACGGGGGAGATCATCGCCCTTCTGTCCTTTCTCGACTCGCCCCTTGACGACCTGTCCTTCGCCACATTTATCCTGGGCGATATAATGAATGTGGCGCTGGAAAGGCGCGGCGAGGGCGCGGACGTGGAGTCCCTCCACGAGATGTGCTTCAGGAACCGCCGGGGCGGCAGGCCTCTTTACAAACGCTTTCAAGAAGAGATGCCCGGCCTGTGGGACCGGTATTTCGACGGACTTTTCCGGCTTTCCGGCTACCTGCCCCTCTATGACCTGGTCGTCGAGATCTATCGGGTTTTCGAGGTGTTCAGCCTCTTCGGCAACGAGGAGGCCGCCCTTTCACGGATACTCGAAGTGGTCAAGGACCTCGAAGCAGAGGGCGGCGGCAGCCTGAGAAGCTTCCTCCAGGCCGCCTTGCTGCAACAGTCCGACGATGCGGACTGGAACATCGGCATTCCGGCAGGGATCGACGCGGTGAAGGTCATGACGGTGCACAAGGCAAAAGGCCTCGGGTTCCCTGTGGTCATATTGCTGCTCTATGGAGAAAGAAGCAAGGGGTTCCGGTATATCGTTGAGGAGCATGAGGGCTCGGTCGCCCTTTTGCGGCTCACGAAAGGCATGCTCCAGGCCGACAGGGATTTCGAGGGGCGCTACCGCGACGAGGAGACGAAGGATAAGGTAAGCAGGCTCAACAGCCTCTACGTGGCCTTTACCAGGGCGGGCTCGGAGCTTTATGTTCTGGGCGTCAAGGGGGGGAAGGATTCATTCCCCTTCGTCCTTTTACCGGACGGGACAAGCAATTTCGGGTGCGAGTCTCCACTGGCGCCGCCGGAAAGAGCTGATGGGGCAGATGAGTGGGTCGAGGGCTTCCACCACACGGTCGCCTTAGAGGGTGCAGGCGGGCCGGAGGGGCCCATGCGGCACGAGGAGAAGAAACGGGGCGAGATAGTCCATCGGGTATTGTCAGCGATCGACTATGTGGACGGAGATGCAGGGGCAGTGGTCAATGCGGCCGCAACCGATATACGCAAGGCGGAAGGCCCTGATGCAGTCCCCGGACGCCTCGAGGCGGCGATAGCAGAGTTTCTTCGGGAAGAGTCGGTAGCCGCATATTTCGAGCGGCGGCCGGGCAGGGTTGTGATGCAGGAGCAAGAGCTTGCCGATAGCTCAGGACGTCTCTTCCGGCTGGACAGGCTCATCGTCGACCCGGAAAAAATTACCGTCTTCGAATATAAGACAGGGGGGGAGGAGAACGACGAAAGACACCTGTCTCAGATGCGAAACTACCTGCGCCTTATAGGGGAGATCTACAGAGGAAGAAAAATAGAGGGCCTTATCGCTTATGTGGACGCAAAATCGATCAGGGAAGTGAGGTAAAGAGGACGTGCCTCGACACAAAGTCCTTCCTCCTTCAGTCCCCTTGGTGGAAGAGGCAGCTCGGCAGCTCATGCCGGACGGCCTCGATTTTTCGCGGAACCTGGTTGTCTTTCCCGGAAAACGACCCGCCCATTTCCTGAGGAAAGTCATCGCGGGAAAGCTGGGCTCGAGTTATATCCCGCCGGTTATCTTCTCAATGGAGGAATTCGTCGACCACCTGTACGGGAAGATCGCCGGAGGCGGGGCCGTGAAGATAGAGACCGTCGACGCCATTGCCTTTCTATTCGAAATCCATAGGTCTATGGATAGGCCGTTGGGCGGCGAGGAATTCCTGAGCCTGGAGGCGTTTTTTCCGCTGGGCCTGAGGATATATCGCGACCTGGAGGAAATGCTGATAGAGGGCGTAGCGCCGCCGCAGCTCCGGGCCGTCGAGCCCCTCATGGAGGGGACCCTCCCGCCACGGACGGGAGGGGGCCTGCAGTCCCTGTCCTTTTTCTACGACAGGTTCTATCCGGCCATCGCAAAGGCCGGCTTCTCATCCAGGTCCGAGCGGTACGCGGCGGCATCGTCCGGCATTAAGAGGGAGCTCCTGCCCTACAGGCGGATCGTATTCGCAGGCTTCTACGCATTTACCGAAATGGAGAGGCGGCTCTTCTCTGAGCTGCTCTTGTGGGATGAGGCCTGCTTTCTCTTTACCGAAGGCCCGGGGCTTGCCCAGAAGCTTGCGCTCCTCGGCCTAAGAGATTGCGAAGAGGCGCAGGACCGAGCTTGCCCCGAAGACCGCGGAAAAGCTTTCCACTTCTACAAAAGCACCGATTGCCACGGGCAGGCCTTCGCCCTGGCGTCCGTCCTGAAGGAGCGGTCTGAGGAGCCAAGGGCCGCCGATGACGTCTCGACGGTCATCGTCCTGCCGGCAGCCGATACCCTTTTCCCGGTGCTCCACCATGCCCTGCCCCTGGTCTCTCAGGAAGGATACAACATCTCCCTCGGCTATCCGCTGGAGCGCACCCCCGCATGGGGCTTCCTCGTCAGTCTCATGCAGCTCGTATCGTCCATGGACGAAGGCAGGGTCTATATACCAGATTATCTCGGCTTCGTGCTCCACCCGTACACGAAAAACATCTACATGGACGGGAAGACGGAGGTCACGAGGATCATGTTCCACACGCTGGAGGAACTTCTTCTGGAAGACAGAACGAGGAGCTTCGCCTCTCTCGAGGAACTGGAGGCTCGCGGAGAGCTCTTTGGACGCGTGGCCGAGAGGCTCGCCGGGGCCGGGGAGCCAGTCGAGGCGGATGAGGTAAGGCGGCACCTGGTGACGATCCATGACCGGTTGATAAGGCGGGCAGGGGCATTCAAGAATTTAGCCGACTTTGCAGCTAACTTCTCGGAGATCCTGACCTTCATCCACGACCGCAGCTCCGCCCGTCTCCATCCCTTTTTCCATCCCTTTGTGGAGTCTTTCCTTAATGAGCTTGACGTGCTCAAGAGGTCGCGCATCAAGGACCTCTCTTTCGCCGAGAGAAACAGCTATTTCCATTTTTTGAAGAGATACGTCGCCCACTGTTTCACCCCTTTCGAAGGCACGCCGCTTCAGGGGGTGCAGGTACTCGGTTTCCTGGAGACGAGGGCGCTCAGGTTCGAGCGAACGTACCTCCTCGACGCCAACGAAGACGTACTGCCGGACACCCGGAAAGAAGAGACGCTCCTGCCCTTCAAAGTGCGTCAGATGCTGGGACTGCCCACATACATCGACAAGGACATGCTCAGTGCCTACTATTTCGATACCCTTGTGAAGGGCTCGGAAGAAGTGCACCTTTTCTTTGTCGAGAACGACAGGAAGGAAAAAAGCAGGTTTGTCGAGAGGTTGCTCTGGGAAAGGCAGAAGAAGGAGGGTTCGTCGGCCGGGGCCCGCATCAGAAGCTGCGGCTACCGGCTGAGCCTGGAGAACAAGGGGCCTCTGCCTATCCGGAAGACCGCTTCAATGGTCGGTTTCCTCGAAAAAAGGCCCTGCGACGCCACGTCCCTCGACACCTATCTGAAATGCCCGCTCCAGTTCTACTACCGCTACGTCCTCGACCTCTCCGGAAAGGAGGGACTCTCCCCCGATATCGAGAGGGTTGACATCGGCAGGCTCGTCCATGAAGTGCTCTTCCGGTATTTTGAAAAAAGGCTCGGCAAGAGACTGACCGACAAAGAAATAGACGTGAGGGAGATGGGGGCCGTAGTTAGGAGTGTCTTTGAAGAGGCCTATGGACCCTCCCCCATCGGCCCCGCCTATCTTCTCAGGCGGCAGATCGTCCGCCAGATGGAGGCCTTTCTCGTTCGTTATCAGGCGGTCATCATGCGGCGGGTACCGGTGACTATAACGGCCCTGGAGCGACGCCTTACGGCGACCCTCGAAGGTTTTCGTCTCACAGGCATAATCGACAGGATAGAGACGAGGGGTGAGGCTACGTACATAGTCGATTACAAAATATCCTCTTCGCCAAGGCGCCTCGCCATCGATTTCGATCGTCTCGACCCGGAAGACAGGGCGAGCTTCGCTGACGGGGCCGGAAGCCTTCAGCTTCCGTTTTACCTTTTGCTATACGAGGGGCAGGAGGCGCGCTCGGGCGGGCTGGACGCTCTGTTCTTGCTCCTTGGCAGGACGCACCTCGACGAACGGATAGAGGCGCCCCTTTTCCGTGGTAACGAGAGGGCGGCAGGGTTAAACAAGGCGAAAGAGGTCATCTTGCGCCTGATAAGGGAGATGGCCGATCCCGAGGCGCCCTTCAGCGCCGAGCACAAGGCGAAGGACGCCTGTCTTTTCTGCGACTACCGTTATCTCTGCGGCACTCAGTGGCAGGGGTAGTAAAGGGCGATCCCCCTCCCTGCGACCTCCCTGCTCTACACTGCCGGCTCTACCTTCCTGGCCGCCTGGACCTTCGCCACGTCGCCCGATGCGCCCACATCGGAGAGCTCGATGCCCTTCGTCTCCGGACTGTACATCAGGCTGACGAAGGTAATGATCGCGCCTACCGTCAGTATCACTGCGGGGGAGAGCCACATATCCTGCCCCTCGACAGACCTGATAAAGGAGATATTGTGAGCCCACCAGACATAGAGACTGAACCCCGCCCCGATCAACGCGCCGGCAGAGTAGCCGAAGCCGACGCCTACGGCCCGCCTCCGCGTGGGAAAGCGCTCCGAAAGGTAGGCGGGCACTACGCCCCATGCCAGCTTGAGCATGCCAGCCATCACCGTCCCCACTATGGCAAGGGCGAGATTATGATCGACAGCCGCATGGTAAAGCACGTAGTAAACAGGGATGCCGAAGACGACGAGAAAGACGCAGTACCACTGGGTGAGGATCTTTCTTCCCGTTCTATCGGAGAGCCAGCCGTAGAAGTTGTAGCCCAGGAAGGCCATGAAGAGCGCGAAGCCATAGATGAGGCTGTAGGTTGTCGGGCTGAATCCGCGGCCGCCGAGGGTGAGTATGTTGGGCAAGAACCCGTAGACCGCATAATCGGTAAGGAAAAGGCCCGTCATGAAGATGAAGACCTGAAGGAAGTCCCACAGCGCAGGGGGCTTGAAAAGACTGAAGAAGGGGGCCTTTTCCACATCGCCCCTCTTCTTGGCCTTTTCGAACTCGGGCGACTCCGGGAGCATCCGCCTTATGTAGAGCGCCAGCAGTACCGGCAGTATGCCGGTCATGAAAGCGATCCGCCAGCCGTAGCCGGCCATGCCGCCCTTTCCGACGAGGACCGAAATGAGGGCGAACACCAGGGAGGCAAACACGTAGCCCAGGGGAAACCCCGACTGCACGAACCCGCCGATTGTCCCTCGTCTTTTAGCCGGGGCATGCTCTATGGCGAAGGTGTGCCCCACTGCATATTCCCCGCCGAAGAAGCAGCCCATGAAGAACCTGAGCACGCAGAACAGGACGTACGACCAGACGCCTATCGCTGCATAAGAGGGAAGGAACGCGGCAAGTCCGGACATGACGCCAACGCCCGCTATGGTCAGGATCAGCAAACGACGGCGCCCTATCTTGTCCGCATAATGGCCGAAAATTGCCGATCCCACCGGCCTGGCGGCCATCGTGATAGAGTAGGTAAGGACAACTGTAATATACTGCCATGCCTCGCTACCCTTGGGAGAAGCGAAAACTTTTACCAGGATAGGCGCCATAACGAGCACGAGAGCCATGTCGTAGGCATCGAGCCCGAAGCCGAGAAACTGGGAGACCATCGCCATCTTAGTGTCCCTGCTGAGCTTCGCAGTCTTTTCAGCGCTCATAATTACCCCCTTTTGATGTATCTAGGCGCTTTCTTTTCAAAATCCCGGTCCTCTCCTGCGCCCCTTGCGGCACGCTTCGAGGGCCCTAATCGAGCATCGGTATCTTTTCCTCCTTCTCTCTTGCTTCCATTGTCTGCACACGCTCCACCTCGTGCAGCTTCAATCTGATGAGCACGATGAGCACGATGATGGCGATCCAGAAAAGAGCCAGGTTAAGGTAGATCGCAGAGCGGTCGTAACCCGAAGGGGGAAGGAGGTCGATCTTCAAGGCCGCGCACAGCTGGTAAGGGGCAAAAAGAAGAAAGCCGATGAAGGAGAGTAGTCTTCCCATGACGCTCCTTTAAGTTAGATAGCCCACTATAGTCATGACGACGAAATAGAGGAGGTAGGCAATGCCGATCGCCGTGAAGAGCGGGCTTTTATTCCCCCGGCCCGATTGTCTGTCGAAGAAGGGCAGGAGAAAGAAAAAAAGGACTGCCAGGCTGATGAGCACTATGGCGATGGTCTCCCCGTTCATGCCTGCGAGCTTCCCCGGGAAGAGCTTCAGCGTCTGGAAGAGGAAGAGAAAGTACCACTCCGGCTTGACGCCCTCCGGAGGCGGCGCCAGGGGGTCTGCCTTCTTTGCTATATCAGGGGGCAGGAGCGTGGCCAGGGTGACGACGACGCCCAGTACTACCAGCCAGATCATCAGGTCCTTATAGAGTATGTTCGGGAAGAAGGGGACCTCTTTCGACTTGCCCGTCTGGGAAATAGGCACGCTCATGCCGTGGTGCTGGACCAGGAGTATATGGAAACCGACTATTGCCAGCGTCAAAATGGGCAGGACCGAGACGTGAAAAGCGTAGAAACGTACAAGGGTCTCCCCCGTTACGTCGATTCCGCCCCTGAGGAAGGCCTTTATAAAGCCGCCGAAGAGGGGGAGGTTGCCGGCACCTCCGGTCGCTACCCGCACCGCTGCGAAGGCCCTCTCATCCCAGAGAAGAAAGTAGCCTGAAAGGCCGAAGAAGATGGAGACTACAAGAAGGCAGAAGCCCGATATCCAGAGGAGCTCTCTCGGCTTTCTGTAAGACTTAAGAAGGAGCGTGGCGAAGACGTGGACGAACATGACGAAGATGGCGGCCTGGGCGCCCCAGTGGTGGAGGGAGCGGAAGAACCAGCCCATGTTGAGCTTCGTCACGATCTCGATTATGCTCCCGTGGGCCTTCTCGAAATAGGGGATATAGTAGAAGGCCAGCGCCATGCCCGTCAGGAACTGGACGGCGAAGAGAAAAAGGACTATTCCTCCGGTGTAGTACCATATCTCGCGGCTGTGGACCGGCACGAGCTTGTGCCTTGATAACTCGACTATGCCGTCTACGTCATAGCGATCCTCGATCCAGCTCTTAAGCCTTCGGCAGCTCAACCTTGACCCCTTTCCTGTAGACGATCAGCTTCTTGTCCTCGACCCTGTAATCGAAAAACTCGAGGGGCTTCGGGGGCGGCCCCGCGACGTTCCTCCCTTCCTCGTCGAACCAGCCCTTGTGGCAGGGGCAGTAGAACTTCCTGTCCTCGGGCTTGTAGGTTATGTTGCACTCCATGTGAGAGCAAACGCCCTTCAAAGCAACCATCCGGCTGTCGGCCTTCTTGAAGAAGAGGCCGACCTTTCCTCCCCAGGCGAAGGGCTTCGTCGAATTGGTCGGTATGGCAAGGAAGTCGTCCGGATTCAGGACGACGAAGTCGGGCTCTTTTCCGAGGGTGGGGAAGGCGAACCTGTAAAGGGAGTAGAAGGACCCGAAAGCGAAAGACGCGAGCCAGCCCGAAAGGAGCGTGTTGAGAAAGGTCCGGCGGGTAACGAGCGAGTAATCAATCTTCACGGTTAACCCCGAAGATACGAGAAAATCGGCGCTTGACCATCCTTTTCCGCAGTCCGACTATCCCGTCGGTCGGCCTTACCTCTTTGGGGCAGGCGTCTATGCAGCGCAAGAGCGTATCGCATCCCCAGACGCCGTCAGCGGAATCGACGGTGTCGAGGAATGCTTGAGGCCTCTCGTCCCTAGAATCGAGCATGAACCTCTGGAGCTTTGCCAGTGCCGCAGGCCCCATGTACTCCGGCTCCCTTCGGAGCACCTCGCACGCGCCATAGCAGCAGGCGCAAAGTATGCAGTTGACGAACTGGTCGATCCTTTTCCTGTCTTCTTCGCTCTGGAAGATCTCCTTCTCCGGGTCGGCGCTATTTCTTACAAGGTAGGGCTTGACCCGTTCGTACATGTTCCAGAAGGGGGTCATGTCTACGACGAGGTCTTTTATTATCTCGAGGTTCGGCAGAGGCTCGAGAATGATCGTTCCCGAATCGAAGGAGGCAACCTGCGTCCTGCAGGCGAGGTCGAGCTTGCCGTTTATGACCATTGCGCAGGAGCCGCAAGTGGCGGCGCGGCAGGAGGCCCTGAAGGCAAGGGTCCCGTCGATTTCGTCCCTTATCCTGTTCAAGACCGTGAGGACTGTAAGCCCGGGGATGACCCGCACGCGGTAGGACGAGAAGGAGGGCTTCTTTTCCGGCAGGCTTGCATCGTATCTGAGCACCTTTATGGTGTAGAGGTCGTTCAATATGTCCTCGCCATCGGCTGGTACCTCGTAATGACGGGCGGCCTGTAAAAGATGGAGAGCCGGCCGGACCCGTCCTTAGACGCAAGGGTGTGCTTGAGCCAGTCCGCATCGTTCCTGCCGGTGAAGTCGCGCCTGAAATGGGCCCCCCTGCTCTCCTCGCGGAGCAGGGCGCCAAGGGTAGTGGCGTGGGCCACGTCGATCATCGACTCGAGCTCGATGGCGCCTATTAGCTCGTAGTTCATGCGGAGGGATGGGGAAGAGAGTTTTATGTCCTTGTACCTCTCTTTTATGGCAAGGACCTTCTCGAGGCCGGTCTCGAGCTCTTTCTTCGTCCTGAAGATCCCGACGTATTCATCCATGGTCTTTCTCAAATCGTCGAGGACTGCAAAGGGTCTTTGGTCGCCCTCGGAAAGGCTCCTTATCTTCTTTTCAATCTCGTCTTTCTTGAGGGCGAGGACTTTTTCCTCCGGGGCCGCTTCATGGGTCTGCAGGTATTCATCGATGCTGACGGAGCATAGCTTCCCGAAGACTATCGTGTCCAGAAGGGAGTTGCCGCCAAGCCTGTTCCCGCCGTGGACGCTCACGCAGGCGCATTCGCCCGCGGCGTAGAAACCCTTGATGAGGGTCTCCCCTTTTTCGTTAGTGTCTATGCCTCCCATCGAGTAGTGCTGGCACGGCATGATGGGGATCGGCTCGTTTATGGGATCCACGCCTGCAAAATCTATCGATATCCTCCTTATGCCGGGGAGTCTCTCGAGGATCTTCTTCGCACCGAGATGCCTCAGGTCGAGGTGGACGTATTTGCCCAGCTCGTTCTCGAAGGCATTGCCTATCTCTATTTCCGTTTGGATGCTCCTCGACACGATGTCGCGGGGCGCGAGTTCCATGGCCTTGGGGACATAGCGCTCCATGAATCGCTCGCCTTTGTTGTTGACCAGGTAGCCCCCTTCCCCCCGGCAGGCCTCCGTCATGAGGATGTTCGTGCCCAGAAGCGTGGTGGGATGGAACTGGACGAACTCCATGTCCTTCATCGGAATGCCTGCGGCAAAGGCCATGCCTATGCCGCTTCCGTTATTGATGAGGGCGTTCGTCGAGTGGAGGTATATGCGGCCGTAGCCACCCGTGGCAAAGAGGGTCACTCTGGAGGAAAAAGGGATAACCGTACCCTTCGCCTGGTCTATGAGAAGGACGCCGTGGCATACCCCTCCTTCCACGGCCAGGGCCACAGCCACATATTCGTAGTAGACCTTGACTCCCTTCGCAACGGCCCTTTCGTAGAGTGTGTTCAAAAGCACGTGTCCCGTGAGGTCTGCAGAATAGCAGGTCCTGGGGAAGCCTGCGCCGCCGAACGGGCGCTGGGCGATGGTCCCATCCGGGAAGCGGCTGAAGGGACAGCCCCAGTGTTCCATTTCGTATACTACCTTGACCGCCTCCTTGCACATTATCTCCACCGCGTCCTGGTCGGCGAGATAATCACTCCCCTTGATCGTGTCGAAGGTGTGCTTCTCCCATGTGTCGTCCCTGCCGTCGGGGTTGTTGGCCAGGGCCGCATTGATGCCGCCCTGGGCAGCGATGGAGTGGGACCTCAGAGGATGGACCTTGGAGACGAGGGCGACGTCGTATTTGTCGCAGAGGCCGACCGCCGCCCGCAATCCCGCGAGGCCCCCTCCGATAATGATTACATCGTGACGGACCATGCTATGCTACTTTGGCGTAGAGGAGGATCAGGGCTGCAGATATGACGCAGCCTGCCGCATTGGACAACCAGAAGAGTTGCTTTTCCTTTTTGTAACCAAGGTCTATGAAGATGGTTCTTAAACCGTATAGGCTGTGGAAGGTGAAGAGCACGAGTATCAGGATGTCGAGGACCGGGTTCCTGTGGATGCCCAGGGCCCAGTCCGGCTTTTTGTCCTTCGTATAAAGAAAATAAGCCGAGAAGATTTTCAGGGAGAGCAGGACTATGAGCGCTACGCCGCTCGTGCGATGGAAGAGCCAGATGAACATGTTCCTTGTTGATACCACTTGATCGAGAAATTTGTCAACTGTTTTTTTCCAGGGTGTTTTGCAGCGCCCGGTGCAGTCAACCCGGTACCCCTTTAGCAAGCGCCCGGGGCGGGTGGTGAAGAACCCGGCCCGCCTAGCTCAGCGCCGCACTTCCGTATGACGCTGCATAGGGCCTCGAAGGGGCGGCCCTTCTCTATGCCGGAAGCAAGTTCCCGGGCGAGGGACTTCCAGGAATCGGACCCGATCTTGCCGTGGATGCCTTTGTCCCCGAGTATCCAGACCTTTCTCTCGAGGAGGGAGATGAATATGAGAATACCTGTCTGCGCGTCCGTCTTGTGGACGCCTTTTTGAAAAAAGGCGTAGACGGCCCTTTCCCTGACAGCCTCCTCGACCCTTTTATGGGTGAGAAGGGCGAGCTTCAAATGGGGGAGCCGCCTGAAAAGGGCGAGGAACGGGAAAAAGAGGACGACCGTTACGGGTATGTAGAACCAAACCGTGTAATGGCGCATCGCAATGGCGAGGACGAGCGCCACGAGGGCGGACAAGGAAAGGGCGCCGGCAAGCTCGGCCTCGCGATAGCGATCGCTCTCATCGACGAGCATGACCGCGATCTCTTCCCCGGTCGATCCCTCCGCGTCCCGCACGGCCTGCCGGATCTTCTCCTTCTGCTCGTCGCTGAAAAGTGTCCTGGCCCTTATCTTCATACGGCCTGACCTCCTCTACCGCCTCCGGCCCCTCCCGCGGCTGTCAAAAGTCCCCCGACGCTCCGCCGCCGCCGAAATCGCCGCCGCCGCCGAAGAAGCCCCCGGAAGAATCCCCGTCCGAGGAAGAGCCGCCGCCGAAGAAGGGCCCTCCCAAGAGGAAACCGGTCCAGAAGCCGCCGCCTCCTCCGCGCGGCCTTCCGCCCCCTCCGGAAAAAACGGCATGGACGAGGAGACCCACGACGAGGCCCAGCAGGCCGAGCCCGCCGAGAACAGGGTACGAGAGGGCGGGGAAGGATAATTTTGCGGCTGCCGGCAGCCCGGCCGCGCCCACTATTGCCCCGAACACCTTCGAGAAGGCGCCGGCAAATACGAGGGCGACAAATAGGAAAATGAGGAGTGTAAAGATCGGCGTGGTCCGGCCGTGCCCGGCGCCCGGCTCCCGTCCCGATGCTTTGTACTCGCCCCGCACAGCTTCCATGATGCTGCTTACCCCTGCCGTGATGCCGCCGTCAAAATCGCCTGCCGTGAACCTCGGGATGATGCTGTTCCTGACAATGCGGCCCGCCGTGAGATCGGTCAGCCTCCCTTCCAGGCCCCTGCCGACCTCTATCCTCACCTTCCGGTCGTCCCTCGCCACGAGGAGGATCACTCCGTTGTCGACGCCCTTCGATCCTATCCTCCACGCCTCTGTAACCTTTATCGAGAATTCCTCCAGGTTTTCTCCTTCCAGGCCGGGTATCGTGAGTACGACTATCTGCGTGGAATCGGTCCCTTCGAACCGGACGAGCGCCCGCTCCAGTCCTGCCGCCGTCTCAGGCCCTATCATGTGCCCGTAATCGTTGACATGTCCGCGCAGCTCCGGCGCGGGCAGGGCCCTTGCCGAAAGGGGCACAAGCAGGGCGATTGCCAAAAGTAAAAGAAAAGGGGCTCCCTTCCGTCTTCTCATGGCCGCCCTAGAATGCTATCCTGGGTGCGGTTCTCGCGCCCTCGTCCGCTTTGAAAGGTTCTTTCCTCGTAAGATGGAGGAGGAGCGAATTGGTCAGTGAGTTTGGAAAGGTCCGGATGCCCGAATTGAACTCCTGGACGGCCCTGTTGTACCTCACCCTTGCCACATTGATCCGGTTCTCCGTCCCCTCGAGCTGATTCTGAAGGTCGAGAAAATTCTGGTTTGCCTTGAGGTTGGGATACTGTTCGGCGACGACGAGCAGCCTCGACAGGGCCGAGCCAAGCTGTGACTGGGCCTGCTGAAAGCCGGCGACCGCCTCGGGCCGGCCGAGCATCTCCTTAGACACCTGGACGGTGCCAACCTTTGCCCGTGCCTCGGTGACGGCCTTAAATGTCTCGTTCTCGTGCTTTGCGTATCCCTTTACGACCTCGACCAGGTTCGGCACAAGGTCCGCCCGGCGCTGGTATGCAGCTTCGACGTCCCCCCACGCGGCAAAAACGGCCTCCTCCTTTACCTGCATCTCGTTATAACCGCAGCCGTAGAGGCCGAAGATGATCATAGCAAGGGGCAGAAGGGGTAAAAGTCTTCTCATGGTCCCTCCCGAACAATTTTTTCAATTATAGCAAACCTCCTTCGCAAATGCCATTGAATCGGCGAAGGCCGGGACAAGCATTACAGGCAAAGGGGCACAAGCCGCTTGTTCTTTATGTCGGCCAGGCCCTTGTCCGTAATCCTCAGGAAAGGCAGGCCGGTGAAAGGAATGGTCTGAAGGGTAAGGAAAGGCTTGGGCATAGCCACTCCGATGTCCGCCATCGCCCTATCGAGTTCCTCTATCTTCACGGCCGCTTCGTCCATGCCGCATTCCGGGATTAGACCGTAGACGGGCATTGCAAACTCGTAGATGATCTTCCCTCCCTTGGAAATGACGATGCCGCCCTGCAGGTCTATAAGGCGGTTCACGGCCTTCGCCATGTCCTCCTCGCTGCTCCCCGCGGTGAGGATGTTGCACGTGTCCCATATGAACGTGGTCGCAAAGGCGCCGCCCTTGACGCCGGTGCCCGTGATAAAGCCCCTGCCCATCTGTTTCCCGCCGCCCCTTCTGATGACGGCTACAGGTGCGATGTCCCTCCCTATGTCCTTTTCCAGGAAGCCGTCCCTGACGGAAAGGACGGCCTCCGTCTCCCTGGTGATGGTAGCATTTACCAGGTTGATGACCCGAACACGGTTCTTGCCGGGGTCTGCGGCTATGCGGAAGTCATCGGCAGCCACCTTTTCCGTGTTCACGGTCTGCTTCATGGCTTCGGGGTAAGGGAAGGGGGCGGCCTTTCCTTTGAAGTCGCCGTCAACCACGACCATTTCCCCATTGACCATCACGTGGCGGACGCGGACCCGCGCGAGATCGTCGAGGAACAGGATGTCCGCGTGCCGCAGCGGGGCGATGGCGCCGAGATGGCGCAGGCGGTAATAGTCGGCGGGGTTTATCGTGACCATTTTGATAGCTTCTATGGGGCTGAACCCATACTCTACGGCCCTTCGAACTATAGTGTCCAGATAGCCCTCCTCGGTCAGCATGCGTGCGTCAAAAGTGTCCGATACGAGCATGATCCTCCTCTTGTCTACGGCGAGATCCTTGAGCCTCGACAGCTCCTGCAGCTCTTTTCGGACGAAGCCCTCCCTTATCATGACGTAGATGCCGAACCTGAGCCTCTCGACCGCCTCTTCGGCAGTGATCGATTCATGGTCCGAGGTGATCCCCGTCATAAGATACTGGACGAGCTTCGACCCTCTGGCGCCCGCCCCATGGCCTTCGAGCGTTTTGCCGAGGGAAAGGGCCAGCGCCGCTTGCTCCAGCACGCGGTCGTCGCCCTCGACGACCCTCGTCCAGTAGCTCTCTCCCGCGCCGAGAACGTCCTGCCGCCTTAATACCTTCTCGAACTCGGCCAGGGTGAGACCGACCGCCGTTTCCATCTGGGGGAAAGGCGGCGTCATGGGCGGGGCGAGGAAATAGCAGCGGAGCGGGTACCCTTTCGTGCTTTCGAAGAAGGATTCGACCGCTGGCAGGCCTAGGGAAGTGCCGACCATCCCGGCCTCCGAGACGACGCAGGTGGTGCCGCCTTTCAAAGAATAGGGCACCAGTTCATAAAAGGGGTACATGGCGTCGAGATGGGTGTGGGCATCTATAAAACCGGGACAAAGGCAGAGGCCCCCGGCATCGATCGTTTCCGTTTTCCCTGTCCCGCCGAGCCGTCCCTCTTCGTCTATGCCCGCGATATAGCCGTCCTTGATCGATATGGCAAGTCCCTCCTCGACGCTATTCGTGAAGACATTGACTATCCTTCCGTTCTTGACGATCAGGTCCGCGGGCTCCTCGCCTTTCGAACAGCGGAGGAGCCTTTCGAGCGTTCTTTTTTCCAAAGTAATCCCTCCGGAGACAACATAAAGTATGCCATTACCGGCCGAGCCGCTTCCCGACCCCTTTGAAGGACGCCCCGCCCGGCAACTGCATACAACTGTGCAAGTATGCCATAGGGATCACTTTGTTACAAGAGCGAAGGGCCGGGGTCGGCGGTCCCTTCCTTCACCCTTTCGATTTTACCGGGGACGGTCGGGCCGATCTTGCGAAACGTGGCGTTGGGCCGCGGTATTGTGATATATTGAATGTCAGGAAACTTCCCAGAGGCTGCATAGCCCATGATATATACCGTCACCCTCAACCCGTCCCTTGACAGGACATTCGGAATCGACGAGTTCCTTTACGACGAGGTCAATACCATCGTCGAGGAGAGACGAAGGGCAGAGGGCAGAGGGATAAACGTTTCCAGGGTGATAAGGGAGCTCGGAGGGCAAAGCATCGCCCTCGGTTTCATGGGCGGGTATAACGGCATCGAGATGGAGGGCAGACTGACCGGCGAGGCTGTCATCTGCGATTTTACGAGGACGAACGGAGAGACGAGGACGAACATCATCATCCATCAGGGGAAAAAGAAGGTGGAGACCCTTTTGAGCGCCGCCGCTGCTGAAGTCACGCCTTTCGATGTCAACGTGTTTTATAATAAGATCAGGCAGATACCTCGCCGGAGTTATGTGGTGGTCAGCGGGAACATGCCTCCGGGCCTCGACGACGGTTTTTACGCGCAGATGATAACGGCCTTGAACGACAGGGATGCGAAGGTATTTCTGGATACGGACGGGGAAGCCCTCCGGAAAGGTATACGTGCCGGCCCTTATCTCGCCAAACCGAATATCCACGAGTTCGGCAGGCTCGTTGAGGCGAACCTCAAGGACCATTACGACGTGATTGCAGCTGCGGCCCCTTACCTGGAGCTTGTGGATTTTCTGGTGGTTTCCATGGGTCGGCGGGGCGCTTTAGGCATTTGCGACAGAGAGAGGTTCCTTGTAACGCCCCCGAGGGTGGACGTGAAGAGTTCGACGGGGGCTGGAGACGCCCTGATGGCGGGCCTGGTTTTTGCTTTGAGCGAAGGGGCGAGCTTCAAGGAGGCCATGACATTGGGCGTAGCCTGCGGTACTGCATCCACGCTCCAGGCCGACCCCGCCATTTGCCTCAAGGCGGATGTGCATGCAGTCCGCGAGGAAATAGTGACAAAAAATGTATAATTTTCTTGTTTTGATTGTTATATTGTAGTATATGCATTAAAGAAGCTGCAGATAGAAGGCGGCGAAGAAGGTAATATCAATCGAAAGGAGGTGAACAGAATGAAGAAACTCTTAGTGCTCTTTATAGCTATTTCATTTTTTGCTAGCTTTGCGTTGGTCGCATGCGGGCCGTCGGGCGATCAGAAACCGCCTGCGGCGAAAGAGGAGGCGAAGCCTGCTCCTACCCCGCCTGCGCCTGAGAAGGCAGCACCTGCTCCCGAGAAACCGGGTGAGGCGAAGCCTGGCGAGGCACCGGCACCAGCACCAGCAAAATAGTCGGTTCAGTCCAAGTGGGGGTATGTCCGCGCGGATATACCCCTGATTCTAAGGAGGTCGAGAATGAAAATCAAGTCTTTCGGTCTCGTGCTTTTGATCGTCATGTTGGGGCTCAGCCTGGCGGCTTGCGGATGCTTTCAGCAGAAGATGAGAGGTGAGGCAAAACCGCCCGCGGTACCGGAGCAAAAGATGGTCGTCGGTCCTGAGCAGAAGGAACAGGTCGTAGTGCCGGGAGCGCCCGCGGCCGCCGCAATGGTACCCCCTGCCGCCGCGGCTATGCAGGACATCCACTTCGATTTCGACAAATACAACATACGTCCGGGCGATGCCGACATTCTGAAAAAGGATTACGGGATGCTGACGTCGAATACCGGTAAGTTCAGGGTCGAAGGGAATTGCGACGAAAGAGGAACCGTTGAGTACAATCTGGCCCTCGGTCAGAAAAGGGCTGACGCCGCTAAGGCCTTCCTGGTAAGCTTGGGAGTGGATGCTGGCCGCATGGAAACGGTAAGCTACGGAAAAGAGAAGCCTGAGGACCCGGCACACAATGAAGCGGCCTGGGCGAAAAACAGAAGGGACCATTTTACCCCGCTTCAGTAGCGGATAGAATGAAGACCGAAGCATAAGGCGCGGAGGGTAGCCCCCTTTACCCTCCTCTTGCTCTTTTGTCGCAGATCTTGAACGAAAAAACACCCGCAAAGAGAGAACCGGGCGACGGGAGAGGCCCGCGCTCATCCGAGTCGAAAGTCCGGGGAGATCCTTGCCCGGGAGATAGGCATAACTCGAAGCAAGGCCTGACGGTATTATGCAGGGTCGCCTCATGAATGACAGGCTGGTATCGGACGTCGAGCGCCTCGGCCGCATCATAAACCTTGATAACGAGTCGAGAAAGACGATAGAGGACGTCTCGGCCGTCTATCCCTTCAGGATACCCCTGTCCTACGCCGGACTCATGGAGAGGGAGAACCCCCTTTGCCCCATACGCCTTCAGGCCGTTCCCTCATCTCTCGAGTTGGGGTCTACGGGGGAGGTGGACCCGCTGGGGGAGGGACAGATTGCCGTAACCCCTTCTTTTTTCAAGCGCTATCCGGGACGGGGCGTTTTCCTCATTACGGCCGAATGCGCCATGTATTGCCGCTTCTGCAACCGCAGGCGCATCGTGGGCCGCGGCTTCAGGCCGGAGGAGTCCAGGGAGGAGACCTTTTCATACCTTGAGAAGTGCGATGAAATAAGGGAGGTTATCCTCTCGGGCGGGGACCCGCTGATGTGCGACGCTGCCGAGCTGGAGTACGTGCTCGGGCGACTCAAAAAGATAGATCGAATAAGCGTATTGAGGGTGAGTACAAGGGTGCCGGTCGTTTTTCCGGAGGCCCTCGACCGCCACAGGCGGGCTATAAAGCGATACGGCCCCTTTTGGTTTATAGTTCACATCAACCATCCAAGGGAGGTAACGCCGGAGTTCATCGGCGCCGTAAGGAGCGTGAGGGAAGCGGGGGCGGTCGTAATCAGCCAGACCGTCCTTCTGCGGAGGGTCAACGACTGCGTCCACGTATTGGCCGACCTCTTCGAAAGGCTGGTGGCGTTAGGGGTGCGGCCTTACTACCTCTTCCAGCTTGACGACGTCGTCGGAGCCGCCCATTTCAAGGTGCGCCTCGAGACCGGCATAAGCCTCATGCGTTCCTTACGACGGTCCGTTTCGGGCCTTGCCGTCCCTTGCTATGCCCTCGACATCACGGGAGGCCTCGGCAAAATCCCACTGGAAAATGGCTACATCAAGGGCAGGGACGGCAGGCGCGTCTTTATGCAGAACCTGTACGGCGAGACCGGCGCTTACATGGACGACGGCGAGGAGTCGCAGTGCAACAATTGCGGCCTCTGTAAGTCTTCCTGACTCCTGCCGTTTCCGTCTCCCTTTGCCATCCCGCTTTCCAAGTCTTCCCGCCCGGATCGGCCGAAGGGGGTAGACGAAAGTGTACGGAAGTAGACGGTATGGGACCCTCCTTGACCGTCCCCGGAACCCCGGTCCGACCCCGGCTGTTGCGTACAGACTCCGGCCCTGTTACTCTTGCATCATTTGTCGCACGAAGACAAGCCAATCGGCGCCGCTTACACCTTTTACACCATCCGGGCCGTTTATAAAGCACATCGGACCGAGACCGGGGATGAATGTGCCCGTGCCAAGCAGCCTGTTTTCGGTGACGTCGATCAGACGGTCATCCTTTTTATAGAAATCTTGAGCAGCAATGACCTCCACATATAAAATGCATTTATTCATCCTGCCGTTGTAATGACTTCTGTGGCCGACGCGGCTGACGGGGCCATTCTTATAGGTCGAGTACTCATCTTTGAACAATTGGTAAGCTCTTGTCCCGCAGAGCTCCCGGCGCTCATGATCCGCATATTTCCTTTCCGCCGTTTCAGCGCCGGGGGTAACCTTTGCCCTTATTGTAACCCGATAACAGTCGTCGCCGGATGCGGCATCTTTATACCAACTATTTCCCGATTCGCGAATAGTTTTCACTTCGGCATCCGAGTATGCGAGAAGGGTGTCTTCCTTCAGCTCAAGGTCTTTGACGTTGGTTTCGCTCTTGATGCAGGTCGACGCGAATTCAGTAGCTTTTCTCTTTGCATCGAGTAATGCAGCCTGTTCCGTTCGTTTTCGGGATTTGTAATCCTTCATGCAGGCATGGCCGTCGGCTTCAACAATTGAGGGGCCGGCTGCATATGCCGGGGTGACAAATAGGCAGAAAGCTCCGATCAGCAAAAGCAACCTTCCCATTTCTCATCCTCAATTTCGACCGATGCTTTATCGCTGTCCGCAGAAAAGACAGGAATTATGAGACGGATAGGGTTCCCTGTCGCTTCCCTCCAAGCAAGCACCGTGCCATCCTGTAAAACCCTGCTTGATTGTGTTTCCGCATTCTCATCGGACAAAGGTCGTAAAGAAAACTTACACACACAGAATTCTTAGCGAATCGATGACGGCTCTTTTCCCCTTAAATCGGGCAGAAGAACCGATAGTAAAGGGGCTGTAGGTAAGATAGTTATCAATGTAAAAGAACAGGACACCATATCTTCTCGGTATTCACTATGAGAAGGGTCGGAGCAATACGGCGAGAATATATCACGAGCAGAGAATCGGTACGAGATCATGAACAGACAAGAGCATGCATACCGGACATTTCTACTCTGCTAAGAATAGGACACTGCCGTAATTTGGGCTGGTAGCCGGGAGGTTAGATATAGGGATTATAGTTTCTCCTGCAGCGGGTGACGACGGAAGGCATGACGTCGAGAAGGTTTTCGACGTCTGATTCCCTGGTCTGCCTGCCCATGGTGAAGCGAAGTGAGCTCCGTGCTGCCGTGGGAGATAATCCCATTGCAACTAGCACGTGGGAAGGCCGAGTCTTCACCGAGTTACAGGCGGAACCGTTCGATGCACAGATGCCTTCCAGCCTCAGATCGAGCAGGAGGTCTTCTCCATCGGCCCCGTCTATGGTGACGTTAACATTGCCCGACAATCTGTAATCAGGGTGGCCGTTTAGATGGACGCCCCCAATCCCGATCAGCCCGTCCGTGAGCATTTCACGGAGCCGCACGAGTTCTCTCGCCTCCTTGTCGTACTCTCGCTCGGCCACCTCAGCGGCCTTTGCGAAACCGACGATTCCTGCAACATTCTCCGTTCCTGCGCGAAGGTCTCCCTCCTGGTCCCCGCCGTGTATGAGAGGGGATATTTTTACGCCCCTACGGACGTACAGAAGGCCAACGCCTTTCGGCCCGTACAGCTTGTGAGCCGACGCGCTGAGCAGGTCGGTGCTAAGGTCGTTGACGTCAACAGGTATGTGGCCAAGGGTCTGCACTGCATCCGTATGGAAGTAAACTTCTTTTTCCTTTGCGATCCGGCCTATCTCAGTGATCGGCTCTATCGTCCCCACCTCGTTGTTTGCATGCATCACGGAGATGAGAATTGTTTTGTCAGTGATGGCCTTCTCGACGTCATTCGGGCTAACCCATGCATGACGATCGACGGGCAGGTAGGTTACGCGGAAACCTTGTTCCTCGAGAAATAGACACGCCTCGAGAATCGAATGATGCTCGATCGAGGAGACGATGATGTGCTCGCCCCTGTGCCTGTTGGCGAATGCTATCCCCTTGAGGGCCGTGTTGTTCGCCTCGCTCCCTCCACTTGTGAAGAAGACCTCGTCCCGTCTAGCGCCTATGTACCGGGCGATCGTCGCCCGTGCCTCCTCGAGCGCCTGTCGTGCCTCATTACCCAGGGCATGGGTGCTTGAGGGATTGCCGTAGACCCCGGCAAAGTACTGGATCATCGTATCGATGACTTCCTTCGCCGCCGGGGTCGTGGCCGCATAATCCAGATAAACCACATCCATATGACACGTCCCCTCAAGACAGGTCGACCGGGATGAGGGGGCAATCCCGGCCGTGCCATTCGTGCCCTGGCACTATGTAATAGCCGACTGTGTCCCATCCCGGCTTTCTCTCTTGGCTGGGGGTTGGGGTCTCTCTTTGGAGCCTTTCCCGCTCAGCGGTCAGCTCTCTCTCCGACCCTGAGGCAAGGAGTTTTTCAAACCCGTTTCTGTTTTCTATGAGGTAGTAGAGCTCCATCCCTAAATCCTGACGCCTACCTTGAAGCCCTCATGGATGGCGCTGTCCATGAACCGGGGTACTACGGCGTCCCCCACGAGGTATGTCTCGTCCGTCATGTAGTCGATCTCCGTAAAGAGGGTGTTCTCCGATCTCCGCGGCCCCGCTATGATTACCATGTCCGCGTCGAGAAACGTACTGTTCCCCTCTTTATTGACGACAGTGACCCCGTTGTCCTTCACCTCGGTGATCTTCGATTCCGTCAGGACCTTTATATTGAACTCCTTTACCCATGCTGCGTGTCTCCACTTGAAGGTGGTGCTGACGTCCGTGTCGACCCTTCTCTGGCCCGCAACGATCCACGTTTCGTTTCCCTGGGACGCAAAGTGCTCGGCAACGATGAGCCCTACCTTTCCGCCCCCCAGGATGACAACCTTCTTTCCCGTTGCCTTCGGGTTTGCCTCGAGCACGTCATATGCCATAGCGACAATCGGCTTGTCGATACCGGGGATTCCGGGTTTGTCTATGGCCGCCCCGGTGGCAACCACAATTACGTCCGCAGCTTCCGCAGAGGCCGCCTTTTTGTCGAACACGGTGCCGAGTTTTATGGTGATCCCGAGCTTCTTCGCCTGAATGGCGTAGTAGTCGATCAGTGCACTCAGCTGTTGTCCGCCTCCTATCTCCCGGGAGGCAGAGAGCACCTGGCCGCCCAGCCGGTTATTCTTCTCGTAAATGATGACCTCGTGCCCCCTCTGGACGGCAGTCGTCGCGCATTCAAGACCGGCGACGCCACCTCCCACCACGATAACCTTCTTCTTGCGAACGGCCGGAGTTATCCGGTATTCGGGTTCCATCTCATGACCGAGTTGAGGGTTAACGGTGCAAATGTAGGGTTGGTTGGCGAAGAGCTTGGCAAGACAGGTGAGATCGGCGATGCAGGGCTTTATGTCCTCCATCCTGTTCTCAGCTGTTTTTTGAACTATACTAGGGTCTGCGAGGCCCGGGCGGCATATCTCCCAAAAGTCCATCCAACCCTCGGCAATCGCCTTCTCGGCAATTCTCGGGTCGGCCAGGCGCGGCCCGAAAGAGAGGGGAACCTTGACCCTCTTTTTTGCTTCCGCCGCGAGAGGTAACCAGCCGTCATGGGCGATGTCCCTCCCAAGCGCCCCGCGAGTCGATTCATGCCACCCGATAACCATGCTGATCAGGTCGACGCCTGCGGCCTCCGCCAGCTCCATGATTCTCAGGCACTCCTCCTTGGTATTACCTTCACGGTCGTCCATGAGTTCCGCGCCGTTCAGCCGGACGGAGATCGCGAAGTCAGGGCCGCATGCCTTCCTGACAGCCTTTATGATCTCTTCCATAAAGTGGAATCTCTTCTCCACGCTGCCGCCCCATTCGTCAGTCCTTCTGTTCGTATAGGGGGAGAGAAAGCAGGACATAAGGTAGCCCATGAAGCTCGCGATCTCCACGGCGTCGAAGCCCGCCTTCTTCGCACGCACAGCGGCGCTGGCGTGGTCCTCAATGGCCTCATAGATCTGATCGACCGTCATCTCCTTCGGCGGCCTGAAATGTTTGAGCGTCTGTGCCACAGACGAGGGCTGAATGCAGTACCCGAGATCGATGCCACCGTACCGGCCGGCGTGGAGGATCTGCTGCATCGCTATCGATCCATTCTTGTGAAGAATATCGGCCACGCGGGCAAGTCCCGGGATGTACTTGTCATCAGCAATACAGACCTGACTCCAGTAAGCCTTCCCTAGCCCTGCCTTGTCCGGATAAGCACCCTGGTTCGTGGAAATGCCGCACTGCATTGCACCTATCACCTCGTCACGGGCATACTCTCTTTCGCTGTACGAGCCGTCCCTGTTGTTGAAGTTTGAGACGCAGCAGGCAGCCCATTTTACGCGGTTCGCCGTCTCGTACTTGCCGATCCTGCCCTTCGAGAATATATGTGGAAAGTTCCTTTGTGCCACCGTGAGATCCATACCCCCTCCTCGACTTAATTTTCAGAAGACAAAAGCAAAGCGCGTGCCAGGGCGGAGCGTAAAGAAAATGTGTCATGAAGGCAATCATAAGGGATCGGGTTCGATGACTGACCCCTATTTCGGGCGGCAATACTCTTTCCAACAGGCAAATTTTTTTCCAGCCGGTTGAGAACCGGCCGGCGGGCAGGAAAGCAAAATTCTTCCTGTACGCAGGCCATTCCAAGAAGTGGCGGATAACGTGGAAGGCGGCACGGTACTTGCTCACGTACATAAATTAAGCAATCTATGGACGTTCACGCCCAAAATCATGGAGGAGGTAGCTATGCTTGAAGGGTTCGTGCCGTGGCCGCAGCAATATATGAAGCGATACCGGGAGGCCGGATACTGGGAAGAGAAGACGCTCGCGGAGAAGCTCGACGAGGTCGTATCGCAGGTGCCGGACAAAGTGGCCCTCGTGTGTGAGGACAAGCAGGTGACCTATCGGGAGATGCAAGTCCTTAGCGACAGGCTGGCCCTCCATTTTTTGGAGATCGGCCTGAAGCCCGGCGACCGCATTGTATTCCAACTCCCCAACATCACTGAGTTTGTCTACACCTTTTTCGGGCTGGTACGGATCGGCGTCATCCCGATTATGTCACTGCCGCCGCACAGGAACACGGAGATCGGTTATTTCCTGAAACACAGCGGGGCAGTCGGCTATGCGATCCCTTCCGAGTTCCGCAAGTTCAGCTACCTCTCCATGGCCAACGAGTTGCGCGGAGAGGTGCCGGAGCTGAAGTTCGTCCTCGTGGCGCGCGGTCAGGCAGGGCCGGGGATCGTGTCCATCAACGACCTCCTGGCAAAACCGATAGAGAAAGATTATCCTTCCGACTACCTGAAAAAGTTCCGGCCGGACCCCTACGATGTAGCCCTCATCCATCTTTCCGGGGGCACAACCGCCCTTCCGAAGCTGATCCCCAGGACACACAATGATTACGTATATAACGCCAAGCAGAGCGCGGACGCGGCGGGCTTCGACGAGAATACGGTCCTTCTCGCCGTTCTGCCCACCGCGCACAACTTCACCCTCGGCTCCTGCGGTATGCTCGGCGCCTGGTTCAACAAGGGACGGGTGGTCATCTCTGCGGCGACGGACGCGGCGAGCGTCTTCTCCCTTGTGGAGAAGGAGAAGATCACCGTCATCGGCGCCGCGGTGCCCCTCGTCGTGCTCTGGGTAAATAGTGAAGACGTCTCCCGGTATAACCTAACTTCTCTCAAGGTACTGCAGAACGGCGGCGCCCGCCTGGCGCCGGAGCTGCGCAAGAAGGTCAGGGACGTGCTCGGGGCTTTCCCCCAGGAAGTCTACGGAACAGCGGAAGGTCTCCTCAACTACGTGCGACTGGACGACCCGGAAGACATGGTCATGGAAAGCTCAGGAAGGCCGGTGTCGCCTGCCGACGAGGTGAAGGTGATCGACGACAACGAGAATGTCCTCCCCTTCGGCACTGTCGGCGAGCTGGTCACGCGCGGCCCCTACACGGTCTGCGGCTACTTCAGGGCGCCGGATCATAACAAGACGGCATGGACGTCCGACGGGTTCTATAAGACGGGCGACCTCGTCCGGATGAACGAGAAAGGTTATATCTTCACCGAGGGCAGGAAGAAGGACGTCATCAACCGGGGCGGCGAGAAGATCAACGTCGAGGAAGTCGAGAACCTGATCCTGAGCTACCCGAAGGTGAAGAACGTCGCCATCGTCGCCATGCCCGATCCCGTTTTCCTAGAACGGGCCTGCGCCTATGTGATCCTGAAGGACGGCGAGACGATGACTTTCAAAGAGCTTTCCAATTACCTCCTTACGAAAAACATCGCCAAATTCAAGCTCCCGGAAAGGCTGGAGATCGTCCCGGAGTTCCCGCTCAGCCCGGCCGGCAAGATACTGAAGCGCGACCTGCGCGCTGATATAGCACGGAAGCTGGAGCAGGAGGCGGCTGGCAAGAAGTGAAAGGGGGGAGAGGTCCGGCCGGATGAAGATCCGGGGTCGCTGCAAAAGAAAAAAAGGGGGGTTCAATGAACCAACAGGCAACGCCGAATGTAACCAAATGGTGTGACGAGCTGAAGTTCAACCGCTTCCACGGCTTGGTCCTGATGCTCGCGGGCATGACGCTTATATTCGACGGCTATGATTCGCAGATAATAGCCTACGTAATGCCCCAGATGCTCAAGGAGTGGCACCTGAGCCCGGTGAAGGCGGGCTCGATAGCGTCCTACGGCTTCGTCGGTCTCATGATCGGCGCGGCGGGGTTCGGTATGATCGCGGACAGGGTCGGCAGAAAGGCCACGCTCATGCTCGCCCTTCTCGCCTTCTCCACATTCAGCGGCGCGGCCTTCTGGGCCCCCGACTTCGGCACGTTCTGCGTGCTCAGGTTCCTGGCGGGCCTCGGTATGGGCGGCGCCATGCCGCTCACTATCACGCTCGTCTCGGAGTACTCCCCGGCCCGCATACGGGGAAAAGCGGTGACCGCCATGTTTGGAGGGTTTACCTTCGGATGGGCGGTCGCGGCCCTCATAGCCATGATCTTCATCCCTATTTTCGGATGGCGGGTCGTTCTGCTCATGGGGTTTATCCCCGTTATCCTCCTCCCTTTCCTGAAGTGGCTCCTTCCCGAGTCGGTGCGCTTTCTCGCGTCGAAGGGGCGCTATGATGAGGCGATCGTAGAGCTTCGAAAGGTGGAGGTTGGTGCCGGGGTCGCCCCGATCGGCTGGACCAAAGAGAGCTTCTCAGTGCCCGGCGCGCAGACCTCCGCCGGCATCGGGCAGCTCTTCACTTCAAGGCTGGCCGTGATGACCGTCCTTGTCTGGCTGACCTACTTTTTCAACCTTCTAATCGTATACGGTCTTGCCACCTGGTTGCCCTCGCTGCTGGTTAAGGCGGGTTTTTCAGTAGTCAGGAGTTACAGCTACGGATTGATACAGGCAATAGGCGCTTCGGCGGGAGGCATCTTTCTGGGCTTCCTGATGGACAAGTTCGGCCGCAAGTCGGCCCTCGTGATGACCTACTTCTTCGGCGGCATCGCCGTCTGGCTCTTCGGCGCCGTGTCGAATAACACGGCCCTTTATATCATCGGCGCCGCGACGGGCGTTTTCATTATCGGTGCCCAGATCGCGCAGCACGTGGTCAGCGGAGAGATCTACCCGACGAACGTACGCTCCACGGGCGTCGGGTGGGCACTGACCGTCGGGAGGTTTGGCTCGATTGTCGGTCCCCTCCTCGGGGGCTTCCTGCAGATGGCCGGTTTCAGCTTCAGCCAGTACTTCATCGTCTTCGCCATACCGAGCTTCATCTGTATGGTGCTGGTAATGTTCTACAGGGTCAATGTGAAGGGCGAAGACCTGGAGACGGTGGCCGTCAAGCTGACAGCGAAAGCTGCGTCGCAGCACGCGCCGTGAGCGCCTAAGACCCCTCCGGGGTGGTGGGCGGCGCATCCACCACCCCGGTTTTTTCTTCGACAATGCCTGCTAATGTTTTGGCAGCAGGTTGTATTCCTTTATCTTCGTCCTTAGCGTAGGCCTTGAGATGCCGAGGATCTGCGCACTTTTTGTGATGTGCCAGTTAGTGCTTGCCAGGATCTTGAGTATATGATCCTTCTCCACCTCGTGGAGGCTCAGGCGGTTTTGGCCGGGGGTCTCCGCCTGCACGGCCTCCTTCCCCAGAAAGGGTATCAGGGCCTCTTCGAGCAGCACTTCGCCCCTCGTCGCAATAGCCGCTCGGGTAAGGACGTTCTCGAGCTGCCTGACGTTGCCCGGCCACTCGTATTCGAGCAGCCTGAGCATCCCCCTTTCCTCGACGCTTTTGATATCCTTGGCCACCTCCAGGTTGACTTTCTTGAGGAGGTGGTCGATAAGGCAGAGCAAATCCTCCTTCCTCTCGCGCAAAGGCGGCACATGCACCCTCGCCACGCTCAGCCTGTAGTAAAGGTCCTCCCTGAAGGCTCCCTCCTTGACCATGCGCCAGAGGTCCCTGTTCGTCGCCGCGATGACGCGCGCGTTCGCCTTGAGGGTCTTTTCGCCGCCGATGCGCTGGAATTCCCTTTCCTGGAGGAACCGCAGCAGCTTTGCCTGGATCTCGAAAGGTATCTCCCCGACCTCGTCGAGAAAGATCGTCCCTTCGCCCGCCAGCTCAAACTTCCCCTTTTTTCTTGAAACAGCGCCGGTGAAGGCTCCTTTCTCGTGCCCGAAAAGCTCGCTTTCCAACAGGGACTCGACCAAGGCGGAGCAGTTGATCGCCAGGAAGGGGTGGTCCGCATCTAGCCCGAAACAATGGATCGCCTTGGCGATCAGCTCTTTCCCGGTCCCCGTTTCGCCCTCAATAAGCACAGTCACCCTGTTTTCACAGAGCATCCCTATCGATTTGAATATCTCCTTCATGGCCTTGCTTCTTCCAATGATCGGCCCCTTCTGGAGGTCCTGCTCGATGGGCGAGGTTTTCGGTCCATCGGTCGTCGCCAATCTGAAGGCCCGGCTGACTGCTTTCTCGATCTCATCGACATCGATCGGCTTCGTTATGTAGTCGCAGGCCCCCAGCTTCATCGCCCTTACCGTCGTCTCAACGTCGTGGTATGCGGTAATCATTATGATCGCGGTCCCGGGGTTATTCCTGCGCAGCTCGCCGAGCACCTCGAGCCCATTCCTGTCGGGCAGCCGTATATCGAGGATTACCACATCGGGGACCGATCTCTCGTGCTCCTTCAGGCCGTCGTCACCCCTGGATGCGCAAGTGACGGAGTAGCCCTTTCTCGAAAAGAGCATCGAAAGCAGCTCCCGCTGAGATGCTTCGTCGTCGATGATGAGTATCCTTTTCTTATTCATGCTTCAGCCTTAATGGGCAGCGTGAAAGCAAGGACCAGGCCCCTCCGCCGGGGAGTTGCCGAAACTGTCCCTCCGTGCGCCTCCACGATCTTTTTCACGTTCGAGAGTCCCAGCCCTGTGCCTTTCTTCTTGCCGCTGTAAAAGGGGTCGAAGATGTAAGGCAGGTCTTCGGCGCCGACTCCGGGACCGTCATCGGATATCTCCACTCTTATCGCCGGTTCCTCTTTCTTCCTGCACCTCGTAAAAATGTCTATCTTCCCCCCTTCCGGCAGCGCCTCTATGGCATTCAGCAACACGTTTATGACCGCCTGTTCAAGCTTTTCCCGGTCGAGTAACGCCTTCGGCACGCCCAGGCCGAGCCTCATACCGACGATCAGATTCTTCTCCTTGATCCTCGGCTCTACAATCTCGACGCAGGACTCGATGATCTCGTCGATAGAGGCGGCCTTAAGCTTCAACCGCACCGGTCTCGCGAAGTCGAGCATCTCCGCCAGCACCCTCTCCAGCCTCGCAATCTCCCTAGCCGAGATCTCCATGGTCCTTCTGTCGCCTCCTGAGAGCTTCCTGGTTTTGAGCAGCATCTGGATGCTCATCTTGATCGATGACAGGGGATTCCTGATCTCGTGGGCAAGCGACGTGGTGAGCTGGCCGATGTGGGCGAGGCTTTCCGATTCGCGCAACTGTTGCTCCATCTTTACCCGTTCCGTGATATCCCGGCATATTCCCGCCGCAGCATATTCCCCTTGATAGAGTATCAGCTTTACCTTGTTTTCCGTGGGCAGAAGGCTCCCGTTCTTGTGGCGACGGTAGTACATGTATTGCTCTAGCGCGATTCGATCGGCCATCCTTTTCTCATAGAAGCTCTGTACAATGGCAATCGATTGAGGAGCTACGAAATCGAGAAAACTTTTGCCCAGCACCTCGCTTGTCGAATATCCGTGCATCTCACAGTAGGCATGATTGGCAAAAATAATGTTGCCATTCTGGTTGATAAAAAAGCCGTCGTTAATCTCTTCGACCAGCATCCGGTACTTGGCCTCTGACTCGGAAAGCTCGCCCGTTCTTTTCATTACCTCCTTCTCGAGGTTCTGGGCGTGATCCGTCACCTGCTTTTCATGCAGTGTTTGAAAATAGTCGCTGAACCTCGTGATAGTGTACAACAGACAGTAATCGAGCCGCTTGAGCGCACCGATAAGCTCATCCCCGTTCAAGGCCCGCGCGAGGGCTGGCATGACGATTGTGCGATACACGTTAAAAGCTTTTTGTACCTCTGAAAGAGTGAAGCCTGAGCTAAGGCGCATACGCGTTATTTTTTCAATAAAGCTGTCGATCTTGGCGAAATTGTCGTCGATCAGCACGGCATAATTCGCATCTGTCGCTTCCGACGTCAGGGTAATCAGCTCCTCTAGGGGCCTATCTCCGTATCTTTTGCCTGATCCGGTCAAGAGAATGGCGCTCCATTCGCGGATAATGGCGCCGCGGCTCTTCTGTAAAACAGCAGCAAGGTTCATCGTGTTCCTATTTTATCGGTAATAACAAAGAATGGTCAAGCAATTGAACATGTGGTTTGAACGTGTACTTTTTTGCGATGTCGTAAAGATCCGGGAGGGCAAATATGAATGAGATGCGTAAGATAGTTATCAATGTAAAAGAACAGGACACCATATTCTCTACAGCTTTCGTTTTTCCTGTTGCGCTCCCCGCCTACAAATGGTAACACTGAATGATATTCGGAGTCGGGCGTCGGATGGTATCGGGTAGTATATTCGAAGTGGTTGCAGGAGCAGTAAAATAAAGGAGTCCATAATGAAAAAGTCCCTTTTTGTCCTCGTGCTCGCGGCCGGGCTGTGCCCTTTCCTCTTTTCCTCTTCCGCGCATGCGGCTGACACGATCAAGGTAGGCATCGTCGACACTTACTCCGGTCCTGCTGCTACTATGAGCCAGGACGTTCTCGACGGGTTCAGGATGGTGGCAGCAGAGATCAACGCGAAGGGCGGCATCAGGGGGAGGAAGATCGAGTTCGTCACCCGCGACGAAAAATTCCGCGCGGACATAGGGCTCAACATGGCGAAAGAGCTTGTCATGAAGGAGAAGGTAGACATCTTGATGGGCACCATCAGCAGCTCGACGGCCCTCGCCATATCGGACTATGCGAGAAAGGAAAGGATCCCCTTCATCTGCACGAACTCGAGGAGCGAGAAGCTTACCGGGGAGAAGGGCCACCGCTACATCTTTACCATCGCCGAGAACACGCTGATGGCCGGCAGGGCGGCGGCCGTGGCGCTGGCCAAGATGCCGCATGTCAAATACTGGATCGCGGGGGACGACTACGAGTACGGCCACTCGATCGCGGAATCCGTCTGGAACAACCTGAAGAAGGCGCGTCCGGACGTCCAGCTCATGGGACAGACCTGGTGGAAAGTCGGGGAGGCCGATTTTACGCCTTACATTACCCAGGTCATGACCGCCAAGCCCGATTTCCTCATAGCGGCCACGGGCGGGGCGAGCATGATCACCTTTGCGAAGGCGGCGAAGGCCACGGGGCTGGTCTCGAAGGTCCCCATCTACCAGCACACTGTGATCGACTACGGCATCCTGGGGCCGCTCGGGCCGGACGGTCCTGCCGGCGTCTACGGGACGGCGCCGTACCTCTTCTACTATCCGGAGACGCGCGCGAACACGGAATACGTCAACCAGTTCAGGAAGACCTATGGAAGATACCCGCAGATGTTCGCTCTTTTCGGCTACTCGGCGGGCCACCTGATCGAGAAGGCTTACGAGAAGGCGGGTTCCTTCGACACGGAAAAGTTCGTGAGCGCCATGGAGGGCCTTGTAATCGACAGCCCCGTCGGCAAGCTGGAGATGCGCGCGTGCGACCACCAGCTTCAGTTGCCCATGATGTGGGGCGTAGTCGGAAAGAGCCCGAAATTCAAAGACTTTCTCGTTGCAACCGATATCGTGGTCATCCCCTCGAAGGACTACATGCCCTCTTGCGAGGAGGTGATGAGGACGCGGAAGAAATAGGCCGGGATCAGCAGACTGAGTATCACAAAGAAACAGTAGCTAGTTACCCGGAAAATAGCCCGCAGCTATTTTCATGATTCACGGGTGCCCGGCAGGGCATGCTGTTATTTACTTACTTAAGAATGTCCCATCGCTGCCGCTCCTGCAAGGACAGATCGTTCCGGCAGGAGGGGGACTTCCTGCGAGGCGACGGGTCTGAGTGAGCAAAAAAGCAGCTCGCCGTGAATTGCTGTCCCGCGGAAATCACAGTATGAATTATGGTACAATCAGTGTATTACCTGGTGCTTCGGGGAGAGACGCAGGCTGAGCGGATTGAAATAGAAAAAGGACGGATCATCGGAGATGCGGCCCATCAGGAACTACCTCAAGAGGCGGACGGAGGCAAAGCTGCAAAAGGCGGAACAGAAAAGAGAGAGCGTTCGTCTTGCCTTTACGAAGCACTATATAAACTTCAAAACCCTCCTCGGCCTCAACGATGAAGTCCTCGAAATCATAAACGAATTGGAACAGGCCATGGAAGGACCGGGCGTTTTCGGGATGGCCTTCGTCCGGGCTCGATGCACAGCACTTTCTGTCGATATTTACAAGATCATTCAAAATCTCAACGAGATCGCCGACGGGGAGAACCGGAAGCTTTTCGCGGTTTTCGACGAAATCCGCGCCAAGATCGACCGGCAACTGACAAAAAAAAGGCCCACCCACGTCGCCTCCCTCGTGGTCCCTCTGGACAAGGTCGGCAGAGAGACGGCAGACCAGACCGGTAATAAAATGGCCTATCTGGGAGAGGCGAAGAACCGGCTCCGGCTGCCCGTGCCCGACGGTTTTGTCATCACCTCGGCCGCCTATGAGCTCTTCATGGAAAAAAGCGGCCTGCAAGAGGAGATCAACCGGCAGACCCAATTCCTGAAAAGGGAGGACATTGCTCAGCTCCATGAGATCAGCGCAAAGATCCAGGGGCTGATACTCAGGACCCCGCTGCCTGATAAGCTCGAAGAGGCAATTCTTTCGGCGTATCAGGACTTGCGGACAAGGACCAAAGACATGGCCGGCGTCGCGCTGCGCAGCAGCGCCCTAGGGGAGGACGAGGCGGGTGTTTCCTTCGCCGGCCAGTATCGCTCGATCCTGAATGTCGGCCCCGAATCTCTCACACTCTCCTACAAAGAGGTTGTTGCCGGCAAGTATTCCGCACCCGCCATAACCTATCGTATCAATATGGGGTTCCTGGACGAGGACATCGCCATGTGCGTCGGGTGCATGCCCATGGTCCCGGCCGCTGCCGCCGGCGTGATGTATTCCGTCGATCCAGGGTCCTCCTTTCCCGATGCCGTTATCATCAACGCGGTATTGGGATTGGGAAAACCGGTGGTGGACGGCACCGTCAACCCCGACCTGTACGTCCTCGAAAGGGAAGAACCGCACACCGTCAGAAGAAAAGAGACCCACGCCAAGAGGCATAAAGCCGTTCTCCTCGAAGGGGAAGGAATAGCCATGGAGAATGTCGACGAGCATGAGTCCCAGCTCCCGGCCCTGACCGATGGGCAGGCCCGGGAGCTGGCGGAGATAGCGATGCGGCTGGAAGAACATTTCGGCGCCCCTCAGGATATAGAATGGGCCCTCGATCCCTGCGGCGCCTTTTGGGTTCTGCAGGCCCGGCCGCTCCTGGTCCCCGGAGAAAAAGAGACTCGAGAGGCTGCGGCATGCGAAGCCGCCTGTTGCCCGAAGCTCTTGGAAGGGGGCGTAACCGCCAGTCCCGGGGCTGCCTGCGGTCCGGCATTCCGCGTAGAAACGACGGTCGATATGCTGCAGTTTCCCGAGGGGGCGGTCCTCGTGGCGAAGAACCCCCTGCCGCGGTGGGCAGCCCTGCTGCACAAGGCGGCCGCCGTCGTGACCGAACAGGGGGGGATCACCGGGCATCTGGCGGCTGTGGCGAGGGAATTCAGGGTCCCGGCGCTGATGGGGGCAACAAGCGCCTTCCAGACCATCCGTACAGGCGAGGTCGTGACCGTCGACGCGGACGGGCGAGCAATATATGACGGCCGGGCGGAGAGCGTCCTCTCCGCGACCCGTAAGAGAAGGTCGAACGGGATGAAAGGAACCCCTGTCTATCATGTCCTGGAAGGGGTCCTCAAGCATATCGCTCCCCTGAACCTCTCGGACCCTGAGTCCGGGTCGTTTACGCCGGGAGCGTGCCGGACTTTTCACGATATTATCCGTTACGCCCATGAATCCGCGTTGAGGGAATTGTTCGACGAGGCCGGTGAGACGCCTTTTTCCAGGGATGCGGCGAGGAAACTTGTTTCCGATGTTCCTATGGATTGGCTGGTATTGGACCTGGGCGGCGGCGTCCGCGAAGGGGCCGATAAGGCGGTCCTCGGTATCGGGGACATCACGTGCGAGCCGCTTTCCGCGCTATGGCGAGGCATCACCGCCTTTCCGTGGAAAGGTCCGCCGCCGCTGGACTCGAAGGGCTTCGTTTCCATCCTGGTCGAATCGACGATGACGCCCGACCTTGCCCCCGGCCGGGAGTCGGCCATGGCCGGCAGCAACTACCTCATAGTCTCCGGAGATTTCTTTCACCTCAACACAAAACTGGGCTTTCATTACTCCACTGTCGAGGCCTTCCTGGGCGAAAGGGCGGCGGAGAACTATGTATGGTTCTATTTCAAGGGCGGGGCCGCCGATCGCGAACGCAAGGAAAGAAGGGGCGAACTGATAAGGGGCGTACTGGAGAGGTTCGATTTCTGGACCCAGGCTAGTGGCGACATGATCTCGGCCCGCGTAGAGCGCCAGGAAAAGGCCTACATGATGGAAAGGTTGAAGGTGCTGGGGTATATATTGCTCCATACCCGCCAGCTCGATATGGTCCTTTCCGACACGGCGAGGGTCAGGCGGCACCTGGAAGAGATGATAAAGGAGCTGTCATCCGTAGTGGAGATAAAGCCCGATTGAACCCGACAGGGGCACATAAGGAGGGGGAAAACCATGCACAGGATCCGGTTGTTGTTGGTGGACGACGAGGACGACTTCCGAACGACGCTGGCCAGTCGCCTTAGAAGGAGGAACTTTGACGTGACCGAGGTGGATAACGGCTATGGGGCGATAGAGGCGGTCAAGAAAGGGAATATCGAGGTTGCTATCGTGGACGTGAAGATGCCCGGAATCGACGGGCTGGAGACACTGAGACAGATGAGGACCGCAGATCCCCTGATCGAGGTGATCCTGCTTACCGGTCACGCCTCGGTAGAATCGGGGGTAGAGGGCATGCGCCTGGGCGCCTTCGATTATCTGATAAAACCGTGCGACATCAATGACCTGGTCGGCAGGATAGGCGACGCTTTTCAGAGAAGGCTCGTCCAGGAAGGGACATGACGGAAAATAGAAAGCGTAAATGTTAAAGAAACTCAAGCTCCTCAAAAATTGGAAGGTTGGAAAGGGCACGAGCCGGGAGAACGAAGCCGGCAGGCTTTTCAGATTCAAGTACGCCGCTTTCCGGATGCTCCTCGATTCGAATACCAAGCTTCTGCAGATAATCAGTGATCTAGAAGAGAAATTGCGCGGCCAGCAGGTCTTCGGCATGTCCTATGTACGCACGGAAGCCGGCTGGGCCTTGTTTCATTGCTTGAGGATGGTAAAGAGTCTCGATGATCTCTCGCACCACCGCTATCCCCGTTTGTTCGAAGTCGTCAAAATGATAGAAGGAAAGATCCAGGAGGAGATGGGCCGCAAGAAAGAGCCGGGCCCTGCCGAGCTGATCCTCACCTATGACAGGATAAACAGGGAGATGATCGATTGGGTGGGTGGGAAGAATGCCAATCTCGGAGAGATGCGAAGCCGCCTGCGTCTGCCGATTCCCGAGGGCTTTTGCATCACCATCGGCGGTTTTACCACCTTCCTTTCCCACAACGAGCTTCTTGAAAAGATAAATGCCAGGAAGATGGAAATCGACCCGGGCCGACCCGAGACTATTGCCGAATCGAGCCGGGAGATTCAGCGGCTCATCAGTTCGGCCGAGGTCCCCGAAGAGATGGAGGCGGCCATCAAGGGGGCATACGACGAAATGCTCGGCCGGATAAATGCCGGCAAGATCAAAGTCGGCAGTCTGAGAGTCTCGGTGCGGAGCAGTGCGACGAGAGAGGACAGCACGCTCACCTTCGCCGGCCAGTACCTGTCCGTGCTGAACGTTCCGGGTGACGGCCTGATCACCGCCTACAAAGAGGTCATAGCAAGTCTATATACGCCCGCGGCCATAGCCTATCGCCTCAACAAGGGCATCATGGACGAAGATATCGCGATGAGCATTGCCTGCCTGGAGATGATAGGGTCGGTTGCGAGCGGGGTGATCTATACACGCCATCCCTTTAATTTCCTCGAGGACAATATCTTCATCACGGCGGTCTGGGGCCTTGGGCCGTACGCCGTGGAGGGCCGCGTCACGCCCGATTCGTACGTTGTCGACAAGGACGACACGAGCACGATTTTGAGTACCGTCGTTTCGCATAAGCCGGTACAGCTCGTCAATCTGCCCGAGGGAGGGCTTCAGGAAATCCAGGTGGAACCGCAAAAACAGGATGCGCCCTGCCTCTCTCCAGGGCAGGTCAGCGCGCTCGCTGAATACGCGCTCATTTTGGAGAAGCATTACAGCCATCCTCAAGACATAGAATGGGCCCTCGACGGGGACGGACGGCTGCTGCTCCTCCAGTCCCGCCCCCTCAAGGTAGGGTCTGCGGAATACGAAAAGCGGTCCGTTCCCGCCGCCTCCCGTTACCCCGTACTGTTAAAAGGAGGTGCTGTAGCCTGCCCCGGGGTGGGCTGCGGGCCGGCCTTTTGCGTGAATTCCGAGGAAGACCTGATGGCATTTCCGGAAGGGGCGGTGCTTGTGGCGAGACATTCTTCGCCCAAGTTCGTACTGGCTATGGGAAAGGCCAGGGCCATCATCACCGATGTGGGCGGCGTGGCCGGGCACATGGCCTCTCTTGCCAGGGAGTTCGCGGTTCCAACGATCCTCGATACAAAGATAGCGACAGCGATCATCACCACGGGGATGGAGATCACCGTAGACGCCTATTCGGGAGTGGTGTACCGGGGTACGGTGCCCGAGCTCCTGTCTTTACAGAAGACAATCCAGTCGCCTATGAAAGATACCCCCGTCTACGAGGTCCTCCGAAGGGTTGCCGACCTCGTCGTTCCCTTGAATCTAACTGACCCGAGGGCCCCGAACTTCGCTCCCGATTTCTGCGCGACGCTCCATGACGTAGGGCGTCTCGTTCACGAGCTGAGCTATACGGAGATGTTCCAGATCGGCGACCTGGCTTCAAAGAGAGAGGGCTTTGCCGTTAAGCTTGACGCCCACATCCCCCTGGACCTGTATGTCATAGATCTGGGAGGGGGGATCGCCTCGCACAGGGCCGGATCGAGCAAAGTCAAGATCGAGGATGTAGCGTCCGCTCCCTTCAACGCCGTCCTCAGAGGCATGACCCACGGGGACTTTCGATCTCCTCAGGTCCGGCCGGTCGATTTCGAAGGCTTCTTTTCCGTCATGAGAGAACAGATGACAGCCCCGCCTCCCACTGCCGAGCGGTTCGGTGAGCGCAGCTTCGCCATCGTCGCGGACAATTACGTCAATTTCAGCTCCAGGGTAGGCTATCACTACAGTGTCCTCGATTCTTACTGCGGTCCTAACGTCGATACGAACTATATCAATTTTTCGTTCAAGGGCGGCGCCGCCGATCTTGTCCGCAGGAACCGCCGCGTACGAGCAATTTCGCTTATCCTGGCAAAACTGGACTTCACGGTCGATTGCCAGGGCGACCTTGTGACCGGCCGCATTCAAAAATACGGGTGCGATCTCCTGATGGAAAAACTCGATCTTCTCGGCAGACTCCTCCTCTATACCCGCCAGATGGACATGCTCATGAAGGACGAAGAGAGCGTATCGGCAGTGGCAGGGAATTTTCTCTCCGGGAACTATTCCCTCGATTAGCCCCCTGCGTATCCGTATCTTCCTTTTTTAAGGGGAAGGCTCCATTGGCTTTGCCGAGTGGACGGGCGACCGGCACTTGTGATTGCTAGGCGACGGGGAGGTGGATGGCGAAGCTCGTTCCTTTGCCCGCTTCGCTCGCCACGGTAAGCCGGCCTCCGAGCTTCTGCACGATGCTGTACGCAATGGATAGGCCCAGGCCGGTACCCTTCCCAACCTCTTTCGTGGTGAAAAAGGGGTCGAATATCTTACCGAGGTGCTCCTTCGCGATCCCCGGTCCGTTGTCTGCAATCTCGATAAGCACATCGTTGTTCTTCGGCAGGAACGATGTCTTTATCCTGATCTTTCCGTCCTTGCCGATAGCATCTATGGCATTGTCTATGATGTTCAGGAAAACCTGCTGGAGCTGGGAAAAATCGCTCCCGATGGTGGGGAGGTCCGGCTGCGCGTCGAACTCGATATCGATGTTCCTGTGTCGCGATTCATTCCCCAGAAGCTCGATCGTATCGCTCAGGGCTTTGCTCACGTCAACCTGTTCGCGCGTGGGTTCCATGCTCCTTGCAAAACCGAGGAGGCGGTGCGTCACTTTCTTGGCCCGGTCCACGTGGCTTTCGATCTTGCGCAGGGCATCTTCAAATTGCCCGATGTTTTCGCCTTGGCGAATACCCTCCCCGGTCAGAAGGTCCTTCATCCAGCCCGCATTCTCCTTTATTACGGCCAGGGGGTTATTGATTTCGTGGGCAACGCCGGCGGCCATCTTGCCCAGGGCCGCCATTTTGCTCGATTGAACGATCATATGCTCGTTTGCCGCCCTTTGCCGGTCGATCCGCACCAGGTGGTTCATCATGGAACGGGTGGTCAGGAGGGTACCGAGGACGATTATGAAAATGCCGCTGAGAAAGAGGGCCAGGGTTGTAAAGCGGGCCTCGCGAAGGGGCGTCAACAGCTCGCCCGGCCCTTCCTTCGCCACGAGCACCCATTGCCCGTTCCTGATCTCGGTAGCTGCGAAAAAGCTCCGTTCACCTCCGGTCGTGACCTGTTCTACCTGCGTCCCTCTCGTGCCCGAAAAATCGGGGGCCTTGGGACGGCCGAACAGCTCGCCACAGAAACGGGGGGCCGTCTGGCAGATATTAGCCTTGTTGATGATGAATGCGTCACCCTTCCTGCCGATCTGTGCCGCCCGGACGATGTTGTCTATGATCTCCGCGTTGATGGTGGCGCGCAGAATCCACGTCCTTTCCCCGTCCCGCCCGCTGACGGCGATGATAAAATGGGGCAGCTTACGGAAGCCCAGAAAGACATCGCTGATATAGTCGCCCCTCGAGAGGGTCGATTCGAACCACTTTTCTTCCCTGTAGTTGACCCTTTTCAACTCTCTGTGGGGTCCCACGTACGCCACGTGGGCGCCTTCCGGATCGATGACTCCCAGGTCGATGTAGGACCTGGAGCGTGTCTGCATCGCCCGGAACACATTGTTCAGGTAAGCCTCGTCCGAGAGCTGCTTCAGCGTATGGGTGTGGGCTATCGTAGCGAGCTGGGCGATCCGCTCGTCGAAGAAGAGGTCCAGGGCGTTCCGCCGGTTCTCTATCAGGGCCTTCAGGCTTTCGATGGTCTTTGCAGTATATGCAACGCTGAACTGATAATAGATGGTAATTGCCATTGCAAAGAGGGGGATCAAGGAAAAGCCCAGGATTGTAAGAACGATCCTCCGCCACAGTCTCTTATAGTCTTTTTCTTCCATCGCTCACGCCAGAGGGGCCTTCACGTTGACCGGGAAATCGAAAAGCCCGGCTTGACGAGGGATTCGCTGCCGGCGAGGGCCACGGAATGGTCCCGGAAGACCTCCTGAACGATTGCGCAGCCCCGGGGCTGCTGCTTCCGGTCCAGGAGGGCCAGAACCTCTCCCTGGCGGATTCCCTGATTCAAGCCGAGGCCGAAATGCACCTCGTAGCCCTTTTCTACCTCCTCCACGCGCCAAATCTCTGCCTTGCCCTCCCGTTCCATGAGGCGTGAGGCCCTCTCGGAATAAAAGAAGACCACCCCGAAAGTGGGAACGATAAGGGAACCTAAGAGGATGGCGGCCGTCCACGGGCTTGCTCCGAAATAGCGCCGTATATAGGAAAGCGATGCCCCCCTGAGACGCCGGCCGTCCATGAAGACCTCGACGCGAAATGTCGAAGGCACGCCCGTGCCGTCTCGAACGGAGACCTTCACCTCGTGTAGTCCGGGCTGTGCTCTCGGTCCTACGACGATCCTCCCCCTCCACATGCGGCCGCCCACCCAGAACCCCGTCTGGACGCCATCAAAAACCGCCCGGACTTCTTCGGAATCGGTGAGATACGTTAATTCCTCCGTGTTGCCGATCTTTTCCGGCAGGGGAGCGGTCACCGCCAGGGACCGGCCGGGCAAACAGGACAGGTAATTGGAAGGCTGCCGGCCGCGGACAATGATGGCATCGAAGACGGAGAGAAGAAAAAACACGCAGAGAACGGTCCCGGCCAATCCTATCCATTTTCTTACCGCCGAGGTCTGCGCCAGGTTCATAGAACGCCGGCCGGATTCTTATTCGCGGCCTGCCCTTGGTCTTTTCTCTGGCTCACTGGAAGATATCGATCTTACTGATATTCATCAGCCTCGCCGCTTTGCCTCTCTCTTTGCAATAGATGCGCACTTCGTCGCCGGCATCCCACACCTTCTCGGGCAGTGAGAAATATTCGTCGGGGACGGTAAAAGTGAGAAGGAGGTTCTGCCTTGCGGAATAAATGGAAATCGTTTTCTTAGACGCATCGACGACCGGGAATTTCCTCGATTCCTTCCGGGCCCTGTCGAACACGAGGTCGTCATCCTTCGCGACGTTCTCCTTGCGGTTGACCTGCGTATAGTGGATCGTCTTGAAGCTCCCCGAAGCCGGATCCAGGATGACTATCTCATTCTTCTCCGTATCCAGCTTCATCCGGTATCCGGCTTTGGGATCCGCCCCCATTTCGTCAGGATTCGCCGGGATTTGATAGGTCAAGGGCGGAAGCACCGTGTACTCCGGCTTTTTGGGATCGGGCGAGGAGTCGAGGACCAACGTTACCTTTCTATTTTCCTTATCGAACGCTATCACCCTGCCCTGTTCCACTTTTCCCTGCTCTCCGCAACCAAGGACGAAAAGGAGAGGGACGAGGGCCAGGAAGAACATCCGCCGGTATGCCTTTCTCATCGTCTCCCTCCAGTGGGAAAGGGCGCTTTCATGTTTCCACCTGTGGGGTTAAGATCCTTTCCTTCCTCGCCGCCAATTCTCGTTTTGCACCGATCACCATGCGGACGAAGATGTAAACCGTTAATGCACTTACGAGCGTGAGAATCAGCACCGTCGCGGAAATGCCCATGACGCCCTTCCAGGAAGGGAAGTAGGTGGGGAGGAGCTTCATGATCACGGAGATTCCGCAGCCTATGACGGCCACCCCAAAGGCAATACGGATTGAGTAACCCTTGATGTACTTGGTGGCCACTGTGCCGACCTGGGCGCCGACTGCGGCACCCAAGAGCATGATGAGCGCGGCGAATAGCTCGACGCGGCCCTTATAGGCATAGGTGCCCGCGCCGTAAAGGCCGGAGATCATGACCTCGAATAGGTCGGTTCCGACGGCGATGTGGGTAGGACACCCGACGAAATAGACGAGTGAGGGCATGCGGATCAGACCGCCGCCGATGCCGAGGATGCCGGCCAGCCAGCCGGTCACGAAGGCGACAAGGATGGGCAGCCAGATGGTGCAGTAAAGCTGAGCGGCCTTGAAGTGCATCATGGGAGGGACTTTGATCTTGTGCAGCGTCTTGTGCCATTCGATCCCCGTGGCCAGTTTGTCCAAATCTCTTCCCGATGCGGCGGCTTCCTGCTGTTTCCTCCTGGCTTTCGCCACGTCGGCGAAGACCATCCAGGCAATCAGGGCAAGGAGGATTATGTACAGCCAGCGGACGTAGAGGTCCACCTTGCCGATCCGTTCGAGCCACATGATCATCTGCGCCCCTGCCTCGAAACCGATTATCGTCCCGAAAATCATGATGAATCCCAGCCGGTAATCGACATTGCCGAACCTGCCGTGCCTCATCGTGGAAATGAGGGACTTGCCGGCCATATGGGCGATGTCGGTGCCGATGGCAAAGGCCATGGGGAGACCGAGGATGTTAAGGCCGGGGGTCACCATCCAGGCGCCGCCCATGCCGAAAAAGCCCCCTATTACACCAACCCCGAGACCGAGGATGACGAGGCCCGGCCAGAATACGTCGACCCCCGATACCGGCAAATGCACGTAAAGAAAGCTCATGCCACCCCCTTCAAAGATCTCTCAGTGCTCTGCCAGCTCCCTTGACTTGAGGTCAAGGCCGATGCGACGCATTACCAGGTCGGCCAGGAGGCCGAGGATGAGACCGGTAATGGGGATCACTATTATGGTGAACAGGGTGAATTGTATATGGCTTTCGTTGTAAATGTTCGCGAGCCACACCGCCCAGCCGCTTAGGCCCCGGGTGTCGGCTACGATGACCAGATTCTTTGCCGCTCCCCCGGCCGCCAGAACGGCACCGGGCAGGCCGAGAAAGACAGCCAGAACGGATGCCTTAGCAAGAAACGTACGCATCTCAGGACCCCCCCCGGCGCATTTCAAGGCAATGCGCAGTTGCGACATCTCTTACACGTTTGTTCAACTTATACGATTGTAAGACGAGCAAGTCAAATAATTAATACTTGGTACATCGATAAGAGTTACTTATGCCGCAGCGCGGGGGTCTGTGCCGGCGGGTAAACAACGGCGGATACGGATAAGGACGGCGCGGGGGTCGGGCACGAGCTTCCGCTCCGCACGTAATTTGTTTCAGTCGTGACCCCCGGGGCTAATACTCCGTCAACTGGCAACAGCGCGTGCAGATAGGAAGAAGACCGCCCCTGTGCCCGAGCATCCGGCGGAAGCGGGCAAAACGCTCACCCTGCCATACATCCAAAGATTTCGATTGCGATCCAATCGTCCGGGTGGTTATCATTAGCAGATGAAAGGTGAGGAGAGGAACTTCTTCTTGAGGCCGCCGGAATGCACAGAAAACTTGCGTTGTTGTTGCTAATATTGCTTGTCGGTTGCCGCGGCGGCGGGCCGCTTGCTCGCGACCTGACTTCCAGGGCCAAAGACTGGCAGCCGAAGAGGGAGGAAACGCAGAAGGCGGCCCCCCTCGCTTACGATACCGCGCCTTTCGACGTGAAGAGGACGGACCTGCCTCCGGCCTACGACGGCAACGACATCAAGAAAGTCTATGAGTCATTTGAGCAGGGACGGGCCAAAGGGACGGATGCATATGCATTCAGGGAAAGCCTCGCCCCCGGCCCTCCCGGGAATGAGCTGTGGTACGACAGGGATAGGGGCATCTTTAAGATACGCATACGGGTAGAGCCCGTTTTTGACCCTATGGGAAACATCGACGAAGACAAGGCCTCGTTCCCGATAGCCGGTTACTCCGAAAAAATGAAGTCCAGACGGAAGAAGGAAGACACGTCCGAAAAAAAATGGCTCCTGTGGGAAGTGTCGGTGGCCGGAAAGATAGGGACCGCCAAATCGGGTGTGTTTTTGGAGACAGAGGGGAGAGTCCCGCCCCGGTCCGACCCATTGCCCAGGGATATCTCTCTCCTTCTTGTCTGCAGGCCCCGATCCTCCCAGGAAGTTTTTTCGACGGCCACAGGCTCACCCGCTGCGATCGAAGGAAGGGCCTTCATGCACTACTATTTGAAGTCCGATCTCCTGGAACTGTGGGTATACGATTACAAAACAGGACGGATATTCGATAAGAAGAAAATATCGGTCTCGCCCTGACTGCCATCCGGGAGACAGCCTGCCCTGCCGGCGCCAGGGGCGGCCCCCGCGCCTCAATGGAAAGGAAGGATCTTTATTTAGACACGCCCGCCCGTGCCAGAGCAAGAGTGCCTCGATCTAGGCGTCACGGATGCTCGCTTTCACGCGCTCCATCAGCTCCGGCGTCATTTCGCGAATGCCGTGCTCCTTGGCGTGCTCAGACGCCTTCTGGAGTACCTCTTCCTCCGTTTCGCCCCGTACGACGTGCTTGCACCCGCTCGACGGGTCTACCTTGGCGCATTCGAGGATCTTTGCCATGGCTTGCCTCCTTCAGTGACGTGACTGTCTTATCTGACAATATATGGCCTAGCGCTGAGTACCTGTCAAGGGCGGCCATTTGAACCCGCACCTCCGCGACTTTTTTCACGTTACCCAGCTGCCGCAGCATATACATGAATCACCGGATGGACCTCCACTGCCTGTCCGTTGCAAAAATAGGCTCAGGCCGCTACAGATGCATGAAATAGGTGAACACGGACATCGTACCCATACTGCCTGTAAAAGCCATCAGAAGAACTTGACATATCCTGTACCCTATCCCCGTCATGGCTGCAAAGCCCACCACCGCTCCGGAGAAGGACGCATAACGCAACTTGCCCCTTTTCTTCCACAGGGCTACCGTAATCAACAGATTGACGATGCCGCACATGAAGTTTAGAACCAATAAGGTGATGCCTAAGACCATCTTTTCAACCCCGAACCATAGTCTTCGTTTTTTTCATCATAAGCGTATCCTCCTGCAAAGTGCTCAGTTACGGCTTTGGCGAAAGGTATTGGTGCGACGGGTTTTGGAACGATCGGCGCAGTATACCAGATACGCTTCTCTTTGTGAATAAGCAACTTGGTAAGGGATATGAAAAAGGGAACTTAATCAAGGGGCGCGTAAGAGAGAATTTTCCCTACACTGGTGCCTTCTGCACCTCGGCCCACCGGGGACAGGTCACCAGGTGGTCGTTGACCATCCCCGCCGCCTGCATGAAGGCATAGCAGATAACGCTGCCGACAAACTTGAAACCCCGCCGCACGAGCTCCCGGGACATGCGGTCAGATTGCTCTGTGCGGGTGGGCAATTGGGACATAGCTTCCCACCGGTTGATGCGCGGCGCGGCGCCGGCAAGCTCCCGGATGAACGGGTCAAAACTGCCGAACTCTTCCCGAACCTCCAGAAACGCCCGCGCGTTCGTCACTGCCGAGCGCACCTTGGCACGGTTCCTGATGATCCCCGGGTCCTGCAAAAGCCGCTCGATGTGACCTTCCGAAAACCGGGCAACGACCTCCGGGTCGAACCCGCGAAAAGCGCGACGGAAGGCGTCCCTTTTGTAGAGCACGCTTTTCCAGCTCAACCCGGCCTGAAAGCCCTCGAGAATCAGCAATTCAAACAACGCCCGGTCGTCGTGGAGCGGGAGGCCCCACTCCAGGTCATGGTAGGAAATCATCAGCGGGTCATTGCCCGTCCAGGGACAGCGGCTCATGCAGCCTCACCCGGCTGCCAGAGCCGCGCAGCGCCCAGGACTCCGCTCGAGTCGCCGTGCATCGCGGGAACTAGCCGGGTGTCCACGCGATCCGAGAAGATATACTCCCCCCAGAAGGCCGGGACGTCCGTATAGAGCCTTCCTATGTTCGAGAGTCCGCCGCCCAGGACAATCACGTCTGGGTCGACGATGTTGATGACGTGCGCCAGGGCCCGGGCAAGCCGCCCGATATAGCGCCCCATGGTTTCCAGGCATAGCCGGTCGCCCGCCTCCGCCATAGCGGCGATCTCCTGCGGGGCCAGGACCTTGCCCGTCGCCTTTTCGTGGTCGGCTGTCATGGCGGGGCCGGAGAGAAAGGTCTCGATGCACCCTTTGCGGCCGCAGTAGCACGGGGGGCCGGGTCGCTCCTCGTCCCCGGGCCACGCCAGGGGGTTGTGCCCCCATTCGCCGGCAATGGCGTTCGCCCCGGTGACGACCCGTTCCTCTACCGCGATGGCGCCTCCCACACCCGTGCCGAGGATAACCCCGAAGACCACGGAGGCGCCGGCCCCGGCCCCGTCCGCGCCTTCCGAGAGGACAAGGCAGTTAGCGTCATTCGCCATGCGCACGGGCCTTCCGAGGATCCGCTCCATGTCCTGTAGCAGAGGCCGGTTGTTAAGGCAGACCGAATTCGAGTTTCGCAGAAGACCGGTCGCCCGGGAGAGAGACCCCGGCGTGCCGATGCCCACGGAGGCGCGGCAGCCAAGCTCGGTTTCGGCCCTGTCCACGAGATCCGCTACGGTCCCAAGGATGTCCCTGTAGCCGCCCCCGGGCGTCGCCGCCCTGTGGCGCAGGACCACCCTGCCCGATTCATCAAGGGCCGCGATCTCTATTTTTGTGCCTCCCAGATCAATGCCGATGCGGATCATTTTTTCGGTCAGATGCAACTCTATCACGATCCCCGCGTCGCCGTCTCCCCTTTTTATCCCGCCATAACCTATGATTCCGGCATAGTGACCGAAATCTTCCATGCTGCGCGAGAATCTCTAAAACCCTATCTCCAGGTATAAAATGTGGGATGACTAGAGGGTGAAGAAAGCATCCTAAAAGGCAATATCTGCGGATTCCCTTGTGCTGCTTAGTTTTTCGGGAAGGGGGTGTACGAAAGTGTACGAAAGTGGACGGTTTTGGGGCAATCCGCCATTGTGCCGGAGGTCCATCAGGACTGAGTTGCGAGTGCGGCCATCCCCCTGCCCTGCTCTGCTGTACTCGCAGCTTCCGTTTCTCCATGGCAATAATAATTGTGGTAGAATCGAAAGGGAAGAGGCTGACGAAACGGGGCGAGGAGATGAAAAGGCTCTTTGTTTACATCACCATGGTGCTGCTCTTTTCTGCGGGCGCTGTTTTCGCAGGGGACGGAGGCGGCTACGGGGCACCGCCATCGGGGAGCGGTCCCCAGGCGCAGGGGGGCAGACCCGAGCCCGGCGGCCAGAACGAGGGCGGCCCGGCCTCTGGGGTAGAGTACGGGCCGAAAAAGCCTAACCCTGAGGGGGCACGATCGTCGTACCGACAGGAGGGGCCGAACAACCCTGCCGGATCCCGTTGGCGGATCGAGGGGGGCGGATTCATAGAGATGGATGCAGGGCGCCGTCAATAAAAAGGCCCCTTGAGGGGATCCGGACTCTCCGCTTCGGAGCCGGAGAAAACGCTTTTCGGCGGTTAACCTATCTCCTCCCCGGCTTATTTCACGTCAGGGAATTTCTTATCTTTCGTGTCGCACCCTATCCATGATTTCAACCAGAATAACGGCAATGAAAAACAGCAAAATACGCACATCTTCCACATTCTTTGCCGGGTCTGATTCGGCAACAATTCGCTTGCCTTAATGAAATGATTGTGATAAAAGAGACCGACAACCTGTAGAGAAGGCCGCCCCTTTCGCACATCGCACAGCTTGCCAATCCTGCTTCCGGGAGTCTCTATGCGTATCCGCTTTTCACGGCTGTTCCCTGCTCTCGTGTTCCTCGTCCTCCTCGCCGGCTGCTCCGGCGGCGGAAGCTCTCCGTCGCCTCAGGAGAACCTCCAGAACGTTGTCAACGCCGACTGGACCCAGTACCAGCAGGCCCACGGGGTTCCCGGCGGCGGCATGGCCGTCTACCTCGAAACCCCCACCGGCAATTATTTCGCCTCCTGCGGTATGCCTCCCGGCGTCGATCAGAACACCCGTTTCAGGATAGCGAGCAACACCAAGACCTTCACGGCCGCTGCGATCATGCTCCTCGCCCAGCAGGGCAAGCTGAACCTCGACGACACCATCGTGTCCAATATTCCCGGCCAGGGTATCCCCTACGTGCCCAATACCGCCCAGTACAATATCCCCAACAAATCGAGCATTAAGATCAGTCAGCTCCTCTCCCACACGGCAGGCGTCTTCGACGTCACCAATGCGAATATCCCCGACAGCGGTGTATGTGCCGGCCAACCCTACGCCGGTCAGAGCTATATAACGTACCAGGAGAACATCGACCCAAACCACTCGTTCACGCCCGACGAGTTCGTCGGTGTGGATGCCACGTGCCAGCTGTCTTACTTCGCCCCGGGGGCCGGCTATAAGTACTCCAACACGGGGTATTCGCTCCTCGCCATAATTATCAAGCAGGTCTCGGGCCTGGAGTACGACCAGTTCGTTGCGCAGAACCTGATAGCTCTCAATGCCCTTACCTATACCACGGTGCCCACGTTCGGGTGGGACCAGACGATACCGCCCCCTTTCACCCCCGCGTACATCTGGATTAACAACGTGCTTACGGAAGCGACGGATAGCAACATGTCCGCAAACATCGCGGAGGGCAATATCATCTCTACGCCGGCCGATCTCGCCCGGTGGATCAAGCGGCTCATCAAGGCACAGGCCGGACCGAACGCCGCATCCGTGGCTGCAATGATTACACCGAACCCCCTGAGCGGAACCGCCAACTACGGCTTCGGGATATCTTACACGCCCGGCCTGGGATATGGCCATGAGGGCGCACACCAGGGTTACCTGTCGCTCATGGTTTACGACCCCAGCGTTGATGTCACTACCATCCTTTACTTCAACGTCTGGGATTACGCCAACCTGTTTACGGACCAGGGGACCTTATTGCGGCAGGCGGCCAAGGATGCGAGGGCGGCGGTTGGGTACTGAGGTTTCCTTCGTGAAATAGAGCGGCTCGATGTTTTCCTTGCCATACCTCTTTACCGAATGGTATTCAATGAGGCGAAAAGAGTCGGTCCCGGCGCCGAGGCCAGGTCGGGTGCCGGCCACCCGGTTTTTCACGTAGCGGAGCGAACAGGGAGGGAAGGATGGATGCTGCATCCGGTTGAGAGAACGAGAGGGGATCGATAAACAACCATGCTGTCGAGGAGAAATCAAATGGAACTGGGACAGAGGGTTGAGGAGGAGATCGACCGGTTGAATCCCCGGCTGGAAGAACTGGCCGGGGGAGAGGTCGAGCTGATCTCCGTCGACGAAAAGACGGGTACGGTCACACTGCGAATCTTTGGCGGCCGGCTTCACTGATGCGGGCATAATGCCCTCAGTCTGTGGGCTGAAAAGCTATTAAAAGAGGCGGTTCCGGAAGTCCGCGAGGTAAACACGGTCGACTATGCCGTGGAGACCCGTCCGAGGGCTTGAGTACATTTCTGGCGGCGTCCGCCACCTTACCTTCACAAACATCAAGAAAGAGACCCGGGTGCTAAGCATGGCGTATCCTTCGCCCCGGTCCGATCGATCCTGCAGCAGTGCGGAGAAGATTCGAGAAGCAGGGTTAATTACTTAAGAACATCCCGAAAAGGCGGAGTCTCCCGATTCCCTTGTCCTTCCTTGGCTTTTCGGGGAGGGGTGTACGAAAGTGTACGAAAGTGGACGGTTTTGGGGTGCCCGCGCCGCCTGCTTGCGCCTTACGAGGTAATGCAGGCTTGCGGATAGCGGCCGGGGGGCTGTATAATAATCGAAGATCAATCCCGTAGAGGGGCAGGTATCGAAGGACACTGCTATTGCCAGAGAAGCGGCATCCTTTACCGGAGAGGAGGTATTAATCATGACCACCATCGACGCAACATCTGAAGTATTCATGACCGCATTCCGGGCATTGCCGAAGAAGGCGAGAGAGGCCGTGGTCGATAAGATGCTCAGCGATAAGGAATTTCGGGAAGACCTGATGGACGCCGCCATTATTGAACAGCGCCGCAAGGAACCGTCACGCCCCTTGGATGAGTAGTCTCTTGTCCGAGGACGCTCTCACCCTTCGTCTTGCCATAACCGCCTCGTCGGGAAGTAGGAACCGGGCTCGGGCTCGCGCCCACTCTCGAGCATCCGTCTGATACTCGCCGCCTGCCTGCGCCTTACGAGGTAGAAGTAGTATCCCGGCTGACTCCGGAAGTTCTTCCAAAGTCTCCAATAAAGTCCGGCCCGCATTGTCAGTCTCTATATCCGCGGTCTTTCTCTGCTTTCTCTGCGCAACTCCCGACCTTCTTAATTTAGACTCTGTTCGAGAAGAAGAGTTGTCAACCTCTTTCCGACGTCGGAGCTTGTCTTCCAACCGGCAATCCGCCATTGTCCCAGAGGCGCGGCCATCCCCTCGCCCTGCCTTCCTGTAATATTCGCTTGGCGTCTCTTGGAAATCGTGCAATAGTAGACGTAGTAATCGTGCTTGGTGCAGGTAGAAACGTTGCACAGCCTTGAAAGGAGGAAACAATGTCTCCACGCGAGACCCTAAGTGCCAACACTCTATATACTTTCCCCCAATACCTGGACACTACATTAAGGTGGACAACCTCTCCTCTCTGAGGTGAAATATCTCAAGGAGGAGGAAAGGAAAGCATGACAGATCATCGGAAGCGGTACGACGGAACATTCAAGGCGAAGGTGGTGCTCGAATCCCTGAAGAACGAGAAGACCATCGCCGAGCTGGCAAGCGACTATGGCGTCCATCCCAACCAG